>Ga0075154_10000306_pt1 | contig 43373 bp, 37 predicted proteins | sample JI71714BDNA_FD_70965 | JGI IMG/M metagenome (GOLD analysis project Ga0075154, IMG submission 70965) | Wastewater effluent complex algal communities from Wisconsin, to seasonally profile nutrient transformation and Carbon sequestration -... | ecosystem: Engineered > WWTP > Effluent > Algae... | reverse complement strand
GTTCTGCCGTTGTAGCCCACGCGGTGCGGACATCCGGAGGGGTCGAGGCTGTATTCGCTTGCACCGGCGGCATTTTGACTACGGAAGACCTTGATTTGCCAGTGTTTGCTTATGCCGTCGTTGAAAACCACATCGCAGCCTTCGTAATTACCGATAGTGCAGGTTTCGTTTTTGGGATTGAACGTAAAAACTTCGCTTTCCAAACCGTACTGGAAGGCGAGTTTACGCAGATTGATGGGGCAGTTGCCGATAAGAACGCTATCGTTAAGATTGACATAGATTTGCGTTTCCACGGGACGACCATTCACGACCAGTTCATTGGCGAGTTTGCCGAGGTCTGAATCAGTCATTCCAAGCGGTGTGAGAATGATGAAGAGCTTGGTAAATTCAATCAGGAGCACATCGTCCATGCTCGGCATCTGGGAGAGCACAAATTCTGTGGTCTTGCGTTCTTCAATAATACGGCGTGAGACAAAGAGCGCAAAGCCAAGCAGGGTCTTGGTCTTGAGGTGAAAATAATAGCTTAAATCCTCAAAATTGATGCTGTAATTATTGACCGAGATAGGCTGATTGTGCTGAATTTTTGTGGCGTTGAGCAGATTGCGCGAGGTTTTTCCTGCAATCGGCACCCCGCCGACTTTCACTTGGTGCTTATCATTTTTCTGAAGAATGATGTAGATACTGCGAATCTTGAAGACCTCCACATCCAAGAGTGGAATGGGCAGTACAACGTCGTATAAGTGTGGGTCGTCGCCAATATGAATAGAAATAATTTCGGACTGCTTTGCAATCGCCAGTGTTTCCGAGGATGGCAAATCGTAAATGCTTTCCACCTTGCAAATGTCGGGGTCGGTCAGTCCAATCATCCGCCCGATGCGCCGTGCTGTATCGCGCTCCACATCGTCCATGCTGTCGGAGGCAGCAAGTTCATAGACTTTCATCAAAATAAAGACTCGGTTCTCGTATGAAAACCCCGTGCGAATCTGTGCCGCAGCTTGCTCTGCATCTATGGTTTCCGAAAGAAAATACTCAAATTGCTCGTAGAGGTACTGCGCCACTGGGGCGTGATAAATGGAGTCCAGATAAAACTTCACATAGTCGCGTTCTGCCTGCGAAACATTACTGTCTGCCTTAGCCAGAAGACTAAAGAGCTTGACCGTATTAATAAGAAGCGAATTACCAAGACTTTCTTTCAACGCCGCCGATTGTGCGGTGTCTTGAGCATACTGGGGAGCGGTGGACATAGACGAAGGGGGTAACAAGTCGTGAAAGGAAGCGCTGTACCTAAGTTGTACCGAAAGTGCTGCGACGTTACGAACTTTCAAGTATAAGGCACAACAAGCAGAGAAACAAATTTCTTTTTCACAATGCTAAGAAAATTCATGAAAGCAGAAATTCATGAAAGCAGAAAGCGCACATCTGCTCTTGAACAGGTGTGCGCTTGAAGTCGTAATCTCGTATGCGGATGCTATTTTAGAAATGTGTTTCCATGTAATACGGCAGCATTGCTCGCCATGTAGGCCAGTCGTGGCGCATATCATAGCCCCAGATGTCCAGTTCGTGCGGAATGGCTTTTGAATTAAGCACATTCGAGAGTGCTCTGGATGCGTCCGGTGCCTCATATGCTCCTTGACCGCTCATAATTGTGATACGCGAGTGGCGCATCTGCTCCAGCGTGGTGTGGTCGGTCAGATTGGGCAGATAGTGCATCGGCGAATTGAAGTAGCAATCCTCGTTGAAAAAGCCGTCGGAGTATTGCGTCAGGTCATAGACACCGCTCATGGCAACTGTGCCGGAGAAAAGGTCGGGGCGGCGGAAAAATACATTTGCCCCATGCAGCGCACCCAAGGAAACTCCTGTGGTGATGATGGGAGTGCGTCCTTGGCAGTGCATTTGGATAAACGGTACTACTTCGTCGAAAATGTAGTAATTGTACGCTTGGTGGCGGATTGCTTTGTGATGCGGCTGCATCTTGCGGTTGAGCCAGCTTTCGGCATTGATGCTGTTTATCGAAAAGACTTTTATTTTGCCAGCTTCGATATATGGCGCAATCGAATCAATCATGTAAAAGCGTTCATATTCCAGATAATCCGCCGCAGCACTCGGAAACATCAGCAACGCAGGTCCGAAATGACCATAAACGGCGATTTCCATGTTTTTGTCGAGTCGGGGACTCCACCAGGAGTGAATCTCTCTATTCATAGCACAAACCTTCCGTGAAAAAGTATGGAACAGGTAAAAGTTATCAATGACGTAGATAATGAGTGGAAATTATTACATTGTTCGCTTTTGTCCAACCGTAATTCCTCGCACAACGTGTTTTTTTTTATGCAGGCAAGCATTCAAGCGCTACCGGGGTTCTCTCACGACCACAAACGGCATACATGAACAGGCTTTCTGCACCACAGCTTTGGCTTTTTCGGCTGCTTCGCGTGATGTATAATTTCCTACGGTCACAGCAAATCGTCCCGCACCATCCGTGCTTTTTTCGACAACATCAGAACGCAGGCGTGCTTTCAAGAGCTTCTGTACATCGCTTATGGCAGTCGCTCGTGAGCTGTACAAGCCTACTTGGAGCGTATAGCGCTCTTCGACTGGTGCGGTCGGCACGTTTACTTCGGTTTTTGCTATGTCAGTTTTAGAGGCTTCTGTTTTCAATACTTCGGGCTTGTTTTCTACTTTTGTCGCTTCCGTTTTTGGGTTGGCTTTTGGTGTTTCAGTTTTTGCTTCCGCTTTTGGCGCTTCCGCTTTTGTTTCCGGCTTCGTCTTGGCGAGTGCCGATGGCACGAAAGTACGGGCGGATGAGGCTACAACAATGGAATTACGATATGTCGTGAAGGTCGGCGGTAATCCAACGGTTGATTTTACAATTTCGGCTGCAAAGAGCAAAAATTCTGATGTCGGATAATTTCTGCGAAAATTTTGCAGTTCTGACCGTGCATTTGCTGTATCTTTGCGGAGAGAATACACCTGCACAACTCGCCACTGCGCGTCGTCTGCCCAGATGCTCTGCGGGTTCTCGCGGACAATACGGACAAAAAGCGGTAGCGCCTTTGCGCCATCGGCAAGAAGCGTGGCATTCAGAAATTGTACGCCCGCATCGTTGGGGTAGGTTCTGAGCAGTTCCGGTAGCTCGGCTCGCACATCGCTGGCATTGCCCAGCGCGACTTGACGCAGTTTTGCGCGGACGATATTATCCGTAACTTGGCTCTGCGCAACGCCCGACGAAAGCAGTACCAGTAGCAAAACCAATACCGAAAGCGTGAGAAAGCGCATAGCAAGGCGGCGCGTAAAAAATTGAATTGAGATTTTCATCAAGATATTCATAGTATTACGAATGCGAAAAAAAACGATTTGAAATATACAGATAGACAAACGTGAAAACGTTCGCAAATGTACTGTATTTTTGGGCAACAGCAAGTAGAATTTCTTCCAAAACAGAATGAACACAACACCAAATAAATCAACGCCTTTCAAGGTGCTCGTTGCAGCCGGCGGTACCGGCGGACACTTGTTTCCCGCCATTGCCGTTGCAGAAGAATTTGCCCGACTGACGGATAATCATTGCCGAGTAGAATTCATCGGCACTGCAGACCGTATCGAAGCAACAATCGTGCCAAAGCATGGATATCCGTTCTACACAATTCCTATTACAGGCTTGCAAAAGCTCTTATCGCTGTCAACGGTAAAATTGCCGATTCGTATTCTGCAATCTGTTCTCCGTGCGCGGAAGATTTTGCAGGAGACGAAGCCCGATTGTGTGCTGTGTGCAGGAGCATACCTGAGCTATCCGGTTGGGCTGGCGGCTTCGCAGTTGAAGATTCCTCTTTTTCTGATGGAATCGAATGCGCTGCCGGGTAAGACCATTAAACGTCTTGCTCCACGGGCAACGAGGATTTATGCCACATTTGAGGAGTCGCGGCAGCATTTTTCGCCCTCAATAGCATCTCGTGTGGAGGTCGTCGGCAATCCCGTTCGCTCGAATTTGAGCGCCTTGCCCGACAAAGCCACTGCCCGTGCCACATTTGGTCTTCAGCCGGATAAGCCGACCGTGTTTGTTTTTGGTGGCAGTTTGGGGGCGCAATCTATCAATTCAGCAGTTTTGTTTTCTCTGGAGCACTTCCGTAGCGCAGGGATTCAGGTGCTCTGGCAGACGGGCAAAAGCTACACGCCAAGTGCAAATATCAATACTGACAGTGTCCATGTGATGCAATTCGTCGAAAACATGGCATCAGCGTATGCGGCGGCAGATGTCGTTGTCTGCCGCGCCGGAGCCACAACGATTGCGGAGTTGGCAATTATTCGCAAGCCTGCCATTTTGGTTCCCTTTCCCCAAGCTGCCAATGACCACCAGACCAGTAATGCGGTTGCTCTTCAGAATGAAGGTGCTGCCATTCTTCTGCGCGATGCGGAGGTGAAAGAGCGCCTTTTTCCTTCAGTGCAGGGCTTGTTGAGCAATGTAGTCGCCCAAGAAGCAATGATGCGCTCGCTGGGGGTTTTTGCCAAGCCAAATGCGGCGCGGGATATTGCACAGGCAATATTGGAACAAGTTCATCAGCGTGGTCGCCAAGCCTTGTAATTGTTTATCCATCAATCTCTTAACTTCTCAATTATGGGTAAAAGCGAACAAACACTCTTCGAGAAACTGGAAACGGAACTCGAAAAAGAAACCGAAGAAGAACTCTCTACAAGTGGCGAGGGCTGGCGGTATATGCGGCGAGTGCGGATTGCCATCATTGCCGCCACAACCTTTTGCGTGACGCTCTTTTTTCCACTGAATCGTAGTTTGTATCAGCAGCTGAGCGTTGGTGCCGAATGGCAGCAGGAGTCGCTTGTGGCGGAAACGAATTTTCCGATTTACAAACCCAAAGTGCAATACGAAAAAGACGTACAAGCCGCACGGGAACAAACTGTACCGGTCTTCGTACCAAGCGCAGAGGGCGAAGCGGTGCTTTTGGCGCTGAAAAGTATTGAGCAATCCATTACAAGCGGCGAAGCTGCCGACCCCGCGCAAATGCAGCGTATTACGGGCTTTTCTGCGGAAAATCTGGCGCGACTTTTTGCACTCCCCGAAGCTCGGCGCGATAAAAAAGTGCTGCATATTGTTGAGCGTTGCACGGCATTGCAAACGATGGTGTACAAGCAAGGGTTCATTGATATTTCGCTGTCAGTACTCAAAGGGCAAGAAATTATCGTTCGGCGTTCAGCGACAGTAGAAGAGGTGCTGCCAGTGAGCCAACTCTATGATTCTGCCTCGTACCGAACTGCCTTCGAGCAAATACTTCGCCAAGACTTTGACGACTTGGAGCGGGCGCTTGCATCAGACCTCTTGCCCAAATTAACGCATCAGAATATCACCTTTTCGCCCGCTTTCACCGAAGTAGCGCGGCGTTTGGCGGCGGAGTCTGTGCCCAAGACGCTTGGTATGGTGCGCCGTGGCGAGACGATTATTGCCAAAGGCGAGACGCTTTCAGCGATGGCGCTGAACAAACTGCGTTCATCAGAATTTACGCGCTTTCTCTATTACAGCGAATATCAATCCTTGGGGTCGTTTGCGGCTAATTTACTCCACGCAGCGCTTATTTACTCGCTTTTGCTGGTGTATCTATACATCATTCGCAAACGACTTTTCTACGACAATGCCCAATTGGCAGGCTTGAGCGCCGCGTTTGTGGTGTCCGGTTTTCTTTCGTGGCTTGTGAGTATTATTCAGTCGCCTCTGCCACTCCAGTATTTTGTGATGATTCCCGCGCTTTCGATGCTCATTGCCATCGTGTACGATTCGCGCACGACTTCGATTGCAACGATTGCAATGGCTCTTCTATCTGCCGCTATTCGAGGGCGCGACTACGAAATAGCCCTTGCAATGGTCGTTGCCGGAACCTTTGCCGGCTATACGGTGCGTGATTTGCGCAGCCGAACGCAGCTTTTCAAATCTATCAGTTTTATTATTCTGGGGTATAGCGCTGCGGCTGCGATGTTCGCACTCAAATACAGTACTCCTATCGGCGTATTGGGCTTGCAAATCAGTTTTGCCGCTCTGAGCGCCGTTCTTAGCCCTATTTTCACCTTCGGAGTCTTGTATTTGCTGGAGCGAATGTTCAATATCACCTCCGACCTGCGGCTTCTGGAATATGATAATGTCAATCATCCGCTTCTGGTGGAACTCAACGAGAAAGCGCCCGGCACCTATCAACATACGCTCATGGTGGCGCGTCTGGCGGAAAGTGCGGCGCTGGCGATAGATGCGAACCCGATTCTTGTTAAGGTCGGAGCGCTTTTTCACGATATTGGCAAAGTGCGCAAAGCAGAATACTTCGTGGAAAATCAAATCAATATTGCCAACAAGCACGACAAAATAGCGCCGCACAAAAGCGCGGCAATTATCCGTCAGCACGTGCAGGAGGGGCTTCAGCTCGCAACGTTTTACAAATTGCCGCAGCGTATTATCGATTTTATCCCGATGCACCACGGAACGATGCTTATTCGGTATTTTTACGTCAAAGCATTGGACGAAGCTGCCGAAAAATCAACGCCGGAGAAGCAAATCACGGTGGACGTTGATGATTTTCGTTATCCGGGACCACGCCCGAACAGCAAGGAAACAGGTATTCTCATGCTCGCCGATGCTGTGGAAGCCGTATCGCACGTAATAGACACCAACGACCGCGATGAGCTTGAAGAAGCGATTGACAAAATTTTCGAGGAGCGATTTACGGATAAACAATTAGAAGAATGTGACTTGACGATGCGAGAGATGGCAGTTATCCGTGAGTCGTTTGTGAAAAATCTTCTCGGCACAGGGCACCAGCGTGTGAAATACAAGCCCATACCCAAAGACGGAAAAGAAAAAGAGGAAGAACACCACCGCGACGAGGTTGGCGATGCAGCCGAGTAATTGATGTTTTGATAAAGGTTGTGATGAAAATACAGAGAAAAATAGCGTTATTTTTTGCAATAAAATATCCTGAACGGTTCACTCTATGACACTTTCAGAACAAACACAGTCAGTTCTTGCCTATTTTGACGAGTATTCAGGCTTTAATTTGCGCAAGAAAAATGATATTGGAGAAATACTCGAAATTGCCTCCGTCGTCGGCGCGGCGGAGGAATTCAATGCACTTGTTTTTGCAGGGAAAATAGTGTGGAACTTGTATTCGACGCTGCGAAAAATTACCTCCGAGCAGGACGGTTACCGAAACGTTGAACAGGAGTTCGCCGCAGCCGTACAGACGATGCGGGAGAGCTTGGCGTTTTTTGCCCTTGAGTCCGACAACGATGCTCTGAAGCAGCGTTTTGAAGAAGTGTATCTGGGCGTGAGCCAAGGCACAATGCGCAATTTGGTGGATATAGCACATGACTTGGCACGGTTCAAGGATTTGCAAGGCGATGAGCAGCGGAAAGCAGGGAAGTAGATTGCAAAGACGATCTGGTTGTAACGGAGCACGGCTGTAACGACAACGCGGCTTTAGAGCAGAATTTCACCGTTCTACCACCACAAAAAGATACGATAACGCTGCACTACGCAGGGGCGCTTCGCCCCCTGAGTCCATTTTTTTTGCGGCAAATGTTGCGTCGCCCTCGCAGAGCACATCGTTAAATCGGATATCTGCTTTGGGAAGATGTTTGCGCAGGAGGCTCGTAAGGCGCTCTATATCTGCCTTGCGCTGCGTATCGTTGCATTCTCTTCCCGATGCCAGGATGCGTACTCGGTTTCCGGCGTTGACGGTGATGCTGGTGTATAATTCCGGCTGGGCTTCATACACCGCCCAGAGTGCAGGATTGAGCGCATATATGCTGACCGTGCGTTTCAGAGATTGCGCCGAAATTTTTTGATTTGCATCGGCATGAAGACTGATAAAACCTGAATCAACAGGAATTTCGATGTTGCTATCATCCAAAACACTAAAACGGTACGTGAATCGCTCTTCGGGGCGAATAAAGAGTTCCGGTGCGTCGGCGGGTTTCCAGAGAAAAGGTTTTGGAGCAAGGAATGAAGTTGTATCAGTAAAAAGAGCAATACGCCGCTCACGACTCTGGCTGCTTTGGGAACGCAGGGTTCGCCACAAGGAAAGGCGGGTGCCGTGCAATTCTGCTTCGCTGACCAGTCGCGGCATGAACGAAACCTGGGGCAGTGCGGCTGCCAAGATAACAGTATCAGCAAGAATCGTAGCCGTTGTGCCATCAATCTGTTGGTTTTCTTGGTAACGCAGATTCAGACCGTATTCGGCAAAATAGGTTTGTAGTGCTTGAGTGTGCTTTCGTACAGCTTCACTGGTGAGCGTAGAATCACGAGGAAAAAGTGGTACCACCGACACAACGGCTTTTTCTGCTTCGACCGTAATACTCCGCTTGCGTTGCCCGCCGGGTAGCACAAATTCGGCATCCACGCTGGCGCTCAAGAGAGGTTTCGGTTTTGGAACCCGTCGCACGTAGCGCTCGCTCACGAAGACTTTTATCGGCTCATCATTCGGGTATGCACTGGGCTGCACGTCGCTTTTACTTCTGAGCAGCAGTGTACGCGGCTCTTCATTGCTTGCGACGATTAAGACGGTCGTATCGCGTGCGAAGGTGGTGTCGGGTGTAGGAAGAATTTTTTCTGTATTAAAAAGTACGCTCAAGCCCGCACGAAGACTGGTACGGTTTGACCATTCTCCATTTGCAGTTGGAGCCACTAATGGAATATTCACCACGAGTTCGGGACGTACATGGAAGGAACGGTCAACAGCAATCGTGTAGCCGAAGCCTACGGTAAGCGAGGTTTGACCAATGCTTAAGCCCGTGATTTGATTGCCCGTAAAGGTTTCCTGCCTACGGGAGGTATCTGTTTGCAGCAAAAACGCACCTCTCGGTGAGGCAATGGAATCTTCCACTGTCCATCTGCTTGATAAGACTATCCCCATGCGCAAGCCGACTTGCAATGACAGCCCCGAAGCAAAAGCGTATCGGAGTGTGGGTGTAAATGCCGCAGAAGTGAGCGCAAGAAAGCCACCGTGCCGTACATCGGCGGAGGTTGCTTGGGTCATACCGCTTGCCGATGGGAATCGGGCTTGCGTAGAAGAAGCAAGGAAGCTGGCATCAGTTGCCTGAAACTCAATGTTCATTCCCCATCGGAAGCCTGTTGCTTGTGCTTTTTTGCGGGAGCGAAAGAATGGAAATAAAATTGGTGTGTCCGTTGTCAGACCTATGCTTGCGGTTCGGATGTCGGCGTTAGAAGAGGTAAAGGCGGCGGGTATATTGGTGTTCGGATAACTTGCCAGCGCTGTACTAAAGCCGCTCAGATTGCCGCCAAAGGTGAAGTGTGTATAAAAGCCGGCGTACTCGGCGCGGTTCGTGTCGGCAAGAACGTTGGCAAACTTGTTCATAAACAATGTGTTCAGACGTGCGAGGCTATCCGGCGAGAAAACCGTAGAAGAGAATTGAAAGAATTTTGAGAGTGTTGCTTCGATTGTTGCCGTGCTTACATTAGGAAGTCGTATTGTTCCTGTTGAAGTTTCTTCCAATGTTTCGAGTTCTTGAGCAAGGAGCAAGGGCGCACCCAAAGGCGAAACCGTATGCAACCACAGCAGAGCAATAACCGATAAAGCACGAAAAAATGTAGTCCTAATGCACATATTTAAGCGGGGTGCTGGGTTGTGGAGCAAAGGCAGAATGGGTCTCTGCCATTGCGCGGAACAGGTGAATTTCTTTCGTAGAGACGCAAGAATAGCAACAAAGATACAATCGGTTTACGAAAAAGCTCCACTATACGTTTCTGTGTTTTTTGTCGGTACTCTCCTCTCATAAAAAAGACCACCTCGTTGTTTCGAGATGGTCTTTTTCGTATTTCTTCACCGCACAGAAAAGCATTTACCGTGCGTATGCCATTGAGCGGCGCTCCCGCACGACCGTCACGCGGATTTGCCCGGGATACTCAAGCTCATTTTCAATGCGGCTGGCGATATTGTTCGCAAGGCTATCAGCAAGCAAGTCGTCCACGCGCTCCGGTTCGACAATGACGCGCACTTCGCGTCCGGCTTGGATAGCAAAGGTCTTGGTAACGCCCTCAAAGCTGGTAGCGATACCTTCCAATTGCTCCAAACGCTTAATGTAGCTTTCAAGGGACTCACGGCGTGCGCCCGGGCGGGCACCGCTTATGGAGTCAGCAGACTGAACGAGTGCAGCAACGGCGCTTTCCATCGGAATATCGTCGTGGTGCGCTCCTACGGCATTACAAATAAGGGGGTGTTCGTTGTACTTGCGTGTCAAATCCATACCGATAAGCGCGTGCGGACCTTCAACGCTCTTGTCAACACATTTACCAATGTCGTGCAAAAGTCCTGCACGTTTAGCAGGAAGCGGGTCCATGCCGAGTTCTGTTGCCATCACACCCGTCAAATACGCCACTTCCATAGAGTGATGAAGCAAGTTTTGACCATAGCTGGAGCGATATTTCATGCGCCCGATAAGCCGCACAAGTTCATTGTGCATACCATGAAGCCCCAATTCCAAGATAGAGTTTTCGCCGATACTCCGAATCTCGTCTTCGAGTTCTTTCGTGGTTTTTTCGACAATTTCCTCAATGCGGGCAGGGTGAATTCGTCCGTCGGTCATGAGGCGTTCGAGAGAAATTTTAGCGACTTCGCGGCGGAATGGGTCGAATCCGGAAATAAGAACTGCTTCGGGCGTATCGTCAATGATAAGGTCTATGCCTGTTGCCGATTCAAAGGCGCGGATATTGCGACCTTCGCGCCCGATAATACGACCTTTCATATCTTCGCTGGCAAGATTCACCACGGAGACTGTGGTTTCAATGGAGTGATCGGAGGCGGTACGCTGGATTGCCTGCACGATGATTTTTTGTGCTTCGCGTTTAGCATGTTCTTTTGCTTCATCGCGCACGTCTTTGATTTTCTGTGCAGCAGCAGCACGGGCATCGTTGACCATGTTTTCCATCAGGAACTTACGGGCATCGTCTTTAGACATTCCTGTAATACGTTCCAAGCGCAGCGTTTGCTCTTTTACGAGGTCTTCTGCTTTTGCATATTCACCATCTACAGACTGGCGTTTTTTGTCTAGGTCTTTTTCGAGCTGCTGAAGTTGCTTTTCTTTGCGATTGATAAGTTCTACTTTCTTTTCAATGTTCTCCTCGCGGGTTTTTACCTGCTTTTCATACTGCTGCATTTTATTTTTTTTGGTCTGGACGTGGTTGTCGTATTCTTGCTTTTTATTGAACCATTCGTCTTTGACTTCCAAAAGGCGTTCTTTTTTGACCGTTTCGGCTTCTTTTTCTGCGTCTTCGAGTATATTTTGAGCACGTGCACGAGCTTCATTCACCGTGCGTGCCGTTGATTTATTCATGAGAAAATATCCCGCACCCGCGCCTAGAACTAAGCCAAGGATGCTAAGGATAATCGGCAAAAGTGTTTCCATAATAATTTGTATTTGCTTGAAAAATGATTGGGAGGGTCAAAAGTTACTGTGCTGTTTTAACGGCGCGGCGATGCCGCTGCGCCCGCCAGAATACCGCCGTCAATTGTCAATTCGATTCCGGTTATGTACTTCGATTCATCCGAAGCCAGATATAATGCGGCATATCCAACATCAAGCGCCTCGCCAAAGCGCTGAAGCGGAATATCTTGTGTATGGCTCTGCAAATTCCGTACCCGTTCTTCGCCCTCACCCAAAACGGCATCCCACATCGGGGTAAGAATTGCCGCTGGATGAATCGAATTACAACGAATATTGTAGCCCATTTCTGCAGCATACAGAGCCACGGACTTGGTATGATTGCGCACAGCAGCTTTGCTGGATGCGTAGGCAGCAGCACGGGGAATACCAACCAAACCGGAGCGAGATGAAATATTGATAATGCTTCCACCATGCGGTTTCATAAGGCGAAAAGCATATTTGCACCCCAAAAAAACACCGTCTAAATTGACGGCGTGAACACTGCGCCAATCTTCCAGAGAGGTATTTTCAGGATCGTGAGGACGAAAACCATTTTCAAAACCTGTGATGCCTGCATTATTGACCAGAATATCAACACGCCCAAAATCACGTACTATGGTTTCAGAAAGTTGTGTCCACTCGCTTTCATGTTGCACGTCGAGATGGAAAAATTGTGATTGCGGCGTAAACGTCGAGCACGTGGCGGCAACAGATCGACCCTCTTCGGCGCGTACATCACAAAGGATTACGGTTGCACCTTCTTGGGCGAATAATTCCGCAATACTGCGCCCAATGCCACGAGCAGCACCGGTTACAAGAGCAATTTTATTGTGTAGTCGAGGCATAATGCGTATCTAAGGAGGAGGTAAAAAAGCCACACCCCAAAAACAAACATACCGTACAGATTCACCGTAGGAGAAATCTAGATAAGAACTCTAGCAGACACAGTGGGTAAACGCCTTACTATATTTTGCTTCCACTGAACCCCGTTTATTCCAGAGACGCAAGGGCGATACCTTGAACTATGACCGGACGGAATTTCCTCAGCGAGGCTGAGGTGAGGCCTGTAATTTATAGCGAGAGCAGAATTCCCTGAATAAGTAATTACAAGTTCTTATTTAAGGGTCTGTACGGTGAACCAGTACGGTACGTTTGGGGGAAGTCAATCGTGCCTGTGGTACGTGGTCGAAAGGGATACGCTTGAAAGAAAGAACGCAAAAATCGTTAAGACAAAATGAAGGAGAACAGATGCTTTGTGGCAATGAAAATGTATGAAGCTAATGTGCTACGTTGTCGAAAATCAAGATTTACGGAGGACTTGTCCCGACGCTGGAACTGTCGCGGGGAGGACAGTAGAGTCGTCGATGTGTTTTTCCGATTTTTCATTGGGATAGGATTGTCGCAAATATGCTACCATTTTTTCTGTTTCCGATGCAAGATACGCTTTGTCAATGCGTTGTTGCTGTCGAGTGTCGTATTCTTTTTCAGCAATGTTGAGCGCTGTGAGAATCGAAAGGGTCGCGGTAGATTGCTCTTTGCTAATGCCTTGAATTTGGCGGAATTGAGCATCTACCGCCCCAGCGACTTCGCGGACTTTCGCTTCGTCGTCGCTGCGGAGATTATACTCATGACCACCAATTTGTACGCGCACTGTTTTTGTCATTATCGTTTTCTCGTCGTTCTTTGGTATCGTCTTTGTCACCGTGTACTTGGGATGTACAGACGTTTCTAATCCACAATCTACATATTTTTCCACATTGTTTCAAATGGAAACTCAACACCCAATGAAATTTTGTTCACTTTTCCCTGCTCTTCAAAGCAGTGTATGAGGCTTTACCAAGTATCATCACGCCATAAGTGCGTTCATTCGCCATGAACCTGAGGTATGAGAAAGCACCTGTTGTGGTGTGCGGCTTGTAAGCATCTGTTGTCCATAGCCGAAAGTACCGAGACGGAATTGACTTACCGCATATTGCACATTGCTTATGCCCGACGACAGTGCATGAATGGTGCGCGTTATATCCGCCACACCCGATGCTGTCTGATGAGTAAACGTGCTGATGAAATCGACATTACGGGCAATTTCGTTACCCGTCGCACTTTGCTGAATACTGGCGGCTGCGGCGTGGGCGATAGAATCTGCCACTGAACGTGTACGCTGGATGATGTGCTGAAAGGTCTCCACTGCTTGCTGTGCGGCTTCTTTGCTTTGGCGTACATGGCGGTCGCCGTCGTGCATGGCGCGGACAGCAGTTTGCGTGTCAGTTTGTACTTTTTTGAGCATGGTGGAAATTTCTTTTGTTGCCTTTTGGGTGCGCTCGGCGAGCTTGCGCACTTCATCGGCAACAACCGCAAAGCCACGTCCTGCGTCGCCTGCACGAGCGGCTTCGATAGCAGCGTTCAGTGCGAGAAGATTGGTTTGGTCGGCAATTTCTTCGATGGTTTGCGTGATTTCGCCAATCTCTTCGCTGGATTTGCCGAGATTGTCAATCATTGCCGCCGAGCGCTGGGCAGCATTTGCCAGTGCAGACATTCCCTCAATTGTCGCCAAAATAATCGCACCACCACTGTGTGCTGCATCGCTGGTCTCGCTGGCTTCTTGTGCAGCGCGGGAAGCGTGTTCTGAAGTTTCCTCGATGGTCTTGGACATTTGTTGCATTGCGCCTGCTATTTGCAGCACACGTGTGCTTTGCTCTTGAACGCCTGTATCCAGAACCTGTGCCTGCTCGGCAATGTGGTCGCCCGACGAAGTGGCAGTGGCTAATGCTTCAAAAGTAGTTTGTACCATGGTTTGAAAATTCTCAATCGAAGTATTCAAGCCACGTGCAAGTCTTCCCACGTCTCCTTCGACTGCTTCGCTAAAACGCACCGTCAAATCGCCGCCAGCAAAACGTTCGATGCCGCGTAGCATCTGCTCGATATTTGTGGCGAGATAGGCGCGCTCCGATTCGCTTTGTTGTGCAAGCGTCTCAGCGTTGAGTTTTTCGCGTACTACCTCCGCAGCAAGATGTTGCGCGTGTTCCAGCGACTCCTGTAGTGTTACTTGTGTTTTTGTTGCAAATATCAATGCACGGTCTTTGCTGTCTTCCAGAAGACTGGTGAAGAGGTAAACAATTACTACTGCGCCCGGAAAGCCAAGCATGGCAAGTGGGAACCGTGAAGATGAACCCACCAGCATTGGCAAGGGAACGCCGTACCATTGGATACCGAGAATGCCTGAAACCCCAAGCACCACCATTCCCGTCCAAAATTTTCCTGCTCCATTGCCAACGAGCAGCACCACTACAATTGGTGAGGCTACAATCCACGCAAAACCCGAAACGCTATCAATTCCGCCTGTTGTGAGGATAAGCGTCCACATAGTGAGAAGAAATACACCCGCCAGATTATGACCGACAACTCTCACCGACGCTGTAATGCGCAGAAGTGGAATACTGGCAAGAGCAATACAGCCGGCACCAAAAATGAAGTAGGCGAGAATGGGCGAAGCAAAAAGAAAAAAATAGGTGGGTGCGTAAAGCAGCCCCGCGACGAAGGAAACAAGAGCGATATTCAAACTTAGACGCGCTTTGCGGCGTTCTTCGCTGTTTTCAGCAAGGTTATCGGGAATTTGCCGCTCTAGGAATGCAGCTATTGGGGAAAACATATATTCATCACGAATTGTGAAACAACGTCCTTTTCTTAAAGAACGCAATTTTGGTACAGAGGTTACAAAAAATTTGAATCCTCTTCTTTCGCAATGCCGTCGGCGATTCTGTCACACATTTCTGAAGCATTGTCTAATCCCATACAACCGAACTTTTTTCCATTTTTCTTGTATGCATCATGACAATTTCCTTCTTTTCCCCCGAAGCAGTATCGGAAGCCGTCGCTTTGGTATTGCTTGTTGCCGCAGTCTTTGTTCACCCTGCACCAGCCTCCAGCACTTCGCCGCATCCTCCAGAAACCGCATTGTTTAATGTCCAAGACGCAGTGCTGACCATCACCGAGGTCAAAACGCCATGGTATGCCTTGCGTTTCTTGCTTAAAGGCGGTTTTGAAAAATCGCTGCCCGAATACAATGCCATTAGCGGCTTGTTGCAAAAAAATTATGCAATTCACAATGGCGGTACAACCTTTGGCGGCATCTATCTCTGGCAAAACAAAGCCAGTGCTGAAGCATGGTTCACGCCCAAGTGGTTTGAGCGTGTAGAAAAAACCTACGGTGCGCCCGGCAAGGTTTCGTATTTTACCATTCGTGCGTACAAAGAATTTGCCACACCGCCCGACACAAAAGGTGATTATTGGACGGTTATTCATCGGGCTTCAGCAGAATCCACGCAGCACACATTTTCGCAAGCGCGAGGGCTGTTTCGCTATTATGCCATGAACGATGCCGCGACAGGACAAGCAGGAACCATATCACTCTGGCAATCTAAAGAAGAGGCGGAGCGTTATTTTGCCGGCGCGAAGATTGACCCAAGCGAACTGACCTACAGCGATACGCCGCTTCTTATCAACAAACTCGCTCAACAAACTCGCTCAAAACCATGAATACCTTTATCACAAATTCGGACGAAAACCGCATAGACAATGACCTTGTACGGCGTTCTTTAGACGGCGACCGCACGGCACTGGAACAGCTTATCCGTCGGCATCAAGGCTTCATCTACAATCTGAGTTTGAAACTAGTCTTGTACCCGCCTGATGCAGAGGATGTTACGCAGGATGTTCTTATCAAAGTCATCACGCATTTGTCGGGCTTTCAGGGACAGAGCAGCTTTCGGACGTGGCTGTACCGCATTGTGATGAATCACTTTTTGGACATGAAAAAGCGGAAAGCCGAGGATATGACCAGCCTTTCACGCTTTGCCAACGACGGCGAGTTCCTGCTTGCGGTGAATGTTACCGATGAGGATGGGCTTTCGGAAGAGCAGATAGCGGAAACGCAGGTGATGTGTACCGTCGGGATGCTGATGTGCCTCACGCGCGAGCAACGCTTGGTCTATGTGCTGGGCGATGTGTTTTCGATTGACCACAACACCGCATCGGAACTGCTTTCCACGACTCCCGAAGCGTATCGGCAGCAGCTCTCGCGGGCGCGAAAGGATTTGTACAGTTTTATCAATCAAAAGTGCGGTTTGGTCAATCCTGCGAATCCCTGCCGTTGTAGCAAAAAGACCAAACTCTGGATAGAACGCGGCTTTGTGGCAAAAGACACGTTGCTTTTCAAAGACCAATACACCGAACGCATCCGTGATCACGTGGAAGCGAATATCACCAAGGGTGCAATCATGGTGAAAGATGTGGTGGCAGACCTCTACACATCGCACCCAATGCTGAACGCGAAAAGCACGGAAACGCTTGTGGAAAAGATATTGGGAAACCAAGAACTAATGCAGCTTTTGCGGTTAAATGAGGAGCGGAAGCAGTAAAAGCGGAGGCAATAATGGAACGGTAGTTATTGCGAGGCGCTATTCTCCATTCCCCACGCGTAAATGCCCTGCAAAATGGGTAGAAGCGATTTGCCTTTGTCGCTTAATTGATAGACCGTAGAGTTCACCCTGCCGTTCAGAAACGACTTTACTATAAAATCATCTTCCTGCAAACTACGCAGTTGGAGCGATAAAATTCTGTCGCTAATGGCGGGCAGCGCTTCTTTCAAATCGGAGAAGCGTTGTCCTTCGCCGCGCAGTTGCCAGAGAATGGTGAGTTTCCAGCGTCCACTCAGTTGGTGGAAGAATGTTGTTATCGGGCAGTTATTGAGGATTTCCTGCTCATTCAGAAAATTGGTTGAGCTTTCTTTGCGATTCATCATGCGCTCCAGCGTTTCTAAGGTAATGTTTCTCTTGTAGTAAATTGTTGTATATGCTACTTACAAAATTGTTAGCGGTGGTTTTTCACACGTTTTCTCTTCGTGCAGCGTTATATTGGAAGTGTTGCAACACAGTCAATCAACAATCTATTTTTTACGCACATTCAGCACGTATTATCCGAAAAATACCGAAAATTATAGTTTCTGCTCTATCATCAAAGAGATGTTTTGCCATAGTTTTGTACTATAATTTATTGTTCGTTATACCAATGCTTGAATGCAGTTAATTTAATGAGGAGTCAATCATGATGACGCTTGCCACTGGACAAAAAGCTGTAAACTTTAGCACCAACGATGTTTTGAAAAATCCGTTACGCCTCGACGCATTTCGTGGTAAAAAAGTATTTCTTGCCTTTTTGCGTAACACGCAATGTCCGATTTGTAGCCTTTACGTGTATCAACTGCTCAAAATTACGAATACGCTTCGGCAAAACAATACAGAAATGATTTTGTTTTACGAGTCTTCGGAAGAGCAGATTCTCCGCAATCCCATCTTCAGAGAAAAAATACTGAATGAGAAAAATTTGCACGTTGTCTCCGACCCGCAGCGCAAAATCTATGATGCGTACGGCGCAGAGATTTCGCCCAGAAAGGCAACAATGGAGGCATTACAAGCCGGTAATAAAATGGGGCTGATTCAACAGGCGATAGAATTAGGCTTCACCGGAAATGGTCAGGAAGAAGGAACGCATCCTGACGCAGTTCCGGCAGAGTTTTTAGTAGATGAACGCCAAATGATTGTGCGCGCCTTCTACGGTGCAGATGCCGCCGACCATCTGCCTTTGCAAGAGCTTGAGGCGTTTGCTCTGAAATCATCCGCAATGCTCGTTTCATAAACATTCATCACCACGAGAAAACGCCAACGGCACGGACTTCATTCGGAAGCCCGTGCCGTTGCTTATTTGTCAGGGTTTTTCTTTTGTTGTTTTTACGGCACATAGAACGTCGCTGCATCATCATCGTTTGTACATTTTTTGACGGAGTTTTTCTTCCGTTGGCTTTCGTACAAGACTGCAAACGAAGCACAAAGAGCAGAGGCAATGCTAAAAAGAATAGCCACATCGGTCTTGGTCATCGTTGCTGCGCCAAACAAAAAGTAGAGCGTCGCTAAGACGAAAAACCCAAGTGCAATACCGCCGTAGAGTGCCAAAAAGCCCTTGTTCAATTTCATGGTGGAATCTCCTTACAAATTGAAAAATAACGATTCTCTGCGATTCAGTACGGTGATTGGATGCAAAAAGTTTCATACTATCGTTCAGCTCTGCGTCTAGTCGTGAACAAGGAGAATGGGCAAGATTTCCATACCATCCGAGAACTGCGTGATTTTGGGGATGGTATGGGACGAAGCCCATTTTCAGGCTGTATGTCCATTGGTAGAATAATTTCGTAGATGCAAGCATTTACGCTGCCTCAGTAAAATTTCCGAAGTTTCCACTATCCTTGTATCTTATTCATCGCCATTTGCTGCTGCATCGTCCGCGCCATCCCTTCGGTCGAGCCATCCAGAATAATAATATTTCCTTTGCCGTGTTCGGCAAAATGCTTGATGGACTCCGTCCACATCGAAAAGAGAATTGCTGAGGTATCCATATTGGCGGCTTGCATTTCTTTTGCCGCCATCGTCATACCTTTCGCCACTTCTTCGCGGAACAGTGCAATGCCTTGTCCCCGTAATTGCGCTGCTTGGCGTTCCGCTTCGGCAGCAATACGAATTGCGTTTCCTTCGGCTTCGGCTTGTTTTGTCTTGGTGATAAGCAGTGCTTGACCCTCGTTTTCGGCAGCAGCTTTGAGATTATTCGATGCCACTACTTGTGCCATAGAGCGCATGATTGCTTCGTCGAACGCAATATCATTCATTTGAAGATCAATAAGATGATAGCCCCATTCCTCCAAGGTCTTGTCGAGTTGCTGCTTCACATCTTCCACAATTTCGCGGCGCAATGCCAGAATCTCCGATTGTTTTTTTGTGGCAACAAACCCGCGCACGGAACCTTCCACAGAGCGTACTAATGCTTGCATAAAATTCTGTTCGTCCAAAAACTTGAAGGCAACGTTTTTAATAGCCTCCTCGCTTTGATTCACTACCGCATAGAGAAGCATAGCGGTAAATTTGACATTGGCTTGATCGGCTGTTATGGCTTGAAACTCAAGTTCTGCCGAGCGATTTTGGATAGAAATACGCCTGAAAACAGACTCTACAAGCGGTATTTTGAAATTAAGCCCCGGCGACATAACGCGCTGAAATTTTCCAAAGACCGTGATCACTGCCACCGTACCTTGTGCGACCGTAGCGACAGAACCCCAAAGCAGTATTAGCAAAACGAGAGATGCCAAACCGTAGAAAATAGCGTTCTCCATAGTACAACTCCAATGAACATGAGATAAAAAGAGGATTCAAATAAGGGATATTGTCAACCGTGTTTTTCGCAGTACCGAGGGGTCAACTACTTGTTAGACCATCTATAATCATCATAGACAAGCGTTCAATATTGACTTTCTCAAGGACGTGAGGAGTGTTCGGCAGAACGGCTAACTCGCCTGCGGGAAGCGCTTTATGGGCGAACACTGTTTCTTCCAATGTGACCATCTCGTCGCGGTCTCCGATACTTATTCGTACTCGTTGTTGAATTGCTTCCAGTGCAGTCGCATCCAGCAATGGTGCATTGCCAAGCGTTATCATCATTTCTTTGGTCTTTTCGACCACACTTGCCCAATCGGAAGCTGGATGAAGTATTTCCAGCCGTTTGACAAAGCCCGGAATTTTTTCCTTCATGCGCTCCGGGTTCAGCATAGATGCTTCTTTGGCTGCTGTTTCAGGATTCCATGCAAATTTTGTTCCGAGCGTGGTAATGGACTGTATGCGGTCTGGCTGCCTATTGGCTAGATAGAGCGCCACATAGCCGCCCATGCTGTATCCGAAAATATGCACAGAGCTTAGGTTCTGTCGCTCAAGGTATAACGCAACATCTTCTGCAAAATGCTCAATGCGGAACGTTTGCCGACTGGCGGGCACAGAACCATGACCATCGAAGTCAAGGCTATGAACGTCAAAGTGTTCTTCCAGCGCTTTAGACAAAGGCTCAAACTGCTGCTTCGAGCCGAGCGCACCGTGGAGTAATAGAAGAGTAGGCTTATTCATTGGCAAATGCAACTACGAGCATGAGAAAATAGCTGAAAATGTGCGTTGGCTTGGGGCGACGTTATGCTGCTTCCATGTCTAACCATTGCAAAGTGATGTCGTCAAGGGTCGTGAGCAGTTCTGCAAGTTCATCGCTGCGTTCCTTGAGAAGTTTATAGTCGCTTTCACCGCTCGAAAGCAATGTTTCTAATTCCTCTTTACGCTGCTCCAGCGCATGAATACGTTTCTCAAGCGCAGTACGTTCTTTGCTGAGTTGATACTTGTTTTTGCGGGGCTGTGCAGCATTGGTGGCTCGCTGTTGCTCTTCGTCCTGACGGCGTTGTTCATCCTGTTTAGCGGCGTCGCGGAGCGCTTCTTCACGGGCGTTTTCGGTGCGAAGCTCTTTTTTCTCCAGATACGTGGAGTAATTGCCGGGGTACTGCTTGATATGTATCATACCGTCAGTGTCCGGCTCAAAGGAATAGATAAATTCAACCGTGCGGTCAAGAAAAGCACGGTCGTGCGAAACGATAATGAGCGCACCGTGGAAAAACTGCAAATACTCTTCTAGGGCGCCGAGCGTTTGAATATCGAAGTCGTTGGTTGGTTCGTCCAGTAGCAGGATATTCGGGTTATTCATCAGAACGCGCAACAGCCCCAATCGCCGGCGCTCGCCACCGGAGAGTTTCCCGACAAGTGCATTATATTGATTGGGCGCAAAATTAAACCGTTGGAGCATATCCTTTGCTGTCAAAAAGCGGTCGCGCCCGATACCGGTGTCAATATATTCCGCCACTTCGCGCACCGCAGCCATGACAGAAATCGTCGGGGTGATGTCGCTGCTTTCCTGACGGAAGTAGCCAATACGTGCGGTAGTACCGATTTTGACGGTTCCGGCGTGAGGTTCGATTTCCCCGACCAAAATATTGAGCAACGTAGATTTCCCGGAGCCATTCGGTCCGATAATGCCAATTCTATCACCCTTAGCGGCTTTGTAGGTGAAATTATGGAAGAGCGTCCGCTCGCCTATTTTATGGGAGATATTCACGGCATCGATAAGCTGACTGCCTGCAAATTGATTCCCCACTTCAATTTTAATTTGCTTTAGCTCCGTTGCTTCTCGCAAACGAGCTTGGTCTTCCTGAAGGTTTTTCACCCAGTCAACGCGGCTTTTTTGCTTCTTGCGCTGCGCCCGTGCGCCCGCTTTGAGCCATGCCAATTCACTGCGAAGACGATTTTTCTGGTGGTCGGCAGTGGCTTCTTCATTGGCGGTTATCATTGATTTACGCTCGACATAGTTCTCGTAATTGCCCGGAAACGAGATGAGTTTGCCCCTGTCCAGTTCCACAATGCTTGTGGTAACGGCATCCAAGAAATAACGGTCGTGCGTAATGAGCAAAATGGCGCGTGGGGAAGACGCAAGGCGGTCTTGAAGCCATTGCACGGAGTCTGCGTCGAGGTGGTTGGTCGGTTCATCCAAAATAAGCAAGTCCACATCCGACATGAGCGTCTTTGCCAATGCAACCCGCTTTTTCAAGCCCCCGGAAAGATGGGCGATTCGCTCGTCGAAGCGTGAAACGCCAAGTTTTTGAAGCATCGCTTTTGCCTCATTTTCCAAGAGCCAACCCCCGTCATCGTCTATGGCGCGACTGACTTCATGCAGTTCTTCCTGTACGGTGTGGTAGGAATGCTCTTCGTTCTCATTTTCCATAATGGCGCACAGCTCTGCGTGGCGGTGCAGAAGGCGAAAGGTCTTCGGACGAGCTTTCATAACTGCATCTAGCACAAAGTCATCATCATCTACTGCAGGAACTTGGCTTAAATACTCGAAGGTAGCTTCTTTATTGAAAGCGACTATCCCGTCGTCTGTCTCTTCCGCACCAGCAACAATACGCATCAGCGTTGTCTTGCCAACGCCATTGGAGCCAATGATGCCAACGTGCTCGCCGGATTCCATACCAAAGGAAATACCGGTCAGAAGAGGAATGTCATTATAGGATTTACTGACAGCAGTGGCAGAAAAAATGGTCATGGTTATGGTGGGATGAGAAACAAAGTGAGAAGAAGTATTCCGAAAAAATGAATTATTCTGCACCAAACTGTGCCAAGCTACAAAAATGCAAAAATCCCTAGCAATACCCCAAGTTCTCTGTGAGCTTTCTTGGGGTGATACGAAATTTAGGGGCGAATGAGTTAGGTAAAATATTATTTTTCATTGGTTTACAAAAACATCCTATGCTCTTCTTTAGCAAGCAGATTTATGAGTAAGTTTTCACCAAATTTTTTTCTTGATACATTAAACCTTTTCTATTTTCGCACGCTCAGAAGCTACAATATCACTCAATCAATTGCAGTGATGACTATTTTTTTACCCATTTTTTGGAGTATTGGTATGCGTAAATTTGGTCTTGTATTGCTCGCAGCATTTGCCTTTGCTAGCGTTTCTCCTGCTTTCGCTCAAGAGAAAAAAGAAGAAAAGAAAGAAGAGAAAAAAGACAAAAAAGTGAAAAAAGAAGAAACGAAAAAAGAGAAAAAAGAAGAAAAGAAAGAAGAGAAAAAAGAAAGCAAATAATGCTGTCGGTGCACCGCATCGAGAATATACAAGCCGGAACTTCAACAGTCCGGCTTTTTTTATGTCCGGCGTGGATGGAGGATGTTTGTGAGTAGTGAAAAACGAGGATGAATCACGGCAATATCCTTGAAGAAAGATAATTTTTCCGAAGTGAGAGAGAAATGTGAGAATCTTCGTTGATTTTTGTATCTTACAAGTCTTACTAACTCTAGAACTCATACCCTAGAAAAAGTGTTTGCTCTGCATTACAATCAGAGCGCACTTCTTGAACTGAACCCGATTGTCGAAGCAGATTGAATCAGATTATGGTAGAAACACAACAAGATAGTCCACCCAATCTCGTCAAGCAGCGAGAAAGCGGTATCGCAGAAATTATGCCGGAAACAGCAGTTTTGTCAGCAGCCTCTACTGATGTTGCCTCTGAAACCGAGGAACAACCGTATATTTTGATTGTTGACGATGTGCCCGTGAATTTACAAGCACTGGAAAGTATCTTGCAAACACGCGGGTTTCGTGTGATAAAAGCGACCAATGGCGAGCAGGCACTGGAACTGGTGGCTCAAGAAAAGCCTGATTTGATTTTGCTGGATGTGATGATGCCGAAGATGAATGGTTATGAAGTGTGCCAGCATCTCAAAGAAAACCCCGCCACGTCGAAAATTCCGGTTATTTTTCTCACTGGGCGCAATGATTCTTATTCTGTTATTAAAGGCTTTGCTTCCGGCGCTCTTGATTACGTTGTTAAGCCCTTTCACGCACCGGAGTTGCTTGCCCGAATCAACACACATCTTGAACTCAAGCGCTCGCGCGACACAATTTTGCGCTACAATCATCTTCTCAATGCGGAAAAGCGCCGTGCGGAGCAGCTATTGCTGAATATTTTACCCGCTTCTATCGCAGACCGCTTGCAAAATGGCGAGCGCCAGATTGCTGATAAAGTTGACGACGCAACGGTCATTTTTGCGGATGTTACCAATTTCACGCCTCTTTCAGAAAATTATTCTGCCGAAGAAATCGTAAGCCTTCTCAACTCGCTCTTCTCTGCCTTCGATGCGCTTGCTGAAGAATATGGCGTTGAGAAAATTAAAACGATGGGTGATAGTTACATGGCTGCCTCTGGCATTCCGATTGAACGCCCGGATCATGCAGAAGCTGCGGTGAATATGGCACTTTCTATGCTGACGGTGTTGGCTGAAGTCAATGCTGCGTCGGGTAATAATCTCAATATCCGCATTGGTTTGCATTGTGGTCCCGTAGTGGCGGGTGTTATCGGGGTGAAGAAGTTTATTTATGACCTTTGGGGTGATACGGTGAATACTGCCTCGCGCATGGAATCTCACGGCGAAGCAGGGAAAATTCATGTTTCGGAAGCTCTCTATACCAAACTCCACGATAAATATCGCTTTCAGGAACGTGGTAATATCGAAATCAAAGGTAAAGGCTCAATGAAGACGTATTTTGTTCTCGGTAAATCATAAGTCAATAAACAAATAGTGTTATAGCCATAGCGTTGCTGCCACAGCAACAATTCACTATTCCCTTACACACAACAGATAATTCCATTCTTAAGGAGTTTTGTGTATGAAGATTGTCCAGCCCAAAGACAGGCTAGAACTTCAGAATGACGGTACGCTGGAAGTGTTTTTTATTGGTACCGGCTCTGCCTTTGCGCAGGAGCACTACCACACGAATTTTCTTATCGTCAAGGGTAACGACCATATTCTTGTAGATTTCGGTGCAACGGGTCCCATTGCTTTCCCAACCACCACAGGTCGCCCGGTAACCGATGTTGAAACGCTCTTTATTACGCACAGTCATTTTGACCATGTGGGCGGTGTCGAGTATTTGGCGCTGCTGAATCGTTATGTTGGCATGACTGCGCTGGAGCGTCCCAAAATGAAAATGATTATCAACGAGCAATACCAACGCATTCTTTGGGAAATGACGCTTCGAGGCGGAATGGAATGGAATGAAGTGAACCGTGAAGGCGAGCGCCTTACGTTCACAGATTTTTTTGAGATTATTCGTCCCAATCTGCGCACTTCAGTCCCTCGTGAGGTCTGGGAGGTACAGTACGGTTCTATCAAGCTGGAAATATTTCGCACCAACCACCTTCCCGCACAGCCTTTTCCGTGGCAGCAGTCCTTTGTAACATACGGTGTTTTTATTGATGACCGTGTGTTCATTTCCGGTGATACAGTTTTTGATACCGAACTTATCGGTATGTATAGCGACAGAGCCGAATATATGTTCCATGACTGTTCTTTTATGCCGAACCCCGTCCATGCGTCGCTTCCTGAGCTAAGAACGCTGCCCGATGAAGTGAAAAAGAAAATATTCTTGGTGCATTATCCCGATAAAGCAGACCAGCATGATTTTACAGGCTTTGCGGGCTTAACGAAGCAAGGGTATCGGTATGTTTTTGATTAAGACACGAAGCCGTACAAATCATTCATTCTGTGCGTTTTCAATTTTTGCCTTTTGTCATTATTCCGGCTGTGTATGAATCCCGAATCTCTGGGTTATACTATCACCGAACACGATGTTGAGCGTATGTTCTCCAGCATTAGCTCCAATGCAAGTAGAAGTGCTTTTCAGTCACCTGACAAGTATGAAATTCTTCCTGATACAGAATTTGCTCGTCAGGTGCATCTCCACACCATGACGGCAAAGATTCTTTCAAACGAGACAACAGCAGCAATTAGCGAACCGGACGGCGTAGAATCGCAAGGTATCTCCTACAAAGATTACTGGTCGGCATCCGCGTTTCACTGGAAAACAGCTTCTCAGTTTGCCGCCTCCAGCGCTCATTGCACAAAAGATGAGTTGGCAGAAGCCCACTGGAATGTCGTGCTGGCAGAAATCGCTTCCACCGGTGTCATCCTTCGCAACACGCCTGCTTTTGCGGCGCTGCGTGAACTGGAAGAACAATCCGACCGTGCCCGACAAATTAGCTATTTCAAACTCTGTCTTACCTTTCCGACTGTCGAAGCCTATTCCGAAAGCCTGACCCGGCGGGATTTGAATACGATTGAGCGCATGATTCTCACCTACGGCGAAGCCTGCTGCTACGCCTCGCGTAAAGACGAAGAACCCTTTGAACATTCTGCCTTGAAGTTTGTCAATCTATGCAGCCTTGACCTGCCTGCCATGTCCGCCCCTGCATATCAGCTTTTGGTGATGCTCCGACAATTTGGTAAAGCAAAAACTGAGGCAACCGAAAAGCTTAGAAGCTATCTCTATCAGCTTCGGACGCAGCATCCATCACCTTTTGTACGGCTCTATACCGAAATTCTCTATCAAGAGGACACCCTCAATGCTGACTACTGGGGAGGAAGCGTCAAGCAAAAAATTATTTGGACGTTTCGTGCTGTCCAGACGCTTGAAATGGCTGCATCTCTTGGCGTACCTTCCTCATGGTACAGTTATTTGCAATATACCATCGCACAACGGAGTTCGTACTCCGGTATTTATGATATTGCCCGCGACATGATTCAAGGTTTGGAGAAAGCTGAGTCACTCTATGCTTTGGTGGCTCGCGGATATTATTGGGCGGAGCAAGACCAGCACCAAAAGTCTGCTGCTATTTATCAAGAATTAGTAAAACTTATCGAAGGTGAACAAACCGCTTCTGCACGCAGTACCTTTGAGCATATTCCCGCCATTAAGCAACAAGATATTGCCTTTTGCTATTATTATGCGGCTCAAGCAATGTTTAGTATTCGTGCGGACGAAGAACAAATTGGTCTGTGTGCAAGTTATATCGAAAAATTCTTCTTGTGGTCGGAATATCTTTCTCTTTCTGCTCGTCTTGTGTTGCAGGAGATTTGCCGTGCTATGCAAAGCGAACTCCTTGATGATTTGCCTCAAGCTGTGGAGCACTACGAAGAATATGTTCGGTTGCTTACCGAAGACGATTATATCAGCAAGATTAAGACCTTATCCCATCTTGCGCAATTGTACGCGGAATATTTGCAAAATTTCACCAAAGCTGACGAACACTTGCAAGGATTAAAGCGCTTACTGCCGCAAATACAGATGAACTCGGCACAGCACTTGACGGACGTGGTGGCGAACGACGAAGCACTTATCGCAGACCATACAACGCTTATTCAACTCTGGCTTACTAAGTATTCTCTCAAAGCCACGCAAAAAGTGATGTCGTCGCTGGATTCTGTGACGAGTCAGCTTGGCTCTGCTTTTCAAATGCTCGAAAACCAGAATGAACGTTTGGTATCGGTGAATGAAAATCTTGTGGAGTTGAACAACGAGAAAAACGAGTTTTTAGGAATTGTTGCCCACGACCTCAAAAACCCACTCGCCAGTATTCTGCTCGGTATCGAAATGCTTCAGCGCTATCAAGACCGTATGACAGCCGACCAGCAAATCAAGAGACTTGGTGATATGCGCACGACGAGCCGTCGTATGCAGGCGATTATCACCAATCTGCTTGATGTCAACGCGGTTGATACGGGCAAATTTACCCTGACTCCCTCGGAATTTAATTTTGCTGATGCCGTGCGTACCGTTGTGGAAGATTATATTGAGAGGGCAAAAGAGAAGAATATCACGTTGAACTTTGAAGCGGAGTCATCGGATATTATTGCTTTTGCTGATAACAATGCGACTGTTCAGATATTGGATAATCTCGTCTCCAATGCAGTGAAATACTCACCCTTCAATACAACGGCGTGGATTAGTGTTCGTGCGCTTGGCGCTAAAGTGCAGTGTCTTGTGAAAGACGAAGGTCCGGGCATATCGGAGGAAGACAAAAAGAAGCTTTTCGGCAAATACGCCCGCCTTTCAGCAAAGCCAACTGGGGGCGAGCACTCTACGGGGCTTGGGCTTTCTATTGTCAAAAAACTCGCCGAAGCAATGCACGGCACGGTTTGGTGCGAATCTGAACTTGGTGATGGCGCAACGTTCATACTGGAACTGCCAATGCAGGATGTTTGATTTTTCTGCACTTCGCCACCTTTCCCTTTCCTACCTTCATGAACCAAGAGATTGAATCGCTTCCTAATCAACCTCCGCAGCGCTCCAGACTTCTTAGGGTGCTTGGCTTGGGGTTTGGTGTTGCCGTTACTATTGGTGCCACGGTGAGCGGCGGTATTTTACGCTCTCCGGCAGAAGTTGCAGCTTATCTACCAAGTGTATGGATGTTCGTGGGGATTTGGTTTGTCGGTGCGCTCTATGCCTTTGTTTGTTCTGTTTCCTTTGCTGAACTCAGTACCATGATGCCTCACTCAGGCGGGCTGTATGTCTTTACTCATAAGGCATTGGGTGATTATGCGGGTTTTGTGGTCGGATGGGCAGATTGGCTCACGAGCTGCGGCACGGTGAGCGCATCGGCTTTGCTTATCAGCGATGTTGCAGCCGGAGTGGTGCCTGCGCTTCATGGGAAAAGCCTACTGCTCGCATCGGCTCTGGTGCTGCTTTTTACTCTTCTTCAGTGGAGTGGTATTCGCACGAGTAGTGCTGTGCAGGGGGCAACAAGTTTTTTGAAAGCTCTGGCGCTTGTGATTGTTGCTGTTGCTGCGTTTTCCGTGAGCCATGACTCTGCTTCTCCTTCGTTGATTTTGCCTAATGCCACCAATGCCGCTGCTGCGTTCGCGCCTGTCGGTGCTTCTGTTCAATCTCTCTGGTCTTTGTTCATCGCGACGACACTGGCATTGCAAATAGTGATTTATATGTACGACGGTTACTACGGAGCGGTCTATTTTGGTGAAGAAGTTCGCAATCCGGGTCGTGATATTCCGCGGTCTATGTTTGCAAGCGTTTGGATAGTCGGTGTCATCTACATTTTGCTCAACGTCGCTTTTGTCTATGTCTTGCCGATTTCGAGTATCGCCTCTTCTGATTTTGTTGGTGGAGCCGTAGCAAAACGTACCTTCGGTGCTTCAGGTGACATCGTGGTTCGTTCGTTAATTATTTTGTGTGAGCTTTCCACCATCAACGCCTTTTTTCTGTTTGCTACGCGCACGCTTTTTGCCATGAGCCGCGATGGACTCTTCTCTTCACGCGCTGTGCGTGTAAGCAGCAAGGGAACGCCAACGGTGAGTCTTTTTATGAGTATGCTGGTAGCGTTATTGTTTTTGCTTTCAGGCTCGTTTGAAAAAGCGCTTGCTGTTCTTACCTTTGCAGTGGTTGTTAATTATGCACTGTCTTTTGCGGCAGTTTTTGTGCTACGCCGTCGAGAGCCTGATGCGCCGCGTTTATACAAGGCGTGGGGCTATCCGTGGACAACGGGCGTTGCGCTTGGGGTTTCATTGTTGTTCTTGCTTGGCTCCGTAGTCAGCGATATGCAGCACAGTCTTTATGCTATTGCTTCGCTTGCTGCCAGCTATCCTGCATATCGGTTGATGCGAAAATACTTTCCTCAAGAATTGTAGTGTCATGCATTTAGGTAATGCAGACAAACTAAAGATACAAGTTTTGTGCTTTCATGTATTTCGATAAAATCGTGCCTCTTCAGCCATAAAACTGTAACAATCATTGGGAAACGGGCAAATATCGCCGTAAATTTGTCGCTTTGGAATTGTTGCACCTTTTTATTTGTCATTATGTTTCTACACCACTTCTCCCGCCGCATTGCAACCATAGTTTGTAGTGTATTGTGTGTCTTGCCCAATCTTCAATCCCAAGGGCTGGATCAGATCCGCTCAAGTATTGATGCTCGCTCGAAAGCTATTGAAAGCAAAATGCTTACGTGGCGACGTGACTTTCACCAAAATCCGGAACTGGGCAACCGCGAGGTACGCACGGGCAAAATAGTTGCCGAGCACCTGAAAAAACTAGGCTTAGAAGTGAAATCGGGTGTAGCATACACGGGCGTAGTAGCTGTGCTAAAAGGCGGAAAACCTGGACCTGTGGTCGCACTCCGTGCCGATATGGACGCTCTTCCCGTTACAGAGCAAGTGAACGTACCTTTCGCCTCCAAAGCCCGTTCTACTTACAATGGGCAAGAAGTCGGTGTGATGCACGCTTGCGGACACGATGCCCATACGGCTATGCTGATGGCGGTGGCAGAAATTTTGTCAGAAATGAAATCGGAATTACGCGGAACAGTGAAATTTATCTTTCAGCCTGCTGAAGAAGGAGCTCCTGATGGCGAAGAAGGCGGCGCAGAACTGATGATAAAACAAGGTGCGTTGGAGAATCCTACGCCCGATGTCATCTTCGGCTTGCACGTTTTCGCGGGCGTAGAGACCGGTAAAATCACATTCCGCCCCGGTCCGACGATGGCTGCTGTGGATTTTCTCAAAATTGTTATCAAAGGTCGCCAAACCCACGGTGCAAAGCCTTGGGCGGGTATTGACCCGATAGTCGTATCGTCCCAAGTCGTGATGGGTTTGCAGACAATTGAAAGCCGTCAAGTGGATGTAACAAAAGAGCCTTCTATTATTACCGTTGGCACAATGCACGGTGGAGTGAGGAACAACATTATCCCCGATAGCGTAGAGATGACCGGAACTATTCGCAGCTACGACGACGGGATGCAAGAGCAGATGCACGCTCGCATCAAGCAAACCAGCGAATATATCGCTAAAGCAAGTGGCGCAAGCGCAGATGTATCAATTCGCAAACAATATCCTGCCACCGTCAATGACGATAAACTTACGGCGCTTATGTCGCCAACACTCCAGCGCGTAGCAGGTTCCGAGAATGTCAGCACTGCACAAAAGCAAACCGGAGCCGAGGATTTTTCTTTTTATCAGAAAAAAATTCCCGGAATGTTTTTCTTTTTAGGTATCACTCCCAAAGAAAATCTCGCTACGGCTGCTGCCAACCATTCGCCGCAGTTTTATGTAGATGAACTAGGGCTGCTAGTAGGTGTGCGAGCGTTAGTCAACCTCGTCTTTGACTATGCCGCTCTTGGCAAAACCGCTTCGGCATCCGGCAGTAAAAAATAACTATGACGTTTACATGACAGGGGTACATCGGCATTGTTCTGTTTCCCCTTACCTTTTCATTCTTGCCCGAATTATGGAACAAAAAAATTCTTTGCTCAAAACACTGCTCCGCACAGTTATCAGTCTCGCGTTACTCGTTGGTTCAATGGCGTTTGCGCTTAAGGATGTGAAAAATCTTGATGAGCTTTTGGGCGCATTCAAGCAAGCAAATTATTGGTGGGTTCTGGCAACAATTCCCGTGATGCTGCTTTCACACTATCTCCGCGCAATGCGCTGGATAACGATGATGAAACCGATTCAAAGTGGTATTCATGTGATGAACGCCTTTTCGGGTGTTATGATTGGCTACATGATGAATAATCTTACGCCACGCGGCGGTGAGCTTGCCCGCCCCTTTATTCTCAGCCGCCGTGAGAATGTCCGCTTTTCCACCGCGATTGCAACGATACTTGTCGAGCGGGTGATTGATATTTTGAGTTTGAGTGTTTTTGTCCTTATCACCTTTTACTATCTGCACATTAAGATTGCGCAGGTGTTCCCGCAAATAAACAGTCAATTGCTTTTGCGGCTCTTGGTGCTGCCGGTTGTCGGATTGATGGCGTTGATTGTTTTGCTTATCACGACCAATTTTGGCGAATGGCTCTTGCGCGTAAGCGTGAAGCGCTTTTCCGAGAAATGGTATATGAAGTTGCATAATTATCTCGAAGCATTTATCAATGGCTTTAGCATTTTTAAGTCTCCCGGACTTTATTGGCGGGTGCTTTTGGAAACGGCTGCTATTTGGGCATTGTATTTGGTGCCACTGTATCTGATGTTTTTGGCATTTGGTTTTGAAAATACCTATAATTTTGGTTGGTTCGATGCAAATGTACTTTTAACCATGACCACTATTGGTATTACTATTGCTCCTACGCCGGGCGCATGGGGCATTTACCACAGTTTTGCGCAAATCACTCTCGCGCAGTTCTACGGTATTCCAAGCGAAAAAGCGCTTGCCTTTGCGTTTGTGGCGCATGGTGTCGGGTATTTTCTGAATATCTTGGTGGGCGGAATTTTCTTTATGCGCGAGCAGGCACGCGGTATTTCGTGGCGCTCCGTCTCTCATGCTGACGAAGTTGCCGCAGCCGATGGCACTGCACCGTCCACTTCGGGCAATCAATAAATCTCATTTCCCATTTCTCATGGAACCATTTGTAACTCCGGAGCGGGCAGAAAAGCTACGCCGCGCCCTCGAACGCAAACAACCGACACTCACCCTCGTTCTCGAAAATGTCCACGACCCGCATAATGTATCGGCTGTCTTGCGTTCATGCGATGCCGTTGGTGTGGTGGAAGTCTATCTTGTCTATAACGGGCGGCAAAAATTTCCCGACCTCGGTGAGAGAAGCTCTGCCAGTGCGAAGAAATGGATAGATATGCACCAATTTTCGCGGGTGGAAGACTGTTTTGCATTGCTACGAGAAAAAGAGTACAAGATTTTTACGACCCATATGGCAAACGATGCTGTTTCGTTGTATAGCCTTGATTTGACGGGGCGTGTGGCGCTGGTCTTTGGAAACGAGCATAGTGGAGTGAGTGACGAAGCACTTCAGTTAGCAGATGGAAATTTTCTTATCCCGCAAGTGGGTATGATTCAAAGTTTGAATATCTCGGTTGCTTGTGCGGTGAGCTTGTTCGAGGCATCCCGTCAGCGCTGGAGCACGGGGATGTATGATTCGCCGCAATTCTCCAATGAAGAATTTGGCGCGAAGTTTTTAGATTGGCAAATGCGGTGAGGTAAACTTCCTACCTGCCTGAGTGCATCAAATGTACATGAACGACACAACAACTTTTTTCCGGCGGTGTCTGCTGGGTATTTGCGTCATTTTTGCTGTGGCAATGATGGCTTCTACTCCACCGTCTGAGTTACACCAGCCACTCAGGCGACTACCCAACGCTGCTTTTCGGTGCGGTGAGGAATTATCTTATACAGTTCGGTATGGTTTCATTACTGCCGGCGAGGGCAGTTTTCGTATTCGCCCGCAGGTAGCCCTGCGCAATGGTACTCCCTGCTATGACGTGAACTTTGAAGTGCGCTCGCTGAAAAGTTTAGAGTGGATATATCGTGTCCATGACACCTATCGGACACTCATTGACACGAGCGGCATTTATCCTGTCTTTTTTGAGCAGCACAACCGTGAGGGCGCATACCGTCGTGATTTCTGGGCTGAATTTGACCACGCAAAACGGATTGCAACAACTTCGGAGGGCGAATTTCCTATCGAACCTTTTACGCACGATGTGGTTTCGGCGCTTTTTTATGTGCGTACTCAGGATTTATCCGGCTTGAAAAAAGGTGATGTCATTGCCCTTAAAAACTTCACCGACCGCCAAAGTTATGCTCTCAACGTGCGCGTATTGGGGCGTGAGACCGTAAAGGTAGAAGCAGGAACGTTTCGCTGCATAGCAATTGAGCCGCTTGTCATGGAGGGTGGTCTCTTCAAAAGCGATGGGCGCATTGTGGTATGGTTCACCGACGATGCGCGAAAAATGCCCGTGAAGGTCGCAACAAAAGTGCTTATCGGGACGATAGACGTTGAACTGAAAAACTTTTCCAAGCCGTAATCCACTGCTAAGGTGGCGTAGTGGATTGTTTATTAGGGCTTGGGTTCTTCTTCCAGCGAAATCCCCTTCATCAGCGTTGTTGTATCAATCGTGCGGCTTTTCCATTGGATTTTTCCCTGCTTGACACGGATAAAGGAGTTTATTCCGATGGCAACGACAAAAAGCACACCGACGGGATGAAGGAGGATGCTTGCTGTAAGGGGATGTTTGTACTTGATAGAAATAGCAAGTCGGAGTAGCACATTGAGGGCGATGGCACCCAAAGAAATCCAGCGCAGTTCCGAAAACCATACCGTCATATACGGCAGCACGCACGCCACGAGGAGCATAGCGAGGAGCGCAAAAAAACCGATAGAGCTGTAGCCAACTAAGCCAAAGAGATTTTTTGTAAAGCCGTTCCAGACTTCATCGAAATTTTTATACATTCGGCAGAAAACGGCATCCGTTCCGGCAGTGGTAATCATTCGCAAGCCGCGCTGTTTTGTGGCGCGGCTCAGTTCTACATCTTCCACCACGTGTTTACGAACGGATAAATGTCCGCCAAGCTCAATATATGCTTGCCGAGTGAAAGCAATCCATTGTCCGTTTGCTGCGGCGAGCGACGGATACGCCGAAGTGTACGTCAGCCAGAGTGGAAGACCTGCATAGACAAACATATCCACAATAGGCACGGCAAGCTGCTCAGGAAGTGATTCGGTTTGCTGCTGTGGAAAGGCGGAAAGCATACTAAGGTCGTAGCGTTGCATCCAGCGGACTGTATTCTCGACAGCATTAGGGGCGTGGGTGTTGTCGGCATCAGTGAAGATATAGATAATTCCTCGTGCTGTCGCGCTTAATTGCTGGCAAGCCCAGTTCTTGCCCGTCCATTCGGGCGGGAGTGGTCTGCCTTGTACAAGGCGGATTTGGGGGTAATGCTTCGCAAATTCTTGCACGATTTCTGAGGTCTTGTCTTCTGAATGGTCATCGAGTACGATAATTTCCATGTTTTTGTAGCTCTGTGCTAGCAGCCCTGCCAGACAGTTCCCAATATTTGTCGCTTCATTCCGTGCCGGAACAAGGACGGAAACAAAAGGATTCGATGCGTATTGCTGCTCGTTTGCAGGCGGCGGCACGTCTCGCAGCATTGGAGCGGTGATGAAGTTGTAAATGGTAATTGCCAAAAAGACTGTCAAGACAGCCAGCGCCATGTAAATCAAAACCGTAATCATGCGTTATTGTTGCGTTTGAGGGCGTGGGAAGAAATTCGGAAAGCGCTCTAAAAAGTCGCTTGATTTCGCCGAATATACCTAATTTTCACCACTTTGTGCGGGTAAATTTGTATTTTCGTGCGTAACAAATTCGTGAAAATAAAATTGGTTCGGTATGAATCCAACAGATAATCGTAGCAGTCTTCCCAGCGTTACGGTCGTTACTATCGCCTTCAACGCTGAGAAATTCATTCGCAAAACGCTTGAAAGCGTGATTGCGCAGGACTATCCGCGTCTTGAGTATTTGGTGATAGACGGTGGCTCCAAGGATACAACTCCAGCGATTATCCGTGAATATGCCGAAATGCCAGAAAGCCGAATATCGTGGTGGGTGAGTGAGAAAGATAGTGGCGTATCAGAGGCATTCAACAAAGGAATTGCAAAGCACACAGGCGATTTTATCGGCTATATGAATGCCGGAGATTATTTTGCCTCGCCCGATGCACTATCACAACTCTTTAGCACATATGCAGCACAGCCCGATGCCGATATTATTTTTGGGAAAGCCCGTTTGACTTTTGAAAATGCGCCCGAAAAAATAGTTGGCTCGCCGCATTTGCCCGGAGATAAGCTCCCGACTGCTCATCAGGCAATGTACTATCATCGTCGCGTTTGGGAACGATATGGTACATTTAGCATGAACTACCGCTATGCGATGGATTATGAGCATTATCACCGCCTCAGAAATCAAGCACAATGGGCTTTCTCGGATACTATTGTTGCCGAGCGACCTCTTACTTCTGCACGAAATAGCTTTGGTAATCCGTCGCGTACCTATCGTGAATATCTGAAAGCTGATATGCACCATAAAAATCCGGCAATCGTCCTAAATTGTGTAAAGTTTCTGCGCGATAAAGTGAAAGAACGGCTACGGTAAATCGAACTCAATAATTCAACATTCAAAACCCACCACTTCGTCACAAAACTATGGGACAACTCTGGGACAGACTACGGCGCGTCGGCGAATCGTATATCAACGATTTTAGCCGCGAAGACCCCGATTATTCAAAGCTCGACCCCAAAATCCTTGAGGAGTTGCGCAGAAAAGCGAATACGCCAGGCGCTTCACGCTCGACATCGCATCGCGGTTATGAGACTGAGGAAGAACGTTTGAAACGACTTATCAATGAGGCGGCGAATCCACAAGAAGCGCAGCAGCAGAGTTCATCCAGCCAACAGCAATCTTCCCCACCGCCAAAGCACGGTGGAATGGGCTTGGAAGAAGCACTCCGTGTTCTCGGTTTGCCTGCCAATGCCAGTGTGGACGACATGAAACGTGAGTACAAAAAACTTATGATGCAGTACCACCCCGACCGCGTTAGCCATCTCGACCAAAATGCGCAAACCCAAGCCCGCGTGAAGGCACAACGCATTAACGAAGCGTACCAAGTAATTAAGGTACTCAAAGGTATTTGAATCGCCTCTCGAATTCAAGCCTTATTTTTTCACTTTTCAACGAACTATGACTATCTCATATTTTCTTGACCAGCTCAATTATACAGTCTGGGCAAATAACCGAACGCTGGCGAGCATCGAAGCCCTTGCGCCCTCCGAGGGTAAAGACCAGGCGATTAAACTCCTCTCCCACGTTGTGGCGGCGCAGTTTATCTGGTATGCCCGCGTTACTGGCAAGTCCGAAACGGCGCTTCCCGTCTGGGGCGTAATGACCACAGACGAAATCCGTGACCGTATTCCCACTATAGATGCTTTGTGGAAAGAATATCTGCAAAGCAAGACAGATAATGACCTTCCGGTGCTTTCCTTCGGCTATAAGAATACGCTTGGTAACGAATATAACAACACATTACTCGAAATACTGACTCACTTCCCTATGCACTCTGCCTATCACCGCGCTCAGGTGGCAACGCTTGTTCGCCAAAATGGAGGTGTACCTGCGGTGACGGATTATATTCAGTTTGCTCGTGAGGAGCATAAACACTAGGTAGCATAAACGCTCATTTGTAATCAGCCCGATTCTTTTTGGTTGCCCATTTCTCTTGTTTTCTTGTCTTTCATGCTCAAACCGCCTGTTTACATTTTCACAGACTTCGACGGCACGATTACTCGCGAAGACTTAGGCGACAAAGTGTTTGATGTCTTTGGTAAATTTAATGAATACTATCCCCGCCTCACAAGTGGCGAACTGACTGTGCCGGAATACTGGCGCTTGCTCGCTGCATCCATCACAAGCGAAACCACGCCGGAGATGTTGCGCTCATGGGCAAACGAACAACCTGCCGATGAGCATTTTCGAGGGTTCGTGCAGTTCTGCCATGAAAAAAATATTCCCTTGACGGTTGTCTCCGATGGCTTCGATGTGTACATTGATGCCGTGCTTGAGCGCGAAGGTGCTGGCGAATTGCCACGCTTTTGTAATCAACTTCTCTATGATAACGGCGTATTTACGCCGTTTTTCCCCGGAAGAGATGAATCCTGCACGTGCTTTTGTGCTTCGTGCAAACGCAACAGTGTTTTGCGGAGCATACCGCCGGAAGCGCTTGTTATCTATATCGGCGACGGCTATTCCGATTTTTGTGCTGCCGACCATGCCGATATTATTTTTGCCAAGAAAGCCCTCGCTGCTTATTGTAACCGTAAGCGTTTGCCGCACTATCCCTTTTCAACATTCGCGGACGTTCAAACGATAGTCGCTCAACTCGTGGAGCGCCGCCGCTTGAAATATCGCCACCAAGCAACGCTCCGACGCAAAGAGGCGTTTGAAACTGAATAGCCGAACAAGCCATATCCATAATAAAACGAGCGGTATAGTCTTTATCTATACCGCTCGTTTTTGTAAATGCTTTGACTTCGCGTACTGCTTATTTGCCAATACTTTTAGTTATGCCGCCGAAGACCTGCTGCAAGACATCCGTTGTGCGAGCCACGGGATTCTGGCGGATATTTTTTTCCTCTTGTGCCACCATCATGAACAATCCATCAAGCGCTCGCTGGGTTACATAGTCCGGTAAGTCTGGGTTCACTTTTTGTACGAACGGAATTTTGTTATAGGTCTGGGTAATTTGCCCCCAATATTTTGTCGCTTCTACTTTGTCAAGTGCATCGCTAATCGTGGGTTTGAATTTTTGCGCCAGCGCTGCCGATGTGGTGCGTTGCAGAAAATCCGTTGCGGCGCGTTCGTTACTGCCGTTCAGGATAGACATTACGTCATTAAAATTGAGTTGTTTGATAGCATCCAAGAAAATGGGCAATGCGTCCGATGCTGCTTGTTCTGCTGCGCGGTTCATGGAGGTAACGGCTTGGTCGGCAACGCTTCCCAAACCAATTTTGCGCACACCGTCTTCTACCATTTTGAATTCCGGCGGGAAAGGAATTTTGATGAGAGGATTGGCTAAATATCCATCAGGCTTGGAGACTATCTCAACACCTTTTCGGATACCGCTAGTGAGCGCCTCTTGCAGACCGCTTGAAGCAAGGCTTGGGGTCAGCGAGGGAGTCGTTTGGGCAGGTGCTGCGGCTGGTGCAGGCGTTGCTGCTGGAGCTGTAGCAGCCGGGGTCGCTGCTGGTGCGGCAGTCGGTGTAGAAGTCGTAGCTGGGGTGGTAGTAGTCGGAGCTGCTGCCGGGGTACTTTTTGCCGGAGCGGTTGTGGTGGTTTTCGCCGTTGACTTTGTGGTTTTTGCCGGAGCTTTTTTCGTGGTCGTGGTCTTTTTGGTTTGTGCAAAGGCAATGCTTGTACACGTAAGCGCCGATAGAGCTACAAGAGCAATAATGCGGGAATATTTCATGGTTATTGTGAAAAAAGGTAAAAAAGTTATGGACTAATGAGATTTTGACAACAAGGTTTCGGAAAATGTTTAACTGTGTGCATACCTGACGAAATCTAGTGCCGTGCCACGCCGCCATCCACATTCACCGTTTGTCCGTTAATAATGCCGGAGGCGGGCAAAGCTAAAAATGTGACGACATTGGCTATATCGTGCGGTTCGTCGCCCCGCTGAACGCTTTGGGTGGGGAGAATATGTTCCAGAATGGAGCTACTCACGCGCCCGCCTTGTTCGGGGCGCTGAATTGCCGTCAAGCCAACCGTAATAGCATTTGCTGTAATGCCATATTTGCCGATTTCGCTTGCCAGAGACCGCACAAAACCTATCACGCCCATTTTTGCGGTCACGTAATGCGTCAAATACGGCGTTCCAAGCCAGACCGTATCAGACGAAAGCGCGATAATGCGACCGAAGCCTTTTTCTTTCATCGAAGGCAAGACGGCTTTAGTGGTAAGGAAAAGGCTGTTCAGATTCAAGTCCAGCATTTGCCGCCATTGGTCGAACGACAGCAGTTCAAAAGGTTCTTCTTCGTATTTGCCGACGTTATGGACGAGAATATCAATTCTACCAAACTCTTTTAGTACTGTTTGCGCCATGCGCTGAACGTCGTCGGGGTTAGTGGCATCTACTTTTAGGCTCAGGACTTTTGCACCTGTTGCCTCCACAGCCCGTGCAGTCTCGCTTGCGTCGGCAATGTCGGCAATGACGATAATTGCGCCTTCTTCGGCGAGGCGTTCGCAAAAGGCGCGTCCGTTGCCGACTGCTGCTCCGGTGATAATGGCAACGCGCCCTTGCAAGCCGCGTTCATACTCGTGTATTTGCATAGTATTGGAAATGCTGAAAAATACCGACTACTTGAAGAATAGCCGAAAAACGGTAGTTCATTATTGAACCGCCAATTTACGCACTTTTCCGCAAATTCGTTTGCTTGAATTCTTTGAGGTTTTTTTTACTGGAATGATGGGAGACTTCGTTGGAGAGGTAATAACCAAGATGAGTACAGATTCAGCATTTCTCTGCAACCCGCAATTTTGCGCTTCTGGCACGAGGATTGATACTTATTTCTTCGTCTGTCGGTGCGAGTGGTTTTTTTATTAAAATGCTCAATATCGGCTCAATACGTCTGGTGGTTGATTTTATCGCAGCTTCGGCATCATCAGGATTGGTGGGGTCGAGCGGAACACTTCGCTTGGCAAGGTCGCTAAAAACGTTCTTGACCACGCGGTCTTCCAGCGAATGATACGATAGCACTACTATTCTACCGCCCTTCACAAGGCGAGGCGTGATGCCGCGTAGCGTCTCTTCCAGAACATCCAGTTCCCGATTGACCGCAATACGAAACGCCTGAAAGACTCGTGAAAGTGCCTGCTGGCGCATATGGGTCGGTACACACTCTTCTACAATAGCACGTAAATCGAATGTTGTCATAACCGGAGCCACGCGGCGGACATCGACAATCCGCCGCGCTATCACCTTCGCAAACGGTTCTTCGCCAAATTCACGAAGGATTTGCTCCAGTTGTCCCTGTTCCGTTGTGGCAATAAGCTCTGACGCAAGAGGCTTATCACGTGAACCAAAACGCATGTCTAGGTGGGAGTTCACGCGATAGCTTAGCCCGATGCCTCCGGTGTCAAGCTGGCGGGAAGATACCCCGAGGTCTAGCAGTATCCCCGTGATGTCCTGCGCCTGGGGCTTCCCGTCTCTTTTTATGCTGCATGCGAGAGAGAAGGATGTATGACTCAAGGTCATACGTGGTGATGGGTTTTCCACGTCGCTCTGGAAGCGCTGCCTAGCCCTGGCAATTGCTTCCTCGTCCTCATCGAACGCAATCAAGTGTCCGCGAGAACTCAAACGACGAAGTATTTCTGCTGAATGTCCGCCGCCGCCCAGCGTACCGTCTATGTACGTGCCGTCGGGGTCGGTTATCAGCCAATCGCAACATTCTTTCAGCATGACAGGTATATGGTAATCGCCAGCGTTTTTAGCGGCAATTTCCGTTCCGTCCTCGCCCAATACTGTGCCGGAAGGCGCAATAAAGCGAGTCTTGCCAGAATGTGTGCGTTTTTTTTTCATTGAAAACGGGTCTTCGTCAACGTTCGTAATTCCTCATTACTTCAGATGGTCATTACTTTTGCCGCAACCTCTTCGTAGGATTCCGACTGACCATTGCAGTATTTCTCAAATTCTTCCGGCTGCCAAAATTCGATGTGGTCTATCATGCCCACAATCGTTACCTTCGATTCTATTCCTGCAAATTCCCGTAAGCGCTTCGGTACCGACACGCGCTGCTGGGCATCCATTTCGACTTCTTCGCTCCACGACAAAATCATGCGCAGAAAAAAACGGTCTTTTTCGTTGTACTGATTCAGCGTCGCAAACTTCTCTTCGTATTTCTTCCATTCGTTCATCGGATACGCCACGATACATTTGTCAACGCCTCTGGTAAGTATGAACGTATCTCCGGCTTCCGGCTGAATGCTTTTGCGCATCTTCGTCGGAACGTTCACACGACCTTTGTCGTCTATCGAATATGTTTCTTGTCCTTTGAAGAAACTCATGGTGCTCGAACTCAACGTGAATGCTATACGAATGAATTGTGCCGTCCCACTTTCTCCCACCGTTTCGGAAAGTCGGGATTCTTCTCCCACTTTCTCCCACCAGTTGAATCAAGTGGGTGCAAAACAACGAAAAATGACCTATTCAGGGCAATTTTTTCAGCCAAATACCTTTCCACATAGCTCGTGCTGTGCGGTATTTGCCGTTTTTTGGCGAAAAACAGGCTTTTGTGTGGATTTTATTGGAGTTATTTTTTGTTCACAGAGCTAGGGGTGTTTTTCGATACTTCAGAAGGTGCGATTAAGGAGGCGATTTTGCAAAAGACTGAGTAAATGTTCAGTATCGAAAAATTGACCCCAGGATACTGAATCTTTGTTCATGCTTTGCGAAGGCTATTTTGGTTTGCAGCGCATAGAATGGGCTTTGGTGCAATAATAAGCTGACGCTTTCGTTTATTAGGGCAAAAAAATATTCTGGCATTTGCTTGACTTTGTATAAAACGATTTGTACATTGCAAGTGTTCAATTCGTCAAACTCAAAAATGTATTTCATGTCCACGACACAATTCAATATCGCTATTCCTGCTGCAAAGCCCGTCATGATGCAAATGTGCATGATGATGTGCTGCTGTATGCAGTGGCGTGAGAATGTGCTCAACCAATCATAGAATCGAAACCTAAAATTTCATCGAAACTTTTGATTAAAGCCGTTCTCACGACACTTGTGGGAACGGCTTTTTTTTTGACCTTTTTCCAAAATGCAATCCAGTTTTTCACTTTTTATCATTATGTTTTTTCACAGAGGAGACTTTCCATGAGTAACGCACAAGGTTTACGTTTCGAGACGCTGCAACTCCACGCCGGTCAGCAGCCCGACCCCACGACCAAATCCCGCGCCGTTCCGATTTACCAAACCACGTCCTACGTTTTCGACGATGCCACCGATGCCGCACAGCTCTTTGCTTTGCAGAAATTCGGTAATATCTACACCCGCCTTATGAACCCGACCACCGACGTTCTCGAAAAGCGCTTGGCTGCGCTCGAAGGTGGCGTGGCGGCTCTGGCAGTAGCTTCTGGACAGGCAGCACAGTTTATCGCGCTCACCAATATTCTCGAAGTTGGCGATAATTTCGTTTCGTCGCCGCATCTCTACGGCGGCACGTATAATCAGTTCAAAGTGTCCTTCAAGCGCTTCGGTATTCAAGCCCGTTTTGCAGCAAGCGACAAGCCCGAGGATTTCGAGAAGTTGATTGACGAAAAAACGAAAGCTATTTACTTAGAAACTATCGGCAATCCGGGCTTCAGTGTACCGGATTTCCATAAGTTCGCGCAACTTGCCGAAAAGCACGGTATTCCGCTCATCGTGGATAATACCTTTGGTGCGGGTGGCTATTTTGCTCGTCCGATTGAACACGGCGCAAACGTTGTTGTGGAATCGCTCACGAAATGGGTCGGCGGACACGGCACGAGCATTGGCGGTGCAATTATTGACGGTGGCAATTTCAACTGGGGCAATGGCAAGTTCCCGCAATTTACCGAGCCGTCGGAAGGCTACCACGGCTTGCGCTTTTGGGATGTCTTTGGTACAGATGGTCCTTTCGGCAATATTGCGTTCGCTATTCGCGCCCGCGTCGAGGGCTTGCGAGACAATGGTCAGGCGCTCAGTCCTTTCAATGCGTTTCTGCTCTTGCAAGGCGTAGAAACGCTTTCGCTCCGTTGCGAACGCCACGCGCAGAATACGCTCGCGCTTGCGCAATGGCTTGAGAAGCATCCTGCTGTCGAACACGTCAATTATCCGGGCTTGGAATCCAGCCAATATCATTCCCTTGCAAAGCGCTATCTCCCGCGCGGCGCAGGTGGAGTGCTTTCCATCAAACTCAAAGGCGACGCTGAACTTGCTGATGCGTTTATCCAAAACCTCAAGATTGCAAGCCATCTAGCAAACGTTGGCGATGCAAAAACGCTGGTCATCCACCCTGCCACGACCACACACCAGCAACTAAGCGCCGAAGAGCAACGTGCTGCCGGAGTAGTGCCGGGCTTGGTGCGTGTATCTGTAGGCTTAGAGCATATCGAGGACATCAAAGCCGATTTCCAGCAAGCATTTGAAGCGGCATTAGTAGCCATTACGGCGTAAGAGAGTTCGTTGTTTGGGGAGCGTGAGTTTTGCTTATGCTCCCGTTCCGATAAACTTACACAAACCTATACAAGATAGGTCGAAGTTATCTTCCTGCTTCACAGAGCGTCCCATTGGACTGCTCTCCACAGGCATAGACGGGCGAACTGCCCGCATTTGAG
>Ga0075154_10000305_pt1 | contig 43545 bp, 28 predicted proteins | sample JI71714BDNA_FD_70965 | JGI IMG/M metagenome (GOLD analysis project Ga0075154, IMG submission 70965) | Wastewater effluent complex algal communities from Wisconsin, to seasonally profile nutrient transformation and Carbon sequestration -... | ecosystem: Engineered > WWTP > Effluent > Algae... | reverse complement strand
AAATAAAGCATTAATTCGGAAAAAAGTTAGCACGAGCTTCGCAGGTTTTACTGGACAAAATTATAAGGACAAGAAAGGATAAACCAAAATAAGTCAAGATATTTGTAAAAAAGAACGGCGCACATGACAGAAACGAAAAGACAGCGACAGATAGCCCGCCAAATTCACAAGGATTTGGGTGAAATATTTCAAAAAGAACTGCGAGGTGTATTTGGTTCAACCTTCGTAACGATTACGGATGTGAAAGTTACGCCAGATTTAGCCATCGCCCGTGTCTATTTAAGTTTTTTACAGGCCAAAGATAAACAAGAAGTATTAGAGAAGATCCAAGAGCACGGGAAAGTAATTCGGATGCATCTAGGGCAGCGTGTCCGGCACCAATTCCGGATTGTCCCCGATTTCCAATTCTATTTGGATGACACGGCCGAATACGCCCAAAAGATCGAAGAATTATTTGCTGATTTGGATATTCCAGATGAGGAAGAAAGCATTCGGAAATTAAATCACCCCTACAAAGATTAAGGCCATGCGGTGGGTGCACTTTTTCCTTGCCCAAAAGTATTTTTATTCCCGGCGAAAAAAAGGATTCATCCACCTCATTTCCTGGCTGTCTCTCCTTGGAGTTTGTGTGGGTACTTTTGCTCTCGTCGTTATTTTATCCGTCTTTAATGGTCTTGAAGACCTTAACCGGTCCATATTCCAATCGTTTGATCCAGACCTCAAAATTCAACGAAAGGATCGCCGCTCTTTTTCCTCGGATTCGACTTGGTTTACTCAAATGAAAGCCTTGCCCGACCTCCATCATGTTACCCCCGTACTTGAAGTAAATGCGTTGGCTCGGTATCGTGAAGGGCAGATGGTGATTCAACTGCGGGGGGTGGATACCACATTTCAAGCCTTTTCTCCACTCCGCACAGCCATTCGTGAAGGTATTTTATTAACGCAAGAGGGTGATTACGCTTTCGCTGTTGTGGGCGGCGGTGTGATGAGTGGCCTACAGATGAACCTCCAAGATTTTACAACCTCTCTGGAACTCTGGTATCCGAATAGTCAACCCTTGAATATGATGAATCCAGAATCCAATATCAATGCTGTCTCATTGCAGCCTTCTGGGGTGTTTTCTTTGGAGCAACGGTATGATCAATGGGTATTTGCTCCGCTTTCGGTGGTTCAAGAACTCGCAGAAAAAGAAGGCGAAATTTCATGCATCGAGGTCTACACAGCGGATGCCGTTCAGGTTCAGCGCGAAATCCAAGCTATTTTACCTGATACGTTTGAAGTTCTCACGCAAGATGAACAGAATGAAGCCTTGTTTCGTGCGATTCGGATTGAGAAATTATTCATTTTTGTTGCGCTCTTGTTCATTATTGGCATTGCCTCATTCAACATATTTTTCTCTTTGACAATGCTTGTGATTGAAAAAAAAGAAGATATTCAGATTTTAAAAGCGATTGGGGCTGATTCGAAACTTATTTTTCGAATTTTCCTAACTGAAGGTCTATACGTTACCTCGTTAGGTGCTTTGATTGGTTTGGTATTGGGTATTGCATTATGTTGGATTCAGCAGGAATTTGGGTTGGTCAGCATGGGTATGACGAGCGCCCTGGTTGATGCCTATCCTGTTCGAATCGATCCATTGGATTTGGGACAAATTGCTTTCGGGGTTTTGAGCATCGGGATTCTGGTTTCCATTTTCCCTGCACGCAAAGCCGTTTACTATTTAACGATTACAAAATGAGATATTCCCTCAGGTTCAGTTTCTTGTTTCTCATCGTTCTAGGCAGTCACGCCCAACACAAAACATCGACAGAGCTGCGGTTTGATTTGTTGCATACTCGACTAGAATTGACCCCACAAATGGCTTCTCAGACCCTTCAAGGCCAGGCCACTTTGTGGATAAAACCTTACTTTTACCCCCAAAAGGAAGTTGTGCTTGATGCCAAAGGGATGTTGATTTCGCAAGTCAAAGTCAAGGGACAGGCCAGCACGTTTATGTACGATCAAAAACATTTGATCATCCAGCTCGAACGCGAGATAACCGCTCGGGATACCTTGGAGCTGACCATCGCCTACACGGCGGGCCCTACTTTACTCGGTGCTGCTTTGCCTGAAACGAAAAAAACCGATCGAGGTTTGTACTTTGTTGATCCTCAAGGTACCGATCCGCATAGGCCAACTCAATTGTGGACACAAGGCGAGACCCAAAGTAATTCATGCTGGTTTCCTACCTTGGATTCGCCCAATCAAAAACACACCCAAGAAGTAATTCTTCATGTAGAGGATCGTTTTGAGACACTTTCCAATGGGCTCTTGAAGTCACGAAAAAAACTCCCCGGTGGGAAGCGACAAGATATTTGGGTGCTGTCTCAACCCCATTCGGTTTATTTGACGATGATTGCGGTGGGAGAATGGGAAAAAGTGAAAGATACAGAATACAAAGGGCATGAAATAGCCTACTACCTTGAAAAAGAATATGCCCCGTTTGCTTCGCAAATCTTTGGGAAAACAGGGGCCATGATTCAATTTTTTGAGTGGTTGACCGCCACGCCTTTTCCCTGGCCCGGTTACGCTCAGATTGTGGCGCGTGATTTTGTAACGGGTGCTATGGAAAATACAGGAGCGACTGTCCATGGGGACTTTATCTTACGTACGCCCGGCCAATTGATTGATCAAGATCAAGAAGACATCATTGCCCATGAATTGTTTCACCAGTGGTTCGGGAATCTGATTACTTGTGAATCGTGGTCGCATTTGCCTATGAACGAGTCATTCGCTGATTACGCGGAATACCTTTGGCGTGAAGCTACTTACGGAAAAGAGGAGGCCGAGTGGGTCGCACACAAGGCATGGGGCCAATATTTGGAGGAAGCTAAAGAAAAGCAAGTACCGCTCATTCGGTACGATTATACGGATCCCGATGATATGTTTGACTCCCATTCCTATGCCAAAGGGGGGCGAATTTTACATCTTTTACGACACGAAATTGGGGATGATGCTTTTTTAATTTCCATCCAACAATTCCTGAAACGATTTGCTTTTCAAACCGTTGAGGTGGAAAATTTCCGCCAAATTGTGGAGGAGGTCACGGGCCGAGATATGCGGTGGTTTTTTGATCAATGGTTTTTCCAATCAGGCCACCCCACACTACAAGTAGAGACGCAAATCGCAGATGGAAAGAGTTCTTGGATGGTTCGTCAGGTCGGGCCACAACGAAATTACCGTATCCCATTGGAATGGGCGTGGTGGGATGGAGCGCAATGGCGCTACGAATCCCAACGGATGGAAGGCGATTCTTTACAATTGGCGCTACCCAATGCCCAACCGGATACCCCGTTGATCGTCGATCCGCATCATATCTTGCCTGCGGAAATACGCCATCCGAAAACAACGGCTCAGTTGGTGTTTGACTTAGCGAACGCACCTCGTTTTCGCACGCGGTTCGCGAGTCTTTTGGCGTTGACTGCCGCAGAGGATTCTTTAGGATTCTTGGCCCCTTTGCAAGATAGTGTCATCCGAAATCAAGTGATTCAATCCTTAAAAGATCCTTTTTGGGTCGTCAGACAAGCCGCTGTTCAGGCCTTGTTTGATTATGACGGGGAAGGATTTTTAGCCGTAGAAAAAGCATTGCAACATACCATTCAGTATGATCCGCACGCGATGGTACGGGCAGAAGGGATTTTGGCGATGAAACATTTCCTGAACGCGCAGAATGAACTGCTCTTTCGGGAGGCGCTTCGAGATACGTCTTGGCTAGTTCAAGGTTCGGCGTTAGAAGCTATTTTGGCCAATCGACCGCAGGATGCTAAAACGTTGATTGAGCCGTATGTAACGCGCGTCGATGTCCATAGCTGGGGAGCCATTGCCAATTATTATGTAAATCAAGGAGATGTACAGCAGCATCCATGGTTTTTGACTACATTGCCGAAGTTATCCGAGTCCGATTTATACTCTGTCATGGGTCTTTATGCCGCTTATTTGACATTACTGCCTGCGGATGAGTGGAAGTTGGCGCTTCCTCTTGTGCGAAAGTGGGCGCTTGAAAGTGCGCAACCCATTGTTCGGTATGGGGCGATACAGTTGGCCAGTCAATTAGCCGAATTGGTTGAGTTTCAGGACGTGATTCAACAGGCGCGCAAAACAGAAACTGATCCGCGTTTGAAAGCTTTATTTGACCACCTTAATCCCTAAAGTATGGGCTTACCTTGGCGAGATTACCTTGAGTTGCTCCGAACTATTCGGTGGATTAAACTTGTGAATGCAGCGAAAGTGGTCTTGAGCTACATGCGTAGCCGGTGGGGAAGAACAACACAAATGAGTGGCTTGCCAATGGCTATGGCGATCGAGCCCACAACGTCATGTAATCTGCGTTGTCCTGAATGTCCGAGTGGTTTGCGGTCGTTTACTCGGCCGACAGGCATGTTGCCAGTGGAGTTATTCCGTAAAACCATCCATGAGCTATCAGAAAGCTTATTTTACCTTACCTTTTATTTTCAGGGAGAGCCTTACCTTCATCCGGATTTTCTGGCGATGGTATCGGAGGCGAAGTCCAAAGGGATTTATACCGCTACGTCTACCAATGCCCATTATTTGTCGGATGATATGGCGAAACGAACGGTCGAATCGGGGTTAAGTCGTTTGATTGTTTCGATCGATGGCACTACCCAAGAGGCGTATGCTGCGTACCGGGTTGGTGGAAATTTAGAAAAAGTTTTGGAGGGGACCCGTCGGGTGGTGGCGTGGAAAAAAGCATTACAATCTGCGACGCCCCACATTATTTTTCAGTTTTTGGTTGTCCGTCCAAACGAACACCAAATACAGGAGGTAAAGCAATTGGCCAATTCATTAGGTGTGAATGAAGTTCGGCTGAAAACGGCCCAAATTTACGACTATGAACGTGGGTCGCCTTTAATTCCGACCCAGACACGCTATGCGCGGTACGAAGAAATAGCGCCCGGGCGATTTCAGATTAAAAATAAGTTTCTTGACCATTGTTGGAAGATGTGGCATTCTTGTGTCATGACATGGGACGGGCGGGTAGTACCTTGTTGCTTTGATAAAGATGCCCACCATGTGATGGGTCATTTGGATCAGACAACCTTTCGCGAGGTTTGGCATTCAGGACCTTACCAAGATTTTCGTCGAAAATTGCACAAGGCCAGATCCTCTGTTGAGATGTGTAAAAATTGTACAGAAGGAACCCCGTTGTGGGGTTGAATTCGTCGGGATTTCTGTGGAAACTTGCGGGCGATTCCTTAATTTTGTTTTTTTAATTACGCAATCAGTACCAACCAATGAGCGAATCCACTCCATTACCAGCGACAACGCTGCAAGATATCATTGCCCATGCAAAAGAATACGGGTTTGTATTCCCGTCTTCCGAGATCTACGACGGTCTTCAAGCCGTTTATGATTACGGACAAAATGGGGTTGAACTAAAGAATAATTTGAAGTCGGTTTGGTGGAAAGCCATGACCCAGCTCCATGATAACATTGTTGGGATCGATGCGGCGATTTTTATGCATCCACTGACATGGAAAGCCTCTGGGCACGTGGATGGCTTTAATGATCCGATGATTGATAACAAAGATTCCAAGAAAAGATACCGGGCCGATCAACTGTTGGAAGGAAAAGCTGAAGAATTTGAAAAAGCGGGTCAGCCCGAAGCAGCGAAAGCTCTTTTGGAAGAGATGGGCCGGTTATTAGGCGCAGAAGATTTGGAGGGTGTCCGCCAATTGATCATCGATCAGCAGATTACGTGTCCCGTTTCCAAAACCGCCAATTGGACGGAAGTTCGGCAGTTTAACTTGATGTTCTCTACGCAAGTTGGCTCTGTCGCGGAGGATTCTAGTTTGATCTACCTTCGCCCTGAAACTGCTCAAGGGATTTTTGTCAATTTCTTGAATGTGCAAAAGAGCGGGCGCATGAAAGTGCCGTTTGGTATCGCTCAAATTGGGAAGGCTTTTCGAAATGAAATCGTCGCGCGGCAATTTACATTTCGGATGCGGGAGTTTGAACAAATGGAAATGCAATTCTTTGTTCGACCTGGTTCTGAAATGAGCTGGTATGAAGCTTGGAAACAAACGCGGCTTAAGTTTCATCAAGCCATTGGTCTGCCTGCAACCAAATTACGGTATCACGACCACGAAAAACTCGCGCACTATGCCAATGCAGCGGTCGATATCGAGTTTGAATTTCCGTTCGGCTTCCGAGAAATTGAAGGTATTCATTCACGGACAGATTTCGATCTGAAAAACCACCAAGAACTTTCCAAAAAGAAACAGCAATATTTTGATCCGGAGCTTGACGAAAATGGCAAACCGTATGGAAATTACATTCCGTATGTTGTAGAAACTTCAGTTGGCGCAGATCGGTTGTTTTTGGCTACCTTGTGTCATGCCTTTACCCGAGAAATGGTCGGAGAGGGGGATACGTTGAAGGAACGTTTGTACCTAAAATTACATCCAGCTTTGGCGCCTATTAAGGTGGCTGTCCTACCGTTAGTGAAAAAAGACGGATTGGCAGAAAAGGCCCAAGAAATTACCCAAAGTTTAAAGTCGAGCTTCCGGGCTGTGTACGATGACGGGGGAGCCATTGGAAAGCGATATACCCGCCAGGACTTGATCGGAACGCCTTTCTGCATTGCGGTGGATTACCAAACCATGGAAGATGGGACCATTACAATTCGTCACCGGGACACCATGGCGCAGGAGCGGGTGGCGATTGCCGATTTGAAAGATAAAATAGGTCACGCTGTAGCCATGGAGCGCATCTTGGAAGCGATTTGATTTGAACCGCTATCCGGTACGACATAAAAAAGAGCTAGGTCAAACGACCTAGCTCTTTTTTATGCGATCCATGAATACCTTAGTTGAAGATATACCGAACGCTCAACTGGCCTTGCCAAACGTTTCCAACGGTGATACTTTTTACAAAAGAATCCCGTAATAGAATGGTTTGATTCTGTCCAGCTTCGTTCCGAATGACTTGGGTACCGAGACGATACGATACAGAACCATTGGCGGCTACAATAGCATTCAATGGGTTCAAGTTTGTAGGCGTCCAACCCACACCCCATTTATTATTTAATAGATTGCCGATGTTTAGGATATCGGCCCGGAAACGTAGGGTATTCCGTGAATTTTTAACCTTAACAAAGAAATCTTGCTCAACCGTGAAGTCAAAACGAGCTAAGCCAGGTGAATACCCTCCATTTCGTTCTGCATACTGCCCGCGGCGGGTGCTCAAGTACGGATTGTTGTTGATAAAGATATCCAAGGCTTCCGCTTGTTGTGCCGGTGTAAAGGTAACGGCATTGGCACCTGAACCTACTGTTAAAGGTAGGAAAGTCAAATCAGAACCCCGGTTAGGAACAAAAATAAGGTCATTGTTTTGGCCATCACCGTTGAAGTCATTACCGAAGACATACGAGGTACGGAAACCTGAATTGATCACCGATCCCAAGGTAAAGGTTGTTGCACCGCCAAATTTACCTCCGTAATTAAGCGTATAATTCAAGAATCCAACAAAACGATGGCGAAGGTCATTGTCAGATAGTGCATTAGCGAGGAAATTTTGTCCACGTACTGTCGGAATGTTCGCTTGTACCGTTGATCCAACAGCTTGAATATCCCGGGCCCGAGCATAGGTATACCCAATCATCCCGCCTAGTCCTTTTTCAGCTGGTTTTTCCAATTTCGCGGTCAACGAGTACGAGTCACCTTGGTTGGTATTGGTCAAAACAAATACGTTGGTTGTTTGGGTATTCAAGAAGCGTGCCGGGTTAACCGCAGCACCTGAAAGGCCCGAGGCTGGGAAACGATCACGGTTGTCTGCACCAACAAAGGTGGCTGTCGGCTCTTTTAAGTTCGCATCAATATAGCGGAGCGCATTGATGTTGTTGTTGTAAATCGCCTCCAAGGTACCGATTAATCCAAACGGCAAGCGTTGGTCAATGGCAATATTAGTTTTCCAAATCATGGGATTCTTCAGGTCTTCAACCGAGGCATTGACCACATACGGAGGTAAGTTAGCAATATTGGTATTGGTCGGGCGATACACTGAAGGATCCAAGGTGAAAGGATAGGCGGTTGTATTTACCGCATTGATGACGGCCGTATTCACACCATTATTTCCTAACTGATTGGATACCAAAACTTGTGGGATACGAGAAACGAAGATACCCGTTCCTCCACGAACTTGCGTGGTTCTATTTCCTTTTACGTCGTAGTTAAATCCGAAACGTGGCGAAACAAGCAATTGCGCTTTTGGGAACGCTCCGGTATTCACACGTAGCGCTTGGCCATTTTCATCGCGGTAAGTAAGTCCGGCTACAATCGGGTTGAAGAAGTCCTCCGAGGTTGAATTGTCGTAATCAAATACGTCCAAACGAACACCACCCGTTAATTTTAATTTTGGGTTGACTTGGAATTCATCCTGAATGTAAGCAGAATAATTCGCTACACGAAGTTGCTGTAAAGGTTCAGCCCCGTTTGGAAGCAAAGAGTACCGGTAATTGAAACGCGGCATGACAACCGGTGAAACCGATAAGTTTGGATTTGCTTTATAAGCCAATGCGGCTGTTTTGAAATCTGCAATCGAATTGAAAACATACACCCCATTGGAAGACGGGAAAAATACGTTATTGGAAACGAATTGTTCATAGACGAGTCCTAGCGTCACCAAATGCTTGTTGGCAAATACTGTCAAGTTATTGGTGAAATTCAAGGTCGAATAGTTCAATTTGTTGTTGGGTGTGAATGGGTCCATCCCTACTGTTGTGTACGTCGAGCCTTCGCGCAAGATATCTACTGTTGGGAAGTTATTGGTTTGATCCCGGTTTTCAATTTGTTTGTTGTACGTTGCGATGAAGTTATTGGCAAACTTTGACCCAAACGTTGAGTTTAATTCAGCCACAATCGAGCGTGTATTGTCTTGGATGACATAGCCCGAGTTTCGGGTTGATAGAGCCAAGGCGGAGTTGGTCCGGTTCCCATTTCCAGCGGTATTGGAGGAGTTGGAGTTGCTGATCAATACATCAGATGAAGAATTATGACCTGTGTACCGAACCGACAGCTTGTGGTTGTTATTGATGTTGTAATCCAACCGGATCAAGCCTTTGCGAGAAACGACTTCATTATTGAAATTGTCGATTGCTCCCATATCATAATCAAAATTAGTCCGCATGAAATTGGACAAATCCTCTAAGTCAGAAGCAAGCACACGCGAGACGTTCCCGGTGGCACCTGGGCGGTTGGCTACCCAGTTCAATGCGGGTGTAGAGGAGGTGAAGTTTTCATAATTGACAAAAAAGAATAATTTGTCTTTGATGATCGGTCCACCCAACCGCGCACCAAAAGTTTGCTCATTCAAATTAATCGTCGGTAATTCAATGCCATTGGCTTTTTTACCAATCAAATCACTGTTCCGGAAAATTTGGTAGGCAGAGCCTGAGAAGGTATTTGTACCCGAGCGTGTTACGGCATTGATACCCGCCCCGGCAAATCCCGATTGGCGAACATCAAAAGGCGCGATGTTGATTTGAATTTCTTCAATAGCATCCAACGAAACCGCTGTAGTTCCTGTCCGTCCACCCGCTTGAGCGGAAGATCCCAAACCAAAACCGTTGTTGAATACGGATCCATCGATGGTAATGTTGTTGAATCGGCTGTCTTGTCCTGCAAACGACCGGCCATTGGAGTAGGCATTGTACTTGGTGATGTCGTCGATCGTCCGACCAATAGTTGGAAGCGTGTTGATCGCATTTGTTCCAAATGAGGCGGCAGCTCCTGTCCGATCGGAAGAGAAAATGTCCGACTTACTCGATCGTACAATAACTTCATCCAATGAAGTACCTTCCTCAGATAAAATGACATTGGCATTTGCGGTTGTTCCTAGGCTGGCGATGATGCCTTCCTTCACTTGGGTTTCATAGCCAACAAAAGAAACGGTGATCTGATAAGGACCACCGACGCGAACAGAAGGAAAAGTATACCGACCCTCGGTATTGGTTACGGTGCCATATTTTGTGCCAGATGGCGTGTGAACTGCAATTACCGTAGCTCCCGGTAAAGCTTCTTTCTTTCCGTCGGTGACGAAGCCGCTGATGGCTGAGGAAGTTACCTGAGCCAAGGCAGAAACCGTCACAACGAAACCAAGGATAAGCGTAAACGCAAATCTTGAAAACGTAGATGTTTTGATCATACAAGTAATGATTAAATATTGTTTTAGTTGAGATTAAAGTCTAATCTCATTTTAATGTCAAAATTCGACATTTTAAATCATGAAAAAATACTAAAATCTTAATTTTTTTAATTTGATAATGCTGGACTACGATTTGTCCTATAATACATTGGAAAAATTTCATTTCACGTTTTAATGCCTTGGTTTGAAGTGAATTGCTTACTGTATGAATATTTGATTGAAATGGTTAAAAAACGATTAAGTCCAGGAATATGAATTTATTCACCTTGGTTTAGTCTTATTTTTTTGATGATTTATCCAAGCCTTTAGGTTGTTGTTCAAGGCCATCGTCATCCGCCGGGCTCCGATTGCTGTTAAATGCCGGTCATCGAAAAATTCGTGGGGGGAATAGGGGAGTTGGGTAAAATCCCACACCTCGATACCGGGGGGGCGTCCACAAATGGACAGCGTTTGGTGGTGTCCAAACGGATAGACCAAGACAAGGGGTGTTTCTGTGGGAAGTTTTTGCTGGATTTGGGTGTAGAATTGGGGATTAGGACACTCCATTAGGGGGTGATTGTTGGGTAGATTTTTGGGGTGATGCGCCAAGGATTTTTTCAATGCCCAATGGGCTTGTTTTTGCAAATCGGGGTAAGGTGACATAGGCCAATCTAGGCTAGCTGGTGGAAGCCCAAACCCAGTTAGCTGAGCTTTTAAGCTATGCCATAAAAAAGTGTTCCCCAAGACTTGGACATAATCGTTGGCTGTTTGACACCACGAAAGAGCAAAGCCGAGTTCGCGCGGGTCCCAAAAAATGAGTTGATTTTTGCTTCCCGAAAGGTGAATGGGTTGATACTCTACCAAAATACCGCGGTATTGGTGAAGATCAATGGCTCTGAGGATATGCCAAAGGTCGATGCCATATAAATTTGGTTTTGCGATGAGGTGGACCGAATCGTGCAAGATTGTCCGATCTATATTATGATACAACCGCGAGCTACCGATGAGTAAAAAGGGTTTATCCGATTTTTCAAGAAAGTCGCGCAACACCACTCGGTAGCGGTACGTATACAAGGCCAAATTGCCCAACCAACCGAGGGACAAGCAAACTACCATGCCAATTAGTATTTTTTTCATGCCGCGCTTGATTTAAAAATTAAAGTATAGAAAAGCGGGTGATTCATTTTCTGATAGTATACTGCCCACAATCCACAAGGCTAGTCCAAGCGAAACGATGTATCTGACCACCGGATGTTTTGGGAAGCGCGCTGCGTACGGATTCTGGCGTTGGTACCATTCCATGAGAAAAAAGGGGATGACATACACGAGCATCCCTTTGCCTGGGATCGTTTCAGGAAATGGATTATGGCGAAGCGTATTCCCAATTTGGGATATCATGGCCCACGCCTGTGCAGGTGTTTCTGCTCGAAAAAAGAGCCATCCAAACGTGACAAACGACCAAGTAAGTATGCGTTGTACCCAGGTAGTAATGGGTGTATTCGGTAAAGTGGGGAGTGCGGTTTGGATGACGTATCCGCCGGCATGAATCAGACCCCATAAAACAAAGGTAATAGCCGGTCCATGCCAGATGCCAGAAAGTAAAAAAACAAGGAGAATATTTCGATACGTAATGTAGCGGTTTGCACGCGAACCACCCAAAGGAAAAAAAACATAGTCGCGAAACCAAAAAGAGAGCGATATATGCCAGCGTCGCCAAAAGTCCGTCAGGTTCCGAGCAAGGTATGGGAAATTAAAATTCAAGAGCAGATTAAAGCCAAAGAGTTGAGCCAATCCCCGCGCGATATCGCTGTAGCCACTAAAGTCGGCATAAATTTGAAAAGAAAAAGCGATAATGCCCATGATGAGCGAGATGCCATGAAATTGAGTGTAGTGGTTGAACATTAAATCAGCCGTTTCAGCCAAACCGTCGGCAATCCCCATTTTCTTGACAAATCCCCACGCCATTAATTGCAAACCGATTATCCATTGGCTCGTATTTTGGTTACGTTGCTGTTGAATTTGAGGAAGTAAATGGTGCGCACGTTCGATTGGTCCGGCCACAAGCAGTGGGAAAAATGCCATGAACAGACCAAAGTTGACGGCATTTCTCTCCGGAAGAATGGTTTTTCGATGCACATCGAGCAAATACGACAGCGCATGAAATGTATAAAATGAGATACCCAGTGGAATAACCCATTTCCCCCATGTTGTACTTGTTTCAAACAGGTGAGAAATAAAATAGGTGTACTTACAAATCCCCAAAATACCCAAGTTGAGGCCAACGCCAAGCGGGAGTCCCCATTTTTGGGTTTGGGGACGCAAAACATACAGGGCCCAAAGGTGATTGAATACGGTACTGCCGATCAACAACGCGAGCCATGGGGTATAGGCCCAACCATAAAATACATAACTAGCCACGAGTAACCACGCGTTTCGGATCGAATTCGAGGCTGGCACCACATACCAATAGACGCCAAAAACGAGAGGCAAAAAGAGTAAAAACGCGAGTGAAGTAAACAGCATGAGGTTAGGCTAGGAGAATTTTATGAAAAAATATAAATAAATCTTCACATCCCAACCAAAAATAAAAAGAAACTGCCCTCAAAAAACGTCTGTTTCTTGAGGGCAGTTTACTCAGCGACTAATCACTGGAAAAAATTACTTCGGTAAAACCACGCTATCAATGACGTGTACTACGCCATTGCTGCCTTTGAGGTCAGCGGCTGTTACAAAAGCCGAGTTACCCGACTCATCAGTCAATTTGACTTTTCCGTTGTCCAAGGTCACGGTTAATTTTCCGCCACTCACGGTAGTTACAACGGCCTTGCCTTGACCCGCTTTCACCGCGTTGATTACGGCTGCCGCATCTAAGTTGCCACTCACCACGTGGTAAGTTAAGATCTTGGCAAGCGTCCCCTTGTTTTCGGGCTTCAATAGTGATTCTACTGTGCCAGCAGGTAGTTTAGCGAAAGCGCTGTTGGTTGGCGCGAAGACAGTAAATGGACCTTTACTTTTTAGGGTGGTCACGAGATCGGCGGCTTTTACCGCGGCTACGAGTGTGGTGTGGTCAGCCGAGCCGATGGCAATGTCCACAACGTCTTTTGACTGCGCTACAGCTACAGTTGAACTGAACAAAGCGATGAATGCGAACGCGATTAGGTTTTTCATACTTTACATTTTATTTCTCACTCAACAGACTGTTGCATAAGAATGTTTAGGATACTTTTTGAACCTGCTGGATACTATTGATTTTGAGGAGAGAAAATGTAGGTCCAAACTGAATATAATATCTATCGGAAATATAGACTAAAAAAAATTGTGTGTATCTTTGCCTTCATTCATTCGATCATATTTAAATCTATAGACATGCGTTTTGAAACACAACAACTCCATGCGGGATACACGCCCGATCCAGTTACAAATTCCAGAGCCGTACCCATTTACCAAACCACTTCTTATGTTTTTGATAGTGCCGAGCACGGGGCTAATTTATTTGCTTTAAAAGAGTTTGGGAATATTTACACTCGGATCATGAATCCGACGAATGATGTTTTTGAAAAACGAATGGCTGCGCTGGAGGGAGGTGTGGCAGCCTTGGCGGTGGGTTCTGGACATGCGGCTCAGTTTTTGGCGATTAATAACATCACCACGGTGGGCGATAATTTTGTGTCAACATCCTTTCTCTATGGTGGTTCTTACAACCAATTTAAAAATTCGTTCCAAAACATTGGGGTAGAGGCTCGGTTTGCGGTGGGCGATTCGGTGGATCATTATGAACGCTTGATTGATGAAAAAACAAAGTTGCTGTATGTCGAAACTATCGGGAATCCCGGCTTTAATGTGCCTGATTTTGAGGAGTTTGCCAAACTAGCAGATCGGTACAATTTACCTTTATTTGTCGATAATACATTTGGTGCGGGCGGGGCAATCTTTCGTCCCATTGACTATGGTGCTCACATTGTGGTGGAATCAGCAACCAAGTGGATTGGTGGGCATGGCACAACGATAGGTGGGGTTATTGTCGATTCGGGAAAATTTGACTGGGGTTCAGGACGGTATCCTCAGTTCACAGAGCCATCGCCTAGTTACCATGGCATGGTCCTGAATGATTATTTTGGGGTTGATGGCCCTTTTGGCAATATTCAATTTGTACTCCGAGCCCGGGTGGAGGGTTTACGGGATTGGGGTGCCTCACAAAGTCCGTTTAATTCGTTTTTACTTTTGCAAGGCTTAGAAACTTTATCAATTCGGATTGAAAGATCCAGTGAAAACGCAGCGAAACTGGCGGATTGGTTGGTGGCTCGGCCGGAGGTGAAGTCGGTCAATTATTTGGGCTTATCGTCGTCCCCTTACCATGCGTTAGCTACAAAATACTTTAAACGAGGCTACGGACCGATGCTTTCTTTTGAATTGCATGGCGAGCGGAGTGATGCAGAGAAATTTGTGAATAGCCTAAAACTGGTGAGTCACTTAGCCAATGTAGGGGATGCTAAAACCCTCATTATTCACCCGGCTTCCACCACGCATTCCCAATTGTCAGATGAGGCGCAGCGGTCGGCGGGGGTATCCCCAACAGCACTGCGGGTATCGGTGGGTATTGAGCACATCGACGATATCATCCAGGATTTTGACCAAGCCTTGGGTCAATTAAAGCCTTGATCTAAGTTTTCTTGATCTTAATCCGATAGGACAAGGCCTCCACGCGCAACAATGCGTGGGGGCTTTGTCCTACTTTAGGTTTTTGGGCATTCTGAATTGAATAATTCCAGCGGATAGCAGGGTTAGGACGCCCACGACAAGGATAGCATAGGGTAAGCCAAAAACATCAGCGGTTATACCTGAAATAATAGCTCCAAACGCGTATCCCAGATCTCGCCAAAGTCGGAATGTTCCAATACTTTCGGCTCGTTGTGTGGGGTGTGTGACTTGCGCAATGGTGGACAAAAATGTCGGATAAACCAGGGCCGTACCTAAGCCCAATGCCGCCGAAATGATGAGTAGGGGGCCAAATTGTTGATTCGATGGGATTAGTAAAATAGCAACGCCTTGTAAAAGCATCCCCCAAAATAACATCGATTTTTTTGAATAGTGATCCGACATTTTCCCGGTAACCAATTGCCCAATCCCCCAAACCATGGGATAAACTGCGGTGATTATGCCAATTTGTTCGGGATTAAAACGAAAGGAAAGCAAAAGCATGGGCAGTAAACCCCAAATCATGCCATCGTTCAAGTTGTTGATGAGTCCAGCCTGCGTGACCGTACTTAGTGTTTTGTTGTAAAACGTCGTTTCTAAAAAAACATTCGTTAGGTATGGCGTTGTATCGGTAGTACTTTCTTGTTTGACAAAGACGGAGGTATCTTTCACCCAAATAAAGGAGAGGAGGAGTCCGATGATGGAAATGCCAATCCCAAGATAAAAGGGGTAGGGGATTACACCGTATCGATTGGCGATATAGCCTGTTAAAAAAGCAATTATTCCTACGGCAAGGTACCCGGCAAATTCGTTTAAGCCCATCGCCAAGCCCCGGTCTTTTTCACCTACGAGATCAATTTTCATCACCACTGTACTACTCCATGTAAGTCCCTGGCTAATGCCCAGGAGCATATTGGCTACAATGACCCAGTTCCAGTTTGTGGCACTCAGCAATATAAATGGGATCGGCAAGGCAATCACCCAACCCATGACCAATAAATTTTTTCGCCCCAGTGTGTTCGCTAATCGGCCAGTAAAATAATTGGCTAGTGCTTTGGTGAGGCCAAATGCCGTGATGAAGGAAAGAATCGCTGTTTTAGATTCCATTCCGAAGATGGACAAGGCAAATTGAGGGAAAATGGATCGTTCCATCCCAATCATTCCCCCAACAAATGCATTGACAAGGACCAATAGGGCGAATTGCTTCCCATTTTGTTTGAGTCCCAAAACTAGATTAGGTGGTGGCATTCTTTTCAATTGAGCCAGCAAAGATCAACCTTGGCGGCGTAGGGGTCTGTGTGTTTTGTTACGCAAAAGTGATTTTTTTGCCAGCGAAACCCAATGAGCCTGTCATTTAAACTGGCACGTGGAATTGTCTGATTTTACGTAATAGGATTTATAATTCAAAGCTTTGGGATTTGTGCAGCCCACCAAGTTCAGCAATTGAATATTTTTAAAATCAATGGGATGGCTTTCCGCTTGCAAGGCAATATAGCCCGAGGACAAGGCCGTTCCATCGAGCTTTTTCCAGTATTCCACCGTTTTTAAATCCATTTTGGCTAGGCTCCAGTCGGTTTCGGTGACAAATCCACCGCCAATCTGTGTTTTGGTATAGGTCAAAACCGTATCACCTTCGATTACATGATGCACGACGGAATCTCCAAGAACAATAGCCTCGGCTGAGACCCATTGGTCGCCATCGTAGGTTTGTGAGTCAGAATTGATGCAATGGGCAGGATTCAAGCTACCTTGCATGAAGGCTTGCGTACCCGGAGAACATAAATTCCCTGTCGGGCGGTCACCCGTTCCGAGGCCCCCAAGCAGCTGCATTTCGAGTGACATGGGGAAGGTTTGGTCGTAGTCTAAGCTTTGGGCGGACTGTGAGTGGAGCATAATACCACTGTTCCGGACATTCCATTCGGCTCCTCCGGGCGTTTGTTTGCCTACAAATCGATAGTCAAATCGAATTCTGTAGTACGAATAGGGTGTTTTATAATAGAGATGGCCATATTTTTCGTCAAACTGTTGGTATTGATCGTAGCGAATGCGCAACATCCCATCTTCCACTTGAAACGTGTTTTTGTAGTTGTCATTCAATGCATGCCCTGAAATTTTGATATCCCAGCCGGTTAGATCTTTTCCATTGAAGATGGTGAGCCAGTCCGATTGCCCCGATGGGTATTGCGCGAATAGGGTAGGGCTGATGAAAATAAGGGTCAGCAAGATGAGTCGCGACCCTAAACCCAGCGTTTGTTGTGGTTTGGCAAACGAAAATTGCGCTTGGTATTTTATATGTTTTGCTTCCATGTGAACAAAGATCAAGAAAGTTTTTCACTTTGTTGTTGGAATATTTCATAAGTGCTACTCCGATTCTTTGACTTTCTAGATAGTAGTTTTAGGTAAGGATTTTCCTATTTTGAGTGTAGGCTACTTTCGGGGGGGGGGACGCCAATTGGTATCTTACCATTTTAGGTTACATCAATATCAGGGATCTAATCGTAGCCAAGACTCATCCAATGTAGTCGTGAGGTTCGCCGGAAGGTTTGGACTTGTTACTTTATAAAATAGATGGTTGGTTATTTTGTTTTTATAGGGTGTAATAGACCAAGTTTCTTGAAAAAGAAAATGATCAATGGGTAGGCTTAGGTAAGAACTATTTCTCGGCAATACACCTGGGATTGGGGTTAATGAGGTTAGTTTAAAGTATAACGAAGAAAAATGAGGGCCATAGTGCGTATCCGGGATAATGCAATGATGAAGGGCATTCAGGTAACTTAGTTTCTTTTCCCAATACATCACAGCAGCATTCCATCGACATCGCTCGAGCTCAACTACATTAGCTAAAAAAATGAGAATGAGCAGCGTCGCTCGGACAGCAATTAATTTAGGGTAATACTGTATCCAAAATGTACTCCAGTAAAACAATATGTAAATTCGATAGCGGTCTGGTATGGTTTGGTAGGATATATCTCTATACATACTTAGTCCAACAAATGTACCTAAGCAAAATAATTGGATCCCAAGTAGTAGTAGATAGATTTGAGGTAGATTTTGCCGATTCTTCCAAATGGTTCGCATAAATAGCATTTGCAAAATACTAAATAAGCCAAAAATGCATTTTAATACGAAAGTGTTTTGAATAAATCCATAACCGCCTGAAATTAACCAGACAAGCGACTTAAGGTGAGGAAGTCGAAATGAAGTCAAAGGGTTTACCTGAGTAGTATTTGGGAAATACACTAAAATAAAAATTAGCGATACGGTCCAAATGAAAAGTAAACCATATAATTGCCTATACAGCATGATTACAGCCAAAATGAGCCAAATAAGTAAGCCATTTCCACTAGATAAATAGCCAAAAATTCCTAGGATATATCCTGCGGATAATTCTACCCAAGAATTGGATGACGTCAATAAATGCAATGATAGCCATACAAAGGCAAAGATAACGAGATGTTGACTGCTACAGAGTGCCCAAGAAGCATTCTCATAAAGTGATGGTGAAAAAACTAAACTTGCGAAGATCGCTTGGTAAATGAATTGAGTGGACCAAATTTTTTTTGATATGAAGAGTAAAACTGCGGAAAAAAACAAAATATTGAATCTAAGTAACATGCCAATATATTCGGAACTAAACAGGGTATAGGTAGTCCAAACGCTGAGCTTGTGCATGATGATTTGGTGCTGATTATGAGGTTGAATAAAAAAGGAATAATCGCCCTGATTCAATAATACAGGAAACATCGCATAATCATCACGAAAAGGAATTCCGGAAAAATAGGGAAGAAACAAAGTCAGAAACGGAAGTAGACTAATCAGAAGGGTGACTGACCTAATGATATAGCGTATGTGAACTTTGGATGTTAACATGAATTGCGTACTTTTTGAATAAGGCAGGTCGAATTACTTTTCAATGATTAAATCCGAATTAAAAAATAACCTCCAGGCCATTGACCTGAAGGTATTTGTACAATTGTCTATTTTTGAAATAGAACCTCCTTATTCTTGAAGGCATTTCTGCCATAAATTCTTCGTATTTGATTCGCCAGATTATAATGACTTTTATACCCCATAAGCTGGGCGATATCCGAAATGGTTGTGTCCCCCTTATTCATCAATTCATATCCGAAAATTATTTTCTTTTTTAAAAAGTACTGATAAAAACTATGGCCTTTGTGGGTTTGGAAATACCTAATGGCTCTTTGTTCATGTAGGTTAAATTCTTGGATTAAATCTTTATACTTAAAAATATTTTTTGCTAAGGCCTCGTCAATCAGTTTGTCATAAAAATGTAAATTTTCGTAATCATCATTTTTTTCGACTACGAAGTTTTGGGCTTGTAGGTTGGATGATTTTAGAATCGTCTGGTATACATTGAAGCTTCTGTAATAGATTTGGCTGTACTTGATTTTTTGGTTAGTAAATAATAGGTCAAATAATCCCGTAAGCTTTTGGGTGATTTCTTTTTGATTTTTTGTGACTGAAAGTGGAATCCCATCCAACGACTTGCTGTAAAAGCTAATACCAAAAAACTCAATATACCGATCAGCTGAAAATCGGATTAATTTGCCTTGAATATGTTTCGTGTGTATGACCTCTAAATCTTCAATTTTTGTATATTGATTAAACGAGAGGTCAATGACTGTATTCTCTATATCTTTAATGATTAATCCATTGATTTGAAACGAATCATTTGCGCTTGAATCAATGAATATTTCCGTTTCTTTATGACAAAAGAATGATCCAAAGGTGATATTCGCTTCCACTTCGGTATCGGTGATGTACATATTTTTTGTTCTAACATTGGAAAAAAACTCTATATTTTTTGCCAAATGAAAACTCAACCAAAAGTCGTTATTCGGTAATTTTTTGGTAGGAATATAGACCATGTGTAAAACTTTTTCTAAAGAAACTTAGTGTTTTTTGCTTTTCCAAAAAATAGGTTTAAGTGAATAAATTAATTTATATAAATATCATTTTGTCATCTAAAATAAAGTTTTGTCCCTGGCCTTTAAACTTTATGAGCAGGAATGAGGATTGTCACCCGAGTACCTGAGTCTGGGGTGATTTTTTCATAGTGAAGTTGAATGTGGTTCTTGATCGCATGTTGTTTGATTATGGATAACCCAAGACCGAACGAATGCCCTGGTTGATTGTCCTCCTGTAGGTGTGAAAAATAGTGGTTAATCTTTTGAAGTTCCTCTTGCTTGATTCCTTCGCCCAAATCAATAACTTCCAGTTTGACAACCGATTCACTGGCGTGCTCCCACCGAATTTGTATGGGTTTGATTTCGCCTCTAGCCTGAAACTTCAAGGCATTATCCAGTAAATTCCGTAAAATAAAATGGAACGAAATGGAATCCATCCACACTTGGGTGGCCTTAGAACCTACGATCTCAATCGTGGCCAAACCAAATAACGTATATCCTTTGTAGATGGTCAACGAGGAGTCAACAAGATCACCCATGTTCCAATATTCCGGCGCATATTTTTCAAATTGTGCCTTCATTTTGGAGAAGCTTAAGATATTGTCCAAATTCATTTTTATCCCAACGACCGTTTGTTCAAGCATTCCGCCAAATTGATTCACTCGGGTTACATCTTGGCTCGATTTTAATAACCCACTGATGCCAATCAACGAATGGATGGGTTGCCGTAGGTCATGGGCAATGATGGACCACAGGTTTTGGCGCTCGATCTCGAGTTTTTCTTTTTCCTCAAGTAAAGATTCCAATGCTCGATTCAGTTTATTTTGTTTTCTCAACCCATAAATAAACAAACTGATGATCGCCACGAGGAGTACGGCTATGCCGATCAAAAAGTACATGCGCTGTTTTACATTCTCGTTTTCGGCTTGTAGTAATTCATTTTGTTGTTTGAATTTGGTTGTTTCCAACCTTTTTTCTAACTCATTCAGCAACAAGATTCGCTTGGATTCAAAAATTGAGGCTTGCAATGTGGTCGCTGAATCTAGGTATTGTTTTGATTTTAAGGGATCTAATTCCACCAGCTCATAGTACACGGATAAATTGCGCAACACATTCAAACGTTCCATGGACAATGAATCGTTTCCAATTTCTTTTAAGGCTTGTTTAAAGGTCTGCAATGAACTCTTCGCCTCCCCATTTTGCGCGTAAGCGATGCCTAAATTATTTAAGGCCAAGATTCTCATTTTGCGGTTTGGAAACTTGGGCGTTAGAATAGCCTCCGCTTTTTTTAAGAAGTCAATTTGTTTTCTCAGATTCCCCTTATACTCCTCTATGTTGCCTTGATTGAGGTAGATCACGCCCCATAATGGATTGTCCGGGGTAAAGAATTTTTCAGCTATTGCATACCGTTCATTTTCAAGTGTCGTATACTTAGGAAAGTCGCGCGGCTTCTTCGAATAATAATAAAGGGATATGGCACTTTTTGACATAATACGCCAGGTTGGATCACCCAGCCGGTCAGCCATAGCTGCCCCTTTTTCAGCATAATACTTGGCTTTGTCTATATCACCTAAATTATCACTGTAGTTAGATAAATGTAGTCGAGATAATTCCAAGTGACACGCCAATACCCCTACGGTATCCCGTTGATTTTCAAATTGTGATAAAGCTTCTTGGAAAGCATTGAAGGCTTCGGTAATGCCTTTTTCTCGGTTATACACACCTGTAAAAAACAAACTGATCGTTTTCAGTCCGGCATCTGGACCTCCATACTGGATGCGATGCGTTTTGCCCAGTAAATCTGGGCCATATATATAATGATGAAATTCCTGGTTCCATTTTTGGTTTTCACTCTGTGGCAATTTCCCTTGTTCCAATAGCGTAAACGATCGAGGTTTTTGGCCCCACGATGAACTACTTGTTAAACTCACCATGAAAATACACACGAGTAGCGTAGTGAATAGATTATATTTCTTCATAGAGAAAGGGTAGATACATGGATTTTAATTGGTTGCGCACATTTTCTTGGTAGGACTTCCCGATGGGAAAAATCTTCTTATCCAAATAAAAGTAATGGAGGTTGGCTTTCCATTTGGTTGACGCAAATACATTGATGATCACTGATTTTGAAATGCGAATAAAATTGGGTGGACTCGTTTCCAAAAATTTACTGATGGAATGTTTGAAGGTGGAGATCTTTCCTGACCGTAGAATGACACTGAGGTAATTTCGGTCTGATTCCAAGTACAGGATGTCGCCATAGTCCACCTGAAGGTCTTGGTTGAACTTCCCCTTGATCATGAATCCATTCAATGCCGAGTTGTTTCGAAATTGATTATGCAGCGCAAATTCACGAATTAAGTATTGGATGTGAAGCTCCAAACTAATGGGTTCCAACGGCTTTTTTAAAAACAAGGAAAAAGGAATTTTCAGTGACTCCACAACCGCATCCAACGACTCGGAATTGGAGATAAATAGGATGGGCGCAATTTGGAAGTCTTCTTTTTTAAAGTGCTCAATGGACGATTCTTTGGCCATGAATACATCCGCAATGATAATATCCGGTTTTACCCCATGCAATAGTTTGGGTAATTCCCGGATATGGTTGGAGCTGAACACGGTTCCTAATTTTTGGCAATAGATTTCTAGTATTTGAAGATAAACAGGGTCATCCTCAATAAGCAGGAGTTTCATTGGAGGTTTGGATTCGTTTAGATATCGCCTCAAAATAAGTAAAATATTGACATGCGTATTAAAAAAGGGGACAAAAATTAAATAAAGGATTCAAAGATAAATTTATATATACCAAAATACAAAAAAGTACTCTATTTCAGCTGTATTTTCTGAGCATGAATGTCAAACGAAACCCTATATAAATTTACTGTATTGGATTCCAAAAACAGTACATAGGGTCGCTTTAATCTTATTCTTTTCATCCAATTTTGGGTACAAAATCATTAAACAGGGGACGAAAATGAATCTTGATATACTATTTAATAGAATGGTATACAAACTCTTTGTTTTTGCAATTTCTGGCGTAAAATTAGCTGAATGGGTAGTAGTTTATAATTTAACTTATTCATTACATGAGAAAGCATCTCTACCTCGTTTCGATACTCTTGGGTATGGGAGTCTTGAGCGGAATTGACGCCCACGCCCAGCAAAAAATTGGGAATAACCCGGGTACGCTAAACCCCGGCGCCATCCTCGAACTCGAGTCCACCAACCGTGGTTTCTTGTTGCCGCGCGTAAGTTTACCTACAACTCTCACGACGTTTGGTTTGAACGGTCAACCTACCGTAGAAAGTAATGGTATGATGGTCTATAATACCAATGCAAGTACGCCTGGTGGTGTAGGCTATTATGTGTGGTCTGGTACAACAGCTCCCAACACAGGTGGAGCTTGGAGCCGCATCTTTACGGGTACAATTGCTGCCACGACTAATGCGTTTAGTTACAACGCAGGTACGTTGACCTCTACCGTAAATGGAGTAGGAGCTTCTGCCACTTTACCAACAGCAAATACATCAACACTAGGTTTGTTAAGTGCCGCTGATTGGACTACTTTCAATGGCAAACAAAATGCCCTGACTGTGTCAAACGGATTGACACTAACAGGAAGCGCCCTACGGTTAGGTGGAGACCTCACCGCAGCAACAACCATCGGACAATTGGGTTTTGCTATGAATTTCACAGGTACAGGTGGGCTCAATTTGAACAGCGGAAACGTGACAATCAATGGTACAGGAGGATATGCCCCCTTAGTGGTGAGGAATGCCAATGGTGCCAATACGGATGCTGCTAATGGAAATAAAGTAGTATCTGTTCTGGCTAACTCACCAAGTGGGGACCCCAATTTCATTTTAACTACCATGACTGGCTTAACCTCAAATGCAGATGGTAGTCGTGTTTTCTCTTTAGGAGGAAACTACCTGACTTCAAACGTACCCGCCTCAGCGATGTGGGCAGGTATTAATTTCTACAGAGGTACCGGAACCACTACCAATGGTGGATTAGGTATTGCTACTGGTGGTTCTGATAGAATCTCTGTGGGTAGTGATGGGATTGTGGCTATAAATGGTACAGCTAACTCGCTCACTTCTCAGTTACGTCTTCCTAATTTCGTTTCTACCAACACATCGATTGCAGGTTTATCGGGCTCTGCCGACCAACTTGTTTTGGGTGTAGATGCCAGCGGAACCGTGGTATTAAGAAGGGACTTTGGTACAGCCAACGCGGGTACTGTGACGAACATAACGGGAACTGCGCCTATCACAGTTACCAACGGATCCACTACTCCAGTGATTGGGATCAACCAATCTGCATTGGACTTGGCCTCTATTGGTGGAACACTACCCATTACTAAATTAGTCCCAGGTTCAACAGGCCAAACCCTCCAAATGGTCGGTACAACCCCAACGTGGGTAACGCCTTCAGCTGCAAACACACAGAACATCTATACAGCGAATGGTACTTTAACAGGTAATCGTTCTATTTCTATGGGTGCAACCGCTGGTAGCCAGTTTACGATGGCATTTGATACAACTACATTATTTATTAATCCAACTTTAAATAGAGTTGGTGTTGGAACAAGTACTCCAATAACAACTTTCCATGTTACAGGTTCTTCTAATCCAGTTAGTAGTAATGGGGTTGGACAAATTAATGTTGGTTCTACTGGTCAAGCTGGTAAAATATCTTTTTCAAGAGCTTCAGATGGAGGGGCGAATGCTTCAATTGGTTATAATGGAATAGGTGAAACGAGTGAATTTGCCATGGGGGCTTTCGGAGGTGCGGCATTTCTTAGTTTTTATGCAGGTCCAGTTGGAGCTGAACGAGCTAGGATTGCAAATAATGGTTTTATGGGTATTGGAACAAAAGACCCCTCAGCCAGACTGCATGTAAACGGAACACTCCGTTTTGATAGTACAGGTGTGATTCCAGCAGTTGGTCACGTTTTAAGGGCTGTAAATACAAATGGAACAGCGCAATGGGGAACAATATCAGCAGCAAGTATCGAAGATGGATCAATCACTGCCGCCAAACTAAACCCAACCGGAACAACAGCAGGGCAGGTATTAACTTCTACGGGTGCTTCTACAGCCCCTACTTGGCAGACGCTTCCAACGGCTACTAATATTTACAATGCAAATGGTACGTTGGGAGGCAATAGAGTTGTAGATCAAGTGAACAATAATTTACAATTTATAAATAGTTCAAATGGTACAGGTAAAACGATGTTTGGAAATTTTGGGAATGCAACCGCTGCTAATAATACAGCGACCGTAGGTTTTGCGGGTCGTTTGGCAGCCATAACAGATAGAAACTCTCGTCCAGCCTTTAGTGTGATGAACGATTCAATTTCAACTGTTGGAAATAGAGCTGAAATTGCGTTTAGAACACAAGGTTCTAACCCGGTTTTGGGGAATTCTGCATCCATTACGGCTATTCAACGAAGTGCAACTTCGGCTGAAACAGATTTGACTTTTGGCACTTTTTCGGGAACAGGTGCTACTTCAGAAAGAATGCGTATTACAGGAAATGGTAACGTAGGTATTGGAACTGCTACACCTTTGGATCCTCTCCATATTGCTCGAGGTTCAGGTGTAGGTGTTAGAATAGCCAATCATTTGGATGCAACCATAGGTTATGCCCAACTTAGAACATCTACCAATGCAGAGACTGGCGGTGGTGGAGGTAGTGGTACATTGGAATTGAGAGGCGCAGCTAACACTGACGGTGTTAAACTTATCGGGGGTGCCAACTCTTTTATTGGAGTGAATGGTGGTAATTTTGGTATTGGTACCACATCTCCCTCACAAAAATTACATGTAAACGGGACACTACGTTTTGAAAACAACGGTAACACACCTGTAGTGGGTTCAGTTTTAAGAGCTGTGAATACAGATGGTACAGCCCAGTGGGGAACGATTGATGCAGCCGGTCTAGGTACTGGATCAGTGACGTATGCGAAAATCCAGAATGTAGCAGCGAGTAGATTATTAGGTAATCCGACTGGTAACGCTGCAGCACCGTCTGAGATTTCAGTATCTAATGGTTTGAGTATGCCAACTACAGGTACGGCTCTTGAATTAGGCGGTGCGCTAACGAAAGCGACATCTATTGGGTTAGGAACTAATAACTTAACTCTGGATGCCTCTGGTACGGGTCAAGTCATTGTATCGGGTCCAGCAGGCAATACGGCCGGTCTTCGTTTATCCAACTTGACAGGCGCAGGAACAGCGGGTACATCAGGTCAAAAAGTACTCTCTGTGAACGCATCTGGTGATGTGGTATTGGTAACGGACTTCGGTACAGCCAATGCTGGAACAGTGACCAACGTAACGGGTACGGCGCCCATCACCGTAACCAACGGTACTACTGCCCCTGTAATTGGGATCAACCAAGCGGCATTAGATTTAGCTAGTATTGGCGGAACATTACCAGTTACAAAATTAGCTGCAGGTACAACAGGTCAAACCCTTCAAATGGTAGGTACAACGCCAACTTGGGTAACGCCAACAACCACAAATTCACAAAACATCTATACCGCTAATGGTTCGTTAACAGGTTCAAGAGAAGTAACGATAGGTAATTTTGATTTAAGATACACAATCAATTCTACCAATACACTGACATTTGCCCGCGGACACGGAACAGGGTCCGATAATATGAGATTTATGGGATCGGATACGTTGGAGTTTCAAATCGCTGGTACACCAAATATTCTAACGATGGTAGGGGGTAGTGGAACTCATCCCAATGGAGCTGTTTTTATCGGTTCTAATGGTGCAGGACCAGGAGATCGTGCAAGACCTACATCAACCTTAACCGTTAATGGTTCAGTTTCCAGAAAAGTTGATGGAATTGTACAGTCCGCTGTAAATATAGCGGCGGCATCTAGAACCTTAAATGCAACCCATCATGTGGTGACAATCGATGCTGAAACGGCACCGGCTTCACCAAATAACTTTATCGAAGTCATTTTGCCTAATCCATCCACTTGCTCGGGTCGTGAGTACGTCATTCGTAAAATTGACAATACGTCCAATGAGATTCGTTTCAGTTACCCAGTGAACGGAGCGAATCCGGCGGTTGCAGCTGGTGGTAATGCCATTTTGGTATCAAAAGGTAGTTTTACGGGTGTACTCAATTACGTAAGAACCATGCGTATCATTTCTAATGGAACGAACTGGTTATTAATCGACTAAGCATTCTCACTTGATTTTTATCTCCTCACAGCGATGTGGGGAGATAAATCACTTTTACTATTTATTCTTATGCAAAATCAAATTTTACGAAACAGCGGTTGGGTAGTGCTTTTGATGCTATTCACGACGCTTGCCTCGCAAGCGCAGGTAAAAGTGGGAGACAGCCCGACGATCCTCAACGAAGGTGCTGTGCTCGAAATGCAAAGTACGAACCGAGGGATGCTCCTGCCGCGTATTTCGTTGAGTAGCACTACTGCCTGGGGACTCAATGGGAATAATGCCATCAAAAACGGGATGGTCGTTTACAATACCAATGCGCTGATAACAGGCAATGCCACGTATCCCGCAGCTGGAGTAGGTACGTACACGTTTGATGGCACAGGTTGGGTATTCTCAAATGTTCCTAAAGGAGGAACAGCTGGGCAGGTATTGAGTAAAAACAGTAGCAATGAGCTAGTTTGGAATTCACCTGCCAGTGGGGTAGTGCGGTATACTGTAGGAAGTGCAACAGAGGCAGGTGCCATTGTCAAGGCAACAGGGCCAGGTGTAACCTTTTCGGTTGACATAAGTACCCAAACAGCCACATTTACAATACCATCCGGTGTTGAATTATTAGCTGTAAGGATGTGGGAAATGAATACATCAAGTTCAGGATCGTATGGAATGACTGCTTCGATCAATGTACTGAGGGTAAGATTTGTGTTTTTAGATACAAGCGTGTCGACTGGGTTTACGAGCACAGTGCTTCCCCAAATGAATACGGTTCTTCATGCTACTGCCATCAACCCTTATTATATGGATGCTAGGGGGACAACTACCCAAGCAAGAAAGTATGAGGTAATTGGGGCACCTTCCGGAAATGCATTTACGATTCGTGTGCCACAGATGGATCCGAGTACACTCGGGCAAGTTGGTTGGAGTATTCTATTTAATTTCTAACCTTATAAAAGACTTTGTTTATGAAAAATTATAGATTACTTCTCTGTTTATTCGTCAGTTTTTTAAGTACGACAGTTTCATTTTCACAGAGAGCCACTCCCACAACCAATGATGCCACGCAATTGAAGCTAGTTGGCTTTTTGGATGGATTTACCCCTTCTTATGTGGCTGGAACAACGAATCCTAGAGTGTATAGATTAAGTAGCGGGGGGTTCACGGATCCCAGTGCAAAATTTGCTCCCTCACAAGTAACGGTGGGTATGCATTTTATAGATGCTAATTGCACCATGTATCGTATTGTTTCCATCACCAATCCCAATGACTTTTCGGGTATAATTAGTGAAATTCGGGTTGCAGCTATCGGGGAATCAGCCGAAGAAGATGTAGAACCATTATCTGAACGAGGTATTTTATTTGATCCTACGACCAATATGCTTCTACCTCAGTGGGTGTACGAAATGCCTTCAAAAATTGAGAGTTGCCTCCTGAGCCACATGGCGAATATCATTGACCGCAAACTGTCATCCGTTGCCTCGCCAAGTGTGTTGATTAAAACAGCCCCATACACTGTTGCCAGCGCAGACGATACCATTCTCTTTAATCTAGCTGCGGCGGCAACTGTCACATTGCCCGCGGCCAATACAGCTAATGGCAAAACCTATAAAATCGGTAAGGTGGATGAGTCCACCAGTGTCTTGACGTTTAGCCCGGCAATCAAATTGTCACCTACCGTCAATATTACCACACTGAACTACGCGCGCACGTTTGTGGTGCAGAGCAACGGCACAGATTGGTGGGTAGTCAATCAGTACTAAACAATCCATTATTCAGAACAATCTGATTTTGCAACCTAATATACATGAAGACCAACATGACCCAACGCTTTTTTTATTCCGTACTATTCTTTGGGATGTCCTTGATTTCTGTCTTCGGGCAGAAATCAGGCAACCTGGAAGAGCGAAAGACCTTGGCCTTGCTTCAAGTAGAATTGCCGACAACGACAGCCAAAATGCTGTCCTTACTGCCGGAGCCCGGCATGACAGTCTATAATACCAACGAAGGCATTCAAGGGAATGTCTCGTACCCCGCCATCGGGAAAGGGATTTACACCTTTGATGGTACCGGCTGGATTGCCAATAAGGTACGCGAAATGCCTGCCGTGCGGCCAGACGAAATGGAGCCTTACGTCTCCAATGCTGTGATTTTATTGGCGGAGGGAACCTTTAAAACGCCTTCCCCCAAAGCGGAGACTGGACGGTATTTTCATATCCGGAATATATCCGTCCAAGCCTCTGTATATGTGTCCTCGGTCATTGACTACGGCGAAAGCCAACCGAAACTCATCGAGTTAAAACCCAAACAAGGGGCTATGATGATTTACAGCGACGGCACGCATTGGTATCGAATCAATTAGTATTATTAAATAGAACGAGCATATGAAATTCATCTACCGCTATTTCGTTTTCATGGCTCTCTTGGTAAGCTACCAGGGGAGGGCACAGATAGGTTTGAAATTGGGCACTTCACCAGGAACGCTCAATTCAGGGGCAATTATGGATTTATCGGGTGCAAGTAACCGAGGTTTCTTATTACCTCGTGTGAGTTTACCCGCCTCCCTTACAACATTTGGCTTGAATGGTCAACCCGATGTAGGAAGTAATGGTATGATGGTCTATAACACCAATACCAATACGCCTGGTGGTGTCGGGTATTATGTGTGGTCTGGTACGACAGCTTTAAATACAGGTGGTGCTTGGAGTCGTATTCTTACAGGTAGTACAATTCTAGCTCCCAATGTATCTCTTACTGGAACTTCAGCTCCAGCAGGGTCAAGTACCGGGCAATTGATTTACAATACAGCAACAGGAATTTCGGGTGTTCCAGTGGGCTTAGCTGTATGGAATGGGTCCAGCTGGGTTTCGCTTGCGCCTGACAATTTAGGAAACCATACCGCGACACAGAATCTAAATATGGGTGCTTTTGCTGTAACAGGTATGGCAGCCTCAAATGATCCTTGGAGAATCTACGGGGCGGGCGCTACAACTGATGCAGGTGAGTTACGCATTCAGTCCGGTGATAACGGGAATGAACCGATTATTTTTGAGCAATTTACCACACCAGCCACGACCAATGAAAGGATGCGGATTCATAGTAATGGCAATGTGGGGATTGGAACATCTGCCCCTTTTGCCCCTTTGACAGTGCAAACACCATCTTCCTTAGGAACAGGTGGAATTGTGTCTTCGTTAGCAAGTCATAGAGGGGAAAGTGCCTTTACATTGAACACATTTGCTGGTGTTGGTTCAAATAATACGGGAGATTTACTTTTCTCATTAGGTCAGGCATACAGTGGAAGTGTGATGCGAGTAGGTTTGAATTTTCATAGAGGAGTAGGAGACACAGATGGTTCTTTAGCCATCTTAACCAATACAGCGGAGCGCTTGCGCGTTTTGAGTGATGGGACTGTGAGGGTAAATAACTTGGCAGGCGCAGTAGGATCTGGAAACCGAATGGTCATTGCGAGTGAAACAGGTGTGTTGGGCGTTCAACCCATACCAACTGCTGCAAGTAGTGCTACTACCTCAGCCCAAGGGATTATTCAATTAGCTGGAGATTTGACGGGTACTGCTACAGCTCCTACGATTGCCAATAGTGCGGTAACTTCTGCTAAATTAGCCAATAACCTGACATTTCCGGGAACAGCGAACGTAACGATTCCTTCAGGTACGACTGCCCAACGACCTACTACGCCAAGCAATGGTATGATGCGGTATAATACCTCTACAAATGCTTTCGAACTATACCAGAATGGCGCGTGGGTGAACTCAACGGATAATATTTATACTGCGAGCGGTACGCTAACAAGCGATCGTCAAATTTTACTCGATGCAAAGACCTTGGATATACGAGGGGGAAGCGCAGATAGAGGAAACGTTACCAACCAGTCTATTCTCCGGTTGAGTAGAACAGGAATTTCAAATCGTCGGTTTAATCCGATGGCTGAATTTGCCGTTGGGGGATACGATGCAGGAGCGAGCTCAACCGTTGCGGGAACGCGCTTGGGCATTCGACTTTCGAATGGCAATGTAACAGCACCAGACTCAGTAGTGATGACGCTTTTAAGCAACGGCAGAGTAGGAATTGGAACTGCAGCCCCCGACAGAGTATTGCACACCGTTGGTGATGCCGTTCGTTTTGATAGAAACGGTGGAGCTCCAGGTGCTACAACAGCCTTTATGCCGCAAGCACTTTTCGTAAACACAAATGGAACTCAGATTTATAAGACGTGGGTTTCGGGGATGGCAAATTCAACCATGGATTATGTGATTTCTGATTATGGAACATCCGTTGGTGGAACTCTTGGAACGCAACGTCTTGTCATTAGTGGTGAAACTGGCAATGTAGGAATTGGAACATCCTTACCAACAGCGAAACTGCATGTAACGGAAGGCAATATCTTATTTGATGTGAATAATGCCAGTCAAAATGTACATATTGTTGGACAAGGAACACCTGCAAATTATACCACAGCCCCTTCAGCCGCTTTGGATGTGTCCAGTTTAAATAAAGGGTTTTTGCCTCCAAGGATGACCTACACGCAAATTTTAGCCATTTCGAATCCAGCAGATGGTTTAATTGTATATTGTATTGATTGTAATCCTAAGTCTCCCTTGTTTTTTAATGGTACAGAATGGTCAAGTTATGATGGTAAAACAGCACCCAAGAAAACCGGTGACCCATTCATTGAGTTATCAACTCCTAATCCATTGAACAATATTAATTTAGTTTTTGATGTGACTGGTTTTGGTTCTTGGACTGGACTGAATACGGATGGTGAGCCCATTACGGAAGATGATTTTAACTATGAATGGTTTCGAAGACGAGGAACCGTAACCACCCCAGTAGGAGGAAACGCCTCTTCCTTAACTGCTGCTGGTGCAACTGGAAATTTACACCAAACGGGTGATACCTATTTTTGTTTTTTGACAACTAAAACATTGTTCCCTGTACGGGTTAAGTCGAATGAAATAAGTCTTGATTTCTCTGGTTTTGTTATCTCCTTAATCCCAAACACCCCTCCCCTGACTATTCAAGGTGCTGGGAATTTCTTTGAAGTAATTCGAGATTATAACGCTAGTGATTATAATCTGGGGTCTAATCCAACGCTGACGAAATCTTGGGAATACCAAAATACGAGTGGTGTATGGGTTACGATTAACACGACTTCTGTGCCTGGCTTTACTACCAGCTCGACAAATGGTAATATAAACGTCAATATTCCGCTAATTCCAGCGATAATTGATAGACCAATCCGCCGGAAAGTTGTGGCATCCAATACCTATGGCCCATCGGTAACTAGCGTATCAAATGAGGTACTTTATTCCTATTTATTGAATAGTCAGCTTCTTTCAACGGAACGTTTACCAAGTACAACAACAGTTGCACAAAATGTGTATGCTGCGTATAGCGTTCGTCGGTTAAATTCTAGTTACACTGGTTCTGCCATGCGAATTTTTGCCTCAACTGGTACACAATTCGCCGATATTGGATTTACCGAATCGGGTGATTTAGATGTATCTGCCATTACAACTTTTATGGATGCCAATAATTCATCTGCATTTGTAGGTACCTGGTATGATCAGTCGGGTAATAATCGACATGCAAGTATTGCTACTGCATCTGCCCGTCCTTTAATTGCTACTCGCTCTGGTACAACCAATACATTGGTGACTTTTGGAACTCGTTCTAGACCGGCTCTTTCCTTTGATGGAAGTAATGATATTCTTTATATTGGAGGAAACTCTAGGGCTACCGCTGCTAATTTTACCTCAATTGTACCTCCGAATACGAATACTTCCCCTTTCCCCGGCCTACAACTTTTGTTTGCAGTTCGACAAAATGGAAATGCAAGTGGTAGTAGTAGAAACGGTGGATTGGTTAGTACCTCGGAAGCGGGGAATTCAAGTGCTGACCATTTTGGGGGTATAAACACCAGTAATCAATGGTTCGACCGCTTTTTCGTGAATTCAAGAAAGCAGTTGCCTAATATTACGGCAAATACCAATTACGTGGGTTCATTAACTGTTACAAGTCAAGATGGTTCTCCTTCGAACTTTACAGCCCGTCTAGGTGGTGCGCTGCATGGACAAGGAACTGGTGGTGGTAATTATTCACCAAATCAATTTGTACGAATTGGTTCAGAGTCTGGTGGCAATTCGGGTTCAAACGTTTTTGCAAGAAACCTTTATTCAGAAGTAATTATTCGGTCACTCCCAAATGGTACTAATTGGTCAAGTACTTCGAATAACTTAACCAATACCATCGAAATGAGTATGGGTTTATACTTTGGTGTAACTGTATCAAATCAATAAAAAAAACTAGAATATGAAAAAAACAAGCATCACAATCGCATTTTTGGCGGCTTTTGCCACGGGTGGGTACGCACAGAAAAAAAGCAAGTCTATAATACAGGAAACGCAGGTTTCTATGCCTTCTATTCATTTGGCTGTGTATAAAAAAGCCAATGTCTATGGAGATGCCAGCACAGCCATTATGAGTTTAAACTATTTATTAGCCGAAGACCCATCCAAGTATGGCAATTATGCAGACACGTTGGCCGTGGTTTATCAGAACACGGGTAATTACATGCAGTGTACCAACTTGGTCAATGAGTTACTCAAGAAAGACCCCGAAAAAGAAAGTCTGTTGGCAATGAAGGCTTATAGCCTAAAACAACTCGGTGCAAGTATAGAATCTGCCGATTTATACAACCGTCTTTATACCAAAACTAACCAGTATGGGTATGGCCTAGAATTGGTTCAGTTGCAATTGGGTTTACAACGGTTAGCCGAATGTGTGGTGACTGCAAATAGGCTAGTAGCTCAAGAGATTTCGTCAGAGGCAAAGATTTCCGTCCCTAAATTAGACAACAAGTCCGCACAGCCAATCGGAGTAAAAGCATTTGTCTATTATGTAGAGGGCTTGGCGCACAATCTAGCCAAAGACACAGAGAAAGCAAAGGCAGCCATCCAGAAGGCGGTCGAGTTGGAGGCTGATTTTGCCTTGGCCAAAAGTGCCTTAGCCACGTTGAATTCACCAGAACAGCCTGCCAAACCAGGGAATTAAAGTGCCCTTTTGGGTCCTTGGCTGTTTGATTATAACTTTTTTCTTTATGAAAAACCTCGTATTGTCTTATCGTAGAAAATGTACAACATCGGTATGTTGCTACCTGCTCGTATTCTTTGCTTTTTCAGGTACCGCTTGGGGCCAATCGGGAAGTTTTGGAAGTACGTTCATTGGGCCGGGCTTTGAAATGGCCGTGTTTGACCAACATAATTTCGAAGCCACCAACGGAATGGGACCCGACGGTATTGTATATACTGAACGGACAGCTCCCTTTGGGATCCTCACTTTTGTGAACGGAAGTTCAGCCTTAAATGCATCGAATACGGGTCATGTGGATGGCTACGTGCGTCGCTATGGAAATCAGTCCTTTGTTTTTCCTGTCGGCGACAATGGTGCTTTTCGTCCGATTCGCAGTACAGGTGGAGCTAGTGGGAACGCGTACCTAACCATGGCCTATTTTGGGGTTAATCCCGCGGTGGCCCAAACGTCCCAACCCGGAGGGGGTACTTACGCAGCCTTACCCGCTGGTGCACCGTTTTCGGCTTCACAGAAAAGTACAGCGCTAGAATCCGTATCTTCCCAAGAATACTGGGACATTGAAGGTACGCAAGTTGCTACCCTCAGCGTCAGTTACAATGAGAATAGCCAGGTGTCAAATTTGACCAGTGGAATCCTCGGTCGATTGACTTTAATCGGGTGGCGTGTGAGTACATCGCGCTGGGAAGTAATTCCTTCAACGTTGGATGCAACCTCATTTTTAGGGGCACCGTCCACACTTCAATCGGGGTCGATATCGTCCATTAGTGGGGTAGATCCTGGGTTGTATTCGGTTATTTCACTGGGTGGTTTAGGTGATACCAATGATCAAGACGGAGACGGGATTACGGATTTAGCCGATACGCATCCCAATGATCCTTGTTTGCCTGTGCAATCGGCGGGGTATGCAGGATATAATCCAGCCAACAGTATCTGGGCAGCTGCTGATTGCGATGGTGACGGTGTTTTAAATGGTACAGAACACCAAAATGGAACGGATCCGTATAGTGCCGACACCGATGGCGATGGTGTAAACGATGGTGTGGATGCATGTCCGCTCGTGCCGGGAACAGGTGGAAATGGATGTCCGTTGGGTGTACGTATATTGGTAAGAGTTAATCTCCAAGGTGCGCTGTATAATGTACCTGCTTCCGAGCCTTTAATGCGGGATGAATTGCGTCAAAAGGGATTGATCCCACTCAATAATCCGTATGCAGGCATGGGCTGGACATCACTAACATCCTCATCGGCCACGACTGCCTCGGTCTTAGGACAAACCGGGAATGATGCCATTGTCGATTGGGTATATTTGGAATTACGTAGTTCAACGGATCCAACCGTGATTCTGGACAGTAAAGCTGCCTTGTTGCAACGTGATGGCGATGTGGTTGAAGCTGATGGCGTAAACCCAGTATTGTTCAACCAAGTATCACCGGGTTTATATTATATTGTTGTGAAGCATCGGAACCACCTAGGTATTATGTCAAGGAATCCAATCAATTTAACTTCGACGAGCCAAGTGTATGATTTCCGAAATACGGAAACATCTACCTATCAAAAGTCGCCGAGTGGTGTAAATCAACAAGCACAAGTCGTTGTAAGTCAAGGCTATGCCATGTGGGCTGGGAATGTACTTACCGATGGTGATATCCGCTATCAAGGAACATCCAATGATATTCAACCCATCAATAATCTTGTGATGTTAGCTACGGGTAATGCCATGCTACAGTTGAATACATTCCGTTTGCGAGGCTATTTCTTGGGGGATGTTAATTTGAATGGGGAGGTTAGCTACATTGGCTTTGGGAATGATCCGGAGTTTATTAATCAAAACATTATCAAAAACCATCCAGGAAATATTACCCGAGTGCTTTCGTACACCATCCAAGAACAATTGCCATAATTCAAATCCATTAGGGTGGGGGAAGGGCCCTCACCCATTTACTTAAATTTTCTATAATCAATGAAAAAATACCTACAATTTGTACGGTATCTCGGACTCGCTTTGTCGTTTGTGCTACTCGGCGTAGATACCAAAGCCCAGACGAGTACCAACCGGGTAAATTATGAAGTTACGTTTAGTACAGTGACTAACCGCTTTACTGTCTGGGTTGTACCGCAGTACAGCACCCCAAATGCCAATAACCCCGATACGGATGAACGAGGAGGAACCGCTTTAGTGACCCTGAAGGTGCCAACCGCGTTTACTATTTCGGACATCCAAAGTCAAAATGGAAATTGGGAAACCAATCCGACCAAATTAGGGCCTGGGATACAAGCGGAGTATTCAGGTCAGGGTTTAGATCCTAACTTTCAGTATTATTCCATCGGCAAGAGTACATTAGAAACCAATTATGGTCCCTTTTCTTTAGGTGTTCGTGTGCCATTATTTTCTTTTGCCGGTAATGGAACCCAAGGGGGCGTATCCGTTTTATTAGCAACGGATCCCTTTGTGACTGTGTCGGACCAACAATTATCTTTGAATGTGACGCCTAGTTTTTATTCCCGGTCTGGTCAGCCTGCGGGTGGAAATCAAGTTCCTTTAGAACAATTTCAAACCGCCCAAGGAAATCCAGCCAACTTTATTCGGGCAAATGATGATACATTTACAGGAATACCCGGTTCTGTCGCAAACCATGTTGTTTTAACCAACGATAATTTCAATGGGGGAATACCTACCTCTTCCCAGGTTGTTTTATCCATTGTTGGAGGAACTGTTTTGAATGGAACGGCTACGGTTCAGCCTAATGGTACAGTTAACTTCACGCCCAATGTAGGATTTTCGGGTGTAGCTGGCTATACGTACCAAATTTGTGATGCTTTAAATCCGACCATTTGTGAAACAGCGCAAGTGACCGTGAATGTGAATTGTTCTGTGATAGCATCGCCCACGGTAGCCAATTTGACCCTGTGCCAGAATCAAACCGCCAACCCATTAACGGCGAGTGTCGAGAGTGGATTAGTGGCACGGTGGTACACGGCATCGACGGGTGGTAGCGGGTCTGCGGTTGCCCCAACACCCGTGACATCGTCAGTCGGCTCACAATCTTTTTGGGTAAGTGCTTTGAATACAAGCACAGGATGTGAAAGCCCAAGAGTACAAATCACTGTGACGATCAATGCAACACCTGTAGCACCGGCTGTTACCACACCTTTGGCCTATTGCCAAGGCCAATCCGCCATTGCATTGACGGCTACCGGTGCTGCAGGCACGACCTTGTTATGGTATGCAAATGCTACAGGTGGTACAGGCAATACAACGGCACCAGTTCCGTCCACGGCTGTGGTAGGCTCAATGTCATATTTTGTTTCGGCACAAAACGCAAATGGGTGTGAAAGTCCTAGAAGCGAAATTATTGTGAATACGCAAGCCATTCCAGGCATCCCGACCGTTTCTACGCCATTAGCCTACTGTGTTGGCCAAACAGCTCCGGCATTGACAGCCACGCCGTCGGGCGGATTTAGTCTCCGCTGGTACACGTCAGCAGCGGGTGGTGTTGGCTCACCTACGGCTCCAACGCCAACGACAACTGCGGCAGGTACTCAATCGTATTGGGTATCGACTATCAACTCGTCCACTTCATGCGAGAGTGCTCGGGTTCGGATTGATGTGATTGTACAGGACGCTCCTGCGATTCCAACCGGAAATACTACCTTGAGTTATTGTCAAAATGCGCCGGCTGTAGCACTGGCCGCCACTGCACCTGCCGGAACCACATTGCGTTGGTACACGGTGGCGGTAGCAGGTTCGCCAAGTACAGTGGCACCAACGCCATCCACGGCTACGATAGGTACGCAATCATTTTGGGTATCCTCTTTTAATTCAACCACAGGTTGTGAAAGTACACGTTTGTTGATTCAGGTTCAAATTACAGATTGTCGGGCTGTTTTGGCGATTCAAGATCAGATGGTCACATCGGTTAATCAAGCGGTTTCGTTGAATGTCATTCAGAATGACCTTTTGCAGTCCTCAGTTGCGCCATTGGTCGCTCAAACTATGCTAATTACTGCACCGGCGAATGGTAATGTAACGCTGACTGCGGCAGGTGTTGCCACATATACTCCGAATGCCGGATTTACGGGAAGTGATTCCTTCCAGTACCGGGTATGTGATTCAGGGACACCATCAGTTTGTGATGAGGGAGTTGCCCGTATAACAGTACTCCCTGTAATCATTGCCGGCCAAAACAATGCGCCCATTGCCCTAGCGGATGCGTATTCTGGCATGATTAACCAAACGATAACGGGTAATGTATCGTCCAACGACTCTGATCCAGATGCCGGTCAAACCTTATCGTATTCGGTCGTTCAAGCACCTGCGAATGGTACATTAACCTTGAATTCCAACGGAACATTTACGTTTGTACCGTCGGGTGGATTTACAGGTGAGACCACCTTCCGCTATCAAGTTTGTGACAATGGTTCCCCTGTTTTATGCGCTGAAGCCTTCGCGCAAATCGTTGTGAAGGCAATTGAAATTGGAGTAAACCAAGCACCCGTGGTGACTCAGTTGTATGCGCGTACAAATGGGACAACTCCGGTGGTACGGAACTTGGTGCCTCTGGTATCTGATCCTGAAGGAACTCCTTTGGTTTTCCAAACGACGTTGGTATCTGGCCCTACAAATGGGGTAGCTACTTTGACAGCCGGTGGACAATTAACCTACACGGCTAATCCAAATTTTGTTGGCACAGATCAATTGGTTTATCGGGTGTGTGATTCGGGAAGTCCAGCTCAATGTACCCAGAGTACTGTGATTGTGGAAGTTTTCACTAATCAGGTGCGCGTAGCTGCGAAAGCATATTTACAAGGAGCTTTATTGGGAGTAACAGGGCCAACAGGACTTATGCGGGATGATTTACGTGTGAAAAATCTGTTGCCGACAACTTCACCTTACACTCAATTTACGCCGCTTACCCCAACGGGTACTGTGAATGCTTCGGTTTTCACCACGACAGGCGCCAATGCAATTGTGGACTGGGTCTATATGGAATTGCGGTCATCAGCAGACTCTCGGGTTATACTCGATAGTAGAGCGGCTTTACTTCAACGCGATGGAGATGTTGTGGATCTTGATGGAACGTCACCTGTTTCTTTCTCGTCTAGTGGATCGGGTAATTATTTTGTCAGCATCCGGCATCGGAATCACTTGGGGGTTATGACGGCTCAAACGGTGGCTTTATCCAGTGTATCCACGTTGGTTGATTTCACTTTAGCTTCCACGCAAGCCTTTGTGCCAGTCGTTGCCGCAATCAACGTGCCTCGCGTTGTGGTCGATCAAGGCGTAGCGCTATGGGCTGGGAATGTGAGCCAAGATGATCGTATCATTTATCAAGGCAGTCAGAATGATATCGAATTCATCTCAACTCGGGTATTGAACGCGAGTTTGAATATCTTAAATAGTCCAGTGTTTAAATTGAGAGGCTATTTTTCTTCCGATGTCAATATGGATGGCGAGACGATTTTACAAGGACAGAATAATGATCCTGAATTTATTTATCTCAACATTATTAAGAATCATCCAGGGAATTCACTAAAGCAGAACGGCTTTGTGATTCGGGAGCAATTGCCTTAATGTCAGGTGGCTAGCAGTCTATCTGCTAGCCACTTTTAATTTATCTAGTTAATATATGAAAAATTCAATTCGCTTATTCATAGTTCTTGTTTTTTGTTTGGGTGAAGCATTTGGTCAAGCACAATCCCGGCATAAAGTGTGGTTTATGGTTACGCAGGTAGGGGAGTCTTCCGAATACCAAGTCTGGGTGGTGCCAAATTATGATACTCCAAACGCGTACAATGGAGGGGCGGTAGAAAAAGGTGCCACAGCCCAAGTTTCATTGAAAGTTCCAGCGGATTTCAACATTCGTGTCACGCAAGAAATGAATGGTAGTTGGGATAAGTCGCCATACAAGCTTGTACAAGGTCCTATCCTGGAAAAACATCAAGTACAATTAGGGAATTCGGCTTTGTTTGTTATTGGTAAAGATCCAATAGAAACAAATTATGGAATTTTTCAAGCATACAATCCCACTCCTTTATTCCGATTCCAGGGAAATTATAGCTTACCGGAAGATTCCATTAAAATTGTAGATTCTCAAGATTTTTTAGTCAAAGAATTATACGATAAAATGTCGCTCAATGTTGTTTCTAGTTTTTATTCACGATCAGGTCAAGTCCTTAGCCCGTCGGCGCGTCCTTTAGAGCAATTTGAGGGTCAATTGAAGATAAAAGATTTGGTAGGTAGTATTGTTGATCAAGAGTCTGGGCTTCAAGAAAATCAATGGTCTGTTTATCCCAATCCGTTTAAAGATCGGCTAACTGTCTTGTATTTTTCGAAGCAGGATGCGGAAGAGGAGGTTTCTGTGGAGTTAACAGATCTAGCCGGGCGTATTTGGATAAATTCACCTCAGGCTGTTCGGTTTGGCTTAAATGAATTATCCTTTGAAGTACCTAAGCTACCCGCTGGCGTGTATGTAATTCGGGGAACTTCAGGCACCTCAACAGTTAGTTTTAGGCTTTTGAAAGAGTAATTGCTAGGGTATGAATATTTTTGGTATAATTTTAAGTGGAGTCTGTTGTTTTTTTGTGTGGTTCAATGTGTCTGCATATCAAACACCACCTCCCATTTGTTTATCGTCACCTCCACCGTATGAGATTGGGGGTGATTTTGAATTTATTGTTACGGAAGACGGATTCGCGTTGTATAAAAATTCTGCCTGTACGGCTGACGGTGTTGCTACGTCTGTAGGGGTTATCAATGCGAACGTTGTACCCACCGGTAGTACAAAGTATTTGTTTGGAGTGGATGCATCGACGGTAGTGCCCAATTTTGAGGATATACCCGCTTCTACATTTTTTTCTGTTTCAACCGCAAATGAAGGTGAATTTTGGGTCATGCAAATAGAAAAGCGTGGTTCTACCTTCCTGAAATCTTGTCGGGCATTTACGGTTCTCAATCCACCTAAGCCTCCGGCCATCAGTCACTTGTCGGTCGATGTAGATATTCAAGGTACAATGATTCGGGTGGAAGGCGCCGTTGCGGGAGATGGCTTTGACTTTCAATTGTTGGAGGCGAGGTCTGGGGACTTAGTTGGTATTTCGTCTGAACCTGCATGGGAAACTGACGATTTTAATGCCAGTGAAGAACCCATTTGTTTTCAAACACAATATCGGGGCGGCATATGTAAAGGATTAAGCGAACGCTCCGAACCTGTTTGTTCGATCCATTTATCACAATCTGAGATTGAGTTGATCTGGACTTCAGGAGGTTCTGGAGCGCCTTGGGTAGGTGAGGGTTATGTGGTACAAGAAGTGAAGCCCACTTTTAATCCAATTAATTTGGTGGAGAACATTACCTTGCTGTCAACCCCCAAAGGGAGTTGGGTAGCTGAAAAGCCCAAAACAGTTCGTATTGTCAAACTTGTATCCGACGGGTCGGGAAAAATAAGGCAATTGGGTTCAAATTCTGTGGTTGTTGAAGCTTTCCCCCCTATATTTTTCCCCACTGTATTTACACCAAATAATGACAGCCTAAATGATACTTGGGGTCCAGTTGCAGCCCAAGTACCTTCAAGCATTGATCTGCGCATTTACAATAGATTGGGGCAAGAGATTTTTGTTGCGCACGATTGGGAATCTTGTCAATGGGACGGTGCCATAGCCAATGAAACTCTGCCTAATGGGGTTTATAGCTATCGATTTAGCTACAAATGGACTCCAGATGCGGAAAAGATAAAAGTTGGATCCTTTACCTTATTGCGTTGAAAAATGCAAGTTCTTGCGAATTAAAATAAAGCCATGATTCTCATCAATCGAGTGGGATTGCCTATTTTGAAAGGTCGAGTAGGGACGAATTTTAATTTCATGGTCATCAATTTATTGCCTTGTCCACTATAAATTACTTTAGTATATTTTTTTTTGATTTGTAAAGGTTAATTACTGATTTTTACAACACCTCTGATTTAGTGTATGTTTGGTCGAATCTTGTGTGGTTTTTTTAATGTCCCATTAAAGATGGCTACATCATGTAGTCATCTTTAACAAATTTTTGATTATTTATGCTGATGGAATATACAAGTACTTCATTAAAGAATGATTTCATATTTTTTAAAAATGGCCGAGAATGGATTCGATTCTATTATCGTACTATTTGCTATTTTGAGAGTAAAGGTGCTTTTAGTTTGATTTATTTAAATGATAATTCGAGTTTTCTAATTTCTGAATCATTTAAGGATTTAGAAATTCGTCTCCCATCTTTTTTCTTCAGGGTGCATAGAAAATATATTGTTAATCTAAATGAGGTAATTAAGGTAAGTCATGAAGGTTTACATCTAAATAATTATGTGATCACAATTGGAAATTCTCGTCGGGGCGAATTGATGTTCGTTTTAGGTATTCCAGATAAAGGTGTGTATCGGTTTATTACCGATTATTCCTGATGCGAATTCGTGGCAAACGACCATTCTGCCAATCCCATTTCACGGATTAGGCCATCTGAATCATCGCCTGATTCGAAACCCTAGCGGTCTGGGTCGGGGTGAATTGGCTCGTTTTCCTAGGCACTGATTTAAAGTCAAGAAATTTTTCTACTTTTAGATAGTACTAGTTTCGGGGGAGCTTACACATAATGATAACTTTGTGTATTAAAAGATCCAGAATATTTTGAGAAAAATTTTAATCATAGATGATGAAGAAAAGCTAAGAAACCTGCTGACTAGAATTATCAGCTTGGAGGGTTTTATACCCTTTTGAGGGCTCGATGGGCCCGTAGCTCCTTTGGGAATTGCAATGGCCTCTCCTTTTGGAGTTACAACAAAACTTGTACTTGATTCAACAGTCGCTTTTGCAGCCCTCGCAGTTTGCGATTTGCTAGTTTTAGCTAACGCCTTTCCTTCCATGCTGGCACCAGGCACAATTACCATTAAATCTAAAACTGCTTTCGCGGTTTCTTTTAATGCAGCCGAAACAGAAGTAATTGGTGCTTGTTTGGTAAATTTAGTTTCAAATACCTCAATTCCGTTTTCCACTTTATAATCGGCCCTGTAATCTGAACCAACTGCCCTAAGTATCGTATTATAAGCGGCATGTTTTACATCATAAAATGCAGTTGCGGCCAATTTCGCAAAAAGGAATGGGTCATCTGTCACACCGCCACCACAACAGGGCTCATCCAAAGCCCCATCAGGATCGATACGGTTCAAAGGGTTATTTTGGGCCATGTTATATGGCGTAAGCCATTCCCGCTTCTCCGCCAACGGATCCACCTGATTCCAACCAGACCTGTTTGAGTCATACCACCTTCCACCAAAATTACTGTACCCTGTAAAATTACTATGTTCCTTCCCTCCAAATCGGTATGGGTTCTGATAGTCCAGGTTCTTGTGCGAGCCACCCAACTCCAATCCAAAAGGCGAATAATTCCGGATACTTAG
>Ga0075154_10000304_pt1 | contig 43642 bp, 40 predicted proteins | sample JI71714BDNA_FD_70965 | JGI IMG/M metagenome (GOLD analysis project Ga0075154, IMG submission 70965) | Wastewater effluent complex algal communities from Wisconsin, to seasonally profile nutrient transformation and Carbon sequestration -... | ecosystem: Engineered > WWTP > Effluent > Algae... | reverse complement strand
TTTCAATTATGTCAAATGTACTGATACTTGGAGCAGCCTCTGATATTGCCGAAGCAATTGCTTACGCCTATGCGGGCCGGGGAAGCACGGTTATGCTTGCCGCCCGAACGATTACCCGCTTAGAAAGGGTTCAGGCGGATATGCTCGTTCGTTTTGGCAAATCGCCATTTTTGCTTGAGTTTGATGCACTTGATTATAACGGACACCAACGCTTTTACAAAAACCTTCCTGTTTCGCCCGATATCGTGGTTTGTGTTTTTGGCTATTTGGGCGACAATGAAAAGGCGCTGCATGATTTTTCGGAGGCCAAAAACATAATCGATGTAAATTATACCGGCGCGGTGAGCATTCTGAATGCGGCTTCTGAACAGCTCATTGAAAAAGGTTCGGGAACCATTATCGGCATAAGCTCTGTGGCCGGCGAACGCGGCAGGCAGAGCAATTTTCATTACGGCAGTGCCAAAGCCGGATTCACGGCCTATTTATCGGGGCTCAGAAATTACCTTTTCCACAAAGGAGTGCATGTTTTAACGGTTAAACCGGGTTTCGTAAAAACCAAGATGACTGCAGAAATGCCACTGAATCCAAAGTTAACGGCCAGCCCCCAGCAAATTGCCAAAGATGTGTTGAAGGCCGCCGATAAAAAGAAAAATGTGTTATACAGCCTTTGGATGTGGAAATATATCATGGCCATCATACGAAGTATTCCGGAGGGCGTTTTTAAAAAATTGAAACTTTGAGCAAGCCTGGAAATACCATTGCTTTTTTTGATTTTGACGGAACACTTACACAAACCGATACCATGTTTGTGTTTTTCAAATATGCCAAAGGTCCCTTGATCTATTACGGCGCTTTTTTGCTGTTGAGTCCTCTCTTTGTTTTATTCAAACTAAAAATAGTACCGGGGCAATTTGCCAAAGAGGCGGCTATGTGGCTTTTGTTTTCGGGTATGAAGCGTAGCGAAATTGAACAAATCGGGAAGCGCTTTTGTGCAGAAAAAATAGATCCGATAATACGCCCCGAAGGGCTTAAACGTCTGAACTGGCATAGAGAACAGGGGCATTTGGTATATATTGTTTCTGCCTCGGTTGAAGAATGGCTAAAGCCTTGGGCAGAATCAAATGGAATCCCGCTTATCTGTACTTCGTTGTTATATAAAAACGACATTTTTACCGGAAAACTAAATGGACTTAACTGCAACGGTCCCGAAAAAGTGCGCCGTATAAAAAAGGAAATAAACCTCTCGGATTTTGAAACCATTTATGCATACGGAGACACATCGGGTGACCGGGAAATGCTGGCTATCGCTACCCATGCTGAATTTAAACCGTTTAGATCCTGATTAATTTAGCTTTTTTAGCAGACTTAGAATTAATTTGGGTGGATATAAAAAATCACCGGGGTTTTTCACCATTTCATTTGTTTTTTCTGTAACACTTTGAAGCTGGCTTTGATTCGGTTTCTTTCCTGATTCCAGGTTCATGCCAATTTTAAGTAGCGCATCCAGAATACTTTTCAAATTTTCAATGTCAATTCGTTTTGTTTCTCTGATGGTTTTGGTTTTCAACACGTTTTTGTACTCATTTTGGGCTTCCTCCCAGCGGTTTTCAATGGCAAAAGAAAGAATGAGCGTAATGCGCCAGTACAAAAAATCATCGCTTGAACTGTGATTCTCCATGCGGTTTAATTCCTTGCGGGCAGCAGCCGGACTGTTTAAAAACAACAAAGCCTGCGCCTTTAAACAAATGTATTTATAGAACACGGCAGTGCTGGCCGCCATGCGCTCTTCAAAGGGAATAATGGCTTTAACGGCAAGGTCAAACCGGTCATTACTCATTAATGCCGACATGTAGTTCAGCGCAGCCTCCGGTAAACGGTTGAAACTTTCTACTTCTTTGTTGCTGAACACTTTTTGGTAGTAAATGGCCGCTTTTTCAAAATCATAGTTTAGGTAATATTCTAAACCTATGGTGCTAAGCAACCAAAAAAGTTCATTACTACCCAATTCCGGAATGTCATGTGTTTGTTTTAACAGCTTTTCAGCTTCAATCAATATATTTACTTTTTCTTCTCCCGATTTATAGTATGAACGCATTTTGAGCGCTCTGTACATAACCAGTTGGTCTTGCTTATCGGTTTCTAATGTTGCTGATATTCGTTCTATTAAAGGCTCTTTGGTGAGTACACTGTTTACTTTATCGGAAAAGGCAAGACGCACCTCATAATCAGACAGGTACCGATTATATAATACGTTTAATTGTGTTTTTGCATCGATAATTTTTTGGGTAACTTCCTTAAAATGGTTTACCGTTACCTGATTTGAACTGATAAAATAATCCAGAAAAAGAGGATCGGCAGCCATACGGAAATGAATGTCGTTTTCATACTTACTAAAAAGAGAATCATATTCCTTTTTGAACAATACTTTATCTCCTGAATCATAAATTTTCTTTAAGCGGGCTGCTTCGCAAAGTCCGGGAAATAGCTGCCAAACTTCATTTAATCTTATAAACTCCTCTGCCTCGTCTGTAAGCAGCCTGTATTCGTTTCGGAGCAGGAAATCATTCTCCTTTTTGTATTTTTTTCCAAAAAGTAGTATGTATACAGCTTCTTTATCAGGCAGGGCCTGATTTTTATCCAATTTCGAAAAGCATAGCTCAAGCAGCGTATTTAAAGAATCCCGCTTCTTGTTTTTTATCACATTTCTGAATCGTTTACGTTCCAGTGTGTTAAAAATGGCTATTGTTTCCAGCAGTTTATTGCTTTTCATTTATCAAATTATTATATCACAATTATACGGAAAGTTCCTTGTAACGGTTTTGGGGAGCCGGTACCTTTGCCGAAAATTTAACAAGAATGAAATCCATTAGTTTAAAATTAGCGTGTACTGTGACTGCCATGGCGGCAATTTTTTCGAGTTCGTGTAAAAAAGACGGTGGAAACACTGCCGGGGCAATTGAGCTTTGTGAAGTTGGAACAGGGGAAACCCGACTCAAAAATCACAATAATGGTCTGGATTATATCATAACCTGTGACATTACCATGTATTCGGGAAAACTGGTAGTGGAACCGGGCGTAAGCATTAAAGTTAAGGCCGGTTATACAATTTACATCGAAGATCAAGCGTCCATTGAGATTAACGGAAGCGAAGCAGAGCGTGTAACGTTTGAGCCTTTTGAAAATGAAGGCATTCCAAGCTGGGGCGGAATTGCCATCCGCAACAATAATGCAGCCAATAAAATTAATTATGCAAGTTTCAATTATGGAGGGTCCGAGGAAATTAACCCGTATTTCCAAGGAAACAGTACGGTTTCTATTTCAGGCCGTTGCTCTATGACGGGCGTAACGGTGCGCAACAGCGGCGGAAGCGGCATATTTATAGATGCGGGTTCTAATTTGCCCGTTTTCTCTTCTATTTTGGTTGAAGGTTCTGAAAACTATGCGCTTCAAATAGAACGTATTCTGGTAAAAAATATACAGCCCGGATCTTTCAGCGCCAATGGAAACGGTATAAATAAAATTGAAGTACGAAATTCAAGCGAATTTTCAGGAACACACGTATGGCATAATCACGGCCTGCCCTATATGGTAGCCGAAAACTTTGAAATTTCCGAGGGTTCTATCGAACTGCGTGAAGGCGTTGTTATTGAAATGGAAACAGACAAACGGATTGCCGTTTATGACAACGGATCCTTAAAAATTTCCGGAACCCTGGCCAGTCCGGTTATTTTAAGGGGTAAGGAAGCGCTTGCCGGCTGGTGGCAAGGTGTAACCATTCAAAACACAAACCCTTTAAATGTTTGGAACAATTTAGAAATTGCCCACGGAGGCTCATCCCCAATTACATTTTCTTCAAATACATCCTCGTTGAATCTTGGTGGATATTTGGGCGCTTCTACCAAACTTACGGTTACGAATATGCTTATCCGCGATGGCGATGGCTGCGGAATTTTAGAAAGCAGCAGCAGTATTGATTTTACCTCAACCAATGTCACATTCTCTAATGTTGACAACAATGAGTGTTCAGAATAAGGAAATTTTCCTTACCCTATTTAAAGGTGTTGTCCGTTTTGGGCAGCACCTTTTTTTATCCCATGATGGCTTTTTGTGCGGCTTCTTCACCCGAATTGATTGCGCCCTCCATAAACCCTTGCCAGTCGGCCAGGTGCTCACCGGCAAAATGAACCTTCCCGTGCGATTTTTTGAGCTCAGGCATAATACCAAACCACTGTCCAACACCATACATGGCATAGGCTCCATAGGTTAATGGATCTTTTCCCCAATAATATTTTGTTTCGGCCTGAACGTATTTGCTTACATCCCCAAAGGCGGGTTTCAGGCTGTCTAAAATAAGTTGTAATCTCCGTTCGGGGTTTTGGGCGTTCAATACCTCCGCTTTGTCGCCCGTGGCATACGAAATTAAAACGCCCGATTTGCCTGGCTGGTCTTTAGTTCCGTGGTAAAAATAATGGCCGGGACCGTCGGTGGCGCAGTCAAAATTTTCGGGTCCCCAAAAACGTTCCTTAAAGACTACGGGGAATTTGCCGATTCGTGCATACTGTAGAGCATACAGCGCCTCACGCATGGAAGCCGAAAGGCCGGGTTCCCATTTCATTTTAAGCACCGCATAGGTGGGGGCGGTGCAAATCAATTGGTCTGCCGTGTAGGAGTTACCATCTTCAGTAATCAGGGTTACGCCTTTCTTATCTTGTTTTACCGTGGTTACCTTTTTATTCAGCAAAATGTTTTCCATGCCCACGGCTTCTGCCAGCTTTTCTGCCAGTTTACCGTTTCCGCCTTTGATTTTCAGATCCATTTCGTTTTTGTCACTGCTTTCGGCATATTCCGCAAATGCCGTGTACGCTGAAACATGGCGGTTTGCTTCGCCGAAGTCGGTACTGTCTAAAATTTCGCGCAAATCTAAATCGCGCTCATTAAACCCTTTTAGCGATAAAAAACGCCACCAGTCCAAATTATCTAAGGTTTGTTTATCCTTTTCTGAATATCCGGCCCATATTTCCCGACGTTTGGCCCAGAAATCATTCATGTCAGCCGAGAAATCCCATTCTCCGGGCTTTTTGTATTCTCCTCCATAAATCAGGTGGGTATCAAACTGGTTATTAAAAAGTTCAAGCCCAAATTCTTTACTGAGGGCAATCACTCTTTCATGCGATGCGCCCACCCACTCGGCACCGAGTTCGATGACCAGGTTTTCGCCGGCGAGCGGTTTATGCGAAAACACGCGGCCGCCAATCCGGTTTCGGCTTTCAAGAATCATAACGCCTACCCCGGCTTTTTTCAGTTCATAAGCTGCTGCCAGACCCGAAAATCCAGCTCCGATAATGATCACTTTATTGGGTTTTTTGCCCGGCAAGGCCGATGCTAATATATCAGCAGGAACGCTTAGTGCGGTGCCGGCTAAGGCTGAGGTTTGAATAAAATTACGTCTGTTCATGAGCGGGATTATTGCCAATTTACCAATACAATATCAGCAAAATCCGGAAATAAAAAAAAGACGGCTTTGTGAAAACCGAAAATTATCTTGTGAAACGGGTTATTTTAATAATCAACCACTATCCCGGCCATCAATGCCGCTCCGGTAGCAAGGGCATTTTCATCAATATCAAAACCGGAGGTATGCACGTTTGCCGTTCTATTTTTATCCGGGTTTCCGGTGCCCAGACGGAAAAAACAAGCCGGTATGAGTTGGGAATAAAAGGCAAAATCTTCGGAGGCCATGCGGATATCCAGGGCTTTCACATGTTCTTCACCCAGCATAAATTGGGCTGTTTGGATGGCTTTGGCCGTGCTGTTTTCATCATTGATGAGGCAGGGGTAGCCGCTTTCTATGCGGATTTCACATTCTGCACCGTAGGCGCTTGCCGTTTCTGTGCAAATACGGCGGATGTGTTCATGTGCTTTTATGCGCCAGTTTTCGTCCAGTGTGCGGAAGGTTCCTTCCATATATACCTCATCCGGAATTACGTTGGTGGCGCCATTGGCTACTATTTTACCAATGCTGAGTACGGTAGGCGTGGTGGGTTTGGCGCTTCGCGAAGCAAGCGTTTGCAGTGAACTTATGATTTGTGCTGCAATGGGCACAGGGTCAATGGTAAGTTCGGGAATGGCTCCGTGGCCGCCCTTTCCTTTTACACGTATGTAAAGTTCGTCGGAGGAAGCCATATACATACCGGCCCTGAACCCGGCTGTTCCAACCCTTAGTGGGTTAAATACATGCAGTCCGAATATGGCATCGGGTTTAGTTTCTTCAAAAATGCCGGCATTAATCATAAGTGAGGCCCCACCGGGTAGCTTTTCCTCACCTGGCTGAAACACAAACTGTACTTTGCCGGTCCAATGGTCTTTATTTTCATTCAATACCTGCAATGCCCCCAAAAGACAAGTTGAATGTACGTCATGACCGCAGGCGTGCATGATGCCGTCATTTACCGACTTGTATTCCACCTCATTGGTTTCCTGAATGGGCAAAGCATCCATATCTGCTCTTAAGGCGATTGTTTTACCCGGTTTTCCACTGTCTAACATTCCGGTAATGCCATATCCGGCGATACCGGTTTGGTGCTTTATTCCCAAGGCATGAAGCCTGGCCGAAATATAGGCGGAGGTTTCTTTTTCTTCAAAAGAGAGTTCGGGATGGGCATGAAGGTGACGGCGAATCTGAATCAGTTCCGGTAATAGTTCTTCCGAACGGCTTTTAATCTGTTTTAAAAACGGGTTCGAGCTCATTTTCCGATCAGCATTTTGAGGGCAACCACAATCATTACACCGGCAAAAATTTTCTTCAGGAGTCCGGCATCAATTCCCTGTACCCAGCGGGACGAGAAATAACTCCCGGCCACAAAAAATACGGCAATCACGGCAGCATAACCCAAGTTTACGTTTCCTTCTTTATAATAGTTCATCACCGAAAGCAAACCCACGGGCAAAAGCATGATGGCGGCAATGCTGCTTCCCTGAGCCTGATGTTGCGTAAGACCCAGGAAAAATACCAATGCGGGTACAATTATAATTCCGCCCCCTACACCCATAAACCCACTGAGTAAGCCTGCGGCTATGCCAATCAGGGCTAAGCTGATAAATCCGGTTACGTCCATTTTTCGCACAGAGATGTTTTGGTAAAAGTAATCAAAATGCGTTTTCAGGGGCAGAATATGTTCCCTCGATTTCATGAGGTTCGCCAGAACTGCGGATTAGGTTATATATTTTACTTTTGGCTCAAATTTGTACCATGCACATTAAAAGTTTTACGTTCAATCCTTTTTCTGAGAATACATTTGTTTTATATGATGAAAGCAAAGAAGCCGTAATCGTTGACCCCGGTTGCGCGTATCCGGATGAGGAAGCAGAGCTGGATGCGTTTATAAAGGCAAACTCGCTTCAAGTAAAAAAGGTATTGTTAACCCACGGACATGTTGACCATATCGTAGGCTGTAAGTTCGCGTGTAAGACCTATCAGGTTGGTATTGTGATGCATGAAGAAGATTATTTTCTCTTGCAAAAGGGGCCGCAGATTGGAATGATGTATGGTTTTCCGGTAGCCGAGGCCCCTGATCCTGAAAAATTTCTGAAACATGGAGATGTATTCCGGTTCGGAAATACGGATTTGGCTGTTGTGCATACGCCGGGTCATAGTCCGGGAAGTATTTCATTCATTCATACTGATTCAAAATCAGTTATTTGCGGCGATGTTTTATTTCAAGGATCCATTGGCAGAACCGATTTACCCGGCGGAAACATGGATACCTTACTACAAGCCATCCGGACTCAATTATTCGTATTAGGCGATGATTATCAAGTATATAATGGTCATGGAAACCCAACCAGCATAGGAGCGGAGAAAAAATTCAATCCTTTTGTGCGTTAAAAATGCCGTTTCGGGTTTAAAATCCTACATTTTTCTTATTTGTTTAATAATCAAGTTTTTATAATACAATTTTATAACTGTCTGATTTCATACCATTTACCGCTTTTGTGGCTATGTCCGGTCACCATTATAGGCAGCGTATGCCAAGTGTGTACTCCTTTTAGCCAGTATTTTCATTTTGTTTAATTTATTCGTTTACAGACTATTGAGCGTTCAACTTTAGCGGATTGGACTTGCTTTTTTGCCCTGCGTGGAAGCTGGGACGCAGAACCCGTGAAATGGTTAAATCTTTGTCATGTCAAAATGATCAACGAAAGACGGTCATCGCGATAAGATAAAAAAATATTTCAAGCGTGCATGGGGCGCCTGCCGTTTTTCACAGGATGTGGAGAGCGGCAGGCTTTTTTGTGCCAGTCTGATTCTGAGTTATGCCCAAGCTATATTGGTGTATTTTTAGCTTCATTCGTCAGATACACGCCTAAAACCTTTATTTTGCGGTAGATTTCTACTTATGTACAAGTGGCTGCTTTTCCTGTTGTTATTTATTCCTTCCGGCCTTATGGCTCAGGATGCAGACCGCATTTTGGGACTTTGGCAGAATGAAACAAAAGATAAGGTAGTGGAGATTTATAAGGTGAACGGCAAGTATTATGGCCGCATTCACTGGCTCCGCGAACCCAAAAACCCCGACGGCACCTGGCGCCGGGATATCCACAATAACGATGCGGCGCTAAGATCGAGGGTATTGCTTGGGATGGACGTATTCCGTCATTTTGAGTATGATGCCGACGATGAAGAATGGGACAACGGCGAAATTTATTCAGAATATTCGGGTAACACCTATAATGCCAAAATGTGGCTCACCGATAACGGAGAACTGCGGGTAAAAGGCTATCTGGGCTTTTTATGGTTTTTGGGACGTACCAATACCTATTACCGAAAATATTGACCAGCAAACATTGAAAGAAGCCGTACTATACATAGGGTTATCCCAAGGTTTGTTTGCCGCCTTTGTTGTGTTTACCAAACGACACAAACAAACGGCCGACCGGCTTCTCATTGCCTGGCTTTTGATTATTTGCCTCAAGTTTTTGATTCTACTCTTGTATGTTGAGTACGGCGAATTTTTTGATGCCGCCTTTTCCCAAGGTTTTATTCCGCTCTCTTTTGGCCCGTTTTTATACCTGTATACCAAACATATTACGGACGAAGATGCGCGCTTCGGCTTCCGCGATATTTTACATGCCGCGCCGTTTATCATCCTTACGGCTTTTTATTTTGCCTTTTTTCAAGACCGTATTGACTTTTCAGATCATAAATACCTGGCCCGGGATGAATATTTGGGCGTGCGCATTCTGTATGCCGGTGTTTACTTTGTTTCCATTTTTACGTATACGGCACTTACTTACCGGGTTTTATACCTGTACCGCAAATCGCTGGTAAACAAGTTTTCGTTTGAATCGGGCAAAAACCAGCTTAAATGGCTGTATTTTACCGCCGGACTCATTACCGCCACGTTTACGTTTTACTTTATTGTTGGATTGGCCAATGCCGTAAACGGAAACCCAATCATTGATTCGGAGCTGATGGCCAATATCGGGCTTACCGTGATGACCTTTTCGGTGAGTTATTTCGGTATCAAACAACCAGCCCTTTTCAGAAGTAGAAACTTATATCAAAATGCACCCGAAGAAATTCCGCAACCCATTTTAGATGAGCCCTTGCCCGCCAAAATTTCAGACGAAACAAAAAATAATGCACAGGATTCTGAAAATGAGGATGAAAAGGAAAAATATAAACGTTCTGGGCTGAAAGAAGAAGATGCTGAACGCTATATTTCAAGGCTCTTGGCATATATGGAAAAAGAAAAGCCCTTCATTGATGCCGAAATGACGATTCAGGATTTATCGGCCCGTATTAATATTTCTAAACACCACCTAACCCAAATACTCAATAATAACCTGGGTAAGAACTTCTTCACCTTCGTAAATGAGTTCCGTATTGAAGAAGTAAAACGCAAATTAGCCGACCCGGCTTTTGACCATCTAACTATTCTGGGTATTGCCTACGACTGCGGATTTAACTCAAAATCCTCCTTCAACAATATCTTCAAACAATACACCGGATTAACTCCTTCGGAATATAAAAAGCAGGTAATGAAAATGCGGGAGGTGGAATAAAATTATTCTACCACTACCAGATTAAAGTTCTTCTTGCCTTTGCCCACCAGTAAAAATTTACCAGCCAACAAATCATTCAAACCAAGGGTGTAAGAATCGTTCACATTGGTTTTGTTCAGCAAAACACCATTGTTCGTAAACATGCGTTTGGCGTCTCCTTTAGATGCAAAAATATCGGTTTCTTCAGCCACCAGGCTCAGCATGTTTAGGCCGGCACTTATCTTATCTTTTGATATGCTGAAGGTTGGAACACCCTCAAAAACAGATAAAATACGGGCTTCATCAAACTCGGCTAATTGCTCTGCCGTGCCCCGTCCAAAGAGAATTTCTGACGCTTCAAGGGCCTTTTTGTATTCATCGGCACCATGAATCCAAGTTGTAACGTCTTCGGCCAATGTTTTTTGTAATGCCCTTTCATGCGGGGCTTCAGCATGTTTTGCCATCAAATGTTCAAGCTCGTCGACCGGCCTAAACGAGAAAATTTTAATCAGCTTCATTGCTTCCTCGTCGGTAATGTTCATCCAAAACTGAAAGAATTTGTAAGGCGAAGTAAATTCAGGCGAGAGCCAGACATTACCCTGTTCTGATTTGCCAAATTTAGAGCCATCGGCTTTGGTAATGAGCGGAGCAACGAGGGCGTAAGCTTCACCCCCGGCTTTGCGGCGTATAAATTCAGTGCCCGTGGTAATATTTCCCCACTGGTCTGAACCGCCCATTTGCAGTTTCACGCCCTCGTTTTTCCAGAGGTGGTAAAAATCATACCCCTGAATAAGCTGGTAACTGAACTCCGTGAATGAAATGCCCGTTTCCAGGCGGTTTTTCACGCTGTCTTTGGCCATCATGTAATTTACCGAAATGTGTTTCCCGGCGTCACGAAGGAAATCCAAAAACGAGAATTTTTTTATCCAGTCGTAATTATTTACCAGTATGGCCGCATTGGGCCCGGTGAAGTCGATGTATTTTTCGAGCTGTGCGCGGATAGCATCCACGTTGCGCTGCAACTGTGCTTCATCAATCAAGTTACGTTCCGCCGATTTGCCGGAAGGGTCACCAATCATTCCGGTTGCTCCGCCAACAAGGGCCACGGGCGTATGTCCGGCCAATTGCAGGTGACGCAGCAAAATAATGGGCACCAGGTTACCAATATGCAGAGAGGTGGCCGTTGGATCAAAACCCACATAGCCTTTTACCTTTTCGTTCAAAAGCAGTTCTTCGGTTCCCGGAATGGCATCGTGCAACAAACCCCGGCGGCGTAATTCTTCCACAAAATTCATCTCTACATCTGTTTAAGGCACAAAAGTAATGATTGAAAGGGAATGTTGGGAAGGGAAGCTGTCTTGTTCTTGGAGCCAAGAGTCAAGAGTCAAGATTTGAATTTTCTCATGCGAACCCTTTTTAATTAAGAATAAAAACGAAGACATTAATACTAATTATTAATAAGTCATTGGAGCGAAGCGGTCCGATTGCTATCGGACTTGACTCTTGATTCTTGGAGCGAAGCGGTCTTGGTTCTTGGAGCCAAGAGCCAAGAGTCAAGAACCAAGATTTGCGGGCGAACAATTACTTGATTATTTTAATGAAGGAACAAAGAGTAAAGATTAGTGTCTGTGTTTTATATCATTCTGATTCTTAATCAAGTCTTGGAGCGCAGCGGTCTTGATTCTTGGAGCGCAGCGGTCTTGATTCTTGGAGCGAAGCGGTCTAACTTCTTGGAATCAAGATTAAATAACGTCACCCATTACCCGTTAACACCCCCCCAGCCAAATAAACCGGTATTTTCATTAGATTTGCGCAAAAGAGAGTTTATATATGGCTTGTGCAGATTGTTCAAATGGAAGAGGCAATACCAGCGCATTACCGGCAGGCTGTAAAAGTCACGGTACATGCGGCACAGGCGGCTGTAACAAACTCAATGTTTTCGACTGGTTGGCCGGCATGGAACCCGCTTTGGGAACCATTCCCTGCGAATGGGTTGAAGTGCGCTTTAAAAACACCCGCAAGGAGTTCTTCAGAAATACGGAAGGCCTGCAGCTCGTTCAGGGCGATGCCATTGCCGTAGAAGGAAACCCGGGTCATGATATAGGCATTGTTTCCCTTACCGGAGAACTGGTTCGGGTACAGATGAAGAAAAACGGAGTAATTCCCACAGAACAGGGAAAACGTATTTTTCGCAAAGCACGACCAAATGACATTGAGCGCTGGCAAGCCGCCATGGAACTGGAAAAATCAGCGATGATGCTTTCGCGGAAGCATGCCGTTGACTTAAAACTGGATATGAAAATCAGTGATGTGGAATATCAGGGAGACGGCACCAAAGCCACTTTCTACTACATTGCCGATACCCGGGTAGATTTCAGGGAACTGATTAAATTTCTGGCCCGTGATTTACGGGTGAGAATCGAAATGCGTCAAATCGGAGCCCGTCAGGAAGCCGGGCGCTTGGGTGGAATCGGAGCCTGCGGAAGAGAGCTTTGCTGCGCCTCCTGGCTTACCGATTTCAGAACCGTTACCACCACGGCAGCCCGTTATCAGCAACTGAGCATCAACCCACAAAAACTGGCCGGCCAGTGCGGTAAACTCAAGTGCTGCCTCAATTATGAGCTGGAAAGCTACATGGATGCCCTGAAAGAATTTCCGAATACCAATATCATGTTGCGTACCATGGAAGGAAACGGGGTACACATTAAAACCGATATTTTTAACGGCATCATGTATTATGCCTACGAAGGAAACGAAAACCGCCTTCACCGCTTAAGTCCGGCCGAGGTAAAAGAAATCATGGCCATCAATAAAGAGGGTAAACTGGCCGAAAAGCTAAGCGACGGTACCGCAGAGCAAACCCTGCGCGAAACCCGCAAAGCATATACCGAACTCGACTTTAAAGATGCCGCCGGCGAAGACAGCATCGGCCGCTTTGACAAAGCCAAGGGCAACCGCCGGAAACCACCTATGGGACGCGGAAACAGACCTCAAAACCGGCCTGCACAGGATCAAACGGGTGAGCGCAAACAGTTGACCAAAAACACCGGAAATGCACCCAAAACGGAAGCTGATAAGCCAAAACCGCAAGGTGATAAACCACAAGGTCAGCGAAGAAATAATCGTCGCAGACCGGGTCCGGGAAAAGATTCTGGCAAAAACGACGTTAAGTAAATCTCCGTATGAAGTTTTACCCGTCTGATAAACTAAAACTGTTCATTATTCCGGCTATGTTGATGGCGGGATTCCTTGCCGGTTGCGATAAAAACCGGATTTTTGAAGAATTTAAGGAAATTCCCGAGTATAAGTGGGATAAGAAAGATACCATTGGTTTTGAAACCGAAATAAAGGATACAAACCTGGCTTACAACATGATTCTGAACGTGCGGAATGGAGAAAATTATCCCTACCGGAATCTGTTCTTGTTTTTACATACCGGGTACCCGGATGGCCGGATTTCTCAAGACACCATGGAGTTTTATTTTTATGAAGAAGCCGGACGGCCTCTGGGGAAATGCTCCGGAGATATCTGCAACAACAGTTTTCTGCTTTCGGAAAACGTTCGTTTTGACCAAGCCGGAAATTATTCATTTAAGTTTGTACACGGCATGCGCCGCGAAGACGGCATTCTGCCTTACATCATGAACCTTGGTTTACGTATTGAAAAATCAACCGGCACCGAAGAATAACATAACGGCCCTTTAAAACTGTTATATACATGGCAAAAAACACATCCGACAAAAAACAAGTAAAACTGGCCTGGCTGATTGGTTTTAGTCCGCTTATCGGTCTGGTTCTCATGTTATTTTTGGCCGCGGTAGGCCTGTTCGGAAAACTTCCTTCCTTTGAAGAGCTGGAAAACCCACGCAGCAATCAGTCGTCCATTATTTACAGTGCCGATGGTAAAGTGCTGGGTAAATACTATATCCAAAACAGAACCAATGTTGCCTATGATGAAATCAGTCCATCCCTAATTGATGCGCTGGTTGCCACAGAAGATGAACGATTTTACAATCATTCCGGAATTGACGGAAAAGCTACCTTGAGGGCCGTTCTTTCCGGAGGCGGCGATGGTGGCGGAAGTACCATCACCCAGCAGTTGGCCAAAATTCTATTCCACGGTCAGGAGCGCAAAGGCGGAAAAATAAACCGGTTATTCCAAAAGTTTAAAGAGTGGGTTATCAGCGCCAAGTTGGAACGAAACTATACCAAAAATGAAATTTTAACCATGTACCTGAACATGGCCGATTTTGGTCACGAAATTTTTGGGGTACAAACCGCATCCAAAATATACTTCAATAAAAAACCGTCGGAGCTTGAAACCCACGAAGCCGCGCTTTTGGTTGGATTGTTGAAAGCTCCTACCCGTTACAGCCCCATTAAAAACCCGGAGCGTTGCAAAAACCGACGGAATACGGTGCTTGACCAAATGGTGAAAAATGATAAAATCACCAAAGAAGAGGCCGCTACGTTTAAGGAAAAACCGGTTGTGGCCGATGAAGGCAAACTTTGGGAAAGGGTTCAGCGCAACCAGTTTGGCGTTGGCGACCTGGCCCCCCATTTTACCTCAGAACTAAAAAAAGATTTACAGAAATGGTGCAACAGCCACACAAAAGCAAATGGTGAGAACTACGATATTTACCGTGACGGCCTGCGCATTTACACTACCATCGACAGTAAAATGCAAAAATATGCAGAGCAGGCTACATTGGAGTGGATGAGCCAATTGCAGCAGCAGTTTTACAAATCGAAAAAAGGAAGCAAAAACGGGCCATTCGATTCACGCATGAAAGCCGAGGATGTAGAAAAAAATCTTCGCAAAACCATGAAAGAATCTGGCCGTTACAAATCGGCCAAAGAAGAAGGCTTGAGTGAAGCAGAAATTGACAAAGAATTTAAAACACCGGTTAAGATGCGGGTTTTCTCCTACCGCGGAGAACGCGATACCATTATGTCGCCCTGGGATAGTATTGTGTATTACAAATACTTTCTACAATGCGGTCTCATGAGTATGGAAACCCGAACCGGCCATGTAAAAGCCTGGGTTGGCGGTGTTGATTTCAAAAACTTTAAATTCGATCACGTTAAAGCCAGTCAGCGTCAGGTGGGATCTACCTTTAAGCCTTTTGTGTATGCCATGGCCATAAACGAAAAAAATTCACCCTGCATGCAGGTGCCCAACAATACCATTTGTATCGATAACTGGTGTCCCTCAAACTCAAGCTCTTATAAAGAGGGACAAATGATGAGTCTCAAAGAAGCATTGGCCCATTCGGTGAATAAAGTAAGCGCCTTTTTGATGAAACAATACGGGCCTAGTGCCGTATTAAAGTTTGCGGATAAATTGGGCATTGATGTAAGTGATATAGATCCTGTTCCGGCCATTTGTTTGGGAACGCCGGATATTACAGTGTATGAAATGGTAGGTGCATTTAACACCTTTGCCAACCGGGGTGTTCACATTAAACCGCAGTATTTACTGCGCATTGAGGATAAAAACGGGAATATTTTGGAAGAGTTTTATCCTGAACGTAACGAGGCCATGGATGAGGTTTCGGCCTATCTGATGGTTGAACTGATGAAAGGGGTAGTATTGGAAGGTACGGCCGGCCGCTTACGCAGAACCTACAAATTTAGTAAGCCGGTGGGAGGAAAAACCGGAACCACACAAAATAACTCCGACGGCTGGTTTATTGGCTTTACCTCTGATTTAACAACCGGTGTTTGGGCCGGTGGCGAAGACCGTCAGGTGCGTTTCAGAAGTACTGCACAGGGGCAAGGCGCAAATATGGCTCTACCCACCTGGGCCATTTATATGAACAAAGTATATGCTGACCCTGAACTGCAATACCAGGGAGCAGAATTTGAAAAGCCTAAGGTTGAAATACTGATTGAAACCAACTGCGGCGAATACCGTGAAGACCAGGAAGAATTCATGGATGATAACGCCGGAGAAGATTTTGACCAGTAAACCAATTTCTTACACCTTTTCTTTGTGTAAGAAAATATAGGAAAACAGCAGAAAGCTGACCGCAATCGGTACCCAAAAATAGGCTTTGTATTCGCGAAGTTCCGCCATAGATTGGCCGGAGTTGTACAGTAGGGCCGCCAGAATAATTAAGGCAAATCCCAGAATGAGCATTGTGATTTTCATGATGAATGAGTGGTTTAATGCAAATGTAAGTCCCTTATTTGGAATACACAAGCAGATTTGTAACATTTATTAACAAAACGGATTTTGTAGTTAAAAGTTGCATATTATATTATGTTTTTTTGAATACGTACTAAAATTCTTCCATCTTGAGAAGAAATTGTATTTTTATCATCTCACTATTTTTTTAATGAAATATATCATAAAGGCCTTATTGTTAATTACTTGCACTTGTGAAGGCTATTCACAAAGCATTGAACGCTATGTTTTCAATTCGTTCGGCTCCGCAACGGATGCCGGCGGAATTCAATTCGTAAATAATGTAGGTGAAGCCTTTACGGAAGCATTCTTTAGCCCAAGCCTGATTCTCACCCAGGGTTTCCTTCAGCCCAATGCTGCTGATTTTACCCTCTCCCTTAGCGAAAATGGCGCAGGAAAACTATTGGTTTGGCCGAATCCAAGCAATGAAGGCCTGTTTGTTTCCTTTGAAAACGTGGATGCCGGAGAAATGGGCATTTGGATATTTGACATGAACGGGAAATGCCTACATACCGAGGCCGTGAACACCACTCTGTCGCAACAATACCTAAATCTCTCCTCACTGGCCAACGGAACCTACCTCATTCAACTCCGGAGTCCTGCAAAGCTTTATCTTGAAACCAAATTCATAAAAACGTCCAATTAGAACTCATTTCTCAACCGTAACTGTATGATTAAGAACTTCGTTTTCGCCGGTGCATTATTCCTTTCCCTTGGCATTTGGGCGGCAAAGGCTCAAATTCCTGCAGAGGGAATCAACTACCAGGCTGTGGCACGCAACGCCCAGGGTTCAATTATCAACTCGCCAATCAACGTACGAATCAGTATTCATACCGGTTCTCCATCCGGTCCTCTGGCTTATCAAGAAACCCACGCAACCACACCAAATGCATCCGGTATCTTCAATATCGTAATCGGACAGGGAACTTTCGTAAGTGGAAACGTGAATTCTTTTTCATTGATAGACTGGGGTTCGGCTTCGCATTTTGCCAAGACCGAAATAAATACCGGTTCGGGTTTTGTTGAAATGGGAAGCAGCCAGCTCTGGGCTGTTCCGTATGCACTATATGCAAAAAACGTGGCCGGAGGCGGAAGCGGAACCCCGTATAGCGCGGGTTCGGGAATTAACATCAGCAATAACGTAATCTCCGCTGCAGACAACAGTCCGAATAATGAAATACAAAGCTTATCACTTTCTGGAAATGTACTTTCCATTTCGGGGGCAAACAGTGTTAATCTTCCCTCAGGTTCAGGAGGAGGAAGTTTAGATCAGGCTTATGATTTCGGGGGAGCCGGTGCCGGCAGAATAATTACGGCCGACAGTGGGCCGGTTACCATCAACGCTTCCGGAAGCGGGGCCGGAAATATTGGCCTCTTAGTCAGCCATAACGGAACGGGCACCGCCGGAATCGGAGTAAATTTTGGTGGAACAGGAAACGGAATTCAAGCCATTTCAAGTAATCCGGCCAATACTTTTGCCACCGTCCAAGCCAGTACCAACAGCAGTACGGTCAACAACAGCGCCGTGTTCGGACAATCAACCGGATCGGCAAGAGCCGTAGCCGGTCAGGTAGAATCATCGGCAACGGCCGATGTAGCCGTGAGGGGATTAAACCTACGCAACAACGGCGGATTAGGTGTGGAAGGCGTTGGTTTTAATGGGGTTTCCGGCTCTTCAAACTTTGCCGGCGGATTTGGGGTATTCGGAACAAATACAGCCACGAACGCCAATGGCAACGCAGGAAGCCTGGGTGTGGGAACTTACGGAAACGGGTTTAACGGCGTTTATGGCCAAACTACCAATGTCAGCCTTGGCTGGTCGGGCTTTTTTACGGCCGATTTAGGCGTGGAGGGAACCGGATTCAGTATGGGCGGATGGCAAACCGTATCAGACCGGCGACTGAAAACCAATGTAGTACCCATTCCAAATGCAATGGATAAACTCATGAGCCTAAACGGAATGTATTATACCATTACCACCCGCCAATCAGGCACGGCCACCTTAGACGGAAAACCGGGGGAACCGGTTGAACAGACAAAACAACAGTATGGCGTAATTGCCCAGGATGTGGAAGCCGTTTTTCCGGAAATGGTGAAAGAAAAAGCTGTTTTTATTAACCAGGGCGACGAAACGGTTTACAAAACCGTTGATTATATGCAACTTGTACCCGTTCTGATTGAAGCCATGAAAGAACTCAAAGCTGAAACAGAAGCCCTCAAAGCTGAAATTGAAGAGCTAAAAGCGCAAATCAAAAAGTAAGATCAATAACCGGTGCCGGACGGTGTTTCATTCAAGAGGCGCTGGGCCAAACCGCTTGCCCCAAAACGAAGCGTAGCCGGCTGAATCCATTCCGGGCCAGTGCCACGGGTGATGTAAGTTATGTAGGTTGATGCCTCTTCGGGGCTGGTAATTCCGCCGGCGGGTTTGATGCCTTTTTTTATTCCGGTACGTAAAAAATGGTCTTTTACCGCTTCGCAAAGCATCTCAACCGATTTGGGCGTAGCCGATTCTTTATACTTTCCGGTTGATGTCTTTACAAAGTCAGCACCTCCGCGGATAGCGGCAGCGGCAGCCCGTTTCATCAGTTCCGGCTTTTCCAGTTCACCGGTTTCCAAAATCACTTTCAACAACGTCTTTTCTCCGCAAATTTGACGGATATGGGCCACTTCTTCAAAAAGATAATCAGCCCCGTCTTCAATAAAACGACCTCGGTTAATCACAAAATCAATTTCATCCGCCCCGGCATCCAAAGCAAACTTCACCTCATTCCCCTTCATGTGCAGCGGTAGTTGTCCGTGCGGAAATGCCCCGGCCACGCAAGCGGTTTGAATTCCGGTACCCGCAAGCATTTCTTTTACCTGAACCCCAAAAACAGGAAATACGCACAAGGCCGCCGGTTTCCAACCGGTTTCATGATAGGTTTTCAGCACGCCTTCGGTAAACTTGCGGATTTGGGTTTTATTATCGGTTCCGTTTAAACTGGTAATATCGAGCAGGGAGTATATTTTTTCGTATGAAGCATTCATTCCGCAAAAGTAAACAGAACAACATCGAATAAGTAGGTGTAGACAAATAAAAAGGGGATGCACAAGTACATCCCCTTTCTAAACTATCATATTGAACTAACTATTTCATCAGTGCGCTCAAGTTGAACGTTTTACCGTCAATTGAAGCATCCACATGAAGAATCTTGGCTCCTTTTTTACCGCCGTCGTACATAAACACATCATCGCCATCTTTCATGGTAATGGAATGTGCGCTGCTTTGGGCTGAAAGCGATTTTGAACCGCCTGAAGATGAAATGATTGAATGGTCAGAACCGGTATCATTTTTAATTTTGAAATCAATGTAACCGCTAGGGGCAACTGTTTCGGTAGATTTGGTAGATAATTCAGCCGCTTTAAAGCTGGTGAATGTTAATGCGCCGAGTGCCAGCATGGCAAAAAATACTTTTTTCATTTTGTTCTGTTTTTTATGTTTCTGAGTCAAAACTAAGGCAAGCCTCAGAACCAGAACGAAAGACTTGACGAAAAGCCCATTCCACTAAACCTGAAACCTATCCTGTTTTACGTGGAATACTAAGACGGCCTTTTACATGGGGCCATTTTTCCTGAAAGTCTTCTATCACAAAATCAACCAAATCCGCATCAGTTTGTATAGAAGAACGAATCTTTGCCGGCAAAAAAAGTGGTTTTTTAAAGCTCGTTTCAAGCCGGGCTGCTCCGGTTATCTCTTCGTTAAACGGCACAAGCAGGCGATTCACACTATACCAGCCATGCATAATTTGCTGCTTAAAGCCAAACAGCCGGGCGCCCACTTTATTCAAGTGGATGGGATTAAAATCGCCACTAATCTTCGCATATTGCCAGCCTAAATTAGATGGCAGTATCCAAACCGCATCTTTATCCAGGTTTTCTATATCAACCTGCACGGCTTCAAATGCTGATTCCTGTTCAAGTGTTTTGCCTAAATACAGGTTTACCGTAGTCTCCTCCCAAACTACAATGCCATTCCGGTAAAGTTTGGTCAGGGTTTCAAATGCGGTTCCCTTTTCATGTGAAAGCATATGCCCCAGCATACATTCAACTCTCAACTTATCGTTGGGGTAAATGGTTTCGTGCTGTATTATTTCATCGCTTAGGTGAACCATTCCGGGCATGGGAAACGGAAAATCGGCATGGGAGGCCAAAAGTGCCCTTACTCCAAACAAACGGATATGCCAATACGTAAGCGGTACTTTATCCGTATCAAAACCAAAAAGTGCACAAAATTGAGCGAACTGCCGTTCATCCACACCCTGTAAATCGAGTGTATAACCGATGTCAGGAAGCCGATGGCCCGGTTTTTTAAACAGGGTGCCGAAGGCTTTCCGCAATACCGTGGCCGGACCGGGAACATTAGAAAGATGAATAAATTGAGTCATGGAATCAAAGATGCAAAAAGGATTGCAGCCTATTCCGCTTAGCTGATGGAATTCCGCACCCGCTGTGTGTAGGCACGCAAGGCCTCCTTAAAGTCCATGCCTTTTTCCATGTTTTCTTTAATGTCGATAGCGGCCAGCACATGTGTGAGCTGTTCGCCCTCATCCTCGCCCTCCACTTCAATCGTAAGCGGACGTTCATCGTACAGGTCGGCCTCGGCCTGTTTTAACTCGGCCAGTGAATATTGTTCGGCCACTTTTTTAATAACAGGTATTTTCATGCTTAGGCTTTTAATCGTTCAATCAGGGCATTCACATTTTCTTCTTTTGTGGTGGATTGTCCTTCTAAGAGTTTCCCGTTTTTGAAAACGGCAAAAAACGGCAGATTATCTACCCCGGCCAGTTTACGTGCTTCAGGACTTTCTTCGGCGTTAACGTCTAAAAAAAGCACATCGGCATTTGCCTCATTATCAGATAAACGGCGAAACTTCGGGGCAAAAAGTTTACAGCTTCCACACCAGTCGGCATAATATTTCACGATTACGTTCGCATTGGTGTTCAGTACATCCTGAAAATTGGAATCGTTAGCAACTTGTACGGCCATATTCTTATATTTTTATTTCTTTTGTGAGTATCGGTACAAAAGTACCAAATACTTTGCCGTTAGGGCATTGATAAATGTTATCCGGTTATAGAAATTAACTATGCAGAAACGAATTATAATGCCAGCGCCGGTTGATCCGGAAAGCTTCCGCAATCTGAAATCGCAACTCAATATACGGGATGTTTTTGTGCAATTGCTCATTCAGCGCGGAATAAGCAATTTTGATGAAGCCCGGCTCTTTTTCAGGCCTTCAACCGGGCAGTTGCATGATCCCTTTCTGATGAAAGACATGCAAAAAGCCGTTGAACGCATTGAAACTGCCCTTAACCAAAACGAAAACATACTCATTTACGGCGATTATGATGTGGACGGAACAACTTCGGTTGCCGCCATGTATCTGTTTCTAAAAGAAAAACTCGGCCATCAAAACCTGGAATTTTACATTCCGGACCGCTATACCGAAGGTTATGGAGTTTCTTTTACCGGCATTGAGTATGCCCGCGAAAAAGGATTTAAGTTGATTATTGCTCTCGACTGCGGCGTAAAATCGGTAGATAAAATTGCCCGGGCCAAAACATTTGGTATTGATTTTATCGTGTGCGACCACCACCTTCCGGGCGATGAGATGCCCGATACCGTTGCCATGCTGAACCCCAAACAGCCCGGTTGTCATTATCCGTTTAAAGAGCTGGCCGGTTGTGGCATCGGATTTAAACTCATGCTGGCCCTGGTAACGCACAAAAACCTAAAACCAGAACTGGCTTACGAATTTCTTGATCTGGCGGCCATCAGTGCTTGTGCCGACATTGTTCCGCTCACCGGCGAAAACCGGGTAATCACTGCATTGGGCTTAGAAAACATGGCCAATAATTTCAGGCCGGGCATTGCTGCTTTGTTAGACAAGGCGGCTTTCAGCCATAAAAGCCTGAGCGTTGAAGACGTGGTGTTTGTGATTGCTCCACGGATTAACGCCGCCGGCCGCCTCGAACACGGCAAAGCCGCCGTTAAACTGCTGATTGCCGACGAAGAAAAAGCGGCCGGATTCAAAGCCGAATTACTCAACACCAATAACCAGGACCGGCGTGAACTGGACAAGCTCATCACCACCGAAGCGCTCTCACTCATTGAACGCGATACGGAATTTGCGTTGCGAAAAAGCACCGTTGTTTTTCAGCCGCATTGGCATAAGGGCGTGGTGGGCATTGTGGCTTCAAGGCTCATAGAAAACCATTACCGACCCACGGTGGTGCTAACCGAAAGCAACGGAAAGGCTACCGGCTCTGCCCGCTCGGTGAAAGGATTTGATTTGTATGCTGCCCTAGAGAAATGCATTGACCTGTTTGATAATTTCGGCGGACACATGCATGCCGCCGGACTAACCATGCCGTTGGAAAAGGTGGATGAGTTTGTTCGGCGCTTTGAAAAAGCGGTGGCAGAGGCTATTTTGCCGGAACAGGAAATTCCCTTTATTGACATTGATGCGGAGCTTCCCATTGCCGAGGTAAACGATAGTTTTTACACGCTGTTGAAGCAGTTTGCGCCTTTCGGGCCGGGAAACATGAATCCCGTATTTTTGTCGGAACCGGTTCAGGTGTATAACCGCCAGGTTAGGGTGGTAGGCGATAACCACCTACAGTTCAGTGTTTGGAACCCGAATACACAAAGTACCGTATTTAAGGCCATTGCCTTCAAACAGGGGCAACATGCCGATGCCTTGCTAAGTGCAAAAAGCTTCCGGCTCTGTTATTCGGTAAACGAAAACGTATTTGCGCCCTCCGAAGACCGGATTTTCCGTAGTTTAGATTTAGACATTAAAGAAATTCTGTTCAGCTGAAAGAATGAAACCTTGGTACGAAATATTGGATGTGGATAAAGGTGCCTCCTGGCGGATCATTGAAAACGCATACTTATCAAAGTGGCGACCCCTGAAAGCCAAAGGAATGCCCAGTGCAGAAGAGCTAGAGCAAATCAAAACCCTGGAAGAGGCGTTCCGACAAGCCAAAGAACAGGCCCAGTTAAGCCAAAACGGATTAAGCGATGCCAGTAATACCGACGGAAACAAGCCCCAGAGCAAGCAAGTAGAGGAGATTGGGCATGAAGAACACATGGCCGAAAAACAGGCTGAATACGAGGCCTATAAGAAAAAGCCCAAAGAAGAAATAAACTATGCCTCCAGCATCGCCATTGCCGCAGCCATTATTGCAAGCCTTGCTTTGCTAATCATGCTGGGACTGCTTTTTGATATTGGAATGGATGTAATGGGGCTGATTATTGTGTTTTTGTTGCCGGCGGCCTATTTTGCTATGCCCGTATTAAAAAAACCAAGCTGGGGATTGGGTTTTAAAGCTCTTGGCAACACTGAAAAAATAGGCTTGGTTTTGCTATGGGGTTTTTCGGCTCTGATTCTTTTCAGTATCGGTATGATAAGTAAAATCAATGTGTTTGTAATGCTTTGTATACATCTGCTGAGTATCGGAATTTCATTCGGGGCACCCGGAAAACAATTCAAACATTTGGTTATAAAACAAAGTCCCTCACTCCTACTTTCACTCATATTGTTGCTGAATTATCTTATTCCCGTGGGTGAACCCATATATGAGCAACATTTTTTGAAGGATAAATTGATTCCTAAAGGAAATAATGTGATACGCTTTGAAAACGACGCATACCAAAATTTACCGGGCCTTCGTATTTATTTTGATAATGAAATGTATATGGCCAATCAGCTTATTTTTGAATTCAGAACAGGTGTGTTTGGGATTGAATTTCGGCAAGCCTATTATCCGGTTCCCTTTTCGCTCGAAAAAGAAGCTTCAAATCCGGATCCCAGAAAAAACATACAAATCATAAACGAATTCCGATTCCGGCAGGAGCTTGCAAAAGAGCCCCGCCTGGTGATTAAGACAGATAGCACAAGCATTCTAATTCCCGAAAAAGAAATTAAAAAAGTACTGAACCAAAATTAGTGTTGCCTAAAAATGAAAAATACGTTTGCCCTTCTGATTCTTGCCCTTATTTGTCAAACCGAGCTTTATTCGCAGCAGGTCCGGTTTCCTGATGATTATCTTGGCCTCTGGAAAGGCACACTGCTTATGCAGCCTTCCGGAAGCTCGGTAAACATGAGCCTGCAAATTGGTCCGGCTATTTCGGGCGATTCGGTTTACGCTTACACACTTACTTACCACGGCTCCAAAGGCGATGATGTAAGGGCTTATGAAATTCGTGTGCTTGACCAGCAACGCGGACTTTACGAAGTAGACGAAAAAAACTCAATCCGCTTGCCTGAAACCCTGCTGGGTAATAAACTGATTTCCCTGTTTTCGGTTGAAGGAAGCAGCCTACTCATCAGCTTAGAGCTACATGCTGATGAAATTATTTTTGAAGTGTATTCCTGGCCCGAAAAAAACGGCCAAACCGGCGGGGGAAATGACGATACGCCTGAAGTAAAAACCTATATGGCAAACGGCTATCAGCGTGCAGTGTTAAAGCGCTGATTAAAATAACCGCAAGGACTGTTCCGACTCGAACACCCCTGCCGAGCCCGTTTCGTTTCTGATGGCTTCAAATGCTTGGCTGGGATACATTTGGGCAAAGGTTTCGCGTTTCATGCGAACGTCTTTGGTGAGGTAAAGTTTTCCGCCCAACTCCAGTACGAGTTTGTCCAGTTCATCAAGCAATTTAAATACCTTTTCGGTTACCGGAAAATCCAACGCCAGGGTATAGCCTTCCGATGGAAACAACAGATGCCGGGCTTCTTCTTTGCCAAAAACCTTCAATACCGCCAAAAACGAACCCTGCCCCGATTCCGCAATCCGGTTAATGATTTTTTTCATACCCTCTCGGCCGCCTTCTTTCGGAATTACAAACTGGTACTGGGTAAATCCCCGTTTTCCGTAAATGCGGTTCCAGTGCAGCAATGAGTCGAGCGGATAATAATAGGGTTCATAATGTACGGTAGAAACCTTAGTTCCGGAAGGTGCCTTGTGGTAATATAAAAAATTAAAGGCTTTAACGCTGAGCGTATTCAACACAAAACTCGGAAAATTGAAGGGTACAAACAGTTTGGGGTCATTATGCACCAACAGCGGATGTTGTTTCTGCTTGGCATTGAGCTCATCAAGGCCGGCATGTTCACCAAGGAGCAGCACGCTCCTGCCCAGGGATTTTCCCCGGCTCAGGCAGTCAATCCAAGCCACGCTGTAGGTATAATGGGCGGTTTCTTCAAACAGGTCAAGCAGTTGGTCTAAATTCCGGGCGCGGATGGAGGTTTGGCGGATATAAGCCGTTTCTACCTTTTTTAGGGTAAACGAAACCCGTGCAATGATACCCGTAAGGCCCATTCCGCCGCAGGTAGCCCAGAATAAATCGGCATTTTCGGTTTTTGAACAACGTTTGGTTTCCCCGTTTGCAAGCAGTAAATCAAACCAGTTCAAGTGATTGGAAAACGTACCTTCGGAATGGTGGTTTTTGCCATGAATATCGCTGGCGATAGCGCCACCTACGCTGATAAATTTGGTTCCGGGCGTAACAGGCAAAAAGAAGCCCCTGGGCAAAAACGTACGGATGATATCGTCAAAACTGAGTCCGGCTTCGCAAACCAGTTCACCCGTTTGTTCGTCAAACGCAATGTATTTATTCCAGTGTTGGGTAGAAACTATATGCGCCGAGAGGGCCGAATCACCATAACAGCGGCCCATTCCCCTTGCAATCAGCGGCTTTTGGACAAAGCTGTTTGCCCGCAGCTCTTCCGGAGAGGAAGGCGTAACAAATTCGGCATCCAGAATCGGATACTGGCCCCAATTGCTTATCGGCGTTTTCATGCCTGACAAAGGTAATACCATTTTGACATTAAAATTTGTGGGTATGATTTCGGGATAATGCGGTAATGCTGCCAACAGAATGGTCCATTGCCATATTCATTTTGTTCTTTTGATTTTTACTTCTGAAAATTTATTTTGAAGGCACGTTTAAACAACTCATATACGGCGTTAGTGTCCGCATGTTTTAGTCCCATCTCTTTAAAAATAACTTTATCTGGCAATTCACTGAAAGCTAACTCAGCAAATTGATTAACATGGGCTTGAATTGTCTTGGGCAAATCAAATTTTGATTCCGGTGAAAGCATTACCGTCAATCTGAACACATCGGCTTTGTGTTTTCTCAATTGCCTTTCGTCTTCTTTGCTGCCTTTTTCAATTCGTTCTTTTATTTCTAAATATGCTTTTGCCTTCAAACATATTAATGCCTCTATATTGGCATGATGCAAGCCATCTTCTACCTGACTATGTTCAATTATGTAATTGTAATACTCATCATTTAACAGAATGGCTGACAAACTGGACAAGTCATCATCAACCGGAATTGGGGTAAGATGTGCTTGGCCTTCTAGAACAATTACATCTGGGGTTCTTGAAAACAGTTCTATTTGATGCGGAAAGTCTGTATTCTCCGGTTTAATAAATCTGTAATACTCTCTTTCGTCCTTACTTTTTTCCCTCTGCTGATAGCGGCCATCATTAATAAACTGCCAAAACTGTTTAACAAAATCAGAACTTAGGGCTTCCACCACCAAGATGATGTCTATATCTTTCGTTGCTCGGGGAACAAAGCCTGCCGCATCAATAATAATATCACAAGCTGTTCCACCAATAATCACATAATTACCAGGATGCTGTTCAAAGTATTTTTTAAAAATATTTAATCCTCTTACCATATAAATTTCTCTAAAATTTGGTCTAATGCCATTTCAATGCGTTCGTCGCGGCTTTCTTTTAGACTCAAATACAATGAAAGCGGATCTACGGCCTTGCTGCCATTGGGCATACCGTGCACCAAGGTCAAGGGGTTATATTTCCACACTTCAAGGGCATATTTCCCCTCATAATCATTTGGATTAACTAATGCATTGCTTTTCTGTAAACCATAAAATACCGTTTTTTCAATGGCGAAATGCGCTTGTCTGCTTGGGTTCAAATCGGTATATTCAGGTAAAGCAGAAGCGTTGCTATGCAGCAGAAAAAGGCCTTTGGGCCTTTCATCTACATACACTGTTTTAATTACAGGGTTCACCAAAATATTTTTATGTCGGACAATGTTCCACAACTCATGCCTTTCATATCGAAAGCTGATGAATTTTTCTTTTTCACCCTCAACCGCAATCAATTCATGGTATTTCAAATTATCAATGGCATTGGTAATTGCCATTGGGGTATACCTTAATTTCTGAGCAATCTCTTTAAAGGGATGTTCTTCCAGGCTCCATTGCTGATTTCTATGTATGATGTGATAAATCAGTAAAAATTGTGCAGACGGTAGCAGTGTCTCATTTTTTTGCTTTGTCTTTGGATGAACATAGCTTTCCCGCAGGTCAATCAGCAAATCGGGCATATAAAGTTGTTTTCCCGACACTATAAAGTTGATCCCTTTTTCAATCAATCGTTTGCGGTTGTATGCTTGTATGTTTTCCAGCACAATCACCACTTTACGTTTGAGTTGATTTTTAATTTGTTGGACTTGTTTTTCGGTTTGCTGTATGCTTAGTTCATCATCATTTTTTAATTCCGCCAAAATGATTTCCGTGTTGAAAAAGTATGTGCGGTAAAACTTGAATGTCTCATTGATATACATAGGGAGGCTGTCCAGAACGATCTTGGCGATAGGGGTTGCCGTTGTTTGTATGCCCAGCGTTGCCTCAATATATCTTAATGTTGCCTTCATTTTATGTGTAATAATAAACTTAATTTTTCATGATAAAGTAGTTGTCTTTATTGTGCAAATATAGGTTTACTACTTTGATTTTCATATCTCAATCAATTTATTCGTTTCAAAAAGCCGATGTTCGTTTCGTTGCACATAACCCAACTGGTTGGTTATGAGCTTAGTATTACCAACCCTAAACTCGGGCGTATTGGTATGATGATGTCCATACACCCAACTGGCAATTTCAGATTTTTCTATAAGGTCATGCAGTTCTACCGCAAAGGCCTCATTGAGAATATCTCCTTTATATTGTTCAGGATAGTTGAGAAAAGTAGGACAATGGTGGGTAAAAACAGCCATTTGTTCCTTCTTGGTCGTATTGAGCTCATTTTGAATAAACACCAAACTTTCCGTATGCAGTTGGTTATATAGCTCTGCCGAAAAGCGATAGCCTTTGTATTTAATCAAATGAAAATCATTCAGGCTTCGTTCAATCTGCCATTGATAGGCAGGGCTGATATGACTCCAAAGGGTAGAGAAAGTCAATTTTACATTTTCGTGTTCCACCGAAGTATTGTTCAGCAAAAACACATTGCTGCGAATGGATTCATATAGCACACCACTTTTTTCGGCTAAATCAAAATGGTAATATTCATGATTGCCCGGGAGCCAGTAAGTGGTATTAAAGTTGTCAGCCAGAAAACTGAAAAAGTCCCGGTGTTTATCCATCTGTGAAAAAGGTACAATATCTCCCGCTAACACTAATATATCTCCCTTCGGCTGCAAAGGATACCGAAGTAAGAACTCCTTGTTGGCAGGAAATTCCAAATGAAGGTCGGATGCGTATTGAACGTTTAGAGCCATCGGTAAATTTTATCGTAATTTCTTATAAAATGTAGGCATTAAATTTAACACATATACTTCTACGTTGAATAAGCTCCTGTTCTTTTATGGATTTGATTTTTATTGTTTTACAGGCTTTAGTGCCTTAATCGGTCAATACCTGAGTAAATATTTTGCCCCTCAACTTACCAAATAAGCCTAGCTCATGAACTCCCCTGTAACAAAAAAGTCCCCACCGTTTGGCAGAGACTTTTAATGTATATAAACAAATGAAATTACTTAATCTCGAAGGGCCGACGGAACATGAGAAAACGCTGCTTGTAGTAAGCGATATCCATTACGTTGCGGTCAATCCAGATACCTTTGCCCACGGTGGCGTGAATCATGTCAAAACGGTCGCCGAAAGCATTGATTACCAAAGCCACATGGCCCACATCGCTTGATTTGGTGCTGCGGCCTTTGAAAAAAGCTAAATCACCGGGTTGTAAACAAGATTGGTTTACCTCGTTGCCAAACTTGGCCAAGTCACGGCTGGCTTTTGACACTTTAAATCCGTAATTACCAAATAGATACGAAACAAAACCCGAACAGTCAAAACCTTGGGGACCGTTTCCGCCGTACACGTATTTTACACCCATGTACTTTTTGCCCAAGTTAATCATGCTGTCCACTACGGCAAAATAACGGTCGGTTTCAATGCTGATGACATTAGCCGGCGCAGTCTGGTTCTGGGCTTTCAAAGCATACCCGGAGCCCAATACCGATAGCGTTAATATAATCAGAATCTTTTTCATTGCTTTATTTTATTCAGCGTGGCAAAAATAAGGTATTAAGGCTTGATGATTAAGTTATTAAGTCTGAAATTTTGTTATTTTACTGTTAATCGGGACCGATTAGAAGGGTAAAAGCTGCGTTATGCAAACTAAAAATTGCCTTATACAAAAACGGAAAGGCTGCGCATCGGGGTATTTTTTACTTTCGTGTCCGTAAACAAACACGCATGAAATCCGACCGTATTTTTCTTCTCCTTTTCGTTTCGCTCAGCCTATTTTTTGCCTGCCAAAAAGCGGTAGTGGTGGCTCCACCCGAATATAAAACCGATGCAGGGCCTATGGTAAGCCGGGAGCCTTCGTACATCAGCATTCCGGTGAGCCTGAGTTACGAAACCATCAAAAAATCGGTGAATAAAAGCCTGGGCAATGTACTTTACAATGATGATTCATTCGAAAATAACGACAATGACGATATTAAAGTGCGGGTAACCCAAACCGGCGACATCCGCATTGTGGGTTATAAGGAGTATCTGAAAGTAAGCCTTCCGGTGCAGATTTTCTTCGCGGGCCGTTATTTGGCCTGTGATATCTGCCCTGAAATCAGCAAATCAACCACCTTTGAAATGGAAGCTGATTTTGTTACCAAAATCAGCCTAAATCCCGACTGGAGCCTGAATACCTTTACCGAAAGCAAGGGTTTCAACATCAAAAAAGACCCCTATATGAGTCTGGGCCCGCTGAACATTAATATAAGGCTGGTGGTAGAAAAACTGCTGCAAAGCCAGTTGAAATCGCTCACGCAATTGCTCGACAAAACGGTAAAAGAAAATTTTGCACTGAAAAAATATGCCGAGGATGCCTGGAAAGAACTCCAAAAACCGATTCTGGCCGACAGCACCTACAATGCCTGGCTGTATTTTAATCCGAAGGAATTTATTATGGCACCGCTCAATGCCGGAAAAGACCGCCTGACCATAAAGGGCGCACTGCTAGCCGAAATCGACACCAAGCTGGGCGAAAAACCCAGTCCGAAAAATGTGAAACTGCCAGGCTTAACCATCCGAGAAGATTTTCCGCCCCAATTCCGGATTGAACTGCCGGTAGAGATTGATTTCCCCGAAGCCACCCGACAAGCACGTGCCGCGTTTCAGGACACTACGATTACCCTGACGAAAAAGAAATACGTTCACATTGATGACATTGAAATTTTTGGACGGGGCGGCGAAGTATTCATCAAAGTTCGTATGAGCGGAACGGTTAGGGCCACCATTTACCTGAAAGGCAAACCGGCTTTCGACAGCGAGAAGTCAGAAATTTATTTCGCTAACCTTGATTATGAACTGAACACCCAACAGGCCATGCTGAAAGCCGCTTCCTGGCTGATTAAAAGCACACTGAAGAAGAAAATGGAATCAGCCTTCCGGTATAACGTAAAGGACGATATTGAGGGCGCAAAAGCATCCATCAACACCTTCTTAGGCGGATATGTGTACGATGATTTGTTGGAAGTAAAAGGCAGCCTGGGCAATTTGAGCATGAAGGGCGTAAGTGCCGATGAAAAGGCTATACGGGTGGTGTTTTTTGCTGAAGGAAAGGCTACGGTAAAAATTCTGAATTTGAATTTTTAAACATTCGGCAAGGCTAATTTGACCCTGTTTTTGGCAAGAAAAGCCACAGCGTTTACCTTAGCTGAAAATTTAAGGTTATGACAGCATACGTTTTCCCCGGACAGGGCAGTCAGTTTACCGGAATGGGTAAAGAGCTTTACGAATCAAACAACAAAGCAAAAGCCCTGTTTGAGCAGGCCAATGATATACTCGGATTCCGCATTACGGAGGTTATGTTTTCCGGAACGGATGAAGAACTTAAACAAACCCGCGTAACCCAACCTGCCGTATTTTTGGATAGCGTTATCCGCTTTCTGTCGGCCACGGATGCTGTAAAACCCGATATGACTGCCGGACATTCCCTAGGCGAGTTTTCGGCCTTGGTGGCCAACGGCTGCTTGAGTTTTGAAGATGCGCTGCAACTGGTATACAAACGGGCCATGGCCATGCAAAAAGCCTGTGAACTGAGGCCTTCAACCATGGCTGCCGTCCTGAGCCTTGAAGATGAAAAAGTAGAAGAAATATGTGCCGGCATTCACAACGAAATAGTGGTGGCCGCCAATTATAACTGCCCCGGTCAATTGGTAATTTCCGGAACCATTGAAGGCGTAAACCAAGCCTGCGAACTTTTGAAAGCGGCAGGAGCACGCAGGGCCCTTGTGTTGCCTGTTGGCGGAGCGTTCCACTCTCCGCTCATGGAACCCGCCCGCATTGAACTGGATGAGGCCATTGCCACTACCCGTTTTCAAACGCCGCTTTGCCCCGTTTACCAAAACTTTACTGCCGAGCCGGCCACAGACCCCGAAATAATTAAAGCAAACCTCAGCAAACAACTTACCGGGCCGGTGCGCTGGACCCAATCGGTGCGCAAAATGGTGGACGACGGGGCTACCGAATTTGTAGAATGCGGACCGGGAAATGTGCTTCAGGGACTGGTTAAAAAAATTGAAAGCACGGTTGCTACAAGAGCTTTCTAAGCTATGATGCTCAAAAAAACGGCTCCTCTTATTGTTTTGGTTCTGATGCCTTTTCTGCTGTTTTCGCAGCAGGACATCAAAGCGCCCAAACAAGAGCGTTTAAAGCGCATGGAAGAGGACAGTATAGACAAAAAAGCATTCATTTGGGACAAGGAACCCCGCAAAAACATTGTGCAATGGAACTTTCTGAGCACATTCGTGTTGGCCGGTAATTTTTCATACGAACGGGTGATCAGCAAGCACACCGCGATTTTGGTGGGCGGCTATGCCGGGAAATATACCCTTTCCTCTCCCGGCGGAATTCTGCCATACGACACAGATATTTTTGCCACAGGCGGCTACCTTGAGTTAAAAGTTTTTCCCTTGGGAAAAAGCCCGAGAGGCCCTTATGTTGCTCCATACGGACTCTTCCGGTTTTTTAAATTAAAAGCACCCGTTCTTACCGGAACCGCACCCGACGGAGAATATACTTTTGGCGCGCGCAGGGCCGAATCGTTCAACCTTTCAACCGGACTTACGCTTGGCTACAGGTGGATATTGGGTAATTGGCTTGTTGTAAATCCATACTTAGGGGCAGGATATAACATACCCCGGTTTCATTATTTTGATGAGGCCGAATTCGGGGATTTCAATACAAACCTGATTTTCGTAAAAAATTACGAAATCCGCTTCGGATTAAATTTAGGGATTGCCTTAAAATAATTTAGCGGCGGGCATACATGTTTTCGTAATACTTCTGGTAATCTCCGGAGGTAACATTAGCCAGCCAGTTTTCATTCTCTAAATACCAGTCAACCGTTTTTTCAATTCCCTCTTCAAAAGTAACCGAAGGTTTCCAGCCCAGTTCTGTGGTGAGTTTGCTGGCATCAATGGCATACCGGTGATCATGTCCCGGGCGATCGGTAACGTAGGTAATCCGCTGCTCCGATTCCCCTTCCGAACGGCCAAGCTTTAGATCCATAATCCGGCAAAGCGTGCGAACTACTTCAATATTCTGTTTTTCGTTCAAGCCGCCGATGTTATACGTTTCCGCATTTCTTCCTTCGTGAAATATAACATCAATGGCACGGGCATGATCTATTACATAAAGCCAGTCGCGCACGTTGTCGCCCTTACCGTATATAGGAAGCGGCCTTTTGTTTTTGATGTTATGGATAATAAGCGGAATCAATTTTTCGGGGAAATGGTTTGGCCCGTAATTATTACTGCAATTGCTCATCACCATAGGCATGTGATACGTATTGGCATAGGCCCGCACAAAATGGTCAGATGAAGCTTTGGATGCCGAATAGGGGCTTTGCGGATCATAGGGGGTTGTTTCAGTGAAAAAACCCGTTTCGCCCAGTGAACCATATACCTCATCGGTACTTACGTGATAAAAACGTTTGCCTTCAAAATTATCTTTCCACAGCGATTTGAATGCATTAAGCAGATTTACGGTACCCATTACATTGGTGCGCACAAAAGAAAGCGGATCATGAATGGAGCGGTCTACATGACTTTCAGCCGCTAAGTGAATCACGCCTTCAGGACGGTACTTTTTAAATATCCTGTCCAGCGCTGATTCATCACAGATATCGGCCCGTTCAAAAACATAGTTTGTGGCGGCCTCAATATCCCGCAGGTTTTCAAGATTTCCTGCGTAAGTGAGTGCGTCCAGGTTTACGATCCGGTATTGCGGATACTTGGTTACAAATAAGCGCACAACATGAGAGCCTATAAATCCGGCGCCTCCTGTAATAATGATTGTTTTTTCCATGGCTTATAAACTCCAGTAATCGAAAGAGGTTGTCCATGCTGCGTTGCGAAACAAGCCTTTTATATCGGCCAGCACACCGCCCGGTTTCAGTAATTTGGAAAAATCGGATTCCGTCATTTTCGTGTATTCATTGTGAGAAACCGAAACAATAATGGCATCATAAACCCCCGTGGGTGCTTCTGACAGTTTAAAATTGTACTCGTGTTCAAACTCTTCAACCGATGCGTGAGGATCTACCGCCTCAACATTCAAACTGTATGAATCTAATTCATTGATAACATCAATCACCTTTGAATTACGGATATCACTTACGTTTTCTTTAAAGGTTGTGCCCATTACCAATACACGGCTTTGTTTGAGCACCGCATCTTTGTCGATGAGTTTTTTAACCACCTGACGGGCCACATGCGCTCCCATGTAATCGTTGATTTCGCGGCCGGAGAGAATCACTTTGGCATGATATCCAACCTGGCTCGCTTTGTGCGTAAGGTAATATGGATCCACGCCGATGCAATGTCCGCCTACCAAGCCCGGCGAAAACTTCAAAAAGTTCCACTTCGTTCCGGCGGCTTCCAGCACTTCGTAAGTGTTGATTCCCATTTTTCCGAAGATGATGGAAAGCTCATTCATAAGGGCGATGTTAAGGTCGCGCTGTGTGTTTTCGATGATTTTTGCAGCCTCTGCCGTTTTGATTGTTGATGCACGGTGAACACCGGCTTCAACAACCAATTCGTAAGTTTTGGCTATAACATCAAGCGATTCGGGCGAACATCCCGAAACCACCTTCGTGATTTTTGAAAGTGTGTGTTCTTTATCTCCCGGATTTATGCGCTCCGGCGAATAACCTACTTTAAAGTCGGCCGGAAAGCTCAATCCAGAAACTCTTTCCAGAACAGGGATACAGTCTTCTTCTGTACAACCGGGATATACAGTTGATTCAAAAACCACGTAATCGCCCTTTTTTAGCACTTTACCAACCGATTCAGACGCCTTGATAAGTGGTGTAAGATCGGGGCGGTTAAACTTATCAATCGGTGTAGGTACGGCAACAATGTAAAATTTAGCCTTCGCCAAAACATCCAAGGAATTGGTAAACTCAATGTCACAACCGTCAAAGGCTTCTTTTTCCAACTCATTGCTTGGATCTATGCTGTTGCGCATCATTTCAACACGCTCCGCATTAATGTCAAAACCAATAACTGAAATTTTTCTGGCAAACTCCAGGGCTATGGGTAAACCTACATAGCCTAAGCCGATTACCGCCAGTTTTTCTTCTTTTCCCACTAACTGGGTGTACAGATTACTCATACTAAATTCTTGTGCTCAAAATTAAGGATAAAGTGGTTTTGGGGATTATGTTAAGGTTACTATTACTTTTTTTGTTGATAGATACGTTCAATGATATCAACCACCTTTAGGCCTTCCATGGCATTGGTTGTAGCTGATGTACTTCCACTAAGCGTATCAACCACATTTTCAATTACATAATGATGATTGTTGGCCGAACCCTTGTAGGCTCCATAATCATTTGCCGGACCAGTTGGATCGAGTTCCGGCATGGTGTAATCTTTAATGTGGCAATATTCCACTTTTTCCATGTACTGCCCGCCAACCTTAATACTGCCGTTTTGAGCAACGATGGTCATGCTGCTTTCCATATTTGAGTCCCACACGGCAGTACTGTAGTTCAGGTTGCCGAGTCCGCCATTGGTGAACTCAAAATTTACCATTCCCGAATCTTCAAAACTGGTAAGGTCGGCATGATTAAAGTCGGCAAACCGGCCCTGAATGTTTTTAATGTCTCCAAAAAGCCAGTACATGATATCGATAAAGTGCGAAAACTGGGTAAACAGCGTGCCGCCGTCTAAATCGGGGGTTCCCTTCCAGCCGCCTTTTTTGTAATAGCGCTCGTCGCGGTTCCAGTAACAGTTTATCTGTACCATGTAAATTTCGCCCAATACGCCGGATTCCATAACCGATTTTAACCATTTTGCCGGAGGCGAATACCGGTTCTGCATTACGGCAAAAACACGGCGATGACGTTCAAGCGCTTTATGAATTACTTCTTCACATTCCGCTTTTGAAAGTCCCATGGGTTTTTCACACACCACATGGCAGTTTTTTTCAAGTGCCTTGATGCATTGGGATGCATGTAAGCCGTTTGGTGTACAAACGTTTACCACATCCATTTCAATTCCGGCATCCAGCATTTGCTCTATTGAAGTAAAATAAGGTTCGGTTATTTCGCTTGTACCCGTTTCCTCTTTAGGGCGTATATCACATACGGCAACCAATTCGCATGATGGGTTCCGCCGAATCATTTCTGCATGACGTTTTCCTATATGCCCCTGCCCTACTACGGCAAACTTTATTTTATCCATACTTCAAAATAGAGGGCGCAAAGATAGACATTTGACATGGTTTATGCCATAAAAAACCAGACATCAAAATGTACGCTTTCGGTAGGTTTTGGTGTAAATGAAACTATTTGATAATCACCCGCCCCAGCAAATTGGATATTTGCCGCCGAACCTCTTCCCAAATCCTGATCTCTTCCAGGGCGGCATTCGTCTGCTCTTCGTCTGCTGTTTTGAGCAGCTCCATTTTTTCTTTGATAAAACGGTCAACACGAGCCATTTTCAATGAATTCATGGTTTGTATTACCTTATGATACAGGTTATCACTTTCGTTTTTGGTATATTCATTAAACTCAAGCCAACGCTCACTCAGGCGATGTTTTGAAGTTACCATGTCAATCACCGTCGTTTTAATTTCTTCATCCTCGTTTTTGAGCAACAGGTCTTCAAACGATTCCTCTTCTTCGGCATCCAGATTGACCTGTTCAAGCAAGGCCATGATGCGGTTATATATTTCCGAATCAAAATTGAAGGCTTCTTCTTTAAGCTCCGAAATGATTAAATCGGCTACGCGGTTTTCGGTGGGAACCAGGTCTCCGTTTTCATCTTTGAAAACAATATGGGCCTTTTGTGGACCGAACATAATCAGCAGGCGCATTAAATCCGTTTCGGCCAATGAACCTTCTTTGTGTTCCTGCAGGGGCTGGGTTAATGGCTGGGTTTCGGCTTCGGTTAATTCTGAGGCCCGCTCCTCCTCGCTTTGGGTTTTACGTCTTTTGGCTCTCAGTATTTTGTTCAGCTCGGCCATGAGCATGTTTTCTTCCATTCGAAAAATGGAAGCACATTCCCGGATAAACACCGAACGTTTGATGGCATCGGGAATAAGGGCAATACTATTCACCGAATCCCGCACGATTTCGGCCCGCTTAACCGGGTCGGAGCCGGCGTCTTTAACCAACAAATCGGTTTTAAACGTAATAAAATCGCGGGTATTTGAAGATAGATATTCGCGCAATTCATCCTCATTGTGTTTTCGGGCAAAGGAATCCGGGTCGTCCCCATCCGGAAACAGCAAAACTCGCACATTAAGCCCCTCCTCCAGAATCATGTCAATACCCCTGAAAGAGGCTTTTATGCCGGCCGGGTCTCCATCATACAGAATGGTTACGTTTTCAGAAAACCGGCGGATGAGCTTAATTTGGTCTACCGTAAGCGAAGTGCCTGAAGAGGCAACCACGTTACGAATACCCGACTGATACATAGAAGTAACATCCGTATAACCTTCAACCAGGTAACACAGGTCGTTTTTTATAATGTGTTCCTTAGCAAAATAGATGCCGTATAAGGTTTTGCTCTTGTCGTAGATTTCATTTTGGGGCGAATTGATGTACTTGGGTGCCGTTTCGGTTTTCTTCAAAACCCGGCCTCCAAAACCGATTACCCTACCCGAAATGTTGTGAATGGGAAAAATAACCCGACCCCGGTAGGCATCGTAGCGGCGGCCTTTATCGTTTTCCTTTATCAGCCCCAGCTTCTGTAAATATTCGTGTTTGTAACCCTTTTCTTCTGCTTCGCGAAGTAAGGCATCAAAACTTTCCGGACTGTACCCGAGTTGAAATTTTTCGATTATTTCGGTACTGATGCCACGTTCTTTGAAATAACTTAGGCCCACTGACTGTCCTTCTTCCGTATCCGTAAGGGTTTGGCGGAAAAAATTTCGGGCAAACTCATTTACCGCAAATAAACTTTCACGCTCATTTTCGGCCTGTTTTTCTTCGGGGCTTACTTCGCGTTCTTCAATTTCAATGTTGTATTTGCGGGCAATGAACTTAAGTGCTTCCGGATACGCAAAATGTTCGTGTTCCATCACAAATTTGATGGAGTCGCCGGCTTTTCCACAACCGAAACATTTAAAAATTCCCCTGGCCGGGTTTACGGTAAACGAGGGTGTTTTTTCATCATGAAACGGACAGCGGCCAATCATGTTAGATCCCCGGCGCTTAAGGGTGACAAAATCGCCGACCACCTCCTCTATTCGGGCGGTTTGCTTAATTTTTTCAATGCTGTCCGGTGTTAGCATGCCACAAATTACGGCATTTTTTCGGGCTGTCGGAAAAATGCCCCCAAAGCGCCTTCAAGAGCGCTGTTCTTCAATCGGTTCAAATTCCTCGCTCCATGAACGCCAGTGCTGCGTGAATTTCTGAATAGCTGCAATCTTCGCCCATGGCCTCTTTTATTTCTTTGAGCGAGGCGGTGCCTTTTTGTTCGGCCAAGGCTATAATTTCGTCCATTTTGGTTGCGCTTACCAGTTTAGCCGGGTCTAATTCACCACTGGCTATGAACCGGCATAAATGGGCATGTATGGTGCTTGGTGATAGCCGCCGCATTTCGGCAATTTCTTCAATTCCGTAACCGGCTTTATAGAGCTCAAAGGTTTGTGCGAATGTACTGCCGGCGGCCGGTTTTTCATTAGATCCTGATGCCGGCTTCTTCTCCCTTTTGGGCTTTTTAAGGCGCATGCGGCTTTCTATTTTTCGGGGTTCACAATATCCGATTAAGATATCCAAAAATGAAGCCCCGTATTTATTCAGTTTGTGATCTCCAAAACCCGAAATCTGACGCAGTTCATAAAGTGATTGGGGATAGTAAAAGGCCATTTCTTGCAAACTGGCATCCGAAAGAATAAGATAGGGCGGCACATTTTCGGTTTCGGCCAGAATCCGTCGCATTCCCCTGAGTTCTTCGAAAAGGCCTTTGTCGGCTTGAATCTCCTCGGGCTCCTGGTTTTTTACGGCTACCTTTTTATCGGTAATCTTCGAAATAAATACCTCCTGCTCGCCATGTAAAACGGCCAAACTTCCTTGTGTAAGCTGTAAGAGCGGATATTGCCCTCCCGTTTCGGCCAATAAGTTTTGGGCTATCAGGGCTTGAATAAGCTCCATCCAAAAGACTTTTGTTTTGCCGGCTCCCACGCCGTAGGTTTTTAAATCACGCAATTCCGGTCCAATTTTTTCCGATTTAGAGCCCCTTAAAAAATCAACCGTAAGTCCTTTTCCATAACGACTTTTGAGCCGGGTAACCGCGCTTAGCAGCATTTGTGATTCGCGGGTTACGTTTTCTTTTTCAAAACTACTCAGACAATAGTCGCAAGAGTTGCAGTTTCCGGGATGGGCTTCGCCAAAATAATTCATCAGGTATTGGCGCCGGCATTGCTGCGACTCGGCAAAGGCGGCCATTTTCTTTAGCTTTTCAAGCATAAGGGCACTTTGTTCAGGATTTCCTTCCGACTCCACAAAACCCCGCAGTTTCTGAAGATCTCCGGCCGAGTAAAACAGTATGGCTTCCGATTGCAGCCCGTCTCTTCCGGCACGGCCCGTTTCCTGGTAATAACTCTCTATGTTTTTGGGCAAATCGGCATGAATTACGAACCGCACGTTACTTTTATCAATCCCCATCCCAAAGGCAATGGTGGCAACCATCACACGTGTTTTATCCTTGATAAAATCCTCCTGGGCTTTGGCTCTTACCTGCTGTTCCATACCGGCATGATAAAACCCGGCCGAAACACCCGCTTCAACCAATTGGGCAGCCAAAGACTCTGCCGCTTTACGAGAAAGCGTATATACTATTCCGCTGTCGCCCGGATGCTCGGCTAAGTAGGAAAGAATATGTCCGGCCACATTTTTTTTAGGCTGAACAAAATAGCGGATATTGGGACGGTTGAACGAAGCTGTTAATACGGAAGGTTGAACCAGGTTTAATTGGCGGATGATGTCTTTCCGAGTAATTTCATCCGCGCTGGCCGTAAGTGCAATAACCGGAACCTTAGGGAACCCTGCTTTCAAACGGTTTAAAATAAGATAATCGGGCCTGAAATCATGGCCCCAATGCGAAATACAGTGTGCCTCATCAATGGCAAACAGGGAAATGTTTTTCGTTTTCAGAAAGGTGAAAAACGCTCCGTTATCCGAACTGAGCCGCTCCGGGGCCACATAAAGTAATTTTAGTTTGCCGGATTCTAAATCGGAGAGTATCATCCGCTGTTCCTGCGCAGAAACAGTAGAATTTAGATATGCCGCCTGTACACCATTTGTGCGCAGTGCATCTACTTGGTCTTTCATGAGGGCTATGAGGGGAGAAACCACCACGGCCGTACCGGGTAAAACAATAGCCGGAATCTGGTAACAGAGCGATTTTCCGCCACCGGTGGGCATAAGAATGAACGAATCTTTGCCCTGAAGGGTAACCGAAACGGCTTCCTCCTGCAAAGAACGGAAATGATCAAAACCAAATACGCTCTTTAATGCCTTGCGGGCCGCATCCATATTGTGTGTCGCTAAATTATCCATCTTTGCCGCTGATTTTTACGAATGCCAAAAGTAAGTCAGGATTATATTCAATACTATTCCCATTTACTGAATTTATGCACCTGCTGACTGACTTAACGATATCGCATGTTGGTTAAATTTTTTTAAAACTACTTCAAAAGGATTAGTGAAGTGTATCAAAAAGCAAGTACTTTTACGTTAAGATTGTAAGACCGGCCTTAACTTTATATCCTCACCTTAGTAAGGGTGTGTTGGTGATTTTTAATCCGGGAATATGGTTACAAAATTCGGTTTTAATTCATAATCAATACATAACACACCAAAACAAATGAAGAAGCTGATTCTTTTATGCGGTTTTATTCTGGGAGCCTTGGGGCTCTCCTTTGCCCAAATCGTTCCGTCCGGAACACAGGTCATCATTACGGATGTCCATCCGGATGATGCGTATTATTCAAACAAAGCAGAGTACATAGGAAGAAAAGGAACCGTTAGCGGCTCCGAACCTTTGGAACTTATGGATTCAAATGGTGCCTATTGGTTTGCCGGCGAAATTGTATTTGATAACGATGATTCTCCCTATTTCTACAAGGTTTCGTTAAAAACACCAAGCGGCGAAGCTATCAAAGGAGAAGACGCTCCGCTGGATGATTTCGTTACCGAAAATATTGAAAATGGCGTAGGTGCAGACTGGGGGTCAACAATAGCGCCTGGAACAAAATTCACCATCGTGGCCCTAAGCCCCGATGACTCGTATTATGACAGCCGGAGTACCTATATCGGACAAAGTGGCTCTGTTGGTGATCGTGAATTGCGCACCCAACACGATGAAAACGGTTTCTGGTACTCTGGGCCTGCGGTTTTAGACAATGGGGGTTCGGCATACTTTTTCAAGGTTGGTTTAGTTCCTTATGACCCAGATTATGTTGTCTCCTCTCCCAGTGAATCCGATGCCAGTAAAATCCGCGGTGGGTCTACCGTTACAATTTTAGACATTCATGCCGATGATGCTTATGTTGGCGACAGCGAAGAAATGGTTGGTTTAAGAGGAACGGTTGCTGCCGAAGGGCTTGAAGAATCTTCCACTCCCGGTTATTATTCGGGCAGTGTTGCACTCGAAAACGGCGAGAATCCCTATTTCTATAAAGTAAAGGTGAAGGTGATAAAAGTGGGTACGCTTTCTCCCCCGGTAATTGAAGAAGAGGAAGAATATTATTATGAAGAGCCCATTGTGGCCGATGTAATGCCCGGAACACGCTTTACCATTACCGATATAAGCAGTGATGATGCCTATTATGAGGACCGCAAAAAAATGATTAAACAGTCTGGCGTGGTTGGTGAAGAGGGGTTAACAAAAAGAACGGATGGTAACAAAACCTGGTACAGCGGTCCTGTAGAATTAGACAAAGAAGGGTATAAATACTTTTATAAGGTAGCCATCAGTTTTGACGAAGCAAAGCCGTCAAAAGGTGGAAAAGGCACAACCATTACCAGCGAATCTGACGTGAAAGCCGGAGCCAAGGTTACAGTAGTAGAAATCAGTAAAGATGATTCATACTATGGCGACCGCAACGAAATTGTTGGCCTTACCGGAACGGTTGATACCGGGCTAAGCAAACAAGATGACAATGAGGGTATCTGGTTTTCCGGAAGAGTGAATTTCCCGGGAGGTTCTACTAAGTATTTTTATAAAGTAAAGCTTAAAAAGGCCAAATAATAACCGTTATTTTCAACAAAAAAGCCGCTTGTGTTCAAGCGGCTTTTTTTATTCCTGAACCTGAAGCCTTTAAACACAGAAAATGGGGTCAAGCACCGTACTACATATGCGCTATTTTAATGATTATCTGAAACATATAAAGAAAAACTAGGGTATATATGTGAAAATAACATCACATGAAAAAAGTAATTTTACCCTTTCTTTTTCTGGCTTTGGGGGCCATTTTAACGCAGGCCCAAAATCCCATTCCCGAAACCACTCCCGAGCCAAAAACCTTTTTTAAACCCAAACCGGTGAGCCGTATCGGCTTTTTTCTACAGGGCAATGCCGAATCTACCCTTCTGGCGCAGAGGCCCGTAATGGTTGCCGGTTTTGCCATGGGAGTATCCATTAATCATAAATACCGTGTGGGACTGGCCTCCGACTTTCTGGTTACCAACCTCAATGTAAACCCGAAATACCACATAGCCCCATTCACCCGCATGCGATGGAAAATGAGTTATTATGGTTTGTTTTTCGATTACACGTTTTTTCCAACCAAAATTGTTTCACTCAACCTGGGTTCTGTTGTCGGATTAGGAACAATCGGTAAGCACGGTATGGATGCTGCCATTGCCGATCTTGACGAAACGGTTGATGACAGCCGCTTCTTTTTGATGAAACCCTACATTGGGGCAGAATTTAACCTGACCAAATTCTTATCCATCGGCGCCGGAGGCGGATATCGCTTTGGACTGGGCTCCGCTACCGAAGGTATAGACACTTGGGGCGTCTCGGCCCCGTATGGTCAACTCGGTTTAAAAATAGATATCTCGGGACATGTTCAGTAAAACTAAGCACCCCAAACAAAACAGGCCGACATTACTGTCGGCCTGTTTCCAGTCTCGCTCCCCCTCTAACCCCGATGGCCATCGGGGTTGAACTTGGGGCCATAACGCTCACGAAGGCGCAATTCAATGTCCGTGTGTTTTTTTAAATCGTTCAGATATTTGCGCGATTTCATTCGCTTGAGATGTTTCTCGATTTCATAGGCAGCACAGGAGCTAAGACCATCAATGGTGTGAAAAAGTACCCACGGAACACCACGGCGGGTATAGCTGTCCGAATATTTGACCGTATTGTGCTCTTCTATTCGGCGACTAACATCTTGTGTACTGCCAATGTAATAACGGTCTAGAACAGAAGAGTATAAAATATACACGGAAAAAGACATCCCTTTTTATTTAAACAAAACAGGCCGACATTGCTGTCGGCCTGTTTCCAGTCTCGCTCCCCCTCTAGCCCCGATAGCCATCGGGGTTGAACTTAGGACACCAAAGAACGTAT
>Ga0075154_10000302_pt1 | contig 43669 bp, 34 predicted proteins | sample JI71714BDNA_FD_70965 | JGI IMG/M metagenome (GOLD analysis project Ga0075154, IMG submission 70965) | Wastewater effluent complex algal communities from Wisconsin, to seasonally profile nutrient transformation and Carbon sequestration -... | ecosystem: Engineered > WWTP > Effluent > Algae... | reverse complement strand
CGGTGTCGGGCTCAGGCCGCAGCAGGGTCTCGTAGTTCTGGCCCCCTGCGTAAATGCCGAGGATGAGCACCTGTTCCTCTTGGACCATGAAGGCGATCGCGACTCGCCTGCGGTAGCTGGTGATGCGTAGGCCAGATCGGACATCGTCACGTCGACGGCCACGTTGAGGGAAGCTCTCGCAGGCGCGGACGATGGCCTCGGTGTAGCGCGCCGCGATATCGGGGACGCGGCTTCAGCGATATGGCGATACAGCGCGACGAGTTGATCTTCGGCTTCGGGGGCGAAGACGACCCGATGACTCACGTCGCGTTCCGTTCGGCGGCCAGGCGCGCCCGCACCTGTTCGATGGAGCGTGCGCGGCTGGGATCGGCGATCAGCGCGTCATGAGCCGGCCCGACTTGATCCCGCAGCCAGGCCTCCATGGCGCGATCGCGGGCGAGCAGGGCGCGCAGGCCGTCGCGGATGACTTCGCTTTCGCTGGCGTACTCGCCACTGTGCACTTTGGCCCGCACGACCTCGGCCATCTCGTGCGGCAGGGTGACGCTGAACTGCTGGGTGGCGCGCATGGCGGGCTTCGGTTGGCGGGTGTAGTGGGATTGAATCCTACTGCAGGCCTCCGGCTGCGCCGCGAATCGCAGCAACAAAGAAACCCCGCATTGCTGCGGGGCTCCGGGTCTTGCAGGCGTCGGGGCGACTCGCGCCGCCCCGAAGGGTGCCGGACTTAGAAGTCCATGCCGCCCATGCCGCCACCGTGGTCGTGGCCATGGCCGTGACCTGCCGCCGCTTCCTTCTTCGGCAGTTCGGCGACCATCGCCTCGGTGGTGATCATCAGGCCGGCGATCGAGGCCGCGTTCTGCAGCGCCGAGCGGGTGACCTTGGTCGGGTCCAGGATGCCCATTTCAACCATGTCGCCGTACTCGCCGGTCGCGGCGTTGTAGCCGTAGTTGCCGGTGCCTTCGGCGACCTTGTTCAGCACCACGCTCGACTCTTCGCCGCAGTTGGCGACGATCTCGCGCAGCGGCGCTTCCATCGCGCGCTTGGCGATGGCGATGCCGTGGTTCTGGTCTTCGTTGGCGCCCTTCAGCTCACGAATGCCCTGCAGCGCACGGACCAGCGCCACACCGCCGCCCGGGACGATGCCTTCTTCGACGGCCGCACGGGTCGCGTGCAGGGCGTCTTCGACGCGGGCCTTCTTTTCCTTCATTTCGACTTCGGTCGCAGCGCCGACCTTGATCACCGCGACACCGCCGGCGAGCTTGGCAACGCGCTCCTGCAGCTTCTCGCGGTCGTAGTCGCTGCTGGTTTCTTCGATCTGCTTCTTGATCTGATCGATCCGGCTCTTGATCGTGTCGGCCTTGCCTGCGCCGTCGATGATCGTGGTGTTTTCCTTCTCGATGATCACGCGCTTGGCCTGGCCCAGATCCTTCAGCGTGGCCTTTTCCAGCTGCAGGCCGACTTCTTCGCTGATCACCTGGCCGCCGGTCAGGATGGCCATGTCTTCCAGCATCGCCTTGCGACGATCACCGAAGCCCGGGGCCTTGACCGCGCAGACCTTGACGATGCCGCGGATGGTGTTGACCACCAGCGTGGCCAGCGCTTCGCCTTCCACTTCCTCGGCGACGATCACCAGCGGCTTGCCCGCCTTGGCGACGGCTTCCAGCACCGGCAGCAGCTCGCGCACATTGCTGATCTTCTTGTCGTGCAGCAGGATGTACGGGCTGTCCAGCTCGGCCTTCATGGTCTGCTGGTTGTTGATGAAGTACGGCGACAGGTAGCCGCGGTCGAACTGCATGCCCTCGACGACGTTCAGCTCGTTGTTCAGACCCGAGCCTTCCTCGACGGTGATCACGCCTTCCTTGCCGACCTTCTTCATCGCATCGGCAATGATCTTGCCGATTTCGAGGTCGCTGTTGGCCGAAATCGTGCCGACCTGAGCGATTTCCTTGTCGTCCTTGCAGGGCTTGCTGAGCAGCTTCAGCTCTTCGACGGCGGCGATGACGGCCTTGTCGATGCCGCGCTTCAGGTCCATCGGGTTCATGCCCGCGGCCACGCCCTTCATGCCTTCGCGGATCAGGGCCTGCGCCAGCACGGTGGCGGTAGTGGTGCCATCACCGGCGATGTCGGAGGTCTTGGAAGCGACTTCCTTGACCATCTGCGCGCCCATGTTCTCGAACTTGTCGGCCAGTTCGATTTCCTTGGCGACGGAGACGCCGTCCTTGGTCACGGTCGGGGCGCCGAAGCTCTTCTCGAGCACGACGTTACGGCCCTTCGGACCCAGGGTGATCTTGACCGCATCGGCCAGAACATTGACGCCGCGCAGCATGCGCGCACGGGCGTCGGAGGCAAAACGGACTTCTTTGGCTGCCATGATTGACTTCCTTCAGCGAATGGGGAATGGGGCGCGGATCACTCGATCACGGCCATCAGGTCTTCCTCGCGCATCACGAGGAGTTCCTGACCGTCGACCTTGACTTCCGTGCCGCTGTACTTGCCGAACAGCACCTTGTCGCCGGCCTTCACGGCCAGCGCGCGCACCGAACCGTTCTCCAGGATCTTGCCGTTGCCGACGGCGAGGACTTCGCCACGGATCGGTTTCTCGGTGGCCGAATCGGGGATCACGATGCCGCCGGCGCTCAGGCGCTCTTCTTCCATCCGCTTGATGATCACGCGGTCGTGCAGGGGACGCAGTTTCATGGTGGAAACCTCTGGTCGTTGCTGAAAGGTGTAGGGCCTGCGCGGAACGCTCCGGGCCGGAGGCGGGAGCTGCGCGAGACGGCTCCTGATGTGTGGCGGTGCAGGCGCTCCTTCAAGGCGCCCGGGCCGATCGGTTTCAGATTCGGTTCACCGCCGTGGCCCGCGCGTGCAGGTGCCTCAACCCCGCACGTAGGGCCGCACCGCCGAGAAGCCGCCGTCCAGATGCAGGATCTGGCCGGTGATCCAGCCGGAATCGGCCGACAGCAGGAAGTCGGTGGCGGCGGCGCCGTCTTCCGCATCCCCGTGGCGACCGAGCGGGTACTGCGCGCTGATCTGTTTGGCGGCGGCCTCGCTGGCGACCATGCGGGCGGTCATCGGCGAGCGCATCAGGCCGGGGGCGATGGCGTTGATACGGATGCCGGCCCCCGAGAGATCGGCGGCCAGCGAGCGGACCATCGCTTCGATCGCGCCCTTGGCGGCAGCAATCGCGACGTGGCTCTGCACGCCGATGCCGGCCACCACCGAGGAATACAGCACGATGCTGCCGGGCTGGCCGGCGGCCTTCAGTTGCGCAACGTAGGCCTTGATGCAATGGAAGGCGCTGTCGACGTTGACCCGGAAGACCTCGCGGAACTGCTCGGCGCTGGTCCGCTCGATCGGCGCGATCAGCGTGCTGCCGACGCAGTGCACGAAGCCATCCGCCGGGCGGCCCTGCATCGCCAGCACGTCGGCGAAGGCGCCGGCGGCCTGGGCTGGATCGGTGACATCGGCCTGGATGCGGTCATCGTCACCGCTCGGGGGCTCGCGGGAGATCAGCGCCAGTCGACAGCCGCGGGCGCGCAGGCGCTCGGCCAGTTTGATGGCAACGCCGCTGCGGGCGCCGGTGATGACGACGTGCTGGGACATGCGGCCTCCGGGGTGATTCAGGCGAATCCGCAAGCCTGCGTCCGGCGCGGTGGCGCCACGGTGAGGCGCGCGGCACGGTCACATGAAGAGTGTTTCAGTCGCGGAAATTCTCGTACTGCAGCGGCCGCTCGAAGTCCGCCGCGCGCACCACCGCGATCGCCGCCTGCAGGTCATCGCGTTTCTTGCCCAACACGCGCAGCTTCTCGCCTTGAATCTGCGTGTCGACCTTGAGCTTCGATTCCTTGAGCTTGGCGATGATCTTCTTCGCCAGTTCCTTCTCGATGCCCTGCACGATCAGCACCTTCTGTTTCGCCCGGGCCAGATTGACCTCCGGGTCCTTCACGTCGAGACAGCGGGCGTCGATGCCGCGGGCAATCAGCCGGGCTCTCAGGATGTCGATCATCTGCTTCAGCTGGAAATCGCTGGGCGCCGATTGGGTGATGGTCAGCTCTTCCAGCGCGTACTCGGCGTCGACGTTCTTGAAGTCGAAGCGCTGACGCAGTTCGCGATTGGCCTGGTCGACGGCGTTGACCACTTCCTGGCGGTTGACTTCGGAGACGATGTCGAAACTGGGCATGGGGGCATCCTCATAGCCTGTCGTGCTTGGGCGATCGTCGCGAGGGAAAGCGGGATCGAGGGCGGATCGAGTCATCTTTTGAGGAAGATAGCCCAGCTATCTGACGAAAAAGGGGCCGATCCGGACCGATCTCCGCTTTTCCTCGCGACGATCGTCCCGAGTTCGACAGGCGGTTAGTCAGGCGGCCAGCGCGGCCTCGATGGCGGCGCGCAGTTCGGCGGCGTCGGGGCCGACGGTCGGGGCGTAGCGGGCGCGCACCTGGCCGTCGCGGCCGATCAGGAACTTCTCGAAGTTCCAGCGGATGTCGCCAGGGAACGCGGCGTCGGGCCCGGCCAGCCAGTGATACAGCGGATGCCGGTTGGCACCGTTGACTGCGAGCTTCTCGGTCAGCGGGAAGGTGATGCCATAAGTCGTGGAGCAGAAGCTGCGGATCTGCTCGGCGCTGCCCGGTTCCTGCCCGGCGAACTGGTTGCAGGGCACGCCGAGGATGCTGAAGCCGCGTGGCGCCAGCGCCTCGTGCAGCGCTTCCAGCCCGGCGTACTGCGGGGTCAGTCCGCAGCGCGAGGCGACATTGACGATCAGCACCACCGAACCGGCAAGGCGATCCAGCGGAAACGGGCTGCCGTCGAGGGCGGCGAGGGTGTGGTCCTGCAGGGTCATGGCGCGGGCCCGGAGGTGTGGAGGCCCGAAGCATACGGTCGGCGTCGTCGCCGACAGGTCGCCGGCGGCCCCGAGCCCACGGTCGAGTCGGGGCGGTGCATGCTGGCGCCATGCTCTCGCGACTGCTGCTCTCGATTCTGGTGCTGGAAGCCGTTGGCTTTGCTGCCTTCGGCGTCTGGCTGTCCCGCGTTGGCTACTCGATCTGGGCGGCAGTGTTGCTGCCGCTCGCCGCCTATCTGCTCTGGCGAGCGCTGATCCCGGCACTGAGCTTCGGCGTTTCCGGCGTCTGGCGCCGCGTCGAGGCCGGCGGCAAGCGCGCCAGACTGCGCGCCACCGTCGAGGAAGTGCTGCTGACCGTATGGCTCTACAGCGCCGCGCATCCGTTCTCGCGCTGGTTCCGGCCACGCCCGCAGCCGGGCGAGGGGCCGGTGCTGGTGCTGGTGCACGGTTTCTTCTGCAACGGCGGCATGTGGGGCGGGATGGCGCAGCGGCTGGCGCGGGCGGGTTACCTGCGAGTCCACGCGGTCGACCTCGACCCGCTGTACCGGGACATGCAGGCCTCGCTGGCCGACTTCCACGCGAAGCTCGGCGCCATCCTCGACGCCGAGGGCGAAACGCAGGCCGTGCTGGTCGGCCACTCGATGGGCGGCGTGCTGGTGCGGCTGTATCGACGCCTGCACCCGGAGCGCGTCGCGCTCGCGGTGGCGATCGGCGCGCCGCACTACGGCACCCGGATGTCGCATTGGGTCGGCGCCGGCGAACGCGGCCCGGCCACGCCGCGCACGCAGTGGCTAGCGGCAGCGAATGCCAGCCATGACCGCGACGCCGTCGACGCGGGCCTCGTCAACATCTGGAGCGAGGCCGACAACATCGTCGCCCCGCAGGAAAACGCCCGCCTGCCCGGCGTCGAAGAGCACCGACTCACCGCCCACGGCCACCTGCGCCTCGCGCTGGCGCCGGAGACCTTCCAGCTGCTGCTGGCTGCGCTGGTGCGGTTGAAGGGGCCCGCCGGCGCGGCGGAGTAGCACTGCGACGCGGTCGCATTCACGGATCGTGCAGGCTTGAACGCCCTCCGCTACAGTCCGGCCTCTCCGAATGGGAGTGTATGCATGGCCGTCACGATTGGAGTGCTGAAAGAGGCTGCGCCCGGTGAGCGCCGGGTGGCGCTGGTGCCGGAGGTGGCAAAGAAACTGAAGGCGGCGGGGGCCACCTTGCTGGTGGAGCCCGGCCTGGGTCGCAATGCCGGGATCGCCGATGCGGCGTTCGGTGCGAATGTCGAATTCGTCGATGCGGCGAGCATTCTGGCGCGCGCGGACGTGCTGCTGCATGTGGCGCCGCCGACGCAGGAGACGCTGGCAGCGCTGCGTCCCGGCACGGCGACGATCGGCTACCTGCAGCCGCATGCCTCGGCCGAGCGGGTGAAGCTGCTGAAGGAGCGCAAGCTCTCCGGCTTCGCGATGGAGCTGCTGCCGCGCACCACCCGCGCGCAGGCAATGGACGTGCTGTCCTCGCAGGCGGCGGTGGCCGGCTACAAGGCGGTGCTGATCGCCGCGGAACTCTGCACCAAGTTCTTCCCGATGCTGACCACCGCCGCCGGCACGATCCGGCCGGCGAAGGTGCTGATCGTCGGCGCCGGCGTGGCCGGCCTGCAGGCGATCGCCACCGCGCGACGTCTCGGCGCGATGGTCGAGGGCTTCGACGTACGCCCCGAAACCAAGGAGCAGATCCTGTCACTGGGCGCCAAATTCCTGGATCTGGGCGTCAGTGCCGCCGGTGCCGGCGGCTATGCCCGCGAGCTGACCGCCGAGGAGCGCGCGCTGCAGCAGCAGCGACTGGGCGAGCATCTGGCCAAGATGGACGTGGTGGTGACCACCGCCGCGGTGCCGGGCCGCAAGGCGCCGACCATCATCAACTCGGCGATGGTCGCCGGCATGGCGACCGGGTCGGTGGTAGTGGACTTGGCCGCCGAGACCGGCGGCAACTGCGAGCGCACGCGGCCGGGCGAGACCTACACCACGGAGAACGGCGTGACCGTGGCCGGGCCGCTCAATCTGGCCTCGATGGCGCCGCTGCACGCGAGCGAGATGTACGCGCGCAACCTGTACAACTTCTTCGTGCTGTCGCTGGCCAAGGACGGCGGCTGGACGCCGAACTTCGAGGACGATCTGGTGCAGGGCACGGCGCTGACCCACGACGGCACGATCAAGCACGAAGCAACCCGCAAGACGGTGGAGGGCGCATGACGCAGGCAGAAGGAACCATGGCCACGCCGTCGGCGGGCCTGAAGCACGGATTGCTGGGGGCGAAGCCCGCCGGCCCAGCGCTGGCACGGATCGTGCGTTGGGCGACGCTTGGTGGCCTCGTGGTCGGTGCGCCGGCCGCGTGGGCCGCGGCGCAGACCGCCGGCGGCATCGACGGCTTCATCGCGCTGTACATCTTCATGCTCGCGGCCTTCACCGGCAACGAGATCATTGCCCGGGTGCCGGTCATCCTGCACACCCCGCTGATGAGCGGCTCGAACTTCGTCCACGGCATCGTGCTGGTCGGCGCGATGATCGCGCTGGGTCAGGCCGACACCGTGCTGGAGCAGGTGATCGGCTTCATCGGCGTGGTGCTGGGCGCGGGTAATGCCGCCGGCGGCTACGTCGTGACCGAGCGCATGCTCGACATGTTCAAGCCCAGCGGCAAGAAGGAGGGTTGATCATGGAAAGCATCCAACTCCTGGGCCTGCTCGGCCAGAGCGCGCCGGCCGCCGCCGACCTGCATTACCCCTGGTACGTCGCCGCCAGCTATTTCGCAGCCGCCGTGCTGTTCATCCTCGGCCTGAAGCGGATGTCCTCGCCGGTGACCGCGCGCAGCGGCATCGTCTGGGCCGGCTACGGCATGGTCATCGCGACGATCGCGACCTTCCTGGTGCCGGGTCTGCAGAACCTCGGCCTGATGCTCGGTGGCATCGTGCTCGGCACGGTGGTGGCTTGGGTGTCCGGCAAGAAGGTGGCGATCACCGACATGCCGCAGATGGTCGCGCTGTACAACGGCATGGGCGGCGGCTCGGCGGCCGCGATCGGCGCCGTGGTGCTGTACGACCAGGCCGCGAAGGCCACCGGCGCCCCCGGTCTGGCCGGTGAAGCCGCCGCGGCCGCGTTCCCGATGTCCTACGCGATCCTCGCCGTGATCGGTGCGCTGATCGGCGCGGTGTCTTTCTCCGGCTCGCTGGTGGCCTTTGCCAAGCTGCAGGGGCTGATGGAAAAGCGCATCGCGCTGCCGGGTCAGAACGCCATCAATCTGGTGCTGTTCCTCGCCGCGCTGGGTCTGGGCGCGATGATCATCTTCCAGCTCGACTGGCGCCTGATCACCGCCTTCTTCCTGATCTGCCTGGTGCTCGGCGTGCTGGTCACCATGCCGATCGGTGGCGCCGACATGCCGGTGGTGATCTCGCTGTACAACGCCTTCACCGGTCTGGCGGTCGCCTTCGAGGGCTACGTCACCCAGAACGCCGCGCTGATCATCGCCGGCACGGTGGTGGGCGCGGCCGGCATGCTGCTGACGCAGCTGATGGCCAAGGCCATGAACCGGCCGATCAGCGGCGTGCTGTTCTCCAGCTTCGGCGGCAGCAGTCAGGCGCAGGGCGAGATCAAGGGCAGCCAGAAGGCCATCGAGCCCTCGGATGCCGCGGCGCTGCTGTACATGGCCGAGAAGGTGGTGATCGTGCCGGGCTACGGTCTGGCGGTCGCGCAGGCCCAGCACAAGATCTGGGAGCTGTCGCAGCAGCTGATCAAGCGCGACAAGGAAGTGAAGTTCGCGATCCACCCGGTCGCCGGTCGCATGCCCGGTCACATGAACGTGCTGCTCGCCGAAGCCGGCGTGCCCTACGACCTGATCGTCGACATGGACGACATCAACCCCGAGTTCCCGACGGTGGATGTGGCGATCGTGATCGGCGCCAATGACGTGGTGAATCCGGCGGCGAAGACCGACAAGTCCAGCCCGATCTACGGCATGCCGATCCTCGATGTCGCCAGCGCCAAGCAGACCATCGTGGTCAAGCGCGGCAAGGGCACCGGCTTTGCCGGCATCGAGAACCTGCTGTTCTATCAGGACAACACGCGGATGCTGTTTGCCGACGGCCAGGATGCGGCGAACAAGCTGATCGCGGAACTGAAGGCGATCGACTCCGGTGGCGGGCATTGACCGATTGCGGCGGGGGCTGTTGCTGGCCCTCGCCGCGACTGCTTTGGGCGGCTGTGTGAGCACTCGCTCGAACCGGCTTGCAGATCCGGCGGTCAGAACGCCGGACAGCATCCGGGTGGCGACTTTCAACGCCGCGCTGGCCGGTGAGGGCGATGGTGAGCTGATCAGTCGGCTCGCGGTGGACTTCGATGAGCAGGCGATGGCGATCGGCGCGATCCTGCAGCGCGTGCGGCCGGACATCGTGCTGATCAACGAGTTCGACCACGACCCGGAAGGCCGCAACGTCCGTCGTTTCCTGACGCGCTATCTGGCCCGCAGCCTGCACGGCGGTGAGCCGATCGAGTACCCCCATCACTACACCGCGCCGGTCAACACCGGCGAGCCCTCCGGACTGGACCTGGACCGCGACGGCATCGTCGGCGGCCCGGGCGATGCCTGGGGCTTCGGGCGGTTTCCCGGCCAGTACGGGATGCTGGTGCTGAGCCGTTTTCCGATCGACCGGGCGGCAGTGCGCAGCTTCCGGCAGTTCCGCTGGGCGGAGATGCCCGGCGCGCTGCGGCCGATGGATCCGGCGACCGGTCAGCCGTTTCAGCCGGACGCGGTCTGGTCGCAGTTGCGGTTGAGTTCCAAAAGCCACTGGGACCTGCCGATCACCCTGCCGAACGGGCGCACGCTGCATCTACTGGCCGCGCACCCGACGCCGCCGGCTTTCGACGGGCCGGAAGACCGCAACGGTCGGCGCAATCACGACGAAATCCGGCTGTGGGCCGATTACCTCGATCCGGCGAGGGCCGGCTATCTGCGCGATGACGCCGGGGCCTCGGGCGGTCTGGCCGTTGATGCGGACTTCGTGATCGTCGGCGATTACAACGCCGACCCGACCCGTGGCGGCAGCGTGCCGGGCGCGATCCAGCAGCTGCTGGATCATCCGCGCGTCGATGCGCGCTTCCTGCCCCAGAGCGCAGGGGCGGTGGCCGCGCAGGGGGGTGGATCGCGTGCGCAGCGCGAACATGCCGCGGACACGGCGGACTTCCGCGACCCGACCCCGGGCAATCTGCGGGTGGACTATGTGCTTCCCTCGCGCGGTCTGACGGTGCGGGGCGGCGGTGTGTACTGGCCGCCGGTCGGTGAGGACGGCGCGGATCTGGTGACGGCCTCGGACCATCGGCTGGTCTGGCTGGACCTGGCGCCAACGTTGAAGGACTGACGCTGCTCCGGCCGATGGCCGTCGGTGAGCCGCTTCGGGTCACTGCGCAGGTGTGTCCGAGTCGGGTTGATCCGCCAGACCGCCGCATCGGTGGCGTGGCAGACCACCGTTTGACTTCGCGCCCCGGTTTCGAGCCGGAGCGCGAAGCGTGCGTCAGCCGGCCGCGCGGCGTTCCAGCATCGCCACCGCCGGCAGCGTGCGGCCTTCGAGGAACTCGAGGAACGCGCCGCCGCCGGTGGAGATGTAGCCGATCTGCTCGCTGGCGCCGAACTGGTCGATCGCGGCCAGCGTGTCGCCGCCGCCGGCGATACTGAAACCCGGTGCTGCGGCGATCGCCGCGGTCATCGACTTCGTGCCGCCGGCGTAGGGTTCCATTTCGAAGACGCCGACCGGGCCGTTCCATACGATGGTGCCGGCGCTGCCGATCGTCTCGGCGTAGCGCGCCTGGGTCCGCGGGCCGACGTCGAGGATCATCTCGCCCGGCTGCACGTCATCGACGCTGCAGGTGCGGTGCGGCGCGTCGGCGCTGAAGGCGGTGGCGACCACCACGTCCTCGGGTAGCGGAATCTCGGCGCCGCGGGCTTTCGCCTTGGCGAGGATCGCGCGGGCGCTGTCCAGCAGGTCGGCTTCGTGCAGCGAGGTGCCGACTGGCTTGCCGATCGCGGCCAGGAAGGTGTTGGCGATGCCGCCGCCGACGATCATCCGGTCGACGCGGTCGATCAGGTGGTTCAGCACATCGAGCTTGGTCGACACCTTCGAGCCACCGATCACCGCCAGCAGCGGCGTTGCCGGCGCCAGCAGCGCCTTGCCCAGCGCGTCCAGTTCGGCGGCCAGCAGCGGGCCGGCGCAGGCCACCGCGGCGGCGAGACCCACGCCATGCGTCGATGCCTCGGCGCGGTGGGCGGTGCCGAAGGCGTCCATCACGTAGACGTCGCAGAGCGCGGCGTACCTCGCCGCCAGCGCTGCGTCGTCCTTCTTCTCGCCCGGATTGAAGCGCACGTTCTCCAGCAGCTTGATCTCGCCGGTCGCGACCTCGACGCCATCCAGATAGTCGGTGACCAGCGGCACCGGCCGGCCCAGCGCGTCGGCCAACCACGCCGCGATCGGCGCCAGTGAGGCGGCCGGGTCGGGCTGGCCTTCCTTCGGCCGACCGAGATGGCTCATCACCAGCACCGCAGCGCCGGCGTCCAGCGCTGCCTTCAGCGTCGGCAGCGCCGCTTCCAGCCGCAGGCTGGACGTGATCCGTCCGCCCTCCATCGGCACGTTCAGGTCCTCGCGAATCAGCACGCGGCGGCCGCGCAGGTCGAGGTCGGTCATCTTCAGGACGTTCATGAGGGCTCCCGGATCAGGTTCTTGAAAGGTGGAGCGTAGCGGCGAGGCTGGCTCGCAGAAGCGGATTGGGCAGGGCGGCGGCTGCCGGTTCGCGATCAGGCCGCTACTGTGCCGGCAACCAGCGCGCGCGTTCGGCGCGCAAGCGCTCGGCGACCACGGCTGCCAGCAGGCGATTGCCTTCAGGCGTCAGGTGGGCCAGATCGACGAACAGGGCTGCTTTCTGCGCGTCGGGCAGCGCTTCGAAAGCGGCATGCACGTCGATCAGGATCAGTTCGGGATGCGCGGCAGCGACCGCGTCGATGGTCGCCAGATAACGCGCATGCCATTGCCGGTATTCGCGATGACAGAGCGGCGAATTCTGGTAATAGGTCAGCATTTTCTGCTGGACCTCCGGCGTGGCTTCGGCGGCGTCATTGACCAGTGTCGGGAAGCGCACGACGGCCAGCGGCAGTCCCCGATCTCGGGCGCTTTCCACCAGAAACTCGAGTTCCCGACGGTAGTCCGTCAGGGCGGCTTCGTTGAAGGGGCTGACGCATTGGGTCTGACGGCTTGCCTTGATCGAATCGTTGAACTGTTTGGCGAGGAAGTAATCGGCGCGCACCTGCGCCACGGTATCCACCAACACACTCGCCTGGCGCAGCCGCGCCTTCCAGCTCAGAGTCTCCGGCTCGGCCGATGCGGATGGCGATTCACGCGCTTCATGGAAGTCCGCCAGCGTGATTCGCGAACGCCAGTTCGGCCGGCTGCCGAAATACAGATCGTTCCAGCCCACCAGGACGATCAACAGGTCGGGGTCATAGTTCAACCCGTGCCGCAGCAGGCGCGGTGCGACTTGCCAACTCACATAGCCGCCGACCCCGCCGTTGATCGTCTGCAGCGGATGCGCCAATTCGCGTCCCAGCAGGTCTTCGAGCTGCGCCAGCCAGGTGTCCGGATAGGCGACTTCCACGGCCTGAACCACCGAATCACCGAGCCCGAGAATCCGTACGGTTCCCTCCGGCTTGTCTTCGGCGTGGGGTGTACGCAGGCCGCGATGATCCAGTTGATCGCCTCGTTCGGGCGCCAGTTGCGGATGCACCCAGGCGCCCGGCGTGGGTTCGTAGGCCAGCTCGGGATCGAGGCGATTGCGGGCGCCTTCGGGCCGCTCGTGAGCATCGCCGACGAGGCGCAGCGTGAGTTCGCCCAGCAGCAGTCCGATGAAGATCGACGTCAGGACCACGATGATGTTGCGTACCACGCTGATCTCCCTGCGGTGCGGCCTCCCAAGATAGACCGGGCCGCGACGGATTCCCTGCATCCGGCCGACGTGGGCAACAGAGTCCGGTCAGCTGAAGGCGCCGCGGGAATCGCTCCGGCCAGACATGGCCGCTGAAGGACGGCACGGCGTGGCTGGGTGGAATCGGGCTTCGGTCATCGGCGGCCGCGTCCCGGCTTCCTTCGTGAAGCATCCGGAGTACGATCCGGCCGCCGCGCGCCGCGCGGACTTTCTCGGTTTTCGACGATGGACGCGGGCGCGGTGGCGTCGCGCGACGGGGGTGGTGATGGCGATCCTGCAGGGACTTTTCGGACTGGCCGTGCTGATCGGCATCGCCTGGGCCTTCTCGATCAACCGCCGCGCGGTGGACTGGCAACTGGTCGCGACGGGGTTGGCCATCCAGATCGTGTTCGCGGCGATCGTGCTGCTGGTGCCGGCCGGCCGGGCGGTGTTCGAGTTTCTCGCCCACCTCTTCGTGAAGGTGCTGGAGTTCCAGCGCGAGGGCACCGCCTTCATCTTCGGCGACCTGATCAACGTCGACAAATTCGGTTTCATCTTTGCCTTCCAGGTGCTGCCGACGATCATCTTCTTCGGTGCGCTGATGGGCGTGATGTATCACCTTGGCGTGATGCAGTGGGTGGTGCGGGTCCTGTCGATGGCGATCACCAAGGTGATGCGCGTGTCGGGTGCCGAAACCACCAGCGTCTGCGCCAGCATCTTCATCGGCCAGACCGAGGCGCCGCTGACGGTGCGGCCCTATATAGCGCGGATGACCAACAGCGAGCTGATCACGCTGATGATCGGCGGCATGGCGCACATCGCCGGCGGCGTGATGGCGGCCTACGTACTGCTGCTCGGCGGCAGCGATCCGGCGCAGCAGGCCTTCTACGCCAAGCACTTGCTGGCGGCGAGCATCATGGCGGCGCCGGCGACCTTCGTGCTGGCCAAGCTGCTGGTGCCGGAAACCGAGGAGCCGCTGACCCGCGGCACGGTGCGGATCGAGGTCGAGAAGACCACCGCCAACGTGATCGACGCGGCGGCGGCCGGTGCCAGCGATGGTCTGCGGCTGGCCTTGAACGTCGGTGCGATGCTGCTGGCCTTCATCGCCCTGATCGCGCTGTTGAATGCGCCGCTGCAGTGGCTCGGCACGCTGGGTGGTGACAGCTCGATCAATGCCTGGCTGAGCAGCGTGTCCGAACGGGAGGTCAAGCTGAGCCTGCAGACGCTGTTCGGCTACGTCTTCGCGCCGATTGCCTGGGTGATCGGGGTGCCGTGGGTGGATGCCACGCAGGTCGGCTCGCTGATTGGTCAGAAACTGGTGATCAACGAGTTCGTGGCGTATCTGGAGCTGTCGAAGATCCAGGACACGCTGACCGATCACGGCCGGCTGATCGCCACCTATGCGCTGTGCGGCTTCGCCAACTTCTCCTCGATCGCGATCCAGATCGGCGGCATCGGCGGGCTGGCGCCCGAGCGGCGTGGCGATCTGGCGCGCTTCGGCCTGCGCGCGGTGCTGGGCGGCACGCTGGCGACGCTGATGACGGCGACCATCGCCGGCGTCCTGTATCGCTTCGCCTGAGGCGCGCAGCATGGCGATCTGGCAGAAGCCGCATGATCTGGCCACCCTCTCGCCGATGAGCGAGGGCACCATCGACGCCTGGCTGGGCCTGAAAATCACCGAGATCGGCGAGGACTTCCTCGCCGGCGAGTTGCCGGTGGACCACCGCACGAAGCAGCCTTTCGGTCTGCTGCACGGCGGCGCGAATGTGGTGCTGGCCGAAACACTCGGCAGCCTCGGCGGCTGGCTGGCCGCACCGCCGGGCTTTCGCTGCGTCGGGCTGGAGGTCAATGCCAACCATCTGGCCGCGGCCCGCGACGGCGTGGTCCGCGGCGTGGCCCGGCCGATCCACCTCGGCCAGCGCACCCAGGTCTGGGGTATCGAGATCCGTCGCGCCGATGGCCAACTTAGCTGCATCTCGCGGCTGACGCTGGCGGTGATCCCGGAACGCTGAGTCGCGGAAAGGCGGCTCGCCGCGGCGGCCGCGCTCGCCACGCGCAGGCTGCGGGAGGCTGGCTACACTCCGCCGCCTCACAGGGGGAGTCCAACGATGAAGCGTCGCAACCTGCTGACGGTCGCCGGTGCCGCCACCGCTGCTGGCGCCCTGACGGCCTGTACGCCCGGCTCCGCGCCCAAGACGGGCGAGGGCGCCGAGGAAGTCCGGCTGAGCTGGAAGATGGTGACCAGCTGGCCGCCGAACTTTCCCGGCCTCGGCACCGCGGCGAATCGGCTGGCCGACATGATCACCAAGGCCTCGGGCGGCCGGCTGACCATCAAGGTCTATGGCGGCGGCGAGCTGGTGCCGCCGTTCGAGGTATTCGATGCCGTCTCGCGCGGGACCGCCGAGATGGGCCACAGCGGCGCCTACTACTGGAAGGGCAAGAGCGAAGCCGCACCCTTCTTCTGTGCGGTGCCGTTCGGGCTCAATGCGCAGGAAATCAACGCCTGGCTGTATCACGGGGGCGGTCTGGAGCTGTGGCGTGAGCTCTACGCCACGTTCAACCTGGTGCCGTTCCCGGCTGGCAACACCGGCGTGCAGATGGCCGGCTGGTTCAAGAAGGAAGTGCGCAGCCTGCGGGATTTCGCGGGGCTGAAGATGCGGATTCCCGGTCTCGGCGGCGAGGTGTTCCGGCGGGTCGGCGGCGCGCCGGTCAACATTCCCGGCGCCGAGCTGTTCACTGCGTTGGACTCCGGCGCGATCGATGCGGCCGAATGGGTCGGGCCGTACAACGACCTGGCCTTCGGCTTGTACAAGGCGGCGCGCTACTACTACTACCCGGGCTGGCAGGAACCTGGCGCGACGCTGGAATGCATGATCCACAAGCCGGCCTTCGATGCGCTGCCGGCGGATCTGCAGATGCTGGTCGAGGCCTGCTGCCGCGCGGTCAATGACGACATGCTGGCCGAGTTCACCACACAGAACCACCGTGCGCTGACCGCGCTGGTGGAGGAGCACAAGGTCGAGGTGCGTCGGCTGCCGGCCGATGTGCTGACGGCGCTGCGTACGGCCTCCGACGAGCTGCTCGCCGAGATGGCCGGCAAGGATCCGGTCGTGCAGCGTGTGCACGAGTCGGTGGTGGGCTTCCGCGAACAGGCGCGACAATGGCACAAGATCAGCGAAATGGCGTACTACGAGGCTCGCGAATGAAGACCCTGAAGCTCGAACTCTCCTCCGCAACGCGCATCGGCCTGCTGGTGATCGCGGCACTGTGCCTGTCCGCCTGCAACACCGTGCAGGGCATGGGCAAGGACATCAAGAAGGCCGGCGAGAAGATCGAGCGCAGTGCCGATCAGCGCTGAGCCGGGAACCCCGCCCGCGCCGCGCCTGCCTGCCTTTGCTGACCTGCTGCGGCTGATCCGCTTCGATCGGCCGATCGGCACGCTGTTGCTGCTGTGGCCCACGCTGGCCGCGCTGCTGCTGGCGGCCGACGGCCTGCCGCCGCTGTGGACGCTGGTGGTGTTCGGACTCGGCGTGTTCCTGACTCGCTCGGCGGGTTGCGTGATCAACGACTACGCCGACCGCTGGCTGGATCCTCAGGTCGAGCGCACGCGGAGCCGCCCGCTGGCCACCGGCGCGGTGTCGCCGAAGGCGGCGTTGGCGGTGTTCGCGGGGCTGATGGGGCTGGCCTTCCTGCTGGTGCTGACGACGAACCCGGCCACCATCACGCTCAGCATGCTGGCGCTGGTGCTGGCGGTGGGCTACCCGTACGCGAAGCGGCACACCCATCTGCCGCAGGTGCTGCTGGGTGCCGCCTTCGGCATGGGCATCCCGATGGCCTGGACGGCCGTCGGTGGCGACTTCGCGGCGATCGGTCTGGGCGCGGTGCTGCTGTATGCCGCGAATCTCTGTTGGACCGTGGCCTATGACACCTGGTACGCGATGGTCGACCGCGAGGATGACCGTCGCGCCGGTGCGCGCTCGACTGCACTGCTGTTGGGTCGCCATGACCTGCTCGGCATCGCGCTGCTGCAGGCGGCCGCGTGGGCGGGCTTCGCGGCGGTGGGTTGGGTCGAGGGACTGGGCTGGCCGTATGCGCTGGCGCTGCTCGGCATCGCGGCACTGATGGGGCATCAACTCTGGCTCGGGCGCCGTCGCGAACGTGCCGCCTGCTTCGCCGCGTTTCTCGCCAACAATCGCGTCGGGATGCTGCTGGTCGTCGGGATCGCGGTCGATCTGGCCCTCGCGGGCCGGCTCAGTGGTGCAGGGTGAGGGTGGCGACCATCACCAGCATGGCGCAGGCGAAGCCGCTGAGCAGGAACAGGTAGGCCCAGCGCAGATAGCGGTATTTGTGCTTGGCCAGATAGTTGCCGAGTCCGTACAGATCATTCGCCAGGGTCTCGTACACGCCCGCATCGCTGCGCAGCGCACTGGCGATCAGCCGGTGGAACTCGTCCGGCTTCAGCGCCGAAAAGTGGCCGAAGAACACCGGGCTGAACCACGGCGGCAGACCCGTCTTCAGGTCCCGTGGCGCCAGCGATTTGGCTTTCGGCAGCACCGCGAGGATGGCCATCAGCAGGGCCGCCAGGGTGAAAGCGCACAGCGTCAGCAGCGCTGGCCGCAGGTCCGGATCGCGCATCTGGGAGATGGAGATCGTCAGCACCACCGAGGACACGGTCAGCAGCATGTTGGCCTTGGTGTCGGCCATCTGCGACAGGATCATGTGGTGGCGCTGCGCGGTCTGCAGCAGGTAATCGGCGGTGTTGCGGCCGACGATGCCGAGATAGTGATGCCGCTGGCCCAGATGGGAATCCAGCGGCACTTCCAGCGGACTCAACGCCGCGGGCTGGGCCAGCCTCGATGGCTCCGCGGTGCCCGCTGATGTCGCCGAATCACCGGCGGCGTCGGTCGGCACGCTCACTCCTGCTCCTCAGCCTCGAAGCCGTCGCCGAACAGGCCGATCGGGTCGACGTCGCGCGCGACGTTGTTGGCTGGATTCGGGTCGTCGATGCCGGTAGGCGGATCGACGCGAGCTTCCTGCACCACGGTCACTTCGGGATCGCGCTGGGCGTCGGCGGTCAGCACGAAACGGGCGAGGCTGCCGACCGGCATCAGCACATTCTCGTCCAGCGCGCCGGTGCCGCTGGCGGCGCACTGCGCGCCGTTCTCGCCGCTGCAGGTCCAGCGGAAGTTCGACAGGCCCGTCGGGATCGGGTCGCGGACGCGGGCAGTCACCGCCAGCGGACCGCGGTTCTCGACCTCGACCACATAGACCGTTGCCGCACCGCCGATGAGGGTGCGTTGCAGGTTGCGCTTGCGCACGATCAGCTCGGCGCCGCCGGCCGCGACCAGATGCTCGCGGACCACCTCGGGGCTGGGGTTGAAGTTCGCATCGCCCTGATAGCGCGCCCGCAGCTGGCGCACGCCGACGGTCGTCAGCGTCAGCGCGCAACGGGTGGCCGGCAGCGTGGCCGTGCAGCTGTTGATGCCATCGGTCACGCTGAGCAGTCCCGTGATCGCCGATAGCGGCGACTCCGACGGCAGCGCCGCCGCCAGCGTGAAGTCCACTTGTACCGATCCGCCCGGTGCGCTCGGATTCGGGCTGCTGTCGAAGCTCAGTGTCGTGCCGGCGGGCGTCACGTCCTGCACGGAACTGGTGCTCGTCGTGCCGAACACCTGGTCTCCCGAGCCCAGATAGCGGATGTCGATCAGCTTGGCGGCGGCAATCGGCGAGATCACGCCGGCGCAGGTTGCTTCCGCCGTCCCGGGGACGGTCTCGACCAGCGTGCAGCGGACCGGGTCGCCCAGCGGCAGCGGCCGGACCTGCAGTTCACCGCTCGGCGTCAGCGTCGACAGCGGATTGACGATGCGGGCCCGAACGGTGAAGGGCTGGCCGACCACCGTGCTGGTCGGCGTCTGGCCGAGTGCGGTCAATGTCGGGGTCGACTGGACCGGATGCGTGGTGTTGGCATTGCTCGGCAGGTTCAGGGCATCGCCGCTGTAGCTGGCCGTCAGGCGTCGCGTGCCCGGCTGCGTGACGACCGGCATCGTGCAGGTGGTGGCCGGCAGCGTGATCGTGCAGCTCTCGGTGAAGGGAGTCGCGCTGACCAGCACCGTGCCGGTTGGTGGCGCACCGGTGATCGGCCCGACGCTGACGGTGACCGTGTAGGGCTGGCCTACCGGCGTCGGTTGCGGGCTGACCGACGTGATCTGGGTCGTGGTCACCCGGCGTTCGACGCGCAAGCGGACGTCGCCGGTGGCGGTGGCGTAGTCGACGATGTAGTTGGTCGGTGTGCCGTTGACGGTCCCGAAGGTGCCGGTCAGCGTGGCGGCGTCCAGCAGCAGGAACTCCTGCGGCGGCGTCGGCGTGCAGCCGCCACCGGGAGTCAGGGTCAGCGCGCCGGCGAGCGTCGCGCTGCCGGTCGCAACCAGCCGGTCGGCGCTGATGCAGCCCGTGACGAGCAGATCGAGCGACAGTCGCGCATCGCTCTGCTGCCGGTAGTCGCCGTTGACGGTCAGCGTGCCCGCTGCCACACCGCCGGGCCGGAATTCGGCGGCGATGTTGTCGACCACCGTGGCTTGCAGGGTGCCGGTGCCTTCGACGCTGCCGCCACCGAAGGCCAGCAGGCCAGCCGCATTGCGCAGCGTGCCGTTGACCACGAAGCGACTGGCCGAGCCGGTCGCGAACTCGCCGACCTCCAGAGTGGCTCCGGCGTTGACCGCGACCTCGCCATCCTGTTGTAGACCGGCCAGCAGCCGGGTGGTGCTGCCAACCTGCCGTTCGATCCGGCCGTTGTTCTGTACCGCAAAAACGCCGGGGCCGGCGGCGCTGCTCAGCGTCGTGGGGCCGGTGCCGGAGAAGCGCAGCAGCGCGCCGGGCTGGATCTGCAGCTGCGCAGTCGCGTCGAGTGCGAGCGTGCCGCCTTCGATCGCCAGCGTGCCGGCCACGTCCAGCGTGCGGGCGGCCAGATCGCGGGTCGCTGGGCTCGACAGTGTGGCAATCGCGCCCGAGGGGAGGCCGACGCCCAGCCCCGGGCCGCTGCCGCTGATCCGGCCGGACCGCCAGAGCAGGGTCTGCGTCACCGACAGCGCGGCGTCGCCCGACAGGTGAGCCAGCGGATGGTCGAGCGTCAGTCGGTTGAAAGCGACTCCGCCGGGCGCCTCGATCCGCAGATTGGCATCGAAGATCACGACGGTTGCCGTCGGTGACAGCGTAAAGGCGGACGCCGGTGCGCGGTGCAGGCTGATGCTGCCGTCGGTCTGTACCGGCGTGCTGGGGCGGCCGAACTGCAGTTCGCCGTCGCCGATGAAGCGGGCAGCGCTGGTGAAGTTCTGGTCGCTGTTGGCAAATACCAGCCGACCGCCGGTCGCCACCTTCGACTCGCCGGCGATGGAACTCGATGGCGCGTGCAGGAAGAACTCGCCGCCGCCGGCGGCCACTTCGAGCGTGCCGGCGCCCTCGTAGAGCACGCTGGATTCGATCCCGGACTTGCCGGCACCGGTCTTCAGGATGCGGCCCTGGTTGTTGACCCCCGCTCCCGCTCCGCTGCCGAAGATGAACTCCGGCGGGGTGGCGTTCGGCGTGGTCGTCAGGGTGCGCCCGGGGAAGATCAGCAGCTGGCCGTTGTCACCCAGTTCGATCAGGCCGGTGGTCCAGGTCGCATCGGTATCGAAGCGCAGCTCGCGCTCGGTCAGGGTCTTCTGGACGCCGCCCAGCGTGACCGAAGTCGCGGTCGATTCAACGCGGACGAAGTCCGAGGTGGAGCTGCTGCCGAGGAACTGGCCGCCGGTCCAGCTGAAGCTGCCGGTCACGATCAGCGGATCCGAGTTGCTGCCGATCGAGCCGCTGACCAGCTGCAGGCCGGTCACGGTGCGGGGGCCGGCCTGATCGACATCGCCGCCGTTGTCCACGATCGCGGTGTCGGCCGCGCCGGGGAAGCCGCCGGTCGGCGTGCAGGTCCAGTGGGATTCGCTGTCCCAGACGCCGCTGGTCACGGCAAAGCGGCAGACCCGCGGACCGGTCGGCTGGCGATACTCGACCCGCGTTGCGGGGTATTCGAGCACGAAGCCGGTGGCGCCGCCGGTCAGCGTCAGCGTGCCGCTGCGGGCGCCGCTGGCATGCTGGATCAGCGGGAACACGTCGCTGCTGGCCGGCGTGTACGGTCCACCGGGCTGCAGTTGCGCGGCCGGATTCAGCGCCAGGGTGCTGGCTCCGGCCATCACGAGACGATCGAAGCTGGCCGCGCTGGCCAGATCCATGCGCAGCGAGCCGCCAGTGATCGTGGTCGGACCGTCCAGCGTCAGTTGGCCGATGCTGCCGGTGCCGCCGGGTTGAACCAGCGCATTCAGCGTGATGCCGGCCGCCGCTCGCAGGACGCCGGTGCCAGCGACGGTCAGCTCGATGTTGGTGCCGAGGCCAAGCGCGCCGGTGGCACGGGACAGCATGCCGTCCACCACCAGCGTGCCGCGACGCAATTGGTCAGCGCCGGAGAGCTCCAGACCGGCGCCCGCGCCGATCGCGAGTCGCGCAGCCGGATCGTCGAGAATCAGCGGCAGGCCGCCGGTCAGGGCCGCCTTGAAGCCGCCATTGATGCCGACATCCGCACCGGCGAGCAGGCGCAGCGCGCTGCCGCTGCAGCCGCTCTCGCAACTGATCAGGCGATCGGCGCCGGCGACGTTGATGGTCAGCGCCGCACTGAAGTCCAGCGTGCCGCCGAAGATCTGGATCGTGCCGCCGCTGTAGCTGCTGGCCGCAGCGCTGCTGACGGTCTGCAGGACTTGCAGGCTGCCGCCGGTGACGGCGAGTGCGCGCAGTGCCAGCGGCGATTCGACCCGCGCTGTCCCGCCCTCGACGCCGAGGCGCAGCGTGTTGCCGGTGATCGGGCGCAGCAGGCGGGTGGTGCCGGCCAGCGTCACGATCTCGCCGTTGCCGGTGAAGGGCAGGGCGGCATCGATGCTGCCGGTGGGTGCGAACTGCACCCGTGCGCCGGCGGCGATGCTGGCCAGACCAGTGCCGGTGAGGGTTGCGCGTTGGGTCAGCGAGCCGCCGGCGATGACCAGCGAGCCGTTGACGATGGTCGGCACGTTGCTGTCGAGCACGGCGCCCTGCTTGCGGAACACGCCCTGCACCAGCAGTTGGACGGCGCTGCTGTCGTTGTTCTCGAGCGACTCCATGGCGCTCGGCTCGACTTCCAGTACGCCACCAGAGGCCACCTCGACCCGCGCCGATGTCCGCAGGCACAGCTTGCCGGCGGTCCAGCGGGCTTCGCCGGCCAGGATCAGCTGACGCTCGTCCAAGCACTTGCCGACCCCGAGCAGGGCACTCTCGTTGGCGCCGCTCCCGAGCAGGCGCAGCGTCGTGCCGGCGAGGCCGGAAATCGTGCCGCCGGTCCAGGTCAGTCGCTGTGCCTGCAGGTTGGCGGCGCCGCTGAGCGTGCCGTTGCCACCGACCAGCAGATGGGTCAGAGCGACCGTACCGCTCTGCTGGAACAGCAAGCGGCCATCCTGCACGGATGCCCCCTGTGCCCCAAAGCTGCCCTGCAGCAGCACATCGCCCAGACCGAGCTTGAGCAGACTGCCGCCGCCGGTGACGGCGCCGTCGATGCTGCGGGTCTGGCCAGCGCGAAGGTTGAATTCGATGGCGCCGTTGTCGACCTGATAAGGCCCCGGGTCGCCGCTCCCCGGTCCGGTGAAGCTGGCCATACCGAGTTCGATCCGCACGCTGTTGCCGTTACGAAACTCGATCCGGTCATCCATCTCGTAACGACCGAGGCCGCGTTTGGTGACGCTGGTGCCGCCGTTGAAGGTGTTGTGGAAGAACTGGCCGCTGGCGCCGTCGCTGGCCAGCCGCAGATTGCCGGGCGCTACATCGATGATGACGCTTGCCTCGTTGCGCAGTTCGGTGTCGGTGCCGGCCAGGGTCAGCGTGCCGGCGGTCCAGGTCAGCGTGCCTTGATTGACCAGTTGGCGCCGCCGCAAGGTCTTCGCGCCGCCATTCAGGGTGCTGGTGCTGCCGGCCGGCAGCGTAATCGGAATGAAGGTATCGGGCGCTTCCAGCGTGCCGCCGCTCCACAGGAACTGGCTGCTCACGGTCAGCGCATTGGGACCGTCGATCAGCCCGGCGCGCAGATCCAGTGTTGCCACGACGACGGGCTCGGTCAGCGTGGCGGCGTCATCCACCGTGTCGAAGATGGCCGTGTCGGCCGGACCCGGGACGCCCCCCGAGATCGGCGCACAGCTCCAGCGGGTGCCGTCCAGCCAGGAACCGGCGCCCTGCCGCGTGCAGACGTTCGGGCCGGTGTCGTCGTTCTGGATGGTGACGGTGCCGGTGGCGAGCGTGACGGGTGAGCCACCCTGGCTCTGGACTCGAATCGTGAAGGTCTCGTCGGGCTCGGTCGTGGTGTCGGTCACCACGTTGACCGTGATCGTCTGCGTCCCGTCGCTGCTGAAGACCAGCGGCGCGTTGTAGGCCTGATAGTCGGCGGGGGCCGTAGCAGTGCCGTCGACGCTGCTGACGTCCACGGTGACCGGGAAACTGCTGCCGCCGCTCAGCGTGACGTCGACATTGACCGAGGTCAGGCCGGTGTTGCCCTCGCTGACGCTGACATCGCCGACGAGGTAGACCTCGCCGAGCAGCGGGTTGGCGCGGACCAGGACGTCGTCGAGGCCGTTGCGGTCGCCAACCGCCAGACTGTCGTCGTTGCTGGTGAAGGCGATCAGCGCGCCATCGCCGGACAGCGCCGGTTCGCCGGCGAAGAACGCCGCATCACTCGCGGTCGCGGTCTGCCCGGCCAGCGTGTCGCGGATCAGCACCTCACGGCTGCCCGGGCCGCGGGTGGACTTGGCGATGCCGACGGTGAAAGCGACGTAGCGACCGCTGTCGTCGATCGACAGGCCGCCGCGCAGGCCGGCGCCGAGCGGGAAGCCGCTCTGGTCGACGCCGATCAGGGTGATCTTGTTGGTATCGAGGTTGCGCAGGTACAGCTGCGGACCCGTGACGCCGTCGACCAGGTTTCCTGCAGCGGACTCGAACGCCACGAAGCGTCCGCCGCGGGCCAGCACGGCCTCGGAGACGTCGCCATTGCCGATCGTGGCGCCGACCGCGTCCAGCACGGTCGTGGTGCTCTGGCAGTGATCGCGCAGATACAGATGGCGCCGACCATCACTGACGCCGGTGACGACGTCGGTGGCGGCGCTGATGTAGATGACCCGGCAACCGCTGTCGTCCGGTCCGTCGGCCGCAAGGACCTCGGCATTGATCGCGCCGGTACCACCGACATTGACGCTGAGCAGCTTGGTGCTGGCGTCGGCGATGTCGCGCAGGTACAGCTGCGGCGGCGAGCCGATCGGTGCGCGTGCAGCGCCGGTCCCCAGGGCGGCATCGGCCGACCGGAACAGCAACTTCATGCCGTCGGTGGACAGGCTGACCAGCTCGCTGTCGGACTGCGCCTGGCTGCCGGAAGTGCTCAGGCTGACGCGCTGCAGGGTGCCATTGCCGACATTGGCGAGGAACACGTCACGCGCTGCGTTGGAGTCACCAACGACCAGATTGCTGGCGCTGGAGGTGAAGGCAACCCGCTGACCGTCGGCAGAGATCCCGGTGCGGCCGAGGCTGGCCGCATTGGCGGCGTCGGGCTGCAGCGGATCCTTGCTCAGCAGGCGGACGTCGCCGGTATCGAGATCCAGCCAGTAGACGTCCTCGAAGCTGTTCTTGTCTTCCGGGCCGAGGTTGTTCGCGGCGCTGACGATGACTGCATGACGGCCACTGGTGGAGAGGGTGGTACCGAAACTGGGGCCATTCGGCTGGCGGCCGACCGGCGCGCGCTGCACCGCGCGCGGCACGCCCTTCGGTGGTACCAGCATGTAGCCGCCCAGCGGCGCGTTCGGGTCGAGGTTAGCCAGCGTGGCAAAGCTGACCCACTGACCATCCTGTGAGACGGCGACCGAGCGGCTGTCGGCATTGCCCGGCACACCGCCGGAATCGCGACTGACGATTTCCTGGAAGAAACCGTCCGCGGTGACCGACACGACCTGGGCGTGGCCACCGGATCCGTACTCGAGGGCGTCGCTGATGAAATACACGCCGAGACTACCGATCACCGGGCTGCGTGCGCCCGTGCCGCTGCTGATCAGACCGTAGGGGGCGCGGCTCAGCAGCCGCGTGCTGCGCGTGCTGAACTCGTGCAGGTAGACGTCATTCAGACCGTTGACGTCCTCGCTGACCAGGCTGGCGCGGGTGTTGAAGACCGCGAAGTCGCCATCCGACGAGAGGCTGCCCTCCGCGGCCGAGTCGCCGGACTGGCTGCCGTCGGTGGCGATGCTCGCGCGCAGGGTCTGGCTAGTCTGGCGGTCGTGGCGGAACACGTCGATCTGGCCGTTGCTGTCACCCGGTACCAGGTTCGTGAAGTCGGACTGGAACAGGAGGTAGCGCCCGTCCGGGCTCAGATCCAGCGTCAGCGCGCCGACAAAACCGCCGTTGCCCTGACTGCCGCCGTTGCCGACGCTGACCCGCGTCGTCGTGTTGGTCCGGCGATCACGGACGAACACGTCGGTCTGGCTGTTGGAGTCGCCGATCACCAGATCGGCAGCGCGGCTGTGGAAGGCGACCAGCGAACCGTCGTGGTTGAGTCGTGGCTGGAAGGCGGAATCGCCGGAAAAGCCCCCCGAGCTGCTGGTCGACACCAGTTCGGCGGGCGTGTCGTTCTGCACATCGACGATCACCACATCGCCGCGGTCGTTGCTGTCACCGAGCAGCACGTTGCTGGCGTAGGTGGTGAAGGCCACCCAGCGGCCGTCGCCGGAGATCGTCGGCTGCACGCTGTCGCTGTTGGCCGCGTCGCCGTTGGCGGCCTTCGAGATCCGCCGGATCAGGCCCAGTCGCTGATCGAGCAGGAACACGTCCTCCTGATCGCCACGATCTTCAGGCACCAGATGCGGCTGGTCGGTCGAGAACACGAACCAGCGCCCGTCGGCCGACAGCGCGCCGGGGCCCGGGCCGGCATTTCCGCCGGGGCCGCGTCCCGATCCCTGATTGGTTTCCAGCACGCGGCGCCAGATCGAGGTGCCGACGGTGTGGTTGAGCGGACTGGCCGCGTCGCCCGCGAAGGTCCCATCGCCGCTGTACGTGGCGTTGATCAGCCCATCGCTGGCGCCGAAGGGCAGCAGGCAGCCGGACAGCGGCAACTCGGCGATGCAGCTCCCGGCTGGCGACGAGAAATTGATGATCCCGCCGGGCCGGCCGCCGCGCGGCAGCAGATCGGCCTGCACGAAGACGCTGCGGTTGGCCAGCGAGGGCTCCGGTGCCTGGACGGCAATGCGCAGATCGGTCGGCGCCGGCGCACCGACCGTCAGGCCGGCGGTGGCAAGCAGCGGCACGGCGGCATAGTCCGGGTCGCCGAGAAAACCCAGCTCCAGCACATAGGCGCCGGGTAAATCCACCGAGAGTTCGCAGCGACCGGTTCCGCTCGGCTCCAGTTCGCGGCTGGTGCAGCGGGCGGCGACGCTGCCGCTCAGGATGGCGCGGATTTCCACCGCACCGCGCGGCGTCGGGCCAAAGCCGCCGGCGGCCGCCACGCTGGCCTCGACCGTGAAGTGACTGGCGGCGCGTGGCACCGGCGGGGTTGCCGCGCCAAGGCTGCCGCTGACATCCGGACGGCCCAGCGCACGCCAGACGTCGCTGGTGCCGTTGCCGTCGCTGATACCGAGGTCGGTAGCGGCGGTGGTGAAAGCGTAGGTGCGCCCATCGCCGGAGACGGACGGCTCGCTGGAATCGCCGTTGCCCTGCACGCGGCTGCGGGTGCTGCCGCTGATCCGGTCGCGCAGGAACACATCCTTGCGGCCGTTGGTGTCGGCACCCTCGCCGAGGTTGGTCGCGGTCGAGGCAAAGGCGATGAAGCGGCCATCGGCGGAAATGCCGGGCTCGGCGGACGCGCCGTTGCTCTGGACGCCGCTGCTGCTGACGCTGACCCGCTCGGTGCGGGCGGCCGGCAGCACGCGGACGAACACGTCGCTGACGCCGTTGGTGTCGGAGAAAACGAGGTTGCTGGCGCCGGACTCGAAGGCGACGAAACGGCCGTCGGCGGAGATCACCGGATTCAGGCTGGCGCCGTCCGGGTCACCGTCGATCGTGTTCAGAGAGACTCGCTGGGTGGTGCCGAAAAAGCGGTCATGCACGAAGATGTCGCTGGCGCCATTGGCGTCGCCCGGCACCAGATTGGCGGCGGCCGAGGAGAACACGACGAAACGGCCGTCGGCACTGACATCGACGCGCACGGCGGTGCCGCTGTCGGCGGCCTCGGTGCCATCGCTGCGGAGACTGACCCGGGTGGTGGAGCCGAAGTTGCGGTCGCGGACGAACACGTCGCTGCCATTGTTGGTGTCGCCCGGGACCAGATTGCTGGCCGACGAAACGAAGGCGACAACCAGACCATTGGCGGAGATCGCCGCCCGTCCGCTGGGGCCGTTGGCCTGGGCTCCGTCATGGGCGACGCTGATCCGCTCTGGCGGATCGCTCGGTGTGGCCAGGTCACGCAGCACAATATCGGCCACCGCGTTGGCATCGCCGGGCAGCAGGTTGGTCGCCTGCGTGGTGAACACCACGAGTGCGCCGTCGGGCGTGGCGTCCGGCTCGGTGCTGGCGCCATTGCCCGGTACGGTCAGGTTCTGGCTGACCAGAATATGCGGATCGGTCGGGTTGTCGGTCTTGACAAAGATGTCGCTGACGCCATTGGTGTCGCTGGCGATCAGCGTCGCGGCCGTCGACTGGAACACGACTTCCCTGATCTGGCCCGGAGACTTGTCCAGGGCGACCGTACGGCTGCTCTGGCCAGCCATCTGCGGCGTGCCGCGCTGGATGCTGACCGGGGCGTTCTGCGCCAGCGCCGGGAGGCTCAGACACAGCCCGAGGGCGGCAATCAGGTTGCGGAGCCCGGAACCGGCTCGGATCACCCGCGCGTACCGGGAACTGTGCTGTGCGGATGCCGCCACCATATCGCCTCCAATCTGTGACCGCAGGCACGGCCACGGGGTCGCAACGGTCACCGTCGCGTCAGGAATGTCTATCGTAGCTCTACGCTGCGTGTGGCGCCGCGTCAGGCCTCGTCGTCGCGGTAGATGCCGACGCGGACGCCGGTGGACGGCATGTAACTCGCCCGATACATGCCCGGCGAGTTGAAGGGCAGGGTGATGTGGCCGTGGCGATCGATGGCGATCAGACCACCGCTGCCGCCCATCGCCTCGATCCGGTCGAGCACGGCCTGCGCTGCAGCTTCCAGCGGCTGGGCGCCGTAGACCATCCGCGCGTGGATGTCGTAGGCCAGCACGGTCCTCAGGAAGAACTCGCCGTGGCCGGTGGCCGACACGCAGCAGCTGTCGTCGTCGGCCCAGGTGCCGGCGCCGATCACCGGCGAGTCGCCGAGCCGGCCCGGGACCTTGTTGGTCATGCCACCGGTGGAGGTCGCCGCCGCCAGATGGCCGTGTGCGTCACGGGCGACCGCACCGACCGTGCCGGTCTTGTCCTTCGGGTCCAGAGGCACCGAGCCGATGACGCCATAACGCTCGTCGTGGTCCAGACTGACGCGGCCCTCGGCCTGCGCCAGTCGGAGCTGCTCGACCCGCTCGGGGATCACGAAAGCCGGCGGGTCCTGACAGGGCAGCCCTTGCGCTGCGGCCCAGCGGTCGGCGTTCGGGCCGGCCAGCAGCACGTGCTGGCCATCGTCCAGCAGTGCGCGGGCGGCGGCGATCGGGTGGGTGATGCGACTGACGCCGCCGACCGCCCCGGCGCGGCGGTCTCGACCCTCCATGATCGAGGCGTCGAGTTCGACCACGCCGTCGCGGTTCAGGACGGCACCGTAGCCGGCATTGAAGAACGGACAGGATTCCAGCTCGGCGACCGCCCACTGCACGGCATCCAGTGCGGTGGCGCCAGTCTTGAGCAGCGCCACGGCGCCCTCGGCAATGCGATGCAGCTCGGTCCGGTAGGCGGACTCGCGTTCGGCGGAGAACTGCTCGCGGTCGATGACGCCGGCACCGCCGTGCAGCGCGAAGCGGATCAGGCTCATGGTGTATTCCAATCGGGTTCCGGCTCGACCGGTGAGAGGTTTTCACGCACCCAGCGGCCGGCGGCGCCGGGCAGGGTGGCCAGCTGTCCGATCAGCATCGGTGACAGGCTCAGCTTCAGCTTCCAGCCCTCGGCGGCGCTGTGCTCCTCGCGGAGCGCATCGACATGCAGCAAACGGGCCCGCAGCTCGCCGAGCGCATACGGCAGCAGCACCCAGCGCTCGACGCTGCTGGGCACCAGACGCGCCTCGATGGTGCTGCGCAACTCGGGCAGGCCGACGCCGGTCAGCGCCGAAATGTGCACCGACTTGGCGGTCGGATCGGGCGCCGGCCAATGTTCCAGCTGGTCGGCCTTGTTCCAGACGATCAGCTGCGGCACCGCGCCGGCGCCGATTTCCTCCAGTACGCGATTGACCTCGACGATGCGTTCCTCGGCGGCCGGGTCGGCGGCATCGACCACATGCAGCAGCAAGTCCGACTCGCGTGCCTCGGTCAGCGTGCTTTTGAAGGCGGCGATCAGCTCATGCGGCAGTGCGCGGACGAAGCCGACGGTGTCGGCTACGGTCATCGCGCCGAAACTGAAACCGCCGACGCGGCGCACGGTCGGGTCCAGCGTGGCGAACAGCTGGTCGGCGACGTAGACGGCATCACCGGTCAGGCGGTTGAACAGCGTCGACTTGCCGGCATTGGTGTAGCCGACCAGCGCGAGCTGCGGCAGCGCGCTGCGCAACCGGGCCTGCCGACCCTGCTCGCGCTGCGCCTGGACACTTTCCAGCTTGCGGCTCAGCATCTGGATGCGATCCGCCACGAGGCGACGATCCATCTCCAGCTGAGTCTCGCCCGCGCCGCGGTTGCCGATTCCGCCGCGCTGGCGCTCGAGGTGGGTCCAGCCGCGGACCAGCCGGGTCGACATATGCTTCAGATGGGCGAGCTCGACCTCCAGCTTGCCCTCGTGCGAGCGGGCGCGCAGGGCGAAGATGTCAAGGATCAGGGCGGCGCGATCAACCACGCGGCAGCTCAAATGGCGCTCCAGATTGCGCTCCTGGGCTGGCGTCAGCGCGTAATCGACCAGCACCAGATCAGCGCCGCTGGCTTCCTTCAGCGCCTTGGCTTCGTCGGCCTTGCCGATGCCGATGAACAGCTTGGGGTTCGGCTTGTCGATCCGGGCCGGCAGCTCGGCGACCAGTTCGGCGCCGGCGGAGCGGGCCAGTTCGCGGAATTCGGCATCGGCGTCGTCGGCCCGATTGCGGATTTTCGGGAGGATCAACAGCGCGCGCTGGCCGCCCTGCTCACGTTCGATGAATTGCAAGTGGGTGAATGCTCCAGTCGTTCGTCGGATCGGGCGGCCCGGCAACCGGGCCGCCAGTGGGTCGTTCGGTGCTTACTTGTCGCGCAGTTCGCGGCGCAAAATCTTGCCGACGTTGGTCTTCGGCAGATCGGCACGGAAGACGATGACCTTCGGCTTCTTGTAGCCGGTGAGTTGTTCCTTGCAGAAGTCCATCAGCTGCGCCTCGGTCAGATTCGGGTCTTTCTTGACCACGAACAGTTTGACCGCTTCGCCGGAGTTCTTGTCCGGAACACCAACCGCGGCGCATTCCAGCACGCCGGGATGCATGGCGACCACATCCTCGATTTCATTCGGATAGACATTGAAACCGGACACCAGAATCATGTCCTTCTTGCGGTCGACGATCTTGGTGAAGCCACGCTCGTCCATGATCCCGATGTCGCCGCTCTTCAGAAAGCCGTCCGGCCAGAACACATTGGCGGTTTCTTCCGGTCGCTGCCAGTATTCCTTCATCACCATCGGGCCGCGCATGCAGATTTCGCCGCGCTCGCCGATCGGCACTTCGTTGCCGTGGTCGTCACGGATCGACACTTCGCCGCCCGGCATCGGAATGCCGACGGTGCCATTGTATTCGCGGCTGATCGCACTGTTGCAGGTAAAACCGCTGGAGGTTTCGGTCATGCCGAAGCCCTCGACGATCGGACAGCCAGTCAGCTTCATCCATTTCTCGGCCACCGCCGCCTGCACCGCCATCCCGCCGCCGTTGGAGACCCGCAGTCCGCTGAAATCGACGGTCGCGAACTCCGGCTGATTGAGCAGGCCATTGAACAGCGTGTTGACCGCCGGCAACATGTTGAAGCGGTACTTCTTCATCTCGGCGATAAACTTGCCCATATCGCGCGGATTCGGGATCAGCAGGTTCATGCCGCCGCTGCGCATGCCGAGCAGGCAGCAGGTGACCAGCGCGAAAACGTGATACAGCGGCAATGCGGTAACGATCACCGGGCTTTCGATCTTCGGCTCGACGTTCAGCGCCGGCTTCATCCATTCATGCGAGGCCAGCAGTGCACCGATGATGGTCTTGTGCAGCAGTACGGCGCCTTTGGAAACGCCGGTGGTGCCGCCGGTGTATTGCAGGAACGCGATATCTTCGTGGGTGGCCTCGACGCGCTTGAAACCGGCCGCCCGGCCGCGAGTCAATGCAGTGTTGAAGGGGATTGCGCCCGGGAGTGAAAAATCCGGCACCAGCTTCTTGATCTTGCGGATCACGAAATTGGTGATGAAACCCTTCGGAAATCCGAGCAGGTCGCCGATCGAGGCCAGTACAACAGTCTTGATCGGGGTCTTGGCAATGACTTCGGAGAGCGTGTTGGCGACATTTTCCAGAACGACGATGGTCTGGGCGCCGGAGTCCTTCAGCTGGTGCTCCAGTTCGCGCGGCGTATAAAGCGGATTGACGTTGACCACCACCCCGCCGGCGCGCAGGATACCGGCGAGCACGACCGGATAGTTCAGGATGTTCGGCAGCATGATCGCGACCCGATCCCCCTTCTTCAGGCCCTGGGCCTGCAGAAAGCCGGCAAACTGCTGCGAGAGCTGGTCCAGCTCGCGGTAGCTCAGCTTGCGATCCATGCAGACGAAGGCCGTGCGGTCGGCAAACTTCGCGAAGCTGTCCTCGAACAGTTGGATCAACGACTGGTAGGCGTTGATGTCGATATCGGCGGGGACGCCGGGCGGGTAATGCTGCAACCAGACTTTTTCCATGACGGGCTCCCTCGGCAGGTCTTCGGTGACCGAAAGTCGGAGCTTAACCCGTGGCTCGCGCAAGTTTTCATGGTTGCGGATGGGGCGTCGCATCCCGTCGCGAACCATGCCGGATTCACGTCCGGACCCCGAACATTCCCACCCCCATTGCGGAGGCCCGTACATGACCCCCATCGAAACCAGTGTCCGCGCCGCTCTCGCGCAGATCGTCGACCCGAACACCGGACAGGACCTGGTCTCCGGTCAGTCGGTGCGCAGCATCGCGGTAGCGGTGGATCGGGTGCTGGTCGACCTGCAGCTCGGCTATCCGGCCGAGGCCTACGCGCCGACCTGGGCTCGGCAGCTGGAGGCGCAGCTTGCAGCGGTGCCCGGCGTTTCGGCGGCCAGCGTCGCGATCAGCTGGCGGGTGCATGCTCATCGGGTGCAGCAGGGACTTGCGCCGGTGGAAGGCGTCCGCAACATCATTGCCGTGGCTTCGGGCAAGGGCGGCGTGGGCAAGTCCACGACCGCTGTCAATCTGGCTCTTGCCCTGAAGGCCGAGGGCGCGCGGGTCGGCATCCTCGATGCCGACATCTACGGTCCAAGTCAGCCGCTGATGACCGGCCAGTCCGGCATGCCGCAGTCCACCGTGGGCAACAAGTTGATCCCGAAGACCAATCTCGGCCTGCAGGTGATGTCGATCGGCTTCCTGCTGGGCGACGACCAGCCGGTGATCTGGCGCGGCCCGCTGGTGACCCGCGCGCTGCTGCAGATGCTGACCGAGACGGTCTGGGACAACTTGGACTATCTGGTGATCGACATGCCGCCTGGTACGGGCGACATCCACCTGACGCTCTGTCAGCGCGTGCCGGTGTCCGGGGCGCTGATCGTCACCACCCCGCAGGACATCGCGCTGGCTGATGCCCGCAAGGCGCTCCGGATGTTCGAGGAGGTCAAGGTTCCGGTGATCGGCATCGTCGAGAACATGAGCGTCTACTGTTGCCCTGCCTGCGGTCACGCCGAGCCGATCTTCGGCAGCGGTGGCGGCGCGAAGATCGCCGCACAATACGGGGTCGAGTTGCTGTCGCAGCTGCCGCTGGATGCGCGGATCCGCGAGGAAGCCGATAACGGGGTGCCGACCGTGGTCGCCGAGCCCGACTCGCCGCTGACCGCGATCTATCGGGAGCTGGCGCGCAAGACCGCCGGTCGCCTGTCGAGACAGTCGCGCAACAAGGCGATCGCCTTTCCGCAGATCGTGATCCAGCAGAGTTGAGGATCGTGCCCGACGCGTGAGCGTCGGGCCGGTCGGGCTCAGAACAGCCCGGCGAGTTTGGCGCCGACGGCGGCCAGTGCGACAACGGCCACGGCAACGACGATCCAGACGACGGGCGACGGCCCGGACTTCGCAGCGCTGGCAGGTGCGAAAGCGATTTCCGGCTCGGCCGGGCGATGCGCGGGCAGGTGGCCACCGCCGTCCTTGCCCGGGGCCAGCACCTGGAAGCGCAGCGTGTCCAGACGCAGTTCGTCGCCGGGCCGGATCAGCTCGCGGGTGATCCGCTTGTCGTTGATGAAGGTGCCGTTGGCCGAGCCCAGATCTTCGACCCACAGGCCGTCGGCGGTCGGACGCAACTCGCAATGCCGGCGCGACAGCTCGTCAGTGGTAATGGTGATGTCGCAGCCGTCCTGCCGGCCGATCACGGTCGGGCCGGTGATCGGAAAGACCTTGCTGAAGGTCGGGCCGGAAACGCCGCGCAGCACGAATTTCGGCAGCGCCGAACGGATCTTGGTGCGGCCATCATCCTCATCCGGCCCCCGCTTGATCGACACCGCCGCGGCCGCAGCCTTGTCCACGGCAACGACCCGGCAGCGGACTTCACCGAAAAACAGCAGATCCCCGGCCTTGATGACGGTCGTGTTCTGGATCCGGACCCCGTTGACCTGGATCGGCTGGTCGGTATGGATCGGACGGATCTTGTAGCTCTCGCCCTGCACCAGCACTTCGGCGTGACGGGGGGCCACGCCGCGACCAGCAACGATGATTCTGGCGTCCGCACCGCTGCCGAGGACGTGGTTGCCATCGCCGAGGTCGATCGGCGCATGTTCGCCGTTCGGGAAGAGCAGTTTGATCATGGGCCTGTCTGCGCTGGGTGCGGGCGTGTGCCGGAAAGGTGAATCGTACACGCCGCCCGCAGGAGTGCTACAGACACGGTCAGGTGCCGCGGTGCCAGCACCGCGGCAGGCCGGACTCACGCCTCGTCGGCTTTCATGCCGGCGTGATACGTCTCGTAGACGTAGATCGGAAAGCCGAGGTCGCCGAGTTGCTCCTCGACGATCGGCTTGACCACGCTCCACTCCAGGCCGCCGACGCCGGTGGCGAGTCGCGGAAGCGCCAGACTGTCGACCGACTCCTTGTCGAGCGCGTGGCGCAGCGCTTTCAGTGCGTGCAGGACGTTGGACGCGGTGGCCTTGCCAGGTCGGGCGCCGTGTTCGTGACCGCCGTCCTGTGTCAGCAGGTTCCAGATCCGGATGCCGTGGCCGCCCCACAGCCAGACGCCGCCTGCCTTCGGATGGGTGGTGTTGGCGTAGTGGCGGTAGTCCTTCGCCAGCGACGGCCATTTCTCGCGCAGGGCAAGCGCCAGTCCGTGATCGAAATGTTCGTTCGCAGCGATGCCGTGGGCGATGGTGCCGGCGCCGGACAACAGCAGGTCTCCGGAAACGTACTTCAGCATCAGAGGCTCCAGTGCTTGGATGAGGTCGACGCATCGTCGACCTTTGCGGGCCGGCTGACCATCGGGCAAATCGTCGCGGCTGGGTCGGACGGATTCAGCTGCGGCTGGGAAACCAGCAGTTGAAGGCGATCGTGATCCGCTCGCCCTCGCCGTGGAAGGGCAGGACCTCGTGCTGCAGCCAGGAGGGAAACAGGATCAGGTCGCCGCCTTCGAGCCGGAAGCCGCTGTTGCCGGTATGGAAGGGCTGTTGCAGTCGGGCATTGGCTGCGTCGACGTACATGTTGGCGATCGACAGGGGGTTGATGAATCGCAGCATGCCGCTGTCCGGCTGATCCGGGTCGTGGCGGCCGCCATCGACGCAGTACACGCCTGACCAGGACGCCATCGGATGATTGTGGATGCCGAACCAGCCGCCGCGGCGGGTGATGTGGAACCAGGTGTGGCTCTTGATCTCGATGCGGTGCAGATCGGCAGCGGTGTAGCCGTTCAATTGCGCGATCAGGTGCGATAGCGCGCCCCAGCACTGCTGGCGCAGCTTCAGGATCGGAGCATCGGCCCAGGCGAATAGATCGAAGCGGCTTTCGTAGAGGCCATGCGGCACGATCATGCTCGGGTGCGGATTGCGGTGCTCGGCTGTCTCGCGAGAGAGCAACAGATTGCGCAGTTCGACGTTGAGGCGTTCGGTGTCCGGCAGCTTCAACTGCGCGATCGGCACGGCGAACAGGGGCTTCAGTTGCATGAGAGGAAGTGTCGGAGGCAGAAACGAAAGAAGCCGCGACGATGCGCGGCTTCTGGTCAGACGAACCCGGCGCGAGGCCGGGTTCGACGGGTTGGCTTCAGGCCTTGGCCGGAGCAGCGCCACCCTGCGGACGCGGAGCCGGGACGCGGACCGTGGCGGCCGAGCCGACGCGGGCGCCGGTGGCGAAGTAGTCATGCAGGTCGTGCGCGAACTCGTCCAGCTTCGACAGCGTCACGCGGTTGGCGCGGACGAAGAAGTTGTAGCCCAGCACCGCCGGAATTGCGACGCCCAGGCCGATGCAGGTCATGATCAGTGCTTCACCGACCGGCGCGGCAACCACGTCCAGCGAAGCCTGGCCGCTCGAACCGATGCGGATCAGCGCGTGGTAGATGCCCCACACCGTGCCGAACAGACCGACGAAGGGCGCGGTCGAACCGACGGTGGCCAGCAGCGTCAGGCCGTTCTCCAGCTGGGTGCTCTCGCGAGCGACACCCTGGCGCAGGGCGCGGTCGATGAACTCCGAGCGGTTCAGCGCTTCGACGAGGCGGTTGCCTTCGCTCTTGGCGTGGTGGGCTGCGGCGTTGGCGCAATCCAGCGCGACCTTCGAGAACGGCTCGCTGGCCGGCTGCGATTCCATCGAGCGGATCGCGTCCTGCGGATTGGAGTGGCTCCAGAACTCTTCGATCACGCGGTCGGCGCGCGAACTGATCATCAGGTTGCGGATGCTGTTGACGATGATGTAGTAGAGGCTGGAAAGACCCATGACGCCCAGCGTGATCAGCGTGACCCAGCCGACGGTGTCCATCACCTCAAGCATGTGCATGAAGCCCATCTGGTTCTTCATGCCTTCGGCGCCACCTTCGGCAGCAAACGCCGCCACCGGAAGGATGCCGACGGCGAGCGCCGCGATTCGTGCCTTCATTCCACTCATTGCCATTGCATCACTCCCTGAACGATCCGGTGACTACCCGTTGGTCGCGGGAGCGTAACAGAGCCGATTCTCGCTTCGCACCCGCCATCCGCCCACCCGCCGGCGCGGCATTCGGCGTGGGCTCACACGATTCACGCTGGTCGTCACGCTGTCCACGCCCGAGCCCTTCGCATCGTCGCCTCGCGATCGCGCGCTACCCTGTGCGGCCACGTTTCCGGAGGCTGCGATGCCGACCCGTCTCAGTGTCAACGTCAACAAGATCGCCGTGTTGCGCAACTCGCGCGGCGGCACCGAGCCGGGCGTGCTGACGGCTGCGCGGACCGCGGTCGCGGCTGGCGCCGAGGGCATCACGGTGCATCCGCGTCCGGACCTCCGGCATATCCGGCCCGATGATGTGTACGCACTGGCCGACGCCGGGCTCGGGGTCGAGTTGAACATCGAGGGCAATCCCTTTGCCCCGGCGAACGACCGCTATCCGGGTCTGCTGGCGCTGGTCGAGCGCGTACGGCCGGCGCAGGTCACGCTGGTGCCCGATGCCGACGGACAGATCACCAGCGACCACGGCTTCGATCTGGCCGCCGATGCGCCTCGGCTGGCGCCGCTGATTGCCGCCTTCCGCGACCTGGGTGCGCGGGTCAGCCTGTTCGTCGACCCGGACGCCGCGAATCTGCACCTCGCGGCGGCGCTCGGGGCCGAGCGCATCGAGCTGTACACCGGGCCTTATGCCGAGGCGTTTGCGGCCGGCCGGGTCGAAGAGGGTCTGGCGCCGCTGCGCCGCACGGCGGAGCGTGCAGCGGCGCTGGGACTGGGCGTCAATGCCGGGCATGACCTGAATCAGCAGAATCTGCGCACGCTGAAGCTGGCGTTGCCGGGACTGCTGGAAGTGTCGATCGGCCACGCCTTGATCGGCGAGGCGCTGTACGACGGCCTGGCGACGACGGTCGGGTGCTATCTGGCGCTGCTGGCCGACTGAAATTGCATGGTCTGCGTGATTCCGCTGGCCGCGTCTGGTGCGGTCAGCGGCTCAGTCTGCGTACTCGAACTGATAGCCGGCGTAGTCCAGCCGGACCCGTGGCCCGCTGCGATCGACGCGCACCCGTTCGCCGAGCAAGGGGCCGAGACCGGCGAACACCAGCGTATGGCGATCGCGCACGGCGAGCGGCATTCGCGGAGTCACGGTGAGGATCGACGGAACCTCGTACTCCACCACCAGTTGCCCGGCCTCCCGGCGCAGCTCGATTTCGCTCAGTTCCAGCCGCTCGGTCGGCGCATCTGGGTTCAGCAGCCGATAGCGGCCCAGTGGCAGCTCGGCGTCGATGCCGGCGGGTTCGGCGGGCAGGGCGCTGCCGAGCAGAACGGGGGTGCCGAAGCCGTTGCCGAGCAGGACCTCGCGACCCGCGAAGCGGGCTGGTGCGATGACCACACGGTTGATCGGTCCGACGCCGATTGGCACGAAGCCGAGCATCCGCCAGCGAATCTGGTACCAGCCGTCATCACGCTGGTAAGCGCGGAACTTGAGTCCGAGCACGTCGAAGTCGAAGCCGCCGTCGAAGGCGCGGGTGTCGAGCAGGCCCCCCGGCGTCGCATAGCGCGGCATGGCCTCGGCCAGCGTGACGCCGGCGGGGATGCCGAGCTGAGGCGGCAGTTCTTCGCGGGCGAATTTGATGTCGCGGCCGAGTTGCTGGGTCAGGAACGCGGCCAGCACATCCTCGGCGAGGCGGTTCACTTCGCCGCGGGCGTCGGCCGAGTTGCCGAGCACCACGACGCCGAAGCGATGGGCCGGCAGTAGCCGCACCTCACCGCGAAAACCCTCGCCCTCGGTGCCGAAGCGCAGCGTCGGGCCCATGCCCGGCTCGCGCTCGCCGCGCACGTACAGCCCGAGGCTGACGCCGTTCCCGAAATCCAGCGGCACATCGCCGTTCTGCACCTCGGTCAGCGTGCGCAGCGAGGCCGCGGACCACGGGCCCTCGGTGCGGAACAGGGCGGCCGACAGCCGGGCCAGATCCTCGGCGCTGCCCTCCAGCCCGACCACCTCCGGATCGCGGGTGTAGTGCCGCGGCAGGGCTTCCTTGTCCTCGTGACCACTGGGCACCAGCGTGTCCGGATGGAAGCCGGCCTTGACACCAAGCGGAGCGAAGACCACATCCCGGAGCAGCCGGGTGTAATCGGTCCCGGTGGCGTGTTCGATGAGGTCGCGGACCAGCGCGAGTCCGACCGGCGAGTAACTGTGCAGTTGCCGCGGCGGCCGCGCTGCGTACAGCCACTGCGGCTCGGCGAGGTTCTGCGGCATCTGCGGCGCTTCGGCGAGCAGCCCCTGCAGCCGCCCGGTCGGCAGCCCGGCGTGATGGGTCAGCAGATCGCGCAGTGTGACCGTGCTGGCGTCGAGTTCGCTGCCGGCCAGTCGCTCGGGCGGCAGCAGCTCGGCGAGTGTGGCGTCCAGATCGAGCTGGCCGGCCTCGACCAAACTCAGCACCAGCATTGCCATCGGCAGTTGCGAGGCGCTGCCCCACGGGTGCAGCTGTTCGAGGATCAGCGGCGTCCGATGGGTGCGATCGGCGATGCCGAAGCTGCCGGCGTAACGCAGCTCGCCGTCCTCGATGATCGCCAGCGTGACGCCGGGCAGGCGGCCGCTGCGGGTCTCCTTGCGGACCCGTTCTTCGGTCGCGTCCTCGACCCAGCGCGGCAGGGGACCGACGGCAGCGGCCGATCCGGCCAGCAGCATTCCCAGGGACAACAGCCAGCCACGCATCACGGCACTCCGGTCAACAGCGGGTCGAGCGCGGCGCGCACGTGCTTCAACAGCAGCGGCTGCGCTTCGGCGGTCGGATGCAGGCGATCGCCCTGAAACCAGCGTTCGTCGGCGGCGATCGGTTCGAGCAGGAAGGGCAGCAGCGGCAAATCCAGCTCTTCGGCGACGTTGGCGAAACTGCCCTCGAACGCCCGGGTGTAGGCCGGCCCATAGTTCGGTGGAATACGAATCCCGACCAGCAGCACGCGGGCGCCAGTCGCGGTGGCTGCCTTGGCCATCCGGCGCAAATTCGCCGCGAGCAGGTCGGGCGCCAGTCCGCGCAAGCCGTCGTTGGCGCCCAGCGCGATGACCACCACGGCGGGCTGGTGACGGGCGAGCGCATCGGCAATCCGGGCCGCTCCACCGCTGCTGGTCTCGCCGCTGACGCTGGCGTTGACCACCTCCCAGGCCTTGCCCTCGGCCTTCAGTTCGGCGGCGAGCAGGCCGACCCAGCCCTGTTCGGCGTTGAGCCCGTATCCCGCGGACAGGCTGTCGCCCAGCACCAGCAGACGCTGCGTGGCCGCAGCACTGGCGGACCAGGCGACGAGGAGGGTCAGCAACAGGATCCGCAGCATTTGCATCGTCAGTACATCATCCCGGTTTCGAGCCGGGCCTCCTCGCTCATCATGGTCTGGTTCCAGGGCGGATCGAAGGTCAGCTCCACATCGGCCTCGACCACGGTCGGGATCTCTTCGAGTACCCGCCGCACGTCGCCGATCAGCGTGTCGCCCATGCCGCAGCCTGGGGCGGTCAGCGTGATCCTGGCGTGCACCTTGCGTTCGCCGGGGCTCAGACGCTCCAGCCTCGCCTCGTAGACCAGACCGAGGTCAACGATGTTCACCGAGATTTCCGGGTCGTAGCAGCTGCGCAACTGGGTCCAGATCAGCTTCTCGACCTCGTCATCGCTGGCGCCCTCGGGCAGGGTCGGGCGGGCCATCGGCTCCTTGCCCAGCGCATCGGCGTCCTCGTTGGCGATGCGGAACAGGTTCCCTTCCAGGTAGATGGTGAAGCTGCCGCCCAGCGCCTGTGTGATGTAGCCCACCGAGCCTGCGGGAAGGTCAACGGCCTCGCCTTGCGGGACGCGGATGGCGGCGACGTTGCGTTCGAGTTTGAAGGGCTCGCTGGTGCGGCTGTAGCTCACGGGGGGCTCTTACAGGACCGGATTGGTCCTCTATGGTCCGCCTGTCTGCTTCAATTGCCGATGAAGGCGGCTTCAGAGGCCGACCAGAACACGAACGGTAACGATCGGGCTGGTGCAGTCCGGCGTTGCCACCATCCATTCGGTCATGTCGGCAACGTGGTCGCCCAGCAGGCCGCCGAGCACGGTCAGCTTCAGCAGCAGCGCCACGATGCGGACGCCACGCAGGAAAACTGCCATCCGGCCGCCACGCGGTCCGCGGCGTCGCTGGATCCACGCCAGCAGGGCCAGCAAGGGCTGATCGAGAACGCCTTCGATGGCGCGGAGGCGGCGTTCGGCCTGACGGGCCAGCGGGGTGTGCGGTGAGCGGGGCATGGCATCGGGTCCGGTGGGATCTGTGGAGTGCTTAGCAGAAGCCGTGCCATCCGCATCGGAATCTCCAAGTAATTGATCGAATTGATTTTCCATGCGCTATCCCATTCGTCCGGGTGTCCGGTTCTGCGTCGGCGGACCGTGGTCTGCACATCAAGTTCACTGATTCGTCCGCGCCGGAAGTCATGCGGCCCGCAGCGCTGCGGGCTCCGGACCTTGCTGCGATACTCGGCGGTTCCCAGGCCCCGGGCCGCCGCGATCCCCTTCACCGATGAGCACGCCGAACACTGTCCTGTCCAGCAACGCGATCCGCACGGCCTTCCTCGACTACTTTGCCGGCCAGGGCCATCGCGTGGTGGCCTCGTCGCCGCTGGTTCCGGGCAATGACCCAACGTTGCTGTTCACCAACTCCGGGATGGTGCAGTTCAAGGACTGCTTCCTCGGCGCCGACCGCCGCGAGTACACGCGAGCCGCCACGGCGCAGCGCTGCGTCCGTGCCGGCGGCAAGCACAACGATCTCGAGAACGTGGGGTACACCGCGCGGCACCACACCTTCTTCGAGATGTTGGGCAACTTCAGCTTCGGCGATTACTTCAAGCGCGATGCGATCCGCTACGCGTGGGAGTTGCTGACCGGCGTCTATGGCTTGCCGGCGGACAAGCTCTGGGTCACGGTCTATCACACCGACGACGAGGCCTACGCGCTGTGGCGCGACGAGATGGGCGTGCCGACCGAGCGCATCGTGCGGATCGGCGACAACAAGGGCGCGCCCTATGCCTCGGACAATTTCTGGCAGATGGCCGACACCGGGCCCTGCGGTCCGTGCAGCGAGATCTTCTATGACCACGGTCCCGGCGTCGCCGGCGGGCCGCCGGGATCGGAGGACGCCGACGGCGATCGCTACATCGAGATCTGGAACTTGGTGTTCATGCAGTTCGAGCGGCATGCCGACGGCAGCCTGACGCCGCTGCCGAAGCCCTGTGTCGACACCGGCATGGGCCTGGAGCGGCTGTCGGCGGTGTTGCAGCACGTCCATTCCAACTACGAAGTCGACTCGATGGCGGCGCTGGTCGCCGCGGCGCAGCGGGCGACCGGCGCCAGCGATGCCGGCAGCCCCAGCCTGCGGGTGATCGCCGACCACATTCGCGCGTGTTCCTTCCTGATCTGCGATGGCGTGTTGCCCGGTAACGAAGGCCGGGGCTACGTCCTGCGCCGGATCATCCGCCGCGCGCTGCGGCACGGCTGGAAGCTGGGCAAACAGGGTCCTTTCTTCCACACGCTGGTCGACGATCTGGTCGCCGTGATGGGCGTGGCCTATCCGGAGCTGGTCAAGCGTCGCGGCCTGATCGAGCAGGCACTGGCCGCCGAGGAGCGCCGCTTCGGCGAGACGCTGGCGTCGGGCATGGAGAAATTCGAGGAAGCGGTGTCGGGCTTGGCTGACGGCGAGCGTACGCTGTCCGGGCCCGTGCTGTTCAAGCTCTATGACACCTACGGTTTCCCGGTCGACCTGACCGCCGACATCGGCCGCGAACGCGGACTGGCGGTCGACGAGTCCGGCTTCGAGCGCGAGATGGAGAAGGCCCGCGAATTGTCGCGCGAGCGCAGCCGCTTCGGCGGCGGCGTCACGATCACTGCGGAACAAGTGCAGGGGTTGGAGGCAACGCAGTTCCTCGGCTACACCGGCACCGCGGCCGAGGGCTGTCGGGTCGTCAAGTTGCTGGTCGAAGGCCGCGAGGTCGAGGAGCTGGTCTCGGCCGACCCTGCCATCGTGATTCTCGATCGCACCCCGTTCTATGCCGAGTCCGGCGGCCAAGTGGGCGATACCGGGCTGCTGGTCGATGGCGAACTGCGCTTCGAAGTCGCCGACACCCAGAAGCTGGCCGGCGTGTTCCACGGCCACCTCGGCCGGCTGGCATCTGGCGTGCTCCGGGTGGGCATGACGCTGACCGGTCACGTCGATGCCGAACGCCGCCAGCGCGTGCGGCTCAATCACTCGGCCACGCATCTGCTGCATGCAGCGCTGCGCGAGGTGCTCGGCGAGCACGTCTCGCAGAAGGGCTCGCTGGTGGCACCGGACAAGCTGCGATTCGACTTCTCGCACTTCCAGCCGGTCAGTCGGGCCGAGCTGCGCGAGATCGAGCGGCGCGTCAACGCGGTCGTCCGCGGCAACGGCGCGGCCACCGCCGAGGAAATGGGCTACGACGACGCCATCACGGCCGGCGCCATGGCGCTGTTCGGCGAAAAGTACGGAGACCGGGTGCGGGTCCTGAAGATGGGCGGTGGGTACTCGACGGAGCTGTGCGGCGGAACCCACGTCGACCGGGTCGGCGATATCGGCCTGTTCCGCATCGTCGGCGAGGGCGGCGTTGCGGCGGGCATCCGCCGGATCGAGGCGGTGACCGGCGAGGGCGCCCTTGCCGCGGTCGACGCTGAGCGCGGCTGGTTGGAGCAGTCGGCCGCGCTGTTGTCGGCCACGCCGAACTCGGTGGCGGAGAAGGTGGAGTCGGTGCTGGTGCGTACGCGCGAGCTCGAGCGCGAGCTGGAGCGCCTGAAGGCCAAAGCCAACGCGGCGCTGGGTCGCGAGCTGGCCGAGACCGCGGTCGTGGTCGGAGACGTGCGCGTGCTGGCGGCGCGTGTCGAGGGTCTGGAATCGAAGGCGCTGCGCGAGCTGGCGGATCAGCTGCGGGATCGGCTCGGCAACGCCGTGGTCGTGCTGGCGGGTGCTCATCAGGGCAAGGTCTCGCTGATCTCGGCGGTCAGCGGAACGGCGCTGGGCCGGGTCAAGGCAGGCGATGCGCTGTCGCAGGTCGCCCGCCAGATCAACGGCAAGGGCGGCGGCAAGCCGGATTTGGCGCAGGGTGGTGGCGAGGACCTGCCGGCCTTGCCGTCGGTTCTGGCGGGAATTCCGGCGTGGGTGTCGGAGCGTCTGCCCGTTCGAACCTGAACGAGTTAGAGGGGAAGGGGAAGTAGTAGTTGACTGGAAATTGGAAGTGGGTAGAGTAGCGGCCTCTCCGGTGACGGGGACGCTGAGCGGGAACGCCGCAAGCGGGTTGGCGATGATGCCGAC
>Ga0075154_10000301_pt1 | contig 43696 bp, 32 predicted proteins | sample JI71714BDNA_FD_70965 | JGI IMG/M metagenome (GOLD analysis project Ga0075154, IMG submission 70965) | Wastewater effluent complex algal communities from Wisconsin, to seasonally profile nutrient transformation and Carbon sequestration -... | ecosystem: Engineered > WWTP > Effluent > Algae... | reverse complement strand
GGGCGAGCGATGTGCCGAAGGCACCGCGAGCCCCGGTGTCCGAGGTGGAGCTGACGCGGACCGCGGAGCAAAGCTCCGCAAGCCGTCAACGGGCGAGCGATGTGCCGAAGGCACCGCGAGGGCCGTGGTCCGAGGTGGAGCTGGCGCGGACTGCCTTCGACCTTGCCGCGCACTCCACGACCGCAGGGAAGCGAACTCGGGTCGCGCCGTCGATCACCTCGAACGCTCACCGCCAGCCGAGATCGCCACGGCGCGTTGCGCCTCGCGATGACGAGACTTGAGGGCGGGCGGCGCATGTGACGCCGCGGGTTGCCGCGTACTCCACGAGCCGCCATCGCGCCCCTCGCACCGCTCCGGGCACTCCACGAATCGTCATCGCGACCGCAGGGAAGCGATCTCGGGTCGCGCCGAGGCTGCACCGTCGATCACCTCGAACGCTCAAGGCCAGCCGAGATCGCCACGGCGCTGCGCGCCTCGCGATGACGAGACTTGAGGGCGGGCGGCGCATGTGACGCCGCGGGTTGCCGCGCACTCCACGAGTCGCCATCGCGCCCCTCGCACGGCTCCGGGCTGGTCGCGCACTCCAAGGGTCGTCATCGCGACCGCAGGGAAGCGATCTCGGGTCGCCCCGAGGCCGCGCCGTCGATCACCTCGAACGCTGCCAGCCGAGATCGCCACGGCGCTGCGCGCCTCGCGATGACGAGACTTGAGGGCGGGCGGCGCATGTGACGCCGCGGATCGCCGCGCACTCCACGAGTCGTCATCGCGCCCCTCGCACGGCTTCGGGCTGGTCGCGTACGCCACGAATCGCCATCGCGCCCCTCGCACGGCTTCGGGCTGGTCGCGTACGCCACGAGTCGCCATCGCGCCCCTCGCACGGCTCCGGGCTGGCCGCGCACTCCACGAGTCGTCATCGCGACCGCAGGGAAGCGATCTCGGGTCGCGCCGAGGCTGCGCCGTCGATCACCTCGAACGCTCACGGCCAGCCGAGATCGCCACGGCGCGTTGCGCCTCGCGATGATGAGACCTCGGGCTCCCGCTCATCGACGCCGAGCAGGCTTCTCCACCATCACCTGCACGTAGCGCCAGAGCCCGCCGAAGGCGCAGTAGCGTTTGAGCTGGACGTCCCCGCCCAGATCGCGGACGTAACCCGGCAACTCGCCGTGCATGCGGACGTGGTTGACGGCCATCCACTGGCGGAAGGGTTTCAGCGGGGTGTCGTGGAAGTCGACGATGGCGAGGACGCCGCCGGGGGCGACGCGTTGCCAGGCTGCGGCGAGCAGGGCCTCGGTGTGCGGATGGGTCATGGTCAACACGTACGACATCATCACGACGTCGTGCTGCTCGCCGGCAGGCATGCGGGCGAAGTCGCCTTCCCAGAGGCGCACGCGGTTGCCCAGCGGCCCCAGTCGCTTCCGTGCCTGACCGAGCATGTCCGCCGAGAGGTCGGCGCCGCTCAGGCGGGCCTGCGGCAGCAGCCGCGCCAGCTGGTCGAGGTTGTGACCGGTGCCGCAGCCGATTTCCAGCACGTGGCTCGGGTTGCGTCGGGCAATGTCGGCGCAAAGCCGGCGGCGACCGAACAGGAAGGCCCAGCGGGTCAGGTCGTAGAGCGGCGCGTGCAGCCGGTAGTAGCGACGCAGCGCGGCCGAAGGAGCGGTTTCGGCGGCGATGGGGTCGCCCTCCGGGCGGATCAGATCGGCGCGGCGGGCCATCAGGTGCGGACCTCCGCCAGCCAGGTGGCGCCGTAGGTGCCGACGCGGTCGCGCTGATGCCACAGCTCGGCCTCGGCGGACCGCGGCGTGAGGCGGTTGCCGAGGAAGTCCGGCAGGAAGTCGATGTTCATCGCGGCGCTGCGGAGCAGGACCCGGGCACCCGGCGCCGAGCGCGCCAGGATCAGCTGCCACTCGTCGGCGAGGTCGGCCGGTGCCTGCGCCGCCAGCCAGTCCTGATGATCCAGCAGCACGAAATGACTCAAGGCGCCGCCATGCTCGCGCAGATGCTCGGCGATGCTGCGGGTGTGGACCCGCAGCCGCGCCAGACGGGCGCGCAGCGTCGGCAGGTTTTCGGGTTTCAGATAGTTCGGGCAGCAGTCCGGCGTGTAGCGGCCAGTCAGATAGACCCGCCAGAAGTAGTTGTCTTTCAGCGGCAGCTCGGTGAACAGATAGCGCAGCTTGTCCTGCACGTATGCGCTGACGCCGCCCGGATATTGGCGGGCGATCAGGTTGCGCTGCGCGCGCGGCACGCCGAGCAGGGTCAGCGTCGCGGGCTGGCGGACGAACCACTGCGTCAGCGGACCAAACAGTTCGCGCTCGACACGCGCATAGCGCTCGCGCTGCTCGTCGAGCGACTCCGACGCCAGCAACGCCTGCAGTTCGGCCCGCAGCGTCGGCCGCACGCTCAGCGCGCTGCGGACCAGCCACGCCACATCGCCCGAAGCGCCGCGGAAATAGAACGAGCGACGCAGGCCGGTGTCGAACCAATGCAGCTGGCGATCCCACACGGCTTGCGCTTCCGGGCTCAGGCGCGCGCGCAGCAGGTCGCGATACAGCGCGTTGAACTGCGGGTGGGCGCCCTCGCCGAACAGCCGGAACAGGTCGGTATGGTCCAGCGACAGCAACGCCGCGCGCTTCAGCTCCAGCAGGGCGTTCTGCTTCGGGTTGACGTCGACGCAGTCGATCGAGGTCGGGTCATCCAGCAGATAGTCCAGCGCGTTGCAGCCGGCGCTGGTGATCATCAGCACGCGGGCACCCGGACCCAGCTGCAGCAGCTCGCGGTCGGCGCGCGGGTCCTCCCAGCAGGTGTTGTAGATCAGCCGGCTGCCGTGAACGCGGCGGAACCAGGCGTCATAGAGCTTCTCGCGCAGCGTCGTTCGGTCCGGCATCGGGCGTCTCTCGTAGGGTTGAAGGTCGGTGGTCAGAAGGCGATGGCGGCTTCCGCGAGCGCCAGCCCGAGGGCAGCGCCGATCAGCACGTCGCTGGGGTAGTGCAGGCCGAGCAGCACGCGCGAGGCCGCAATCGAGATCGCCAGCGGCAGCAGCACCACGGCCAGCCACGGATGCGCCGAGCAGGCGATCAGCGTGAAGGTGGTGGCGTGCAGCGTGTGGCCGGATGGAAAGCTGTAGCGGTCCAGCGGCGGCACCCGCGACACGATCGCCGGGTCGGCGTGCAGCGGCCGGGGCCGGCGGCTGCGCGACTTGATCAGGCGGTAGATCGCGAGGCCCGCGATGCCGGCCAGCGCCATCCGCAGCGCGGTTCCGGGCGAACCGGCCAGACACAGTGCCAGCATCAGCGCGTACCAGACAATGCCGTCGCCCAGTCGGCTGACCAGCGCGAAGTAGCGCCACAGCCAGCGGCCGCCCATGCACCAGCGATTGGCGCCGCGGCAGAGTGCGCCGTCGAGCTGACTCCAGAAATGCAGCTTGAGGACGCGGGCGTTCATCGCGGCTCTCCGAGCGCGGAGCCGAGTGCCGTCGAAGGTCGGGGGCGACCAGCGTCGTGGCCGAGCCGCGCCAGCAGTTCGGCCAGATCGGCAGCAACGCGCGCCGGGCTCAGACCCAGCAGGGTCTGCCGCGCCGCCTGTCCGAGGCGCTGGCCGGCAGCGACGGCATCGGCGGCGGCACCGGCGCGGCGGACGTAGGCCTCGGCGTCCCCGAAGGCCACGCTCCAGCCATTCGTACCGTCGATCAGATGTTCGCGCGCGGCGCCGTAGTCGAAGGCGACCGTGTCGATGCCGCAGGCCATCGCTTCCAGCGTGACGTTGCCGAAGGTCTCGGTGAGGCTCGGCATCAGATACAGATCGGCGCTGGCGTAGTGCTCGGCCAGCGCGCTGTGGCCGAGCATCCCGGTCCAGACGGCGTCCGGCATCTCGCGCATCAGCGTCGCCCGCGCGGGTCCGTCACCGGCAATGACCAGTCGCGCACCCGGATGGCGAGCCTGGATGGCGCGAAAGGCCGCGAAGGCCAGCGCGAAGTTCTTCTCCGGCGCGATCCGGCCGACCGCCAGCACCAGCAGTTGGTCCTCGGCAATCCCGAGTCGGGCGCGCAAGTCGGCGCTGCGGCGGGCCGGGCTGAACAGCGCGGTATCGACCGCCCGACGCAGCAACTCGACCCGGCGGAAGCCCTGGCCGAGCAGGAAGGCCTGCAGCTCGCGGGTCGGTACCAGCGTGGCGTCGGCGCGGTTGTGGAAGCCGCGCAGATAGCGCAGGCCGAGTGGCTTCAGCAGGCCCAGGCCGTAGTGACCCAGAAACTCGTCGAAGCGGGTGTGGAAGCCGGTGACCACCGGCAGGCCCAGCCGTCGCGCGGTGCGGACCGCAGAAACGCCGAGCGGTCCTTCGGTGGCCACGTAGACGCCTTGCACGCCAGCCTCGCACCATAACTTGGCGAGCGCCGGACCCGCCGGCCAGCCGAAGCGCAGCGCCGGATACCAGGGCAGTGCGCGGCCAGGCACGGTGTGCTGCAGCCAGTTCCGCTCGCCGGCATCGACGGGCGGCTGCGGACAGCTCAGGCAGACGCGATGGCCCTGGGCGACCAACTGCTGCAACAGCGACTGCACGGTCAAGGCAACGCCGTTGACCTCGGGGGCATAGGTTTCGGAAACCAGCGCCAGCTGCATCGTTGCGTCCCCTGATCAGTTCCGCGAAGGCTGACGGCCGGTGGTGACTCGTGATTGACCCCGGTGTTGCAAGTCTGTGACGGACCGTGACTCACGGAGGCTTGAGGGAAGCAACCGCGAGCTGACCGTCATGCCAGTGCAAGACCGCCATCACCGGGCTGGCATCTGGGCTCTCCAGCCTCGACAGTCCTGCACCCGCGTGGCCACGCTCCCATGAAGCGATTCGTTCCGTTCCTCGCCGTCCTGCTCGGTGGCTGGCTGCTGCCCGCGTCGGCGGCCGAATCCCTGCGCATCCACGGCTCCAACACCATCGGCGCCCGACTGGCGCCGGCACTGGTCGAACGCTGGCTGGCCGGCGAGGGCTACCAGAATGTGCGACGGGAGACGCTGGCCCCCGAGGAGCAGCGGATCACCGCGGCCCATCCGCAGCGCGGCGAGATCGTGATCGAGGTGCATGCGCACGGCACCTCGACCGGCTACCGCGACCTGTTCGCCGGCACGGCCGACGTCGCGATGTCCTCGCGACCGGCCAGCGAGGCGGAGCGCGAAACAGCGCTGCAGGCCGGTCTGGGGGATCTCGTCGAGCCGGCACAGGAACACGTGCTGGCGCTCGACGGTCTGGGGATCGTGGTAGGACCGCAGGTGCGGATCGACCGGCTGACGCTCAAGCAGCTGCGCGGCCTGTACACCGGCGAGATCGCCGACTGGGCGCAGCTGGGTGGCCCGGCGCTGCCGGTCCGGCGCTTCGCGCGTGACGAGAAGTCCGGCACCTGGGACACCTTCCGCACGCTGGTGCTCGGCAGCGCGACGATGGCCGAGGCGCGGCGCTACGAGGACACCGATCAACTGGTGGCCGAGGTCAACCGCACGGCCGGCGCGATCGGCTTCGCCGGCATGGCGGCGCTGAAAGGGGCCACGCGCGTGGTGGCGATCGCCGATGCCGGCGCACCGGCGCTGGCGCCAGCGGTCAGCCATGTCGCCACCGAGGACTATCTGCTGGCGCGGCGGCTGTACCTCTACACCGCGAAGGATCCGTCACCGCGGGTGCTGCGCCTGATCGAGTTCGCCCTGTCGCCGGCGGGTCAACAGGTGGTGGGCGAGGTCGGCTATGTGCCGATGAGCATCGAAGCGCTGACGCCGAGCCTGTCCGACAGCGCTCCGGCCGAGTACCGCGCGCTGGTGCAGGGCCACCGTCGGCTGAGCCTGAACTTCCGCTTCGGCGCCGGGGTGTCGTTCCTCGACAGCCGCGCCGAGCGCGACCTGCAGCGACTGGCCGAGTACATGCAGCAGCCGGCGCAGCTCGGTCTGCGCTTGAAGCTGATCGGCTTCACCGATGCGGGTGATCTGCGGTTCGCGCAGGAGATGATTTCGATCGATCGCGCCGAGTACATCGCCCATCGGCTGACCGCGCTCGGCGTGCCGATCGATCGCGTGCGCGGCTATGGCGGTGCATCGCCGGTGGCCGGTAACGACAGTGAGGCCGGTCGGGCGCGCAATCGCCGTGTCGAGGTCTGGGTCGGCGAGGCCGAAGGCGCGGCGCTGGCGTTGCGTCAGCGTCCTGCGGCCACGGAGGGCTGAGCCATGGCCGGCGGACGCGCGTTGAGTTGGGGGCTGCTGGCGTTCGGTCTGCTGGCTGGGTTGTTGATGCTGGGCTGGATGCTGTGGCCCGCGGCGCCGATCGTCCGGCCGCCCTCGGGCAACGCGGCGCCGTCCGAGGTGGTCGAGCCCTCGACCCCACTGCCGGCCACCGACACCGGCGCGCTGATGCAACGTGCGCGCGAGCAGTTGGCGGCCGGCGCGCTGATCTCGCCAGCCGGGGCCAACGCGGTCGAGACCTATCTGGCGGTGCTGCAACGCGAACCCGACCATGTGGCGGCAGTGGCCGCCGCAACCGAGATGCAGCCGGTGGTCGCGGACGGCATTCGCGGCGCGCTGGCCGGTGCCGACTGGGCCGAGGCCGAGCGGCTGCTCGGTCTGCTGCGCCGGCTGGCGCCCGATTCGGTGCTGCTGGAGTCACTGGCCGCCGAACTGGCGCAACGCCAGACGCAAGCCGCTGCCGTCGAACAGGCGCGCCTGGCAGCGGCAGCGGTTGTCGAGCAGGTCCCCGCGCCTGCAGCCGCGGAGCCGGTGAGCGCGCCCGTGCCTGCCGCAGAGCCGGTGGCCGCGCCGGCGGCCGTGGCGGCTTCCCGATCGGGTGCTGCCGCCGTACCCGCGTCTCCGGCGCCCCCGGCCGAGCCGGTGTTGCCGAGCCCGGCGGCGCCGAATCCGCCGGTAGCCGTTGCGCCGGCAGAGCCGGAAATCAGGGAAACCCCGGCCCGGCTCCTGAACAACCCGCCGGTCAGCTATCCGCCGCAAGCGCGGCGGCAGCGGCAGGAGGGTTGGGTCGAGGTCGAGGTCCGGATCGACGCGTCCGGCAACGTGTCGGAGGCCAGGGTGCTGCGCGCCGAGCCGCCGGGCGTGTTCGACCGCGAGGCGCTGCGCACCGCGCAACGCTGGCGTTTCGCCCCGCGCGAGCTGAATGGTCAGGCGGTGGCCAGCACCGCCCGACGCCGGGTGGCCTTCAGCCTCGGAGGCTGAAGGCTGCTTCGCGTAGGCCGATCTCTAGTGTGGTGTCCCAAAAGTCACTGGAAGTATTTCCGATGGATCTGGTCCCGAGGCGAGGCGCGAGAAGGACGCTGTAGCAGCGCTACAGCGACGACGAGCAACGAAGCATTCGGGACCAGAGACGCGGAAAGGGTTCAAGGAATTTCTGGGACACCACTAGGTCAGGTGGGCTTCGAGCGCGGAGAGCGGGTAGCCCAGATGCGCGGTGATCTGTTGCAGCACCTGGCGTTCGCCGGGGCGCACGCGGTCATCGATGCGCGCCAGCTTGATGACGAAATCGAACAGCTGTCGAGCTTCGTCGGTGCCGGCGGGATACTGCGTGACGAAGCGGGAGAGTTCCTCGCCGATGTCGAGCTTGCTGTGGCGGCCCCGTTCGAAGGCCTCCACCGCGACCCGTCGGCCGTCGCCACCCAGCTCCAGGTGGTCGATCAACAGCTCGCTGAGTGCCGCTTCTTCCGCCGTGACGATGCCATCGGCGCGCGCAACCTGTCCGAGCAGGACGAACAGCGTCTCGACGAACAGATGTCTTTCGGGCTCCAGCTTGCGGGTGCCGAAAAAACTGCCGAGTGCATGACGCAAGCGGTCGATCACCCCACTGCCTTGAGCTTCCGTGGACATTCGTGGCCTCCTGTCGAAAGGTAGCGCTTTAGCGCCGCACGGCCGCACCCGCGACCATTTTGCGGATTCTGCACAAGCGCGACGTCGAACTGAACCACGTCTGGCGACAGTCATCCACAGCGCCGCCGCGAGGATTCTTCACGATTGTCAATGCGCTGCGTAACAATCTGATATTCATGAGTTTTTCGTCGTTTCGCCGGAGAGTGCCAGCGAGGTGGTCACTCACTCGCGACATTGAACTCGCTATCGCTCCGCGCCCTGCCAGCCGACCGGCTGTGCTCCAGAACCCGAAGCGGAGGAAATCCTGATGCGCCTGACCCTGCTGGCTGCCGCGATGCTGGTGGCCGTGACTTCCTTGTCCGGTTGTGCAAATCGCGCATCGGAGGCATCCGTTGCTGCAACCCCGGCCGCTCCGGCGCCGGAAGCCGTGTCGGGCAATCCGCTGCTGACCCCGACCTGGAGCACGCCTTTCGGCGCGATTCCCTTCGACCAGATCAGCCCGGCGCAGATCGCCGAGGCGATGGAACAGGGCATGGCCGAGCAGCTGAAGGCCATCGAGGCGATCAAGGCCGAAGCCGGCGCGCCGACTTTCGCGAACACCGTCGAGGCGCTGGAGCGTTCCGGCGCGCTGCTGTCGCGGGCACAGTCGGCTTTCGGGCCGCTGGCCGCGACCATGTCCAACGACGAGATTCGCGCGATCCAGACCCGCTTCTCTCCGCTGATGGCGCGGCACCAGTCGGCGATCGCGATGGACGCGGCGCTGTTCGCGCGGCTGGAAGCCGTGCACCAGACCCGCGAGAGCGCGGGGCTCACGATCGAGCAGCAGCGGCTGACCGACCGCTACTACCGCCAGTTCGTGCGCTTCGGCGCCAAGCTCACGGGGGATCAGCGCGCACAGATGGCGCAGCTGACCGCACGCGAAGCCGAGCTGATGACCAAGTTCTCGCAGAACCTGCTGGCCGACACCGCGGCCTGGACGCTGACACTGGAGGCGTCCGACCTCGACGGTCTGCCGGACTCGCTGAAGTCCGCTGCCGCGCAGGCCGCCAAGGACCGCGGCCTGGAGGGCAAGTACCTGATCACCCTGCAGCGGCCCAGCGTCGAGCCGTTTCTCAGCTACTCGGCGCGTCGCGACCTGCGCGAAAAGGCCTGGCGCGCCTGGATCGCCCGCGGCGACAACAACAACGAGTACGACAACAAGGCGATCATCGCCGAGCTGGTCAAGCTGCGCGCCGATCGCGCCAAGCTGCTCGGCTTCGAGCACCATTCCGCCTTCGTGATGAACGACTCGATGGCCGGCAGCTCGCAAGCCGCCATGCAGCTGATGGAGCAGGTGTGGGCGCCGGCGCTGGCGCGTGCCAAGGAAGAGCGCGGCGAGATGCAGGCGCTGATGCAGCGCGAGGGCATCACCGACAAGCTGGAGGCCTGGGACTGGCGCTATTACGCCGAGAAGGTGCGCAAGGCCCGCTTCGACCTGAGCGAGGCGGAGCTGAAGCCGTACTTCGAACTCGAGAACATGCTGGCGCTGCAGTTCCACGTCGCGGGCAAGCTGTTCGGCCTGAGCTTCGCCGAGCGCAAGGACATCCCGGTCTATCACCCCGACATCCGCGTCTGGGAGGTCAAGGGCCGGGATGGCCAGCACGTCGGCCTGTTCTACGGCGACTTCTACGCCCGCGAGGGCAAGAACGGCGGCGCCTGGATGTCCTCGCTGCGCCGGCAGTCGACGCTGGAAGGCCCGGTGACGCCGCAGGTGACCAACAACCTCAACTACAACAAGCCGGCGGCCGGCCAGAAGACGCTGCTGTCCTACGACGACGCCGAGACCCTGCTGCACGAATTCGGCCACGGCCTGCACGGCCTGCTGTCGAAGGTGACCTACGCCTCGATGTCGGGCACCGCAGTGCCGCGCGATTTCGTCGAGTTCCCGGCGCAGTTCATGGAGCACTACCTCGGCCAGCCCGAGCTGCTGAAGCAGTTCGCGAAGCACTACCAGACTGGCGAGCCGATGCCGGACGCGCTGATCGCCAAGCTCAAGGCCGCCGGCACCTTCAATCAGGGCTTCGCCACGGTGGAGTTCCTCGCCTCGGCGCTGGTCGACAAGGCCTTCCATCTGCTGACGCCGGAACAGGCCGCCGGCATCGACCCGGCCCGCTTCGAGCAGGAGACGCTGGCGCGCTACGGCATGCTGCCGGAGATGGTGATGCGTCACCGCAGCCCGCACTTCTCGCACGTCTTCGCCGGCGGGTACTCGGCGGGCTACTACAGCTACATGTGGAGCGAGGTGCTGGACGCCGACGGTTTCGCCGCCTTCAAGGAAACCGGGGACATCTTCAATCCGGCACTGGCCCTGCGGCTGGAGAAGTACGTGTACAGCGCCGGCGGCATGCGCGAGCCGATGGAGGCTTACGTCGGCTTCCGCGGCGCCGAGCCCAGCGTGCGTGCACTGCTCGAGAACCGCGGCTTCCCGGTGCAGTAAGCGGACTCACCCGGAGCGACCCACGACGGGGGCGGCGCGAGCCGTCCCCGTCTGCGTTTCGGGCGAGCGAATCAGCGGCGCAGCATCGAGAAGGCGAAGCAGCGGCCATAGCCCTGGCGGAAGGCCAGATGGATCCACGCCATCGCGAAGGGCTCCAGATAGCGCGCCGCCGACAGCGGCCCGAAGTCCACCGCGTCGAAGCCGAGCTGAGTGGCCAGCGCCAGCACGCTGCCGCGCGCGTCGGCGTCATCGCCGCAGACCGGCATCAGCGGCAGGCCGGCAGCGTAGGCGCTGTCGGCCATGTTCTCGGCGCCGGTGGTGTTGAAGGCCTTGACCACCCGCGCCCCGGCGGCCTGCGCCGCCAGCTGCTCGGCGGCCGAGGTGGTGGTGCCGACGGTCAGGCCTGCCAGCCCCGGCGCCAGCGGGTTGGTCGCATCGACCAGAATCCGGCCGCCCCAGTCGGGCAGGCTGCGGGCGATGTCGGCGACCGCGGCATGCGGCACGGCGAGGATCACCAGCTCCGCGGCGGCGATGGCCTCCGGCGTGGGCTGCAGGCTGGCCAGCGGGCCCAGTTCGGCGACGGCGGCGGCGTACTTGGCGGGTTCCGGCACGCCCAGCGCGACGGCGGTGCCGCGACGGGTCAGCGCGCTGGCGAGGGCGAGGCCGACATTGCCGGCACCGAGGATGGCGATCTGCATGGGAAGCGCTCCGATGGGGGAGGCGCCAGTCTGTCTGCTGCGGCGATCCGGATAAATCCCGCAGAATCCGATTCTCTGTTGCGGATCGAACAACAATGGACCTGCCGGCGCTGAGGGCCTACGTGAAGACGGTGCAAGCCGGCAGCTACACCCGCGCCGCCGAGCTGCTCGGCGCCGACAAGGCGCGGTTGTCGCGGCAGGTGGTCGCGCTGGAGGCGGCGCTGGGCGTGCGGCTGTTGACCCGCAGCACCCGTTCGCTGTCGCTGACCGAGGCTGGCCGCGAGTTCTTCGAGCGTGCGGTCGGCATCCTCGCCGCGGTCGACGAGGCCGAGCGGGCGATGCAGCAGACCCAGTCCGAGCCGCGCGGCCGGCTCACGCTGACCTGTGGCGTCGAGTTCGGCCAGATCGCGGTGGCCGGCTGGATCCATCGCTATCTCGCCCGCCATCCGCTGGTCAGCGTCGAGGCCGACTACACCAGTCGATTGGTCGATCTGGTGCACGAGGGCTACGACCTCGCGATCCGCGTCGGCCCGCTGGCGGATTCCGCGCTGTCGGCCCGACGGCTCGGCGAGCTGCGCTACGGGCTGTATGCCGCGCCGGCCTATCTGGCGCGTCGCGGCACGCCGGACTCGCCGGAGGCGCTGGCCACGCATGCCGGCGTCGTGTTCGCCGGCGGCAGCCACGTACCGGCGTGGACGCTGGTCGCCGGCAGCCAGCGGCTGCGGATCGAGCCGGAGGCGCGATTGATCGCCAACAACAGCTTCGCGGTCCGCGAGGCGGCGATCGCCGGGCTCGGCATCGCGCTGTTGCCGCGTCTGGTGGCGGCGCCCGCTATCGTCGTCGGCACCCTGATCCCGGTGCTGCCGGACTGGCAGGCACCGCCAGTGCCGGTGCATGCGGTCTACGCCAGCGCCCGCTATCTGACGCCGAAGGTGCGCGCTTTCATCGATCTGGCGGTGGAGGCCTTCGCCGACGCCTGAGGCTCGCGGGCGCGGTGGCGCGAATGCGCGCCCCCGGCCTCAGTCAGGGCTCGCGCAGCAGGCGGAAGCCCAGGTCCGGTCGGGCGGCGGCCTCGACGCGGACTTCGCTCTGCACCTTGCCATCGCTCAGGCCGGCGACGTAGCGACCGGCGCAGTAGCGCTTCGGCGCCGGGCCCTCCTTGCCGGTCAGCGCCCGACCGAGGCCGGACAGCGCGCCGCGGACGGCGCCGACCTCGCGCATCTCGCAGCTGGCGGTCCATTCGTCGACGAGCCCGCCGAGCCCGCTCAGCAGCTCGGAGGCGCCCGGAAGCGCTTTCCACTCGGCCAGCGTCGGCAGCCGATAGCGCTGGCCGGTCTGCTTCGACAGCCAGGCGGCGTAGCCCTCGGCGTCGGCGTGGTTGATGCAGACCGCGGCGTCGGCCACGCGCTGTACCCGCGGGCAACGGCCCAGCGGCTTGCCCTCGGCGCGGGCGTAGGTCTCGTAGCTCGCAGCGTCGACCTCGGCGAGCGTCACCAGCATCCCGCGCGGGAAGGTCTGCCGCTTGCCGGGCGGGATCCAGGCCAGCGCCGGTCCGCCGCGATCCTGACGGGTCTCGCGGCTGCTCGGCAGGGCGGCGACGAGGTCGGCTCGGGCGCGGAAGTCCGGGCTGACTGCCGGGAGCTCGCGGGCCAGATCCAGCGTCTGGTCGGCGGCAGCGCGGTCGCCGCCGGCGAGCACGCGGTCCAGTTCGGCCTGCAGGCGCTCGGCCAGCTCCTGCGACATCGCCACCACTTCCGGATGGGCGTTCTCGTTCAGAGCCCCGGCGGCACTCAGCGCGCGGCGGGCGAGGGCATCGGCGCCCTCGTCAGGCGTGGCGGCCACCGCCGCCCGCAGTCCGGCAAAGAAGCGTCGCCGCGCCTCCGCGTAGGGTTCGACCAGGCTCAAGTCCGCACTGGCTGCATCGCGCAGCTTCAGCAGTTCCGCATAGGCGTTGGCCTCGACCGGTTCGAACCACTGGCCGGCGGCGATCGCCTGCTCCAGCGCGGCGGGAATGGTCAGCGGCGCCGGGGTGGCAGCGGTGTCGGGCGGCAGGTCAGAGACGGGCGCGTCCAGCCAGCGCCACAGCAGCACGCCGACCAGCAGGGCCAGTCCGAGCAGCAGCGCCGTTCGCGGCAAGCGGGGCGCCGCCGCGGTCGGCGCGACTGGCGTCGGAGCCGGCAGGTTCAGCACGGACCGCGCGCGGGTCGGGGCGTTCGGATCGTTGGCGGCGTCGGCCGACGGGTTGTCGGTCTGCTCGTCGATGGCGGGCTCGGCAGGTGCCGGTTCGTGGTCGACGACCGGCGCAGGCCGGGTCGGAATCGGCGAGGCCGGCAGGGCACCCGCATCGACGATCGGCAGGGCGCCGGTGACGACCTCGCTCATCGGCAGGGCATCGACCGGCGGAATCGCCGCGATCATCTCGGTGGCACTGGCAAAGCGCTCTTCGGCGCGTTTGGCCATGGCCCGCTCGATGTAACGCTGCCAAGCTGACAGGTGCAGCGGCAGGGCCGGAATCGGGTCCAGCTGGTGCTTCAGCAGCACCTCGACATCGGCGCCGACGTATGGTCGTCGCCCGGTCAGCAGCTCGAAGGCCATCACGCCGACGCTGTACAGGTCGCTGCGCGCGTCCAGCGCGACGCCGCGGGCCTGCTCGGGGCTCATGTACGGCGTGCTGCCGATGGTCTCGCCGTGCTTGGTCAGCCGGCTGTGCACGTCACCGCTGATGGCGATGCCGAAGTCCGACAACCGCGGCCGGTTCAACTCGTCGAACAGCACGTTCTCCGGCTTGACGTCGCGATGCACGACGCCCTTGGCGTGGGCGGTGCCCAGCGCATGCAGCAGGGCCTTCAGCAGCTTGCGGACGACGTCGGGGGACAGCGGCATGGGACGCCGCGACAGGTCGCCGTTCGGCAGGTACTGCATCACGTAGCAGAGCTGGCCCTGCCGACTCATCCGGATGTCGATGATCGGCACGATGTGCGGATGCTCCAGCGCGGCGATCAGCTTGGCTTCCTGCTCGAAGCGACGGACCTGCGCCGGGTCGTTCTCGTCGCGCAGCACCTTGATCGCCACCTTGCGATCCAGCGCCAGCTGGGTGCCGAGCCAGACATCGGCCATGCCGCCACGGCCGAGCTGCCCTTCGATGGCATAACCGTCCAGTTCCGGGGCGCCGGACTGACGATGGGTGGCGGTTTCGGTGCTCACGGGCGCAGCCGCTGGGTGGGGCCGGAAGCATGGCGCATCCGGCCCCGTCGGCGGTAGCCGTCGCGGGGTGTCAGCGCGGCGGTGGTGGCGTCCTGACGGGCGGTGCCGGGGCGTAGTAGCCGACCACTGCCAGCAAGCCACCGACGCCGAGGAAGGCGACCACGCCGGCCAGCTGCGACAGCGCATGACGATCGACCAGCGCCAGTTTTGCAACCACCAGCCCCATTAGCGCGGCGCCGCCAACCCACAGTGCGCGCTGGCCGCGCCGATGGCCGGCCAGCATCGCCAGAATGCCCATCGCACTCCAGACGATCGACAGGCTGGCCTGCGCGACCTCGCTGGTCAGCGGCATCCACGGCTCGCCCAGCCACTGATGCACCGTCCGCATCACCGCGGCGCTGATGGCCAGCCAGCCGAGCAGCAGCCAGGACTTCAGCAGGAAGCCGCCGCCGGCCTCCGTCCGGTGCTGCGCCCAGACACGGACCAGCAATCCGATCGCCAGCAGCTGAAACAGCTCGACCTGATTGAGGACCGGCAGCCAGGTACCCCCAAGGCGGCTGCCAGGCAGGAACAAGGCCAGCACCGCGCCGAACAGCACCATCGCCAGCAGCGGCCACTCGACCCGCCGGCGGAAATAGTCGTAGCGATCCGCCAGCGGCCAGGCGTGGGCGGTGACGCCGAAGCGCGCGGCCCACAACAGCGCCAGCGTCGGCAGCACCATGAAGAAGGCGCGCCAGTCCTCGGGCGCCCACGCTGCGGTACCGAGCTGGCCATTGCTGGCAATGACTTCCGCGGCCCAGACCGTATTCGACAGCAGCGCGATCGGCAGCCAGTGCTGCGCCTCCCAGCCCAGCAGCAGCACCAGCCCCAGCAGCCAGCCCGTCGCCGCCCAGCCCAGCCCCGGCACCTGCGGCTCGCGGAGTTCGTTCATCGCGAACAGCGCGGCGATGGCGTAGGCGCCGAAGGCCAGCCAGCCGCGATCCGACAGCGGGGTGACGTTGTCGATGCCGCCGACCACCACGATCAAGGGCGTAATGAGCAGGACCAGATTGGCGACGCGCCCCAGCCACAGCGAGCCGGTCAGCCGATCGGCGATCGCCGACAGGCCGATCGTCAGCGCGGCGATCACCACCCAGCCCTCGGCCTGCAGGCTGGGCGGCAGCGCGCGCGGCACCTCCAGCGTGAAGGCCAGCAGCCACCACGGCAGGCCGAGCACGAAGGCCAGCAGCGTCAGGCCCTTCAGGTCCTCGTCCTGCTCGCTGATCCGGACTGCGGCGAAACAGGCCAGCGCCAGCGTCAGCGCACCGATGAAGTCGGCGTTGAGCCACGGTGGGCTGCCGGCGCTGCCGTCGTAGCCGCTGAGATACGCGATCATCGCCATGCCGAGCATCGCGTAGCCGCTGATGACGTAGCGCACCGACTGCTGCCGCAGGCCCACCCACAGCACGCCGACCCCGACCAGCGCCCAGACCGCGCCGGTCCACGCGGCGCCCAGCGCCAGCGGCACCGCGGCGATCAGCAGCACCACCGCCAGCACGAGGAAGCTCTGGCCGAGCAGCGCCAGGTCCTCGCGCGGTTTCAGCCGCCACCACAGCCACAGATACAGCGCGGCGGCGAGCACGGCGGCGACGGCCAGCTGTTTGTCGGAATCGAGCAATTCGGCGAGCAATACCGCCGTGCCTACCGGCGTGCCGAACACCAGCGTGCCGTCGACCACGTCGTTCTTGCTGCCGTGCTTCATCGCATACAGCACCGCGATGGCGACGAAGGCGAGGAAGTAGCCGACCACGAAGGGCGCGACGCTGTCGAAGTAGGCCGGCTGGTAGTAGCGCGCGCCCCAGGCGATGCCGACCCCGTAGACGCAGAGGAAGGCCAGCAGATTCAGCGCCCGCCAGCGGCGGAACATCGCGATCGCCGTGACCGCCGCGGTCAGCAGGCCGTAGAAGGCGAACAGCTGCACATGGCTGCCCTGGCCGCTGGAGGTCAGGATCGGCGTGAAATACCCGGCGCCGGCGGCGAACAGCGCCAGCCACATCGCGTCCTGACGCACCGCCAGCACCACACCGAGCACGACCGTCGCCAGCATCAACCCGAAGGCCGGCCCCGGCTCGATCAGCCCGTACAGCCGCAGCGCCGCGTACACCGTCATCAGCATCACGCCCAGCGCCGCGCCCTGCACGGTCAGGCCGAAGGCGCGCTTGTCCGGCGGTTGCCGCAGCCCGAAGGCCACCGCGCCACCTGCCAGCAGATACAGCCCGACCAGCCGCACGCTCATCGGCACGGTCAGCCAGCCCTGCATCGCCACCCAGCGCAAGCCGGCACCGACGCCGATCAGCAGCAGCAGCATGCCGAGCTTGATCGGCCAGTTCTCCAGCGTCAGCCAGGACTGCCAGACCGGCGGCTCGCGCTCGGCCGCCGGCGATCCGGTGTCGTGGTCGCGGGCGTCGTTGTCGTCCGCCTCCGTCCAGCTGTCGCGCCGGGCGGCCATGACCGGCGCCGGACGCGAGGGATAGGTCCACGCCGGCGTGGGACGCACGGGCAGCGGTGGCGGCAACGGCGGCGGCAGTTCGGACCCGGGATCGGCGGGGAAGGGCGTGAAGCCGCGCGGCGGCATCAGCGCTGGCGTCGACGGCGGTGTTGCCGGAGCAGCGGTAGCCGCGGGGTCGGCGGCGTCAACGGCGTCGGGCTCCGACACCTCGCGGTCGGCCATCGGCTCGGGCGGCGCCTGCGCCTCGGCGTGCAGCGGACGCTCCCGCGCACCGCGGGCGATCAGCGATCGACGAAGGGCGTCCAGCTCCAGCCGCAGCGCGGCAATCGCCTGCCGCTGCTCCAGCCAGCCGCCGAGCAACAGCCCGATCAGCCCGCCAGCGATGAAGCCGAGCCCGCCGGAGGCATCGATCAGGACGCCGAGAATGGCGCCGACCAGTACCGCAACCAGCAACATGGGAGCACTCCGCAAGAGGATCCCGCCAGCGTGACAGCTGTCGAAGCGCTGTCAAGGCGGCGGGCGCGTCGCCACGGTCGGTATCGGTCAGCGCGCCCGGAGCCCGGTTTCTCCGGGACCGCTGGCGTCCTCCCGGCATTCAGAGCACGAAACCGACGAGGACCTCTGCAGTTCCGGGCGCCGAAATCGGGCGCATCATCGAATGCCGGAGTCCGCAGGCAGCGCCATGTCCCTGACCCACCTGCTCGACGTCAACACCTCGCTGCTGGCCAGTACCCTCAGTGGCTGGCGCGGCACGATGATCTTCCGGCCGGCGACCCGGCAACCTGCACGACCGATCGAGCTGTACGAATTCGAGGGCTGTCCGTATTGCCGGCTGGTCGGCGAGGCGCTGACCGAGATGGACCTGGACGCGCTGATCCGGCCCTGCCCGAAGGGCGGCACCCGCTTCCGGCCGACCGTGCAAAGACTCGGCGGCAAGCTGCAGTTTCCGTTCCTGGTCGACCCGAACACCGGCACGCAGCATTACGAGTCCGCCGACATCGTCGCCCATCTGGCGCAGACCTACGGCGCGACGGTCTGCGGCGAGACCGGAGCGCTGCGGCAGCTGCGGCTGACCGGGGGTCGGCTGGCACGCGGCGCGCGGCGCGGGCGCGGCGTACGGGCCAGACCCTCGCGAGCCCCCGAGCAGCCGCTGGAGCTCTACAGCTTCGAGTCCAGCCCGTACTCGCGGCTGGTCCGCGAGGTGCTCTGCGAACTGGAGCTGCCCTATCTGCTGCGCAGCACCGGCAAGGCGCGCTGGCAGGACCTCGGACCGCCCGGCATCCGCGCCCGGCTGTTTCCGGACCTGCCCGTCACCGGCCGCAACCGCGAGCGCCTGCTGGCCCTCACCGGCCGGGTCCAGGTGCCGTATCTGGTGGACCCGAACACCGGCACCGCGATGTACGAATCCGCGGACATCGTGGCGTATCTGGAGTCGACCTACGCGCGTTGATGGCTGAGGCCCTCGCCCAATCCGCGTCCATCCTCCTGCTGATGGACGAGCGGGCCGGGCAGTGGCCGCAGAGCATGGGTGATCGGCATGGCGCGTCAGCGGCCTTGTGCCGTCGGCGCGAGACGTCTTTGCTCGCTTGCATGCATCGGACTTCCGGATTGCGGCAGAGGTCATTCGCACCGTGTTGCGTCGTGTCGGCGAGTCACCCTGAGCCGCAGCGCCGGCCCGCTTGCAGCGCCACTTCCGGCCCCGCACCCTCCGTCGCCTCCTCGCACCGGACTCGCCATGCGCACCTTCGTCCTCCGCGCGCGCGCCGCGCCCACCGACAGCCAGAAGCTGCTGGACGCCATCGGCACCGGCGCCCACGTCGAGATCCTCGCGCACACGCTGATGAACGCGATCTTCGTCGCGCAGTCGCACCGCGAGGACGTGGTGGTCTACCTCGTGCTCGAAAGCACCAGCGACTACTCTCGGACGATCCGCTACGAGCCACAGGCCATGCACGCCATCGGCGGCTTCGGCGAGCGCGCCCTGCTCGCCAAGGTCGCCAAGGCGCTGGACGCCTCACGCGGCATGGGCAAGGAAGAAACCCGCCCGGTCGAATCCGGCGTGACCGTGCAGACCCTGAGCTTCGAGCGGCTGGTGCAGCACCTGGCCGCCGACGGGCATCAGCTCTACGTCATGGAGCGCAAAGGCACTCCGATCGGCGACGTCGCGTTCGGCCCGAAGCCGTGCTTCCTGCTCACCGACCACATCCCCATGCCGCCCAAGACCTTCCACAGCCTCGAAAAGCTCGGCGCCCGCAAACTGTCGCTGGGCCCGCGGATGCTGTTCGCCTCGCAGTGCGTGGTGCTGATCCACCACGCGCTGGATCGGCGGGCCTGATGCGGGAACTGGGTGTGGCCGGCAACCTGACGACCTGCAGATTGCCGCGCTGGCGCATCGCGAGCGAGCCACGTTGTGCAGCAACGACACCGACTTCCTGCGAATCCCCGGCCTGAAGGTCGTCAGCCCGCTGCAAGCCCGAGTCGCAGGACAGCGCAGGCTGATCCACTTGCACGATCAACCTGCGCCGCCGGCGCTACTCCACCACCACCCGATCCGTCCGACCCCGCCCGAAGGTCTCGGGCTGATACATCTCCTCGGCGTGGGTGGGCGGCACCACGAAGTGCCCAGGCGTGGTGGCGCGGGCGATGTAGCTGTAGCTGTGGACGCCTTCCCAGAGCAGCGAGGTGAAGGCCTCGACCCGCTCGTCGCGCAGATTCTGGTGTTCGTACCACGGCCGGAACCACCACCAGTAAGGCTGCTTGCTGGCCTCGGTCGGGTCGGGCGGCAGCTGCTCGCTGACCGCCAGCGCCGGATTGATGGCTTCCAGCCCGGCGGGTAGCGGGTCGACCAGGGCGACGTGCAGGCGGCGGGCGGTGGCGACCATCGACAGCTGGACGCGGACCTTGGCGCCGGCGCGGATGCGCCAGGTGCCGTCGGCGTCCAGTCGGACGTCGGCGGGGTCGTCGACGGCTTCGTAGCGACGTTCGACCGCGAAGCCGTAGTCGGCCGGCGTCAGCTTCAGGTCGCGCGGGGCGTAGTCGAGGCCGATGCGGTAGTACATCCGGCCGGGTCCGTCCTTCTGCAGCAGCAGTTCGCGCGGGCCGTCCTGCTTCACCAGTTCCGCCATCGGCACACGGGCGCGGAAGCGCTCGGTGCTGCGGCCGCGGAAGGGGTGCTCGCCGACCAGCCCGCGGTCGAGCCAGACGCGGGCGACGAAGTCCGGCGTCACGCCCTCGCGGACGTGGAAGTAGCGGTCCAGCGCCAGCAGGATGAAGGCGTTCTCCTGCGTGTTGCCCCAGCGGCCCTGCACGCGGTGGCCGAGCAGGCCGCGGACTAGCTTCTCGATCAGATCGTGCTGCGGACGTACCTGCAGCAGGGCTTCCAGCACCACGCCGTCGCCGCGCCGATCCGAGTGCAGCAGCACGTGGCCGGCCTGTTCGCTCATGCCGGTGACGAAGTGCGCGGCGGCGGCGGTCTCACTGACCCGGTTACCCAAGTGGCGCAGCAGGCGCTCGACGGCGGCCGTGTCCTTGCCCGCGTCCAGCGTCGGCAGCAGCCAGCCGATCGCCTCGATGCCGAAGCGGTCCAGATCGGTGACTTCGGCGAGCAGGGCTTGCGCCTGCTTCAGGTCGGCATCGCCGAACTGGCGACGCACTTCCAGCGCATAGGCGCGCAGCACCCGACGACTGTGGGCGTCGTACCACTTCGGCAGTTGCTGGTCGATGCTGCGCAGATAGGCCAGCGAGCGCTCCCGGACCTGCGCCGGCATCGGGTATCCCTTCGCCTCGACGCGGGCGAAGGCATGGGCGATGTGGATGGACAGGTATGGCCAGATCTGGTGGTTGCGGCCCCAGAAGCTCCAGCCGCCATTCTCGTGCTGCAGCGCGGCGAGGTGGTCCAGATCCCGCTTCAAACTGGCTTCCAGCGCCGCTTTATCGGGCAACCCCGGCGCGTCGAAGGCGCTCAGCACATCTCGCAGCGCGGCGATCGCCAGCACCCGGCTGGCGCGCTGCTCGTTGCAGTCGTAGGGGTAGTCGACCAGATAGAGCAGCGCGTCGGTCAGCGCCTGCAGCTCGGTGGAGGAACTGGTGACGCTGAGCTGTCCGAACTGCGGCCAGACGTCCTTCGGCGCCAGTACCGGCTGCAGGGCGAGGCTCACGTCGGCCAGCGAGCCGTAGGTGGCAAAGGCCTCGCGGGTGGCCGGGGTCCAGACCGGGAACTCGAAGGACTGCGCGTCGCTGTCGGTACCAGCGCTGGCCACCACCTGGAAGCGGGCGCGACCAGCCTGCAGCGTGGCGGTGGGGATCCTCACTTCGACGCGATCCTGCGCCGGCACGGTGACCCGCCGGCCGGTGCTGGCGATGCGCTTCGCTGCGTCGGCGTCGGATGGCGTGTCCGCGAGGGTCGCGATGAAGTCCGCATTGATCGCGCTGGCCGCCAGTTCCACCTGCATCGGTGCATCGGTCTGGTTCTGCAGCACGATCGGCAGCTCGAAGCGGTCGCCGAAGTTGGCGAAGCGCGGCGGGCTGGGCCGGAGCATCAGCGGCTGCCGCGCGGTGACGGCGGACTCGCCGGACCCGAACTGGCGCGCGCCGGACACCGCGATCGCCATCACCCGGTAGCGGGTCAGCGAGTCGGGCAGCTGCAACGTGACCGTGGCGCGACCCTGCGCATCGGTGCGGACCTCGGGGGCGTACAGGGCGAGCGCCGAGAAGTCGGTGCGCAGGTCGATGGGGGCGTCGGCCATGCCGGCGATGGACTTCGGCGGCTCCGACGGCGGTGGTGGCGCCATCGGCGCTGGGGCCGGCATGGCGATCGCCATCGCCGGCGATGCCGTTTCGACCTCAGAGCGCATCAGCCGCGAGCCGGTGACCACGATGCTGTCCAGCATCTCGCCCTCGGTGCCCAACTCGACCTTGGGGCTGCGCTGATCGGCCAACAGCACCTGCGGCTGGCTGAAAGTGGTGGACACCCGGCTGGATCGGGCGGCGTAGAACACCGCCAGCGGATCCGGCAGCTGGTAGCCGGACAGCGCCAGCACCGACTCATCCGCCACCACCAGCACCAGTTCGGCATCGGCCACCGGCTGGCCGGCGGCATCGCGGATCTCGACGTCGATCTCGGTGCGGCCGCCGGGCTTCAGCACCGCGTCGCGCGGCGTGGCCTTGACCGTCAGCGTGCGCGCCAGCGGCGGGATGCGGAAGTCGATGCCGCCACTGGCGGCCGCCGGTCGCGGCGCGGCGCCTTTCGCGGGCTGGCCGGCGTCATCCATGCGACCAGCCTTGCCGACCACCGCCACGTCCAGCCGCACGCCCGGCACCATGCCGTCGTCGACCGTGAAGCGCAGCGTCGCGCTGCCGTTCTTCAAGGCGAAGCGGCGCTGTTCGAGGATGCCGCCGCGCGACAGCGTCATCAGGCCCTCGCCGACGGCAAAGGGCGCCTGCACCAGCACCTGCACGGTCTCGCCCGGCAGCGGCGCTTCGCGGTCCGGCACCAGCAGCAGTTCCTCCAGCTCGACCTCGCGCGTCGGTCGACCTTCGCCGCCGGGCACCCAGAAGTTCAATTCGCTGACGTTGGCGCGGCCTTTCGGGTCGCGAACCGTGGCTACGATGCGGTACTGGCCGCCCAGCGTCGGCTTGAAGCGGCAGCGCACCGGCTGGCCGCGTTGCTGATCCTCGCGACAGGTCTGGGCGTCCTGGTCGATTTCCTGCCACTCGCCCTTGACTTGGCCCCAGACGCGTCGGGTCATCACCAGCTCGACCGCGCTCTCCACCACCGCGGCACCGTCGATGTCGACCACCAGCGCCTCGACCTCGACGGGCTGGCCGGCGGGCACCACGCTCTTCGCCATCTTCAGGCCGACGTAGTGGTCCGCCGGATGCACCAGCAGACTGGTGCGCGCCGACCAGGCTTGCCGGTTGACGTCGGTGACGGTGGCTTGCGCGCTCAGCTCGGTCGGACGCGGCGGGTCCACATCGAGGAAGCGGGCCTCCAGATGATGCTGGCCGAGCGGATCGGTGCGGCCCACCAGGGTCTGCGTGCGACCGGATCCGGCGGGCTCCGAGGCCCGCCACCACGGTGTCCAGACGCCGAAAGCCCAGTCGCTGCGATTCGGTGGCACGTAGCGGGTCGGGGTGGCGGTGACCGACCACCGCACCGGCGCGCCGCTCAGGCCGCCGCCGGCGTAGTAGCTGGCGGCCACGCTCAGCGTCGCCTGCCCGCCGATCAGGAAGGGCCCCGCGTCGACGCGGGCGGCGACCTCGTACTCGGGGCGGCGGAACTCCTGGATCTGGAAGGTGTGGTGGGTTTGCGTCTGTACCGGCGCCGTCACATCTTCCGCCGTCAGCAGCAACAGGGCCGGGCCCAGGTTCGGTGTGGCCGGCAGATCAATGGCGAAGTCGAAGCCGCCCAGCGCCGACACCGTGGCGCTGCCCTTGCCCAGCTCGACGCCGCGGCTGTCGTTGAGCAGCCAGCTGACGCTGCGCGGCTGCGGATCGAGCAGCTGCACGTCACCGCGGGTCGCCATGTCCAGTCGACGCATCCAGCCCTTGATCCGCACCTGCTCGCCGGGGCGATACATGCCGCGGTCGTCGAACACCAGCCAGCTCAGCGCGTCGCTGACCGGGCTGGCGGTCCAGGAGGGCGACCAGTGCCAGCTCGCCGAGCGCGGCAGGAGGGCGAGGTCCGGGCCGCGGCGGGCGAGCAGCAAGGGGTGATCGCTGGAGGTCGGCAGTTCCAGCCGGGCCAGCCCTTCGGCATCGGTGCGGGCGCTGGCCGGGCTGCCGAGGATCTCGATCGCCACATCCTTCAGCGGCGCGCCCGTACGCAGATCGCTGGCCCAGGCCGTCACGCGGGCGTCGTCGTTCACGGCCACGAGGCCGATGCGCGTGGCCTGCACCCAGACCAGCACCTCCTGCCAGCGCAGTTCCTCGATAGCCGGCTGCGGCCTGACGCGGACCAGCAGCTGGCCCACACCATCCTTCAGGTAGCGATCCAGCGCGATGCGGCTTTCGACCAAGGTATCGGCGGCGCCCTTGACGCGATGGGTGTGCTGACTGAGGCGCTGGCCGGGCATCGGCACCTGGTGCTGGGTGTCGTAGCGATTGTTCTGCGCCCAATCCCGCTGCTGCGCCCACTGTTCGGGGCCGACCCGATGGATGGTGACCTCCAGCGCGTCCAGGTTGCGGCTATACACGCTGAAGCCCGGCGGCGCCATCGGGTCGAGGGTGATCAGCTCCTTGCCCGGGCCGATCAGGTTCGGAGCAGCACTGCCGGTGGCGAAGTCCAGCACCTGCTCGGCGCCCAGTCGCTGGCCGAAGCGATCGGTCAGGTCCGCCGACAGCCGCACCTGGTAGCGGGTGTTGCCGGCAAAGGCACCGCTCAGCGTCAGGCCGTCGTTGCTGGTCTGCACCGTCCAGCCCTCGACGGCCGGCGTCACCGTCACCCGCCGCGGATCGAAGTCGCGCTCGTCCAGCGGATTGTTGAATCGGACTTGCCAGCCGCCCGCCGGATTGCATTGATCGCGCTGTCGGCCGCGCGGACCCCAGCAGAACCACTCGGAAACCTTCAAGGGCTCGAAGGTGCTGAAGGACCAGCGGGAGACCTCGTCGCGGCGCCGCGGCCCCTCCGCCGAGGGCAGGCCGGCTTCGACTTCGACGACGAAAGGACTGGCCGCCGGCAGCGGCTGCGCCGGCTTCAGCGCCAGCCAGCGCCCGTCGATCAGCTCATCGCGGCTGCGCTGCAGCGAGTGGTCTTCGGGCAAGGTCTGCGGATCCACGCGGACCAGCGCGAATTCCTTGCCGCCCGGGCCCTTCAGCCGGGTGCGCGATTGCACCTCGGCTGGATCGACCGCCTGATCGAAGACCAGCAGGATCACCGGGTCCAGCGGCTGCGGTCCGCTGCTCGGTTCGTAGCGCAACAACTTCGGCGGCGGCGTGCTGAAGCGCAGCACCTGCTCGGCGGCGAGTGCCGAGCCCAGTGCGGATTTCGTCCCTGCCGGCACCGTCACGGTGTAATCGGTGGCCATCGGGAAGCGGCCGTCCGGCTGGAACACCAGCGTGCGCGTGCCGAGCCAGCGCCACTGGCCGGGCGGCTGCGGATCCAGGCGCACCGGCACCGTCGCCGAGGCGGTTGCCTGATCGCTGACCGCGATCATCGGCTGGCTGAAGCTGATTGAGAAATGCGGCGCCAGCGCGACCTCGCCGTCCGGCGCGTGGCGCAGCACCTTCAGCTCGCCCTCGTTCTCCGGTGGGACGGGCGCTTCGAGGTCGCCCGCCGGCGGCCACGGTGCCTCGACGGTGGCGCCGGTCCGCGGCGGCGGCGTGGAGGCCTCGCGCAGCGCGAAGTCCACGGCTTCGCTGCCGTCCGCTTCGAGTGCCGGCACCCGCTTCAGCAGGGCCTCGGTGCGGGCGGTGTCCAGCATCTCCGCCGCGGCCGGTGGCAGCGTCTCGCGGGTGGCGTCGACCGCGCTGCCGTCCTTCAGCTCGAAGCGCAGGCCCTCGTTCCGCTCCTGGGCCAGTGCTGCCGGCGGCGTCAAGTCCGTGTCTTGTCCGCTCGCCACATTGGCGCACAGCGCAAGGATGAAGCTGGCGATCAGGGCTGGTCGCATCGGGATCCTCGCTCCGTGAGCAGGTTGACGTCGGCAGCTTAACGGCCCGGTGGTCGGCGCGGGTCGACGGGTTTGGTCCCGCCGGCTCGTGCGCCGAGGACCGCGGCATCGGCGTGCGCCGCGATTGCGGCCTTGCCGGCTCTCCGGCCGTCAGGCAACGCTCCGCGCCGGGCGATGCAAATCGGCGCCCGCCTCCGTCCCCCTGACCTGCGACCCGCCCTGATGCCCGCTGTCCCCGCCACGCCGATCCACCTGCGCAGCTTCGGCGCCCCGGACGCACCACCGGTGCTGCTGGTGCACGGACTCGGCTCCGGCGGCGCCGACTGGGCCTTCCAGGTCGAGCCGCTGGCCCAGCGCTTCCGCGTGCTGGTCGCGGACCTGCCCGGCAGCGGCCGCAGCCCGCCACCGCCGCGCCACGGTATCGCCGACTACGCCGACGCGCTGCTGGCGCGGCTGGCCGCCGAGGGCATCGGGCGCTGCGGCGTGCTGGGCTTCTCGCTGGGCGGCGCGGTCGCGCTGGAAATGGCGCTGGCCGCTCCCGAGCGGGTGACTCGGCTGATGACCATCAACAGCCTCGCCAGCTATCGCGTCGACAGCGCCGCCAAATGGGTCGAGCTGCACCTGCAGCTCAACATGGTCCGACTGCTGGGCCTGCGCCCGACCGCCAAGCTGGTGTCGCGACGGCTATTCCCGCACGACCATCAGGCGCCGATGCGCCAGCGCGTGATCGACGTGCTCGGCGCCCAGCCGCGCGCCACCTACCTCGCCCAGGCGCGGGCGCTGGCCGGTTGGTGCGCGCATGACCGTCTGCGGGACAGTGGCGCGATCCTGCCGCCCACCTTGCTGCTCGCCGCCTCCCACGACTACACCCCGCTGGCCGAAAAGCAGGCGCTGGCCAGCCGCATCGGCGCCGAGATCCGCGTCGTCGAAGGCTCCCGCCACGGCACGCCCTTCGACGCCATCCAGGCCACCAATACCGCCGCGCTGGCCTTCTTCGCCGGCGAAGCGGTGCCGCAGACGCTGCGGGTCGATGCTCCTGAAGACGTGCCCAGCGCGCCGCCGGCGGTGCTGGCGGCGCTGGAGTAGGGCCGGGCCCGTTGTCTGCGGCACCGGTTTGCCGCGGCGGGCGGTTCAGGCCTGTCCTTGCACGCGGGTGGCGGGGTGGCGCCAAACAGTCCTGCGCCTACATTTCCTTGAACACATGCAGATAGCTGCGGCTGACCGGCAGGCGCTCCGTGCGGCCCTTGAGTTCGATGGTGGCGGTCTCGTTCTCGCCGCGCGTCACCCGCCGGATCGAGCGCAGATTGATCACCACCGATCGGTGCACCTGGACGAAGTGCGCGGGGTCCAACTGGGGCAGCAGGTCCTTGAGCGGCGTGCGAATCAGCGCCTCGGCCGGCTGGCCTTCGTCGCGATAGGCCACCAGGGTGTACTTGGTGTCGCTCTTGAGGTAGTCGATGTCGCCGATCGGGATCATGCGCAGGGATGACCCCACGGTGGCGCGGATCCAGTCCAGCGGCTTGGGCTGATCCAACTTGAGTCGCGCGGCCAGCTGGGTCAACAGCAACTCGCTGTGCACCGCCGGTTGCGCCTGCTGCATGCGCGCTTTCAGACGCTCCACCGTCTCGGCGAGGCGCGCCGGCGTGATCGGCTTGACCAGATAGTCCAGCGCGCCGTGCTCGAAGGCGGCGAGCGCGTATTGGTCGAAGGCGGTGACGAACACCAGGTGCGCACGCTTGCCCACATGCCGCGCCACATCCACGCCCGTCAGGCCCGGCATGCGCACGTCCAGAAAGCAGATGGCGGGCAGATGGTGCTCGAACAGTTCGATGGCGTGGCGGCCGTTGCGGGCCTGGGCCACGATCTGCAATTCCGGCCAGGCGGCAGCCAGACGCGCTTCCAGGACTTCCCGTAGCAGCGGTTCGTCGTCGGCGATCAGCGCAGTGAGGTTCATGGCTGCCCGGAAAACTCGATGATGGCTTCCACACCCTGCGGCCTGACCTCGTTGAGCGTCAAGGTCGCGCTGTCGCCGTAGGCCCACCGCAGGCGCTCACGCAGTGCAGCCAGTCCGGTGCCGAGGCCACTGCCACTGGCCTGCAGACCCAGGCCGGTATCGACCACGCGCAGGCGGCAGCGCCCATCCTCCAGGGATTCGGCGTGGACGTCGATGCGGCCGCCCTCTTCGCTGGGGTCGATCCCATGCTGCACGGCGTTTTCAACCAGCGTCAGCAGGGTCATTGGCGGGCAGCGCAGCAGTTCCACGGCAGGGGCGACATGCAGGGCAAAGGCCAGCCGGTCGGGCATGCGCATCTGCATCAGCTCCAGGTAGGCGCGCACCAGCTCCAGCTCCTGGCCCAGCGTGTAGTCCGACCCATCCAGACGCGGTACGGCGGCGCGCAGGTATTCGGTCAGGCTTTGCAGCAGTTTGGGCGCACGCGGCGAGCCGGCTTCCACCAGGGCCTGCACGTTGGCCAGCGTGTTGAACAGGAAATGCGGCTGGGCCTGCGCGGTGAGCAGCCGCATGTGGGCGTCAAGCGCCTGGCGGGCCATCTCGCTGCGTTCCAGCGCAAAGTCGATCGCCTGCTTTTCCACTTTGGCCTCGCGATGGCGCAACAGGGCGGCCAGTGCTGTCCAGGGCGCGACCAACATGCCCATAAAAGTGAAGGTCATGTATGACATCAGACGGGAGGTCTCCCAGAACGGCGGAGCGCCGTCTGCGGTGGCCAATAGAAAGGCCACGAAGAAAGCCAGCGGCACCGTCACGCCCACGGCCACGACTTGCAGGGCCCAGCGCGCCATCCATTGGGGCAGGCGGCGCGGCCACTGCTCGAACAAGCCGAAGACCAGGAGCAGTGCGAAGCCCACGCCGAATACTCGTGCCACCAGCTGCCACAGCTGCGCATTCCAGCCAAAGCTGAATAACAGAGTGAACAACGCGCAGACGATGAGCGCGGTACGTACGCGCCGCCAGCCGAGTACGGCGCGCCAACCTGATGCAGGAATGGCGGCGTTGAGCTGAGCGGAGGGATTGGAACTCATGGGTCGGCGTACTCGGATTCGCTTAGCGCCAGCGCTCGGCGGGTTTGCGGAAGTAGTGCTGAACGATGTAGCGCCAGGGCAGTACCAGCGGCGTCAGCACCACGCCCATCAAGCAGGCAAAGAAGTTCGCCTCCACGCCCGGCGTGACCGCGTCGTTCCGCCACAGCGGAAAGGCGATGACCAGGATCCACATGGTTTTCCAGGTCAGCTCCCAAATCAGCAGCGGCAACATCTGCAAGGGGTAGCGCAGCCCCAGGACACAGCAGAATGACACGGCGATCATCAGCGCGCCCAATACACCCCAGCGCTGAGCCCATTCGTCGGTGTGCTCCAGCATGCTCGGGAGCCAAGTGACGGCGAGGCCCACCGTGATCAGCAAATAAAAGCCGCGCAGCAGGTTCAAGCGCCAAAGGGGCACCTCATTCATTGGTGATCTCTCCGTCGAGCCCAGCGAAAGATCGACGGTCAGGGCGGCGAGGGGGATTCGCTGTGAGGGGGTATTTTTCATGGGGGTCTGGGCTTCTTCATGGGGTCTGGACCTGGAATCCGGGCACCGCAGCCGTCGATTCCCAGGGACGGCGCCATTCTGTGGGGGCGCGGCAGCGTCTCGCCCCGCGGTCGGATCAGGTACGGCGTGGCGGTTCCGAGCCGCTGCCGGGACCGACGAATGACCGCGAAAGCCGGTTCGGCAGCGACGGTCGTCGTTGGGTCGTGGCCAGACGTCACTCGTCCCGGCGCTGGAGTGTTCCATCCGATGGACCCCGGGCGTGCGCGGGTCAGCGTCCAGAATGACGCCACCACTGACATCGAAGGGACCCCGTGAACGGAATTCAGCGCTTCCTGCTGCGCGGACTGCTTGCCTGCCTCGGCCTGCTGGCCGTGCTGGCCGCCCTGGTCGCCTACTTCATCTACACCCCGGAGCCCGAGTTGCCGCAGCTCTCCGGCACGCTCAGCAAGGCCTCGCTGGACGTGGCCGGTGTCGAACGCAGCTATCGCCTCTATGTGCCAAAGGACTTGCCGACGGGGGCGCCGCTGGTGCTGGTGATGCATGGCTCGGGCGAGGGCCCGCTGGCCATTCGGATGGGCACCGGCTATGGCTTCGAGCGCCTGGCCGACCAGCATGGCTTTGCCGTGGTCTACCCCAAGTCCTTTGGTTTCGACTGGAACGACTGCAGCTCGATTGGCAACACCGCCGTGGACGGCGTGCGCGCCGACGATGCCGGCTTTCTGGATGCACTGGTGGAGAAACTGGTCGGCGAGCTCGGCGTCGATCCCGAGCGCGTGTTCGCGGCGGGGGTGTCGAACGGGGGCTCGATGGCGCTGCGCCTGGCACTGGAGCACCCGGAGCGTTACCGCGCGGTGGCAGCAGCACTCGCCAACGTGCCGGCGCCGCAGAACTTCCAGTGCCGGCCGGTCGCACGCCAGACCCCCTCGGTGATGATCATCAACGGCACCGAGGACCCGCTGGTGCCGTATGCCGGCGGCGAGATCAACCTGCTGGGGCTGTTCTACAAGGGCGGGCAGGTCATTTCGTCCACCGCGTCGGCGCAGTACCTGGCGGACCACAACGCCATCGCTGGCGCGCCCCAGGTCAGCCTGACGCAAACGGCGCTTGGCACCCGTGTCGAGCACGCGCGCTGGCAATCGGCCGACGGTCGGACCGAGGTGGAACTGGTGACCTTGCACGGCGCCGGACACGGACTGCCCCAGCCCTGGGCGCACCGTCCCCGTCTGCTGGGTCCTTCCCCCATGGAACCCAATGGTCCAGCCCTGATCTGGGCCTTCTTCGAGAGGCAATCGCCATGAGCGTCCTGTACGTCTCCCCCGACAGTCACCCGCTGCTGCATATCGCCGCCGCAACGGTGCTCTACCTGCACATCGGCGCCGGCACGGTGAGTCTGCTGGCCGGCGCGGCGGCCTTCGGGTTCCGCAAGGGCTCGCGCCTGCACCGGCTGGCCGGCAATGTCTTCGTCATCGCCATGCTGATCATGTCCGCCATCGGCGCCGCGGTGGCGCCGTTTCTGCCCACGCCCGAGCGGGCCTCGGTCATCGCCGGCGTGCTGACCTTCTACCTGGTGCTCAGCAGCTGGGCGGTCGTCAAGCGCAAGCCGGGTCGGATCGGTGCCTTCGACTACGGCCTGCTGCTGACCTCCTTGACCGTGGTGGGCGTCAGCGCCTACTTCATGAGCCTGGCCGCCGAGAGCCCGAACGGCAAACTGGACGGTCAGCCGGCCGCCGCCTTCGTGCTGTTCCTCCTCATCGGCAGCCTGGCGGCCGTCGGGGACTTGCGCCTGATCCTGAAGCGCGGCGTCACTGGCGCGATGCGTCTGGCACGCCATCTGTGGCGCATGACCGCGGCGTACTTCATCGCGGCCAACGCCCTGTTCCTCGGCCAGCCGCAGGTGTTCCCGAAGGCGGTGCAGGGCTGGTTGTTTCTGCCGGCGCTGCTGATCCTGGGGTTGCTGTTCTATTGGCTCGGCCATGTGGGCTACGGCGCCTACCGTCGTCGTGCCCGCTCGCAGGTCACGGCTGCGCCGACGTCCTGATGCGGGGTGCCGGCTTGCCGACGAGTCCGGCTGCGGTGGCTCTGTTCCGCTGCGGATTTCGTGGCCCGTCCCTCTTCGCATGCAGTTGTGGAATCAGGGCGCCTGGCAACGAACGTACTCCGTGTCGACCCCCTCGCGCTGCAGTCGACTCCCGTCGGCCGACAAGCGCAATTGCATCCACTCGCTGTGTTCCTGGCCGTCCTCCCCGTAGAGCTTCAGCAACAGGTCCAGCGTGTCCACGCGACTCGACCGCACGGCGCGAATCGGACCGCCAGCCGCGTACAGCGCCACGCTGCGATCGGTGATCTCCAGCATGCCCTCGGTGGCGAAGTTCTCGCAGGGCGGCGGGGTGTTGGTCCATCGACCGACGAAAGCCGCCGGCACATCCATCGGCGCCTCCTTCGCCATCGCTTGCACCCAGGGCGGCAGGACAGGATCCGCGAGGAACTGGTTGTCCGGTCCCACCGGCCAGTCGAAGGCGTCGATCGGGTCGCCGGAGCGCACATCGTGCAGTTCAAAACGGGTGCCGATCCCGCCGTGCACGGTTTCCTGCCGAAAAGCGACCTGGTTCCCGCCCGCCAGAAAGCGCCAATCCCAGATCGGCAGTCCGCTGCCACGATAGGTGCGCCGCACGCCGTCGAAATAGACCACCAGAGTCAAGGGAATCGGGTAGGACGTGCAGCAGTTCGGGTATTTCACCAGCCATCCGACCGCACGCCGATCCGGCGCAATCCGGACTTGATGCAGACCGACCGATGGCCCCGTCTCCAGAGCCGGCTCCGGCTCGGCAATCACTCGACGTCCGTCCTCGGTGAGGATCTGTAGCACGCCCCTGTCATCCACTACTGCCTCGCGGTAGCGCTCGACTGCGTGCGATGTCGCGCTGAAGACCAACAGCGCGAGCACCCAGATCCGGTTCAACGCACCCATCGTTCCTCTCGTGTCACGGATCTCGGCGTCATTGGCTCGGCCATGCCCGGCTTGCTGTCAGATCCGCAGCGATCCTGGATGCGTCATCGCGGGACTTTCGACCTGTCCTTGTCTTCGATCCCGGATGGCCTGTCCTTGTCTTCGAGATCGAGATCATACAAGTCACTGCAGCGTCGCCCTGATGCGAGGACTTACAACGTCTCGACGATGTTCTCGCCCTCCAGTTCGGGTGATGCGGCGGTAGCCTTCGACCAAGGCCGACAGGGTGGAGACGTCGCCAGCACACGCAAGCCGTGGGTCGGCTCCGCTGGACCCCGGCAATCCGCGGTTGGCGGTGCGGGGTGGCGGATCGGGCGGATGATGTAGGCAACGGAGGGCTCGCCAGTCGCTGTCAGGTGGACCCGCCTTCCGACGTCGTTGCTCTGACCCCGGATGGAGGAATCCACGATGTCCCTGCTGTCGCCGTTGCGCCGCCTCGCGAGTCTCTGTGCCCTGCTGCCGATGCTCGCCAGCGCCCAGACCTTCTACATTGCCCCGGCCGGGGTCGACACGCCGGCCGGCGGCACGCTGGCCAGTCCCTGGGCCACCATCACCTACGCGCTGGACCGCGTGCCGGATGGAAGTCTCGTGCTGGTGCGCCCCGGCACCTACACCGGCCGCATCCGCATTCGCGGCCAGTTTGCCAGCGGGGTCACGGTGCGCTCGGAACTGCCGTACCAGGCCCGTCTGCGCGCCGCCGAGACCGTGCTGACCGTCTTCAACGATGCCGCCAACGTCGAGGGCATCACCCTGGAGGGCTTCGATATCGCCCATACCGGCGCGGGGGCCGGCGCGCTGGTGGTGCAGATCCAGGACGGTTTCAGCACCGAAACCCGTCGCATTACCCTGCGCAACAACATCCTGCATGACAGCTGGAATAACGACATTCTGAAAATCAACAACGGCGCCAGCCAGATCCGGGTCATCGGCAACCTGTTCTACAACCAGCAGGGCTCGGACGAACATATCGACATCAATAGCGTCGATGACGTGATCGTCGAGGAAAACCTGTTCTTCAATGATTTTGCGGCGAGTGGTCGACCCGTTCCCACCGATACGGCCAGCTTCATCGTGGTGAAGGACTCCAACGGCAACGATGACGAATACCTCGGCGCCCGCAACGTGATTCTGCGCCGGAATATCTTTCTGAACTGGCAGGGATCGCCGGGCAGCGGATTCGTCCTGTACGGCGAGGACGGCGCGGCCTATTTCGAGGTCTTCGACGGACTGGTGGAGAACAACCTGCTGCTGGGCAACAGTGCGGTGACGATGCGCTCGCCGCTGGGCGTGAAGGGCGCGCGGGATCTCGTGTTCCGCCACAACACCGTGGTGGGGGACTTGCCCGCCAACGCCTACGCCACGCGGATCAACCGCGAAGGCGACAACCCGGCCATCGAGGCGGTGCGTTTCGTGCACAACGTGTTCTCGGACACCGCCGGCACGATGGCCGATTTCTCCGACACGCTGCCGGCGGACCTGTCCACCGGACGGCCCTCCACGCTGTCGCGCAATGCCTATTTCAACGCTGGCATGGCCTTGCCCTTCGACCCCACCGATGTGCTGAACATCAGCGGCGATGCCGGTCGGCTGGAAGGTGATCCGCGCCTGCCCAGTCCGGCGGCCGTGATAACCCCGTACTGGATCCCGGCCAGCAATCAGTTCAACGGCGGACACGCCAGCATCCGCGCCGCCTTCGAGGCCATCGCCCTGCAATACGGCGTGCCCGCCGCCGGCAGCGTGGTCCTCGACGCCACCACCCAATCCGCCGACGTGCCCGCCACCGATTTGCTGGGCCGGCCGCGCAACTCCGCCGCCGCGGATCTGGGCGCCATCGAGGTGAGCAATGCCTTGCTGGTCAACGGCTTCGAACCGCTGTAAGCCGAGGACCTGCCTTCAAGCCGAGGAGGCCTTTTGCGCCTTTGGTCAGGAGGAAAAATCTCGACGCTCCGTCCGGCTTTCCGCATCGAGTTCTTGCTGGAGGGTTTCCAGTTCGTCCAACACGCGGATGAATTTCTCGCCCAAGGGTGTCACGGCATATTCGACGCGCGGCGGCACCTCATTGAAAGCGCGGCGCTCGAGGATGCCGAATTCGAGATTGCGGCGCAGACAGTCGTTGAGGACCTTGGTGGTGAGGCCCTCGACACGGCGCACCATTTCGCCCGGTCGGTTGATACCGTTCTTGAGGAGCTGATAGACCGTCAGCGACCACTTGCAGCCGAAGATGGCCTCGACCATGCGCGCGCTGCGCGCCGGGGGCAGGCGGCGGGTGATTTTTTTGTCGTCTGGATTCATCAAGATGGACCAAAAAGTGCCTACCAAACCAATTTGTGCTTGCTTTTCAACAGGGTAATTGCGCGTCCAAGCTGTGTCCACCTTGAACTGCACCAGCCGGAGCACAGCATGAAACCCTCAACGCACACCACAGCACTGATCATCGGCGGAACCAGCGGCATGGGACTGGCCACGGCGACGCGACTGGCCGGCGCCGGCCATCGGGTGGTTCTGGTCAGCCGCTCGGCCGGCAAGCTGGCCCGTGCGCAGACCCAGTTGGCCGAGACGGCCGCCGTCGATACCTGGCAGGTCGACCTGTCCGTGCAGGCCGACGTGGACCGTCTGGTGGCGCAGATCGACGCCCTGACCCAGCCCATCGGCGCGCTGGTCAATGCGGCGGGCACCTTCAATCCCAAGCCATTCCTGGATCACACCGCGGTTGACTACGACGGCTATGCGGCACTGAACCGTGCCACCTTCTTCATTACCCAAGCGGTCGCTCGCAACATGCAGCGACACGGGGGCGGAGCGATCGTGAATATCGGTTCGATGTGGGCGCGGCAGGCGGTCAAAGCCACGCCCTCGTCGGCCTACTCGATGGCCAAGGCCGGTCTGCATGCGATGACCCAGCATCTGGCGATGGAGCTGGCCGAGCACGGCATTCGCGTCAATGCGGTGGCACCCGCAGTGGTGAAGACGCCGATCTACGAAGCGTTCATCGCCCCGACCGAGCTCGATGCCGCGCTTGCCGGTTTCAATGGGTTTCATCCCATCGGCCGCATCGGTCAGCCACAGGACGTGGCGAGCGTGATCGCGTTTCTGTTGAGCGACGCGGCGTCCTGGGTGACCGGCGCGGTGTGGGATGTGGACGGTGGCGTGATGGCCGGTCGGAACTGAAGCCGACCGCACGACTTCTACAATGCAGAGACCAACCGGGGAGACCGCGACGTGCTCAACATGGACTTCACCCGTCAGGTCGTCATCGAAACCGCCGACGCGCCCTGGCAGCCCAGTCCCATGCCCGGGGTGTGGCGCAAACCACTGGCGCGCGAGGACGCCGAGCGCGGCCACGCCACCAGCGTGGTGCGCTATGACGCCGGCGCGCGTTTCAGCCGCCACGAGCACCCGGGCGGCGAGGAGATTCTGGTGCTCGATGGGGTGTTCTCCGACGAGCATGGCGACTACGGCCCCGGCAGCTACCTGCGCAATCCGCCAGGCAGCGGCCACGCGCCCTACAGCGAGGGCGGCTGCACCTTGCTGGTGAAGCTCCATCAGTTTGCGCCGGGCGACACCGCCAGCGTGCGCATCGATACCGCTAACACCGTCTGGCTGCCCGGCCAGGGCGGCTTGCAGGTGATGCCGCTGCATTCCTTCGAAGGCGAAAATGTGGCGCTGGTGAAGTGGCCGGCGGGCGAGCGGTTTCTGCCGCATCGGCATTGGGGCGGCGAGGAGATCTTCGTGCTCAGCGGCGAGTTCATCGACGAGCACCGGCGCTACCCGAGGGGCACCTGGCTGCGCAGCCCCCATCTCAGTGCGCACCATCCCTTTGTTGAGGTCGAGACGGTGATCTGGGTGAAGACCGGGCATCTGCCGGTGGCCACCACGACGTCGGGTTATCGGCCTGTCCTTGACCTTCGTTGAGGTCGGCCTGTCGTTGATATCCGGCGAGCCGTAGCGACGCCAGCAGCGGCCTGACTTCCGCGATCAGCCCACGAGCCTTGTACAGGGCGATCAGCGCGGTGCCCATCGTGGCCAGTCCGCGCGTGCTTCGAGACGGGCCGCCCGATCATCCTGGCCAGACTGGCGGTTTCGCGCTTGCATCAGGGCAGGGCATCGGCGCCGGCATGCGCCGGGACGCCATCCGTCGCACCCTCGTTGCCTGCAACCCGTCCTCGTCTCGAGAAGGCTCGCCTGTCCCTGTGACTGAGGATCCGCTTTGCGCCCCGTGGTGTCGATCATGTAGTAACGTTTCCACATGTCCTCATGCGGAGCCTCGCCATGTCCATTCTGAGCAGTCGGGAACTCAATCAGGACGTCGGCCGCGCCAAGCGCGAGGCCCGGAACGGTCCGGTCTTCATCACCGACCGTGGTAAGCCGGCGCATGTGCTGCTGTCCATCGACGACTACCGAAAACTGGCCGGGAAGGGACGGACGCTGGGCGAGGCGCTGTCGATGCCAGGGGCCGCCGATGTCGATCTCGATCTCGAACTACCACGATTCCGTGAACCGCCCCGATTCGTCGATCCGGACTTCTGATCGGAGAGCATCTTGTTTCTTCTCGATACCAACGTCGTATCCGAGTTGCGAAAAGTCGCCGAGGGCAAGGCGGACACCCGAGTCTCTGCGTGGCAGTCGGCAATCGATCCGTTGTCCTGCTTTGTCTCGGTGATCACCCTGCAGGAACTGCAGATCGGCGTGTTGCGCATCGAACGACGGGATGCCCGCCAGGGCGCGGTGCTCCGCGGCTGGCTGGATCAGCGAGTCATTCCGAGTTTTGATGGCCGGATCCTGCCGGTTGATCAGGCCGTTGCCCTGTGCTGTGCCGCCCTGCATGTCCCGGATCCCCGCCCCGCACACGATGTGCTGATTGCCGCCACGGCGCTGGTCCATGGCCTGACCCTGGTCACGCGCAACACCGCCGACTTCGCGCCCCTCGGCGTCGCGCTGCTGGATCCGTGGAAGGCTGGGGCCGGGTAGGTCTGACCCGGACCGGGCGGGGACGGGCCGCAGCCAGCCAAGCGAAGCGGACCAGCCAAGCGAAGCGGACAGGCGGACCTCGCCCCTCGGCCTGTCCTTGTCCCTCGCGGCCGTGCGGTTCCCTCAGGGCGATTCGCCCACACGGGTCAGGACGGCAGCAATTGTTGTTGCTGCTGAAGGATGCGCGGAAGTTCGGGTGAGGGCCGGGCGGTGAACCTCCCCGCATCATTCCGAAGCTCGCAACAGCGGCAAATGTCGGATACGCAGCCTGCTTCCATCGAAGGTGATCAACGTGCCGCGGTGCAGCGCCTCGACCACCTCGGGGAGCAGGCTGATCAGCAAGGGAACGAGACCGGCTACGTCCAGACCTTGCATGCGTAATCGCAGGACCTAGGGCCGGTCTGCGCCGCTCAGTGCCATCAGACTGTGGAAGTCGGCATCCAACGTGACGACAAACGCGTTTCTGCGACGTGCTTCTTCCAGAATCTCGGCGTCACTGGCGCGGGCCATGCCCAGCTCGCCGACGTGATCCACCTCCCAGCCCGCCTCACGCAGCCTTGCCGCAGCTCCGCGCGGCAAGCCCTGATCCAGCAAGCAACGCAAGTCAGGCCGCCCGATGGACGATGACCTGATCGTCGAGCGACTGCGCAGCGAAGCGCAGCGCCTCGACGATGTCCTCGCGCTCCAGTTCGGGGTAGTCCGTCAGCAGCTGCGACCAGTCCGGGTAGCTGGGCAGCAACTCCAGAACCCGGCGTACCGTCAGCCGCATTCCACGGATGCAGGCCTGCCCGTTCATCTGCTGCGGGTCGATGCTGATGCGGCTGTAGCCTTCAACCATGACCGACATGGTGGTGAAGTCCGTGGTGGAGACCTTGCGAGCATACGCAGGCCGAGGGTGGTCGGGCTTGGGGGTCGACAGGTTCTGGCTCTAGACCGAGCAGGTCAGCAAAAGTCGCGGATTGGCCGCGGCCAGGGTAGGCGTCCAAACTGTGCGACCGTTCGCACGCCGACGCACGGCAACGTCGCACACGATCCGGCTCGGTCATCTGATGCCATGGTCGAGCGGTGCCGCAACACTGCGCCGATGACTCAAGCCCGCGCCACGCTGATTCCGCCCGGCCACGCCGTGTTCGTGCACGTCACGACCCGCTGTGTCCGGCGGGCCTGGCTGTTCGGGAAAGACCGCTTCAGCAACCGCCGCTTCGATCACCGCTGCGGCTTGATCGAAGACCGCGTCCGCGAATTGGCCGAGGTCTTTGCGGTTGGCGTGTATGCCTTCGCCTGGATGTCGAATCATTTCCATCTGGCGCTGGCCGTCCGACCCGATGCGGTGCGCTCATGGTCTGACGATGAAGTGATCGACCGCTGGCAGCGGATGTATCGCTCGAAGTGCGAAAAGAAGAACGCCGAGCGGCGGCTGCAGATGCTGGACGATCCGCTGCGGATGCAGCTGACCCGCGAGCGGCTGGGTTCGCTCAGCTGGTTCGTGAAATGCCTCAATGAGCACGTGTCCCGGATCGCCAATGCTGAAGACGGCACCCGTGGGCACTTCTGGGAAGCAAGGTTCAAGTCTCAGGTGCTGCTCGACGAGCGGGCGCTACTGGCCGCGATGGCCTACGTGGATTTGAATCCGATCCGTGCCGGGATCGCCCACAACCTGATGGGCTCGCGAAACACGTCGATCCGGCAGCGCTGCAAGGCGGTGCGGGGAAGCGACGAACGTGCTGCCGCACTTCTGATGCCGATCTGGGGCGTTGCGGCCATGACCATGCCGCCGATCACTGTGGCGGAGTACATCGAACTGGTCGATGACACCGGTCGGCAGATTCGCAAGGACAAGCGCGGCGCGATCCCGGCCCATGAGCCGCGTGCATTGAGGAAGCTCGGCTTGAGCGCGGATCACTGGACGCGGAAGGTTAAGGGCGTCGGCTCGGGATTCTGGCGAGTCGTCGGGACGCTCGACGCCATCGAGGAGAAAGCGGCGGCCATGAAGCAGCAATTCCTGCGCGGCATCGGCTTTGCGAGGGAGTTGGCGGTCGGCTGAGCGTGGTAGTTGGGGCAACTTTTGGCGCTGCGGCGCCTGGGTTCGTTGGTCGAGTTCTGGCGTGAGGCGCGTGATGGACTGCGAAGGTCGGGCGCGGTGCGGTGGCTGGGGCGAGTGCTCGGCGGGGATTGGGCTCTGGCGGGCTTTTCGGCCTGTCCTTATTTTTGGGCTGGCGTTTCAATTTGAGACAGTTGGATCAGGAGTTGTCAGTCATTCATACGCCTCGTGGATCGCCTGAGTGTTGGGGATTTCGTTAGCTCCGGCGGGCGGAGAAGCGGCGGCGGGTCCGGGACTCGAGTCGGGGATCGGGGGTGACGTGTGCGGTGGTCATGGTGAAGCTCCTGTGGCCGCCCTTCCAAGAGGTTTTGTTCAAAGATCTGTGAGGATCTGCAGGAGGCTAGTTTGCCACCAAGGGGCGGGGCGCCTGGTTTCCAGTAATCTCATTTTATATCCTCGATCCACTACTTCTTGGAGAGCTGCCTTTTGGCCTCCGCAAGCAAGTCCTGACCAAACCGCGCGCGTTTCAGTTCGTCGTCAGTCGGCATTCCTACTGCGCCAATGACCCGTTGACATTTCTCGAACGTCTTGATGTAACTCTTTGATTCGTCGTTTAATGCATCGATAAGCTTCCTTGCGAACGATTCCGCTTTTTTTGAGTTTGGCGGTGGGGTGTCCGTTGTTCCGTGACAGAGCCACTTGAACACTTGGATGATGTGCCAACGCGCCTTCGTGTATTCCGGCGCGCCTATCTTTTTTCCATTTATAAGTGTCTGGTACTTGTAGAGTGTCAGGCAGGCGGCGTAATAATACGACTCATGATCATCCTCCTTGAAGAGGTGGTCGGCACTTGCAGAAAAAATCTTCGCCACGTAGCGCGCCGAGTTGTGAGGTAGATCAAGGAACATCGCGGCATAGCACCGCGCAACTTCGCGCACATCAAAAACGCGAGTAGACTGAAATCCAGAATGTTTGTACTCCGACTGCCTTCGCTCGAAGTGAACGTAATTTTCGAGACTCACTAAGCTGTTCTGGGCTATAAAGTATTTCTGAACGAGTTTGGCCTTACCGCGCAGTCCAAAGAACGCTTCTTTTGGAATATCAGACTGGCTATTTGTTGCTGCAATTATATCGCTTGATGACTCGTTTTCAGGGGATTCAATGAATTTAACAACAACGTTTACTGAATCCGTTAGAAATGGCTTGTTCGCATGCAGCGTACTGCTGGTCTGACAGCCGTTGATGATTTGGTAATTTGTCAAATTAATCTCTTTGGTATTTGGAATCAGGGTTAAATCGGGCGCGACAACTGTTATTCCATTGTTCAGAACCGAAAACAAGCTCCGCTTTTCCGGATTCTGAAGCGTTTGCTGTATTGCATTGTTCACATCGTTGTTGTTGCCAAGAAACGACCTGACGTTCTCTTCGAAAATCGATTCGCGAAGGTTTTGATCGGCATCTTCTAGAAGTGCAGTTACGAAGTCACTTGCTTTGACTATTGCAACGTACGACTGCGGAATGCCCGGCATCTTTGGCATTCCAAAGAAGTCAAGAAGAGGAAGTTTCGCCTCGTTCTTTTCAGAGAGATCTGCGTAGAGCTTGATTATCTCGCTGCGCCCTAAGGCCTTGACGTTAACGGAATGAAAGAACTCCGTGTCGACGAGGCCTTTTTTCAGGACATCAAGCGAAGTCTGAATCTCGCGCTGAGCCATATAAACGCCGGAAGTGCAGTAATAGACGTGACAATTCGGGCGTCGATTTCGAACTTTCTTTAGGTTTGCCAGTACTATCTTTATTACTTTGATGGTTTCTATATTGAATCTCCCATTTGGAAGCTTTGGTGCTAGCGATAAGTAATCATCCATTCCTAATTTGAAGTTGGCAATCTCTTCTTTGCGGAATTGTTCGCCTGACTTCACTTGCGTGAAAACAACGTCTACCTGAAGATTTGTTTTGTGTGTGCTGAATGCTTCTTTTGCGTCGTCATGGGTGGTTATCAGGTCGCCATCTACAATTATGGCAATCCCATCAAGTGAAGCGTCGTCATCATCTGTTGTGACGGCTGTCGGATTAAATCGCCCGAAGTAGTGCTTTGATATAACGCAATAATTGCAAAAATACTCAAACTTTTTTGTAAGCTGTGAAGCTTCGCATTCGAAGTCGCTAGCAAGCTCTTCGACATGACTTTTGAGGATGATGTGCATCGATTATTCTCGGATGTGGTAAAGCCAGAGCGCAGGGAGAGTTGAGGTCTATGTCAAGGAAAATCCGCTATGCTTCAGCTTGAAGATTGTCGACCACACAAAATATGCCTCTCAGTCCCTGTATTTGCTTCAGGAATCCATCGAGATTATTCATTTGCCCGCCCTGCTGTACTATGGTCGCAACTGACAAGCCTACGCCCGCCCCCACCACCCCGCAAGCCCCACACATCGCTTTTCTACACAAACACCCCTCGCTCACCCCGCCACCCGAAACACCGCCCGACACCCCCGCCGATCCGCCCGATTCGTCAGCTCCAACCCCCCGCCATGCGCCTCGGCAATCTGCCGAGCCAGCACCAACCCAATCCCGCTGCCACCCGGCTTGGTGGTGAAAAACGGCACGAACAGGTTGTCCGTCCGCGACAGTCCCAGCCCTTCGTCGAGGATCTCGACCACAAACCCGCCGTCCTGCTCCAACGCGCGCACCTCGACGCCCCCGGCTTCGGGCATCGCAGCGTCGGCGGCGTTCTTGATCAGGTTGATCAGGGCTTGTTCGAGCTGGTCGGGGTCGGCGTGGAGGTGCAGGGGCGGGAGGTCGGCGAGGTGGACGGGGACGCGGCGTTCGAGGGCGACGACGCGGCGGAGGAGGGCGGCGAGGTCGACGGGGCGGCGGTTCGGTTGTGGCAGGCGGGCCAGCGCGGTGTAGCCGAGCATGAAGCGGTTGAGGGCTTCGGCGCGGTCGCCGATGACGCGCAGGCCGCTGTCGACGTCGTCTTTCCAGTCCTCCGGCAGCGGGTCGAGGGCGAGGACGCGGACCAGCGTGCCGGTCATCGACTTGATCGGGGCCAGCGAGTTGTTGAGTTCGTGGCCGAGCACGCGGATCAGGCGTTGCCAGGCCTGGCGTTCTTCTTCGCGCAGGGCGCGGGAGAGGTCGGTGATGACCAGCAGCGTTTGCGGGCGGCCGGCGGCGCGGAACTGGAAGCGCCGCAGTTCGTAGCGGCCTTCGCCGCCAGCGAAGCGGCGGGTCTGCACGGTGGGGCCGCCGAGGCTCAGGCAGTCGGCCAGGCCCAGCGCCTCGGCGCTGTCGCCGGGCTTGGCGCTCTTGCCGATCAGACGCCCACCTGCGGCGTTGACCAGCTGCAGGTGGCCGTCGGCGTCGAAGCTGTAGAGCGCGATGTCGATGGCTTCGATGACCTTGGCGAGCAGCGCGCTGGCTTCCTCGACCTTGAGGCGCTGCTCGCGCAGGGTGGCGGCCAGCGCGTTGACTTCGAGGATCACCTCGCCGATGGCGTCGCCGCGCTGTGCGCGGGTGCCGCGCAGGCTGTAGTCGCCCTCGCGCAGGGCTTCGAGCAGGTTGGCCAGTGTGTACAGCGGATAGACCGCGCGGCGGCGCAGGCGCAGCAGCAGCAGGCCGCTGGCGATGACGGTGAGGATGACGGCCGGCAGCGTCGCGGTTTCCAGCGTGGCGGGCGGGGCGAGCAGCAGGAAGCCGACCAGCAGCACGCCGGGCAGCAGCAGCAGGGCGCCGTCGAGCAGCAGGCGGAGTTCGAAGCGGGGGCTCAGCATGATCTGCGCATTGCTGTCTTTGGTTGAGCGACACATCCAAGTGTCGTCATCGCGAACGCAGTGAAGCGATCTCGGATTGCCACTGGACTCACGGTCGCCCGAGACTGCTTCGCTGCGCTCGCAGTGACGAGGACTTGGGGATATCGACAGGCATCAAGACCGAGTCGCGCCTCCGCACACCGGACATCAACGATGCCGGTCCGCCCGCCCGCGCCCCTCCTGCGCGGCGCGCGAGCCCGCCTCATTCCCCGTCCAGCCCGTACTTCTCCAGCCGCCGATACAGCGCGCCGCGGCTGAGGCCCAGGACCTCGGCGGCGCGCTGGATGTTGCCCTGGCACTGGTCCAGCGCGTTGCGGATCAGCGCCTGCTCGGCCTGTTCCAGCGTCATGCCGGCAAGTCCCGCGGGCGGGGTCGCGGCGCTGGCGCCGTTGCCCGCGGGGCTGGTGGCTGCTGTTGAAGGCGCCGAAGTCGTGGACGGCACGGTGCCTGCCGCCGCCGCGGCGCCGACATCGCCGAGATCAGCCGCGTCGATGGCGTCGCTGCGGGCGAGCAGCACGGCGCGTTCGATGACGTGGCCGAGTTCACGGACGTTGCCGGGCCAGGGGTGACGCTCCAGCGCGCGGATCGCGCCGCTGCTGAGGTGCAGGCTGTCGCGGCGGTATCGGCGGGCGGCGCGGCGCAGGAAGTCGCGGGCCATCGGCGCGATGTCCTCGCGGCGTTCGCGCAGCGGCGGCAGGGTCAGCTCGACGGTGTTGAGCCGGTACAGCAGGTCCTTGCGGAAGCGGCCGGCGGCGACTTCGGCGCCGAGTTCGGCGTTGGTGGCGGAAACCAGCCGCACGTCCACCCTCAGCGTCCGCGAGGAACCGACCCGCTCCAGCTCGCCGTCCTCCAGCACCCGCAGCAGCTTCGGCTGCTGACTCGGCGGGATGTTGGCGATCTCGTCCAGAAACAGCGTGCCGCCGTCGGCCAGCTCGAAGCGGCCGATGCGGTCGGCCTTGGCATCGGTGAAGGCGCCACGGACGTGGCCGAACATCTCGGACTCGAAGATGGTCTCGGCGA
>Ga0075154_10000297_pt1 | contig 44044 bp, 41 predicted proteins | sample JI71714BDNA_FD_70965 | JGI IMG/M metagenome (GOLD analysis project Ga0075154, IMG submission 70965) | Wastewater effluent complex algal communities from Wisconsin, to seasonally profile nutrient transformation and Carbon sequestration -... | ecosystem: Engineered > WWTP > Effluent > Algae... | reverse complement strand
ACCGTGACCTGGGTGCCGAACGCCCCGCTGCCGCTCGGGCCCGGAATGTCCAGCTGCGCCGCGTGGGCGCTGGCCGCATGAAAGGCGAAGGCCAGAAGCAAGGCCCGCAGCCAGATCGGCATCCACAGCGACAACATCTGCATCACGCACCTGAAATGCCAAAAATAGGTCGACAAAGGGTAGCTAATTCGTTGTAAGACGACGAGTGCGCCGCGCCCACCGTCTTCGCACCCGACCTCCGACGCGCCGCCGAACAGCGCTGGTGCCATCGAGCAGGACTTCGCGCTGGTCTGCGTCAACTGCCGCGGCGCGGCGGAGTTGTTCGAGGACGGCTCAGCCGCCGAGCTGGCGGCGCACGGTCTCGATCAGCTGCAGCGGGCTGAAGGGTTTGACCAGATAGGCGTCGGCACCGGCACCGACGCCGGTGGCAAGGTCGGTCTGCTGGCTGCGGGCGGTCAGCAGCACCACGCGGGTGCCGGCGAAGCCCGGTTCGGCCTTGATGCGCCGGCAGAGTTCGTAGCCGTCGAGGCTGCCCGGCATCATCACGTCGAGAATCACGAGCTGCGGTTGCAGCACCGGCAGCCGGGTCCACGCGGCGTCACCGGAGTCGGCCTCGTGCAGCTCGTATTGACCCATGTCGAGGGTCATCCGGACCAGTTTCCGAAGCGACTCGGAGTCCTCGACGATCAGGATGCGCGGCAGCGTGCTCATGGATGACGTGGCGGAGCCGGCGTCACGACAACGCCCGCGGGGGAAAAAGGCTAACACGGCGGCGCGCTACACTGCGCCGTCGCCGCAGTCCCGGCGTAGAGCGCCTGTCGTGCCGCACCGTGCCCGCGATCTGACCGCCCCTGCCCTGCTCGATGCCATCGCCAGCACGCAGTCGCTGTACGTCCGCGGTCGGCCGGCGCGCGAGGTGTTCGGCCATCTGCTGGACACGCTACTCAATGTCACCGAGAGCGGCTACGGCTTCATCGGCGAGGTCGAGCGCGACGCGGACGGCGTGCCGCGGCTGCGCACCCGCGCGATCACGAACATCGCCTGGAACGCCGAAACCCACGCCTTCTACGACTGTTACGAGGCCGAAGGTCTGGTGTTCACCCATCTGGAGACGCTGTTCGGGCGGGTGCTGACCAGCGGGGAGCGCCTGATCAGCAACGATCCGGCGACCGATCCGCGGCGCGGCGGCCTGCCGGCCGGCCATCCGCCGATGCAGTGCTTCCTGGGCTTGCCGGTGAAGGCCGGCGAGGTGCTGGTCGGCATGATCGGGCTGGCGAATCGGCCCGGCGGCTATGACGACGAGCTGGCCACGCAGCTGAAGCCGCTGATCGCGACCGGCGCGCAGCTCATCGAGGCAATCCAGCTGGACCGCGAGCGCCAGCGTGCGCTGGCCGAGGCGCTGGACAAGGGCACGCGGCTGAAGGCGCTGATCGAAACGGCGATCGACGCGGTGCTGGCGATCACCGAGGATGGCCGCATCGAGGAGGCCAATCCGGCGGCGGCGCGACTGTTCGACCGCGCGCCCGGCAGGTTGCCGGGGCTGAACTTCGCCGAGTTGATCGCCGATCGGCCGGCGCCGAGCCCGGCGGCCTTGCAGGCCTGGTGTGCGGCGCGCCCGGAGTTTCCGGCCATCGAGCTGTGGATGCTGCGCGCCGGCGGCCAGCGCTTTCCGGCCGAGCTGACCTTGTCGCCCTTCGTGCTGGGCGAGGTTCGCCGGTACGCCGCGATCATCCGCGACCGCTCGGACCGCTTCCACACCGAACGACTGCTGCGCGAAGGCGAGGCGCGTCAGCAGGCGATCGCCGAGGTGGCGCTGGATTGCGTCATCGGCATGGATGTCGAGGGCCGGATCATCGAGTTCAATCCGGCTGCGGAACGCACCTTCGGCTGGCGCAGCATCGATGTCTACGGCCAGCCGCTGGTCGACTGGATCGTTCCGCCCGAACATCGGGAGGCGCACCGGCGCGGCATGGCCCGCTACCTCGCCACCGGCGTCCCCACGATGCTGGGCCGTCGCATCGAGGTCGAGGCCCTGGCGGCGCAGGGTCGGCGGTTTCCGGTCGAGCTCGCCGTGGTGGCGACCCGACTGGACGGCAAGCCGTTCTTCGTCGCCTATCTGCGCGACATCTCCGACGCGCGGGCGGCCCGGCGGGCGGTCGAGCAGGCGGCGGCCGAGTTGGCGGCGGTGCTGGAACTGAGCCCGGATGGGTATGTGGTCTTCGGCGCCGACGGCCGCTGCAGCCGGCTCAACGCGGCCGGCGCGGCGCTGACCGGGCTGACATCGGAGTCGGTGCAGGGTTGCGGGATCGCCGAGGTCGATCGCCGGCTGCAGGAATCCAGCGGCTTGAGCGGTCACTGGCCCGGACTGGCGCAGCTCGCCGATGGCGATCAGGGCGAGATTCACTTCGCCCGGCCGCGGCCGGCGATCGTGCAGTACGCGCATCGGCTGCTGCCCGGCCCGGACGGCAGCACGCTGGGGCGGGCGCTGCTGCTTCGCGACATCACCCGACAGACCGAGCTGGACCGGATGAAGAGCGAGTTTCTGGCGACCGCCGCGCATGAACTGCGGACGCCGCTGGCGACGATTCACGGCTTCATCGAGCTGCTGCTGGCGCGGAACTTCGACGCTGCGACCCGGCTGGATCTGCTGTCGACGATGCAGCGCGAATCGACGCGGCTGGTGGCGATGCTCGGCGACCTGCTCGACCTCGCCCGGATCGAGGCGCGGCGCGGCAGTGACTTCCAGATCCGCCAGCAGCCGCTGGCGCCCTTGCTGGCCGAGGCGCTGGTCGGCTTTCCGCCGGTCGGCAGCGCGCAGCAGCTGGAGCATGCCGGCTGCGATCCGGCGCTGAGCCTGCCGGTGGACGGACTGAAGCTGATCCAGGCGCTGCGCAATCTGCTGTCGAATGCCGCCAAGTTCTCGCCGCCCGACGGCCGCATCCGGCTCGCGGTGCGCGCTGACGACCCTGTCGAGGTCGGGCTCGCCGTCAGCGATCAGGGCATCGGCATCCCGGCACCGCTGCACGAGCGCGTCTTCGAGCGCTTCTTTCGCGCCGACAGCAGCGGCGCGGTGCCGGGAACCGGTCTCGGGCTGGCGCTGGTCCGCGAGATCGTGACGCTGCATGGCGGTCGGGTCACGCTGGAAAGCGCGCCGGGCACCGGTACGACGGTGACGCTCTGGTTGCCGCGGCTGCCGGTGCAGCTCGCGGTCGCCGCCGCATAATCGACGCCCGCGACCGGAAGCCGCTGATGCCCCACTCACTCAACGCCGACCCGCCGATCGAGGCGCTGCCGCGCGAGGCGCTGCTGGCGCTGGTGACGCAACTGCGGCAGCACGCCGACGAGCAGGAGGCCACCGCGCGCCAGCTGGAGCGCTACGTTGCCGACCTGCACCAACTGCTCGGTCAGCGCGATCACGCGATGGAGGCCGCCAGCCGCGCGGCGCAGGTCCGCGCCGACGTGCTGGCCAACATCTCGCACGACTTCATGGAGCCGCTGAACGCGATCATCGGCTTCGCCCAGGTGCTGCTGCGCACGCCCTCGTCGACCGACACCCGCGACGCGGTGTCGCGGATCTTCGCCGCCGGCATGCGCCTGACCCGGATGGTCGAGGACATGCTGATGATGGCGCGGATGCAGCTGACGCCCGAGCTGCAGGCCGGCGTCGTGACGCTCGGTCCGCTGCTGCAGCAGGCGCTGCTGGCGGTCGAAGCCGTGCGGCAGGAACGCAGCATCGCGCTGACCCCGCTGCCCGAGGCGCTGTCGCTAGCCCGGGTCCGCGCCGATCCGACCCGGCTGCAACTGTCGCTGGAGCAGCTGCTCCGGATGCTGCTGCAGACGCCGGGCGCCGAGCGACTGGAGATCAGCTGCAGCGCCACGGAAGGTGACGAAGACGGCCGGTCGGCGCTGGATCTCGGGCTGACGGTCAGCCTGAGCGCCTATGCGCCAGCCCCGATGAGCACCGCCGAGGATCCGGCCTGGGCGATCGCCGGCACCCTGCTGTCCTCGACCGGCGCCATGCAGCGCGAGCAGCTCGGTCACGGCCTGCGGCGCGTGCTGATCCGGCTGCGGGTCGACTGATGCCGGCGCTGCCGCGGACGTCCGCAAATCACCGCGCCGGCTCAGCCGGCCGACGCGTCCGCGACCCCGCGGAATTGCAGCCGGTGCAGGTTCCAGCCGGCGTGTCGCCGATAGCGCAGGCCGCTGACGCATTCGCGGATCAGGAACAACCCGCGACCGCCCTCGGCCAGCAGCTCGGTGGGCAGGGCCGCATCGGCCCGGCTCATGTCGAAGGCCACTCCGTCGGAAACGATCAGCACGTCGAGGCGGTCAGGGCTCGCGCGGTGACGCACCCGGATCGGCGCCTCGCCGCCGCTGTGGCGGAGGATGTTGGTCAGCACCTCGGTCAGCGCCAGCTCGACGCGAAAGCGCAGCTCGGCGCCAGCCCCGGCCAGCGGGGCCACGACTTCGATGGCGGACCACAGCAGCGCCGGCGCTTCGGCGCCGCGCGGCAGGCTCAGCTCGCGGGCGGCGTTTCCAGCCATGCGATCCCGGCCGCCTGCGTCGGAAAGACCCGGAAGATCGTGTACAGCCGGGTGATCTTCAACAGACTGAGCACCCCGCCAGCCTCGGTCACCAGCCCGACCTCGCCCTCCTCGCCCAGATGCTTCAGCACGCCGACCAGCGCGCCGAGCCCGCTGGAGTCGATGAAGACCACGCCCGACAGGTCGACCAGCAGGCGCGGGCCGCGAATGGCGGCGACACAGTCGCTCTTGAACGAGGCCGCGCGACTGCCGTCCAGTCGGTCGAAGGGAGGTTTGACGATCGGCGCCCCATTGGCGGCGCGGAGGAGTTCGGTCATGTCGGCATCAAAGGAGTGGGCAGCAGCGGAGCGGAGCGGAAGCCGGCGGCACGCCGCACCGGGATGCGTGTCGCCATGACGCCGCATTCTCGGCCCGCACTCGCGGCGCCGTCCATATGGGTCGTCGATCCCGACCCCGATGCCGGCGCGATCCTGCAGGCGCTGCTCGCCGACGGCGATCTCGGCGCGGTGCGGACCTTGCGTTCGGCGGCCGAATACTGGCCGGCGCTGATCGCGGCCGGCGCCGATCCGGCGCGGTCGCTGCCGCTGCTGTTGCTGCTCGCCGAGCGCGGGCCGGACTTCGACGGCGTCGCGGTCTGCCGGGACACCCGCCAGCGGCCGGGGCTGGCCGATCTGCCGGTGATCCTGCTGACCTCGCGCTCGGATCACGCCCTGCTCGACCGCGCCTATCAGGCTGGCGTCAACGACCACTTCGACAAGCCGATCCTGCGCGAGGAGCTGCTGCTGCGGGTGCGCTCGGCGCTGCGGCTGGCCGAGGAAACCCGCATCCGCAAACAGCGCGAGGCCGAGCTGTCGGAGACGGCCGCGCGACTGAAAGCCTCGCTGGACCGGGTGGCGGCCGACCTCGCCGCCGCCGCGCGGCTGCAGCGCAGCCTGCTGCCACCCGCGCCGGCCACCTTGCGGGGCGTCAGCTACGACTGGCGCTTCCTGCCCTCCGAAGCGCTGGGCGGCGACCTGCTCGGCGTGCTGCCGCTGCCGGATGGCGGGATCGCGCTGTACCTGCTGGATGTCTCCGGCCACGGTGTGCAGGCGGCCCTGTTCTCGGTGGCGCTGCATCGGCTGCTGACCACCGCACCCGGCGGCCTGCTGCTCGATGCCGAGGGCCAGGTGCGCGATCCGGCGGCGGTGGTCCGCCAGCTCAACGCGCAGTTCCAGATGGGCGGCGAGGAGCTGGTCTATTTCACGCTGGTGCTGGCGCATTGGCAGCCGGCCACTGGCACCCTCAGCCACGTGCAGGCCGGTCACCCGGGCATGTTGCTGCTGCTGCCCGACGGCAGCCGGCGGATTCTTCCGGAGGGCGCGCTGCCGGTCGGCATGATGCCGGGCGTGCGCTACCAGACCAGCCGGGTGACGCTGCCTCCGGGCACGCGACTCCTGCTCTACTCCGATGGCGTCACCGAAGCCGGCGCCGCCAGCGAGTCGATGGTGCTGTACGGCAGCGAGCAGCTGCTGGCGCAGATTTCGCGCGCACCGCTCGGCGAGTGCCTGGATGCCATCGTCGCCGACGTCGCTGCCTGGGCCGGGCCGGAAGGGCTCGGGGACGACGCCTCCCTGTTGCTGCTCGACCTGCTGCCGCCGCCGGCGGACCCGGAGCCTTCACCATGAATCTCGTGATCACCGAACTCCGCCCCGGCGTCGCCGCGGTCCGCATCGACGTGCCGCGTCTCGACGCGCAGGCCAGCCGGCCGCTCCGAGCCGCGCTGGAGCAGGCCCTGCAGACCCACCCGACGCTGATCCTCGACCTCTCGGCGGTGGGCTTCCTCGACAGCGCCGCGCTCGGCGTGCTGCTGCACACGCTGCGCCTCGCCACCGCCAATGGCGGGCAGCTGGCGCTGGCGAACGTCAATCCGTCGGTCCGCGCGCTGCTGGAACTGGTCCGCGCCACCAGCGTGCTGCCGGTCTATCCCTCGGTGGAATCCGCCCTCGACGTCGCCTGAGGCCATGCCGGCTCACGACGCGGCGCCGCTGGTCGCCTGGCTGGCCGCGCTGGACCGGCTCGGGCCCGGCCACGAGCTGATCGCCCTCGGCCATCTGGCCGTGCTGGTACTGGCGATGCTCGCCGCCCGCGCGGCCCGAGACGCGGCAGACTCCCCGCGCGGCTGGTGGGCGCTGGCGGTCCTGCACGGCGCGCTGGCGCTGGACACGCTGCTGCAGCTGCATGTGCCGTGGGTGCAGATCCTGCGGCGCACCGCGTTGGCCGCCGGCCATTACGAGGCGCGGCGAGGCTGGCAGCTGCTCGTGCTGTACGCCGGCATCGCGCTGGCGCTGGCCGCATTGATCTGGCTGCGGCGCCGGCTGCGCGGCGACTGGCCGGCGCTGGCGCCGCTGGTGGCCGGTTCGGCGCTGCTGGTCACGCTGGAGGCGCTGCGCTGGCTGTCCTTCCACGGCAGCGACCAATTGCTGGCGCTGCGCATCGCCGGACTGTCGCTGGGCCGCGGATTGGAACTGCTCGGCCTGCTGCTGGCTATCGGTGCGCTCGTGCGCTGGCTGCAGCGTCACTGAGCTCGGGGGCGGCGGCGCGGCTTGTCGGACGGGGGCGGCAGCGCCAGCGCGGTCGCCAGCAGCAGGGCGCGCAGCCGCGGCGGGTCATCCAGCAGCGCATCGGCCTGCGGGTGCGGCTTGGCGTTCGGATAGGGCGCGGCGGTCGGCAGGCTGGCCGTGTCGGCGGCGGTGGCCGGTGTCGGCTTCAGATAAAGCGTGTCGTCGCAGACCATCGCCACCATCGTGCCGTCGAGGTAGATGCCGTACTCGCCGAACATCTTGCGGGCCGCGAGCCTTGCGCCGAGCCCGGCCACATCGAGAACGTGATCCACCGTTTCGCGTTGGCTGGCCATGGCTCAGGGCTCGAAGCCGTTGGCGAACAGCGGTGCGATCAGGCCGGCTTCGGCGGCGAGGATCGCGGTGTCCATCTTCAGGATGCCGCGGGCCAGCTCGCGACCGCGCAGCAGGTTGGCCGGCACGTCGGTGGCCCGGTGGTAATGCGGATAGATGCCGGCCCCGTTTTCCCAGGTGAAGGCGCCCGGGATGCCGGCCGCCAGGAAGTACCAGTGGTCCGAATAGGCCTGCGTGTTGCTCGACAGGATCGGGCTCAGCTCCGGCGCATAGGTCGCGGCCGCCGTGGCGAAGCGATTCAGCTCGCTGGCAAAGGCGGGCGTGGTTTCGATCCGGGTCGCCAGGCTGGTGTCCACCGCGTAGCCGATCATGTCGAGGTTGATCATGTAGCGGACGCGGCTGATATCGCCGGATTGCTGCAGCGATTCGACATAGCGGCGGCTGCCGACCAGGCCCTGTTCCTCGCCGGAAAAACAGGTGAAGACGATGCTGCGGGCGGTCTCCACCGTCGCGAACACCCGCGCCAACTCGATCACCCCGGCGCAGCCGCTGGCGTTGTCGTTGGCGCCGGGCTGCGGGTTGATCGTGTCGCAACGCACCGTGTTGCGCGAGTCGTAGTGGGCGCCGATCACCACCCATTCGTCGGGCAGCGTGGTGCCGCGCTTGACGCCGATCGGGTTGGCCAGCGTCACCACCGGCAGCGGCGGATTGCAGCCGGCGTTGCCGCCGTCGAGCTGGAAGCTGAAGCTCCGCGTGGCCAGACCCGCCTCCCCGAAGCGCGCCAGAATCCAGTCGTGCGAGGGGCCTAGCGCACTGCTGAAGCTGTTGCGGTCGAAGCCGGACAGGCCGACCACGGTCTGGAACCAGCGCTCGGCATCGATCCGCGCGGCCAGCGTCTGTACCGCCGGGTCCACGGTGCCGCGCGCGACCGGCACCTCCAGATTCCACGCCGCCCGCGAGACCACGCCGTCGGCCGGCAAGGGCTCGCCGACCACCATCGCACCGCGGGTGGCGCGCGCCAGCGACGGCGGCTTGCGCAGGATCTCGTAGCCACCGACCACCGCCAGCGCCGGCTCCTGCTCGTGGATCGTGCAGACGTGGTCGCGCACTACGATCTCGTCCGGCGCCAGCTTCTCCGGCCCGGCGCGTACGCCGGCCCGGCTCAGCCAGCCCGGCAGCGACTCGGGGCGGACGCCGAGCAGCAGCTCGTTGCCGAACTCCGCCGACCAGACCACGTTCTCGGCCTGCTTCAGGCGATCCAGCTCGGCGGCGCCGGCCCGCCCGACATCGACGATCACCGTCGGTTCGGCCGCCATGACGGAGCCCGACAGCAGCGCGGCAAGCAGGACGACAGGCGCTGAGCGCATCGAGGATCTCCGGCAGTACAGACGTCCGCACAGTGTAGTCCGGCCGACTGCGGATCCACCGTGAGTCTGGAGCGATTACCGGGCCTCACGCACGCCGGCGGCCGCGGATCGCGGCACACTGCCGGCCCGGGATCCGGAGGACACCGCCATGTTCGACCACATCCGCGCCGATCTGGCCGCGCATCGCGGCGACTGGGGCGCACAGGGCTTCTGGGCGCTGGTGATCTACCGTTTCGGCCGCTGGCGCTACGGCGTGCGGCCGGTCTGGCTGCGCAAGCCGCTGTCGCTGCTCTACAAAGTGCTGTTCAAGCTGGTGCAGATCGTCACCGGCATCGAACTGCCCTGCGAGGTGCCGATCGGCCGGGACTTCGTGATCGAGCACTCCGGCGGCATCGTGGTCAGCGGCTTTGCCCGCTTCGGCGATCGCTGCCGGATCCGCAACGGCGTGGTGGTCGGGCTGTCCCGCGTCGATGATCCGATCGCCCCGCAGATTGGCGATGACGTCGATATCGGCACCGGCGCCAAGCTGCTCGGCCGGATCCGCATCGGCAACCGGGTCGCGATCGGCGCCAACGCAGTCGTGATCACCGACGTCCCGGACGACTCCATCGCGGTCGGCGTGCCCGCCGTGGTCAAGCCGCGTAAACGCCCGGTCGACCCGGCACCGGTAGAGTAGCCACGGCGATCCCGCCGACAGGAGCTGCCAACATGCCCGCCTTCCTCCGCCTGCTGCCGCTGCTGACTCTGCTGACCTTGCCGGCATTCGCGGCCGATGCCGGCAAGGTCACCGTCGAGTTCCCGGGCGCCGAGCGCTACACCGACGTCCGCGACCGCTGGGTCCGCACCACGCCGGAGCGGAACCTCAATCTGAAGGCCCTGCGGCGCCACCTCGAAAAGGCCGCCGCCCGCCGACTGCCGCCGGGCGAGACGCTGACCGTCCGCTTCACCGACATCGACCTCGCCGGCGACTACAACACCCCGCTGACCGGCCCCGGTCAGGACATCCGCGTGGTCACCGAGCTGTATCCGCCGCGGCTCGCCTTCGACTGGGAACGCCGCAGCGCCAATGGCGCAGTCATCGCCAGCGGCAGCGAGGCGTTGCGTGATTTCGGATTCCTGAGCCACGGCGCCCAGCGCCGCAACGAACGACTGGCCTTCGAGCGTCGCCTGCTGGATGGCTGGCTGCAGCAGACGCTGCGCTGAGGCCTCCGGCGGCGCGCCGACCTGAGCCGCCGAGGAGCGTCGGCGGCCTCAGCGGCCGGTCGCACCGGGCCAGGCGGTCAGCGCGGTCTCGACGATCGCCAGCAGCCGCGCCTGCGGCACGCCACTGCGCGCCTGCACCGACAGCCCCTGCAGCAGCGTCGCGTAGAAGCCGGCCAGCGTGGCCGGATCCACCGAGGCCGCCACATCGCCGGCTTCCAGCCCGAAGCGGATCCGCTGCTGCAAGCGAGCCTCGATCGCCGCACGCCGCGCCGCCACCAGCGGCTCCAGCTCGGCGGCCTCGCTGCCGCAGTGCAGCCCCGACAGCACCACCATGCAGCCACTCGGCCGATCAGTGCGGGTCATCTCGCCGACCATCCGCCGCAGCGCCCCGGCAATGGCGGCGCGGGTGTCCGGTGCCTCGGCCAGCAACGCGTCCAACGCCATCAGCCCGCGCTCCTGATAACGATCCAGCGCCGCCAGATACAACTGGCGCTTGTCGCCGAAAGCGGCATACAGGCTCGGCGGATTGATCTGCATCGCCGCGGTCAGATCGGCGATCGACGTCCCGGAGTAACCCTGCGCCCAGAAAACCTCCAGCGCCCGATCCAGCGCCGCCTCGCGATCGAAGCAGCGCGGCCGCCCACGCGGACGGCGGGCGGGTTCGTTGGCGGGCTGGGTGTCGGCGTCGGGGCAGATTTTCATAACGATCGATACTAAAGCGTTGGCGCCGACTCGGCCAAGCGGTCGGCCATGGCAGGCATCATCTGCGCCCCGATCGTCACCGGCACCGCCATGTCCATCGTCCTGACCGACTTCGCTCGCCCGCGGCTGTTCCCGCGCGACGGCCGCCCGACCGCGATCCGCGATTGCACGCCAGACGAGTTCATCGCGCACTTGAACCGTGTGCCGCCGGTGACGGTGCTGGACGGCTACGCACCCTTCTGCAAGCTGCACGTGCACGAGAACTGGACCTCGACGCGCTGCTCGGTGGTGCGAATCACCGCGGAGAACCGCTCGCAGCTGCGCAGCGGCTACGAGGCGCGCAGCCGGCAGGAGCTGCCGGTGCTGGTGCGCTGGTTCGAGGGCATCGAGCCGCCGGTGGCGCGCTATCTGCTGCCGATTCTCTACAGCCGCGAGCAGCTGGCGCACGAGGGCACGCCGATCGAGGCGGACTGGGGCGTGGTCGGCTGCCTGTACACGATGGCGCCCGAGGAAATCCCGATGGCGCCGATCACCATGCTGCGCAACACGCTGGGCACCGCCGAGGGCGGTTCCGGCGTGCCGCTGGATCGCGAGGCCTATCGGCGGAGCGTCGCCTTCTGGGAGCAGTGGGCGAACTGGCGGCCCTGAGCCCGCCCGCTCAGGCCAGCCAGCGGCAGAGCGCCTCGGCGACCTCGGTGCGGTGCAGCAGGTCCCAGTGGTTGGCGCGGTGGATGACGATCTGCCGGTCCGCCGGAAAACCCAGATCGCGGGCCGGATCGCGGTGCTGGCCGAGCGCGCTGGCCACCGGCACGAGGCCGTCGCCGGCGGGCTTCGGGTGGTCGGGCGGGCTTTTGGTGGCGGCGATCGCGTAGCAGCGGATACCGGCCGGCAGCGCGTGGGCGGCGCGGCGGTCCTCGCGGGCGAAGCGGTCGTGGTCGTCCCAGTCGGCGTCGATCAGGTTGCCGTGGCGCAGGTCGGTGATGCCCGCCGAGCGCAGTGCCGCGATGCGGCCGATCGGCGCGCTGTAGGGCGACAGCTCGATCGCCGCGTGTACCTGTCGGCCGATCCGCTCGGCCGGCGCGCCGTGATGCGGCGTGCCGAGAAACACCAGCGCCGAGAGCTGCTCGCACCAGCGGTGACCGGCTTCGCGGCCGTAATGCACCGCGCTTCGGGCGACCAGTCCACCCATGCTGTGGCCGAGCAGCACCAGGTCGGCCGGAGGCGTCGGCCATTCCGCACAGAGCGTTTCCAGCAGCCCGGCCAGCTCGCGGCCGTTCTGCGACACGTGCAGGCCGCTGTTGTAGTGCAGCTGGACCGCGGTGGCGCCGTGCGCCTGCTCCAGCCGCTCGCCGTGATCGTGGCCGTTGCGCCGCCACTGATGGTCGTTCATGCACAGGCCGTGGACCTGCACCAGCAGGCGCCGGTCGGCCTGCGGCAGCGCCTCGGCCAGTGCCGCGCGCTGCAGGATCAGCGGCACCCCCGCGCGACGCAGCTGCATGCGCAGCGCCAGCGGATTGCCGGTCCGCGCGAGATGATCGCCCAGCACGCCATTCAGCGCCGCCAGCGCGGCGTCTTCCAGAGGGTCGGCAGTCACCAGCGGACCCGCAGTTGCCGCCTGGATCCGCCGGAGCGAGTAGTCGGTGCCGTGCCGCAGCAGCTGGTTGACCCCGCGGATCGCGCCGTAGACCTTCGCGGTCAGGCCGCGAGTGCGCTGCTCGCCCGGCCCCAGCGGCGACTTCAGCGCGGCGATCGTCGCGTGCATGGCCTCGACGATTTCGGTCGTGGCATGAACCGCGTCGAAGGCCAGCAGGCTGCTGCCGTGCAGGGCGCGCACCCCGCGTTGCAGCAGGGGATGGGACACGGTGGGAGACATGGGGTCGCTCCGCGGATGAAGGCTCACCCTGAGCCGGCCGGGCTGCAATTGTCAAACCGGCGGGTGCGCCCGTTTGACGGGCCGAAACACCCGCCGAGGCACGATGCCGCGGACCGGGAATCCCGCGGTCCCGATGCACGGTGGCAGGGACTGTCGTGCAGGCCCCGTCGCCGGTGCAGAATCCGGCGGATCGCCCCCGGACCCCGCCACCATGAGCAAGAACCTGAATCCCCTTGACGCCTCCTGGTTGCTGGTGGAATCGCGGGACACGCCGATGCACGTCGGCGGCCTGCTCCGCTTCTCGCTGCCGGACGACCTGCCCGCCGATTTCTTCCGCCAGCTGATCACCGAGTTCCGCGCCGCGCGCAGCTTCGCGCCGCCCTGGAACCAGAAGCTGCGCAGCTCGCTGATCGACGTGCGCAAGATGTGGCCGGCCTGGGAGCGGACCGAAGACCTCGATCTCGAACACCATGTGCGGCTGTCGGCGCTGCCGACGCCCGGCGGCGAGCGCGAACTGGGCCAGCTGATCGCCCGGCTGCACAGCCAGCCGCTGGACCTGAGCCGGCCGCCCTGGGAGTGCGAGGTGATCGAGGGTCTGGCCGGCGGCCGCCAGTTCGCGATCTACGTGAAGATGCATCACTCGCTGATCGACGGGATCGGCGGGATCAAGCTGCTGGAACGGGCGATGGCCGGCGACGCCGAGGCCAGCCTGAAGCTGCTGCCGTTCTGGTCGATCGGCAGCGGACAGCGCAGCAGCGGCAAGCGCCCGCCGACCCCGGCGGAGGTCATCGCCGGGCTGACCGACGCGGTGCGCGGTCAGGTCAGCAGCGCAGCGGACATCGCCCGCGCCTTCGGCAGCATGTTCGCCGGCCTCGGCAGCCGCGACCGGCTGGCGATCCCCTACGAGGCGCCGATGTCGATCCTCAACGGCCGGATCCACGGCCAGCGCCGCTTCGCCACCCAGCGCTTCCCGCTGGAGCGGCTGAAGGGCGTCGCCTCAGCGGTCAACTGCACCTTGAACGATGTGGTGCTGGCGCTCTGCGGTGGCGCGCTGCGGCGCTTCCTGCTGGAACTGGACGAGCTGCCCGACACGCCGCTGACCGCCGGCATCCCGGTATCGGTGCGGCCGAAGGACGATGAGGGCACCGGCAACGCCATCACGTTCATCATCAGCACCCTCGGCACCGACGTCGCCACCCCGCTGGAGCGGCTGCGCGCGATCAGCGCCTCGACGCGTCGGGCCAAGGAACACGTGGCGAGCCTGCCGCGACGGGCGATGATGCAGTACACGCTGGTGCTGATGGCGCCGTACATGGCGAGCCTGGTCACCGGCGTCGGCGGCCGCACCCGGCCGATGTTCAACATCACCATCTCCAACGTGCCCGGCCCCGACCGGCCGCTGTACTTCCGCGGCGCCCGGCTGGAAGCGGCCTACCCGGTCTCGCTGATCACCCACGGTCAGGCGCTCAACATCACCTGCCAGAGCTACGACGGCCACCTCGCCTTCGGCTTCACCGGCTGTCGCGACACGCTGCCGCACATGCAGCGCATCGCGACCTACACCGGCGAGGCGCTGGACGAGCTGGAAGCCGCGCTCGGCCTCGGCGGCAAGCGCCGCCCGTCGCGGCGACGGGCCACGCCGAAGCCGGCGGCCACGATCAGCGCCGAACCGGAACAGGCCGCCGCCGAGGCTCCGGCTGAAGCCGTCGCGGCATCGACGCCGGCCGAACCGGCCACTGCAAAAGCGCCACCCGCGTCAGGCAAGCCGCGCGCGAAGCCGACGGCGAAGGCCGACCCGGCCCCCGTCGATGCCGCGGCGAACGTGGTGACGCCGAAGCGCAAGCCGCGCGCGAAGCCCGCGGCGGAACCGGCGACCGCACCGAGCCCGAGGCCACGGAAGAAGTAGCGTTCGGCGACCGCGCTCAGCCCCGAACCGCGATCCGCCCCATCAGCTCCTCGGCGACGCGGAGCCGGGTCGGACCGTCGTTCATCGGCATGCGGATGCGCAGCTTGTCCTGACCCTCGAAGCTGTAGGTCTTCGGCTCGCGCTGCACCAGCTGGATCAGCTTCAGCGTGTCGATGGCCGGCTTCGGCTCGAAGAGGATGCGGCCGCCGGACTCGCCGAGGTCCAGCTTCTTGATGCCCATGGCGGTGGCGCGCAGTTTCAGGGCGCTGACGGCGAACAGGTTCTGCACCGGCTCCGGCAGCAGGCCGAAGCGGTCGATCAGCTCGACCTTCAGCTCCTGCAGCATGCCCTCGTCCTTCGACGAGGACAGCCGCTTGTAGATCATCAGCCGGGCGTGGACGTCGGGCAGGAAGTCGTCGGGGATCAGCGCCGGCGCGTGCAGGTTGACGTCGGCGCCGCGATCCGGCGGGGCGTCGAGATCGGGCAGCTTGCCCTGCTTGAGTGACTTGACCGCGCGTTCCAGCAGCTCGGTGTAGAGCGTGAAGCCGACTTCGTGGATTTCGCCGGACTGCTCGTCGCCGAGCAGCTCGCCGGCGCCGCGGATTTCGAGGTCGTGGGTGGCCAGCGTGAAGCCGGCGCCGAGCTCTTCCAGCGAGGCCAGCGCCTCCAGCCGCTTCGCCGCGTCTGGGGTCATCGCCTTGGTCGGCGGCGTGATCAGGTAGCAGTAGGCGCGATGGTGCGAGCGGCCGACGCGGCCGCGCAGCTGGTGCAGCTGCGCCAGACCGAAGCGGTCGGCACGATTGATCAGCATGGTGTTGGCGGTCGGCACGTCGATGCCGGATTCGATGATCGTGCTCGCCACCAGCACGTTGAAACGCTGCCGGTAGAAGTCGGCCATGATCCGTTCCAGCTGCGAATCCGGCATCTGGCCGTGGGCGATCTCGTAACGGATCTCCGGGACGATCTCGGTGAGTTCCCGCGCCGCCTTCTCGATGGTCTCGACCTCGTTGTGCAGGAAATACACCTGCCCGCCGCGGGCCAGCTCGCGCTGGATCGCCTCGCGGATGGTCTGCGGCTCCCACTGCGTCAGGATGGTCTTGACCGCGAGGCGATGCTCCGGCGGTGTCGCGATGATCGACAGGTCGCGCAGCCCGGACAGCGCCATGTTCAGCGTGCGCGGGATCGGCGTGGCGGTCAGCGTCAGCAGGTCGACCTCGGCGCGCAGCTTCTTCAGCTGCTCCTTCTGCCGCACGCCGAAGCGCTGTTCCTCGTCGACGATCACCAGCCCCAGATCCTTGAAGCGGACGTCGTCACCCAGCAGCCGGTGGGTGCCGACGATCACGTCGATCTGGCCGGATTCCAGCTTCGCCATCGCCGCCGTGACTTCCTTCTTCGACTTGAAGCGGCTGAGCACGTCGACCTTGAGCGGCCAGTCGGCGAGGCGGTCGGCGAAGTTGCGGTAATGCTGCTCGGCCAGCAGCGTGGTCGGCACCAGCACCGCCACCTGCTTGCCGCTGATCGCGGTGGCGAAGGCTGCCCGCAGGGCGACCTCGGTCTTGCCGAAACCCACATCGCCGCAGACCACCCGGTCCATCGCCTTCGGCGAGGCCAGATCGGCGAGCACCGCCTCGATGGCGTTGGCCTGATCCGGGGTTTCCTCGAAGGGGAAGCTGGCGGCGAAGTCCTGGTACGAACGCCGGTCGATGCCGAGCGCGGTGCCGCCGCGGGCCTCGCGCTTGGCGTAGATCTCCAGCAGTTCCGCGGCAACGTCGCGCACCTTCTGGGCGGCGCGCTGCTTGGCCCGCTGCCAGGCGTCCGAATTCAGCGAGTGCAGCGGCGCGGTTTCCGGCGACGCGCCGGTGTAGCGCGACACCAGTTCCAGATGCGCGACCGGCACGTAGAGCTTGTCGCCGCCGGCGTACTCCAGCGTCAGGTACTCGGCGGTGATGCCGCCGGCATCCAGCGTGATCAGCCCCTTGAAGCGGCCGACGCCGTGATCGCTGTGCACCACCGGCGCGTCCATCGCCAGCTCGCCGAGGTCGCGGATGATCGATTCCGGATCGCGCGCCCGCGCCGTGCGGCGACGCCGCTCCTGCCGCACCCGCTCGCCGTAGAGCTGGCGTTCGGTCAAGAAGGTGACCCGCGGCCCATCCAGCGCGCAGCCATCGCTGAGCGACGCGACCGTGATCGCCCAGCGCACGTCACCGGCGAGGAAGGCGCCGAGGCTGTCCACCGTCTGCGGCCGCAAGCCGTTGCCGCCCAGCAGGTCGATCAGCGCCTCGCGCCGGCCGGTGCTGTCGGCACAGACCAGCACGCGGCCCGGATACGCCTTCAGGAAACTGGCCAGCGCCGCGCAGGGCTCCTCGTGGCGGGAATGCACCGGCAGGCTCGGCGCTGGCTGCGCGGCCAACGCCACGGTGGCCTCCGGGCCCTCGTCGAGCAGGATCCGGTACTGCGTGTTCAGCCGCTCGCGCAGCGCCTGCTCGCCGAGGAACAGCTCCTCGACCTCCAGAATTGGCCGGTCGATGTCGCCGCAGCGCTGGGCGTGCCGCTCCTTGGCCTGGGTGATGAAGGCCGCCGCGGCGTCGAGCACGCCCGGCTCCAGCACGAACAGCGCCTTGCCGCCGACGTAGTCGAACAGCGTCTCGGTGGCGTCGAAGAACAGCGGCAGGTAGTACTCCACCCCGGCCGGGGCGATGCCGTTCTTCGCGTCCTGAAACAGCGTCGAGCGCCGCGGATTCAGGTCGAAGCGGTCCAGCAGCCGCTCGCGGAAGGCCTTCTGCGCCGCCTCGTCGAAGGGAAACTCGCGCGCCGGCAACAGCTCGATCGCGTCCACCGGCCCGGTCGAACGCTGGGTCTCCGGATCGAAGCTGCGCAGCGTGTCGATCTCGTCGTCGAACAGCTCGATGCGATACGGTGTCTCCGCGCCCATCGGGTACAGGTCCAGCAGACTGCCGCGGATCGCGTAATCCCCCGGCTCCAGCACCTGCCCGACCCGCCGATAGCCCGCCGCCTCCAGCCGCAGACCCTCGTCCTCCAGCTTGAGCTTCTGCCGCTTTTTGAGCGAAATCGTGTTGCCGACCAGCCAGCGCCGCGGCGCCAGCCGCTGCAACAGCGTCGCAATCGGCACCACCAGCACCCCGCGACTTTGCCCCGGCAGGCTCGCCAGCGTGCCGATCCGCTGCCCGGTGATGCCCGGATGCGGCGAATACAGGTCGTAGGGCAGCGTCTCCCAGTCCGGCAGGTGCAGCACCGACAGCTGCGGCGCCAGCACCTTCAAGTCCGCCTCGCGCTCGTGCGCCGCATGCGCATCCCGCGTCACCACCACCACCAGCCCCGGATGCAGCCGCGCCAGCTCTGCCTGCTGCAGCGCCTGCGCCGCCCCCGGCAGGCTCTTGAACCGCCGCCAGCGCTCCTGGCCGCGCGGCAGGGCGATATCGATCAAGGGCTGCTTCGGGTGGCCATCCAGGGCGGTCATCGGCGGGAATCCGGTCGGGGACCGCCTAGGATCGGTCGGGGGCGCGGAATCTGGGGTGAGCGCTCATGAGTGTGTCGCTACCCAGCAGGTCGGTCCGTGCCGACACGACCTCGGACACCGGCCCTCACGGTGCATGCGGCACATCGCTCGGGCGTGATTCGCTCCCGGCGCATGCGCCGGAGGTTGCCAAAGGCCCCGGGGCTCGCGCTCCCGGCCCTCGCGGTGCCTGCGGCACATCGCTCGGGCGTGTTTGCCTCTCGCGGCAGTGCCGCGAGTGCCAAACTGGGCTCCCAGGTCCGCGCAAACACGACCTCGGACACCAGCCCTCGCGGTGCCTGCGGCACATCGCTCGCCCGTGATTCGCTCCCGGCGCATGCGCCGGAGGTTGCCAAAGGCCCCGGGGCTCGCGGTGCCTGCGGCACATCGCTCGCCCGTGATTCGCTCCCGGCGCATGCGCCGGGTTCATCGCCGACGGTGTCGGCGATGAAACGCGAATCACCCCTCTCGCCGGATGCCGCGTTCGCGCATTTCCATGACGACGGGGGTGAGCATGGTGATCTGGGCGTCGACGCGGGCGCGGGCGTAGTAGTCGAGGTCGTCGCGGCGGGCGAGTTCGCGCAGTTGCAGCAGGGCATCTTCGTAGGCGCCGCGGAGGACGGCGGCGCGGACGTGGGCCTCGCCCGCGCGGACGCTGCGGCCGGCCAGCAGACTGGCGCGGCCGAGGCGTTCGTAGACTTCGGGGTCGTCGCTGCCGGCGACGATCAGGCGGCGCAGGACTTCGCGGGCTTGTTCCCCAGCAGCGGGGGTGCCGAGGCTCATCAGCGCTTCGGCGTGCAGCGCGGTGATGACGGTGTGGTCGGGGTGGTTCTTCTCCAGCTCGGTGTAGCGCTTCCGCCAGCCGGCTTCGTTCTTGCGGGCGACATCCAGTTCGGCCAGCGCCAGCTGGACCATCAGCTCGTTCGGGGCCTCGGCCTGGACGCGGGCCAGTTCGGCGGCGGCCTCGTCGTAGCGCAGCGCGCGGATCAGCGCCAGCGCGCGGCCGTAGCGCACCTCGGTGGCGGCGGTGCCGTCTTCGAGCAGGCTGTCGTAGCGGCGGAACAGCTGGCCACGGTCCTTGGCGGCCAGCACGCGGACGCGTTCGCGAACCAGCTGGTAGCTGATCGAGTTGACCGTGCCGCCCGGCTTGGCCAGCTGGCCGGCGCGCTGGGCGGCCTCGCTGATGCGGGTGGTGGTCAGCGGGTGGGTGCGCAGGTAGGCCGGCGGTTCTTCCTCCGGCGCCAACCGGTAGGTGCGCTGCAGGATGCCGAACATCCGCGGCATGGCGTGGACGTCGAAACCGGCGCGCGACAGCGTCTGGATGCCGATGCGGTCGGCCTCGAACTCGTTGTCGCGGGTGAAGTTGATCGCGAACTGCTGCATCAGCGCCTGACCGCCGAGGATCGCCGCCGGGGCGCCGTCGCCGCTGCTGCGGCTGGCGGCGACTGCTGCGGCCAGCGAGCCGATCAGGATCGGGATCGAGGCCAGCCGCTGTCGCTCCTGTGCGCGGACGATGTGCTTCTGGGTGACGTGGGCGATTTCATGCGCCAGCACCGCGGCGAATTCGCTTTCCTGCGCGGCGGCGAGGATCAGCCCGCTGTGCGAAGCAATCAGGCCACCCGGTACCGCGAAGGCGTTGATGTTCGGGTCGTTGATGACCACGAAGCGGAAGGGCTGCTCGGGTCGGCGGCTGGACAGCACCAGCCGGTTGGCCAGGGTGTCGAGGTATTCGGTGACGATCGGGTCGTCGATCAGGACGTTGTAGTTGCGCAACGCGCGCAGCAGCTGGGCGCCGTAGGCGTTCTCTTCCTGCTCGGTGATCGCCGCCGAGGCCGACAGCCCGATGTCCGGCAGCTCGATCTCGCGCGAGTCCGCGGTCGGCTGCTGCGCGTGCAGCGGCAGGGCCAGCGCGAGGGCGACCGCTATACTGCGGCCGATGACGGACAGGGCACGACGGGCGGGCATGGCGGACATGCGGGACTGGTGGCTCCGGACTCGGGGAAGTTGCACGGACAGCGCCCGGATCGGCGGATGACATGCACGACGTTCAGGGTAACAAGCAGGCTCCGGCAGATTGCGCGGTTTTCCTGACTGCGGCGCCCTGGGAAGCCGCGGCCTTTGCGGCCGTGCGCGACATCGAGGCTGCCGGCGCGGCCGTGAAGCTGGTGCTGCTCCACGGTGACGGCGTGCTGCTGGCCCTGCAGCACACCCACACCGGCGAGGCCAGCGATCTGTGGACGCGGCTCGATCGCGCGCGGCGGTCGCACGGCTTCCGGCTCGGCGCCTGTCCGGTCGCGGCGCGGCGGCGTGGTTTCCTGCCGGCCGAGCGCGAGGGCCTGGACTGGGTCGGGCTGCCGGCGCTGTTCGAAGCGGCCGCCGCCTGTCCGGACTGGCGCTGCCACGCGCCGCCGCCATGACCGACCCCGCACCCCCGCAGCTCGTGGTGGTCCTCGCCACAGGCCCCGCAAAAGCCTTGCGCGCGCAGGAGGCGCTGGATCTGGTCTACGCCGGTCTGGCGCTGGACTGGTCGGTGTCGCTGCTGCTGCGCGGCGACGCCTTGCGCTGGCTGATCCCCGGGGCGGCCGATCCCGACGCCGGCCCGGGCGCACGGGCGCTGCCGGTGCTGGCGGACTTCGGCCTGCAGCGACTCTGCGTGGGCGACGACGAGCTCCGCGCGGCCGGCCTCGCCGAGGCCCCCCTCACCACGCCGGTCGAGCGGTTGGACGCCACGGCGCTGGCCACGCTGCTCGGCGAAGCCGATCGCCTCCTGTACGCCTGAACCCGCCGATGCCCGAACCCTATCCCGTTGATCCGCTGGGCTATCTGACCGACACGCAGGCCTGGGACCGCGACTTCGCCGACTCCCGGGCCGCTGCCGATGGCCTGAGCCTGTCCGCCGAGCACTGGCAGATCCTCGACCTGCTGCGCGGCCACTACGCCGAGTTCGGCAGCGCCCCGCCGATGCGGCTGCTGACCCGACTGGTCACCCAGCGGCTCGGCGCCGAACTGGGCAACAGCCGCGCGCTGTACCGGCTGTTCCCCGAAGGCCCGGCGAAGATGGCCTGCAAGTACGCCGGTCTGCCGAAGCCGGTGTCCTGCATCTGAGAGTGCAGCCGCCGGGCGCTCCGCTATGGTTCGGGCCCCGCCCGCCGCCGCTGCCGCCGTGACCGACGCCGAACTTGCCGCCCACACCCCGCTGATGCGCCAGTTCCTGACCGCGAAGGCGGAGGCGCCGGACCTGCTGCTGTTCTTCCGGATGGGCGACTTCTACGAGCTGTTCTACGAGGACGCCCGCAAGGCGGCGCGGCTGTTGGACTTGACGCTGACCCAGCGCGGCAACAGCGCCGGCGCGCCGATCCCGATGGCCGGGGTGCCGGTCCACGCGCTCGAAGGCTACCTCGCGCGGCTGCTGAAGGCCGGCGAGCGCGCCGCGGTCTGCGAGCAGATCGGCGATCCGGCGCTGGCGAAGGGCCTGGTCGAGCGCAAGATCGTCCGCATCGTCACACCCGGCACGGTCACCGACGAGGGCCTGCTGGAGGACCGCCGCGAGCAGCTGCTGCTGGCGGTCGCCGATCAGGGGCCGCTGATCGGGCTGGCGTGGGTGGATCTGGCGGCCGGGCGGATCAGCGTCGCCGAAGTCCCGCGCGAGGCGCTGGACGCCGAACTGGCGCGGCTGAGTCCGGTGGAGACGCTGCTGTCGGAGGACAGCGGCCTGAAGCCGGCGCTGAGCGGCTTGCAGCGCCTGCCGCCCTGGCATTTCGACATCGCCGCCGGCAAGCGCGCGCTGATCGAGCTGTTCGGCACGCGGGATCTGTCGGGTTTCGGTGCGGAAGACCTGAGCGGCGCGATCGGCGCGGCCGGCGCGCTGCTCGGCTACCTGAAGCACACCCAGCGCAGCGCGCTGCCGCACCTGTCGGCCCTGTCGGTCGAGCACACCGACGACGCGCTGGAGCTGGACGCGGCGACGCGCCGGGCGCTGGAGCTGTTCGAGCATCCCGGCGGCCGCAGCCAGCACACGCTGATCGGGATTCTCGATACCACCGCGACACCGATGGGTGGTCGGCTGCTCAGTCGCTGGCTGGCGCGGCCGCTGCGGGATCGCGCGGTGCTCGGGGCGCGGCTGGCGGCGATCGGTGGCTTGATCGACCTCGGCGTGCTGCCGAGTCTGCGCGAGGCGCTGACCGGGCTCGGCGATGTCGAGCGGATTCTCGCGCGGGTCGGCCTGAAGAGCGCGCGGCCCCGCGATCTGACGACCTTGCGGCGGGCGCTGCTGGCGGCGCCGGCGCTGGCGGCGCGGCTGCCGGCGGACCTTGGCGGCCGACTGGGCGAGTTGACGGCGGCCCTGCTCGGCCACGAGGACACCGCGGCGCTGCTGGTTCGGGCGCTGATCGAGGAACCGCCGGTGCTGCTGCGCGACGGCGGCGTGCTGGCGACGGGTTACGACGCCGAGCTGGACCGGCTGCGGCGGATCTCGCAGGACGCCGACCAGTACCTCGCCGATCTGGAGGCGCGCGAGCGCGAGGCCACCGGCATCGCCACGCTGAAGGTGGCCTACAACCGTGTCCACGGTTTCTACATCGAGGTCACCCGCAGCCAGCTGGAGCGCGTGCCGACCCACTGGACCCGGCGGCAGACCGTGAAGGGCGCCGAGCGCTACATCACCGAGGAACTGAAGACCTTCGAGGATCAGGTGCTGTCCGCCCGCGAGCGCGCGCTGATGCGCGAGCGCGAGCTGTACGACGCGCTGCTCGACACGCTGATCGAGCGGCTGCTGCCGCTGAAGGCCTGCGCGGCGGCGCTGGCCGAGCTGGACGTGCTGGCAGCGCTGGCCGAACGCGCCGAAGCGCGCGGCTGGGTGCGGCCGGAACTGTCCGCGCAGCCCGGCATCGTCATCGAGGCCGGCCGGCATCCGGTGGTCGAGCAGGTGCTGGACTCGCCCTTCGAGCCGAACGACCTATCGCTGGATGGCGGCACGCGGATGTTGCTGATCACCGGCCCGAACATGGGCGGCAAAAGCACCTACATGCGGCAGACCGCGCTGATCGTGCTGCTCGCCCACATCGGCAGCTTCGTGCCGGCCAGCGCCGCACGGATCGGCCCGATCCGCCGCATCTGCACGCGGATCGGCGCTGGCGATGACTTGAGTCGTGGCCAGTCCACCTTCATGGTCGAGATGACCGAAACCGCGCGGATCCTGCACAACGCCTGCGAGCAGACGCTGGTGCTGATGGACGAGATCGGCCGCGGCACCAGCACCTACGACGGCCTTGCCATCGCCCGCGCGGTGGCCGTCGCGCTCGCCACCCGCAATCGCTGCTACACGCTGTTCGCCACCCACTACTTCGAGCTGACCGCGCTGGCCCGCGAGCTGGACGGCGTGGTCAACGTCCACCTCGACGCGATCGAGCACCACGACGGCCTGGTGTTCCTGCACGCGGTCAAGCCCGGCCCGGCCAACCGCAGTTTCGGCATCAAGGTCGCGGCACTCGCCGGTCTCCCGAAACCGGTGCTGGCGCAGGCCAAGCAGACCCTGGCCGCGCTGGAAGCCGGCAGCTCGCGCAAGCGCGGCGCGGGACTGCCCGATGCCGGCCCGCAGCTCGACCTGTTCGCCGCGCAGCCGCCGCCCGCCCCGGCCCCCGCGCCCTCGGCGGTCGAGACGCGATTGGCCGAAATCGACGTCGACGGCCTGACGGCGCGACAGGCGCTGGAGCAGCTGTATGCGCTGAAGGCGCTGCTGGGTTGAGGTGCCGGTGGATTCCCGCGTTCGCGCGAATGACGGGACCCTTGATCGTCGCCCCGCGACCGCGGGGACCGCTCAGCGGCCCGGCAGCATTCGTGTCAGCGTGTTGTCGCGCTGGATGAAGTGGTGGAACAGGGCCGCGGCGGCGTGCAGGGCGATCAGACCGTAGCCGATCTGGCCCAGCGTCTCGTGGATCTCCTCCAGCGACTCGGCCCAGCTGCGCGCGGTGCCGAGCAGGTCCGGCAGGGTCAGTCCGAACCAGACCACGGACTTTCCCTCCAGATCGAGCATGGCCCAGCCGAGCAGCGGCATCGCCAGCAGGAAGCCGTACAGGGCCAGATGCACGCCGATCGCGGCGAATTTCTGCGGAGTCTTCAGGGGCGGCATGACCGGCGGGACGCGGGTGCGAAGCCGCAGGCCGATCCGCGCCACGGTCAGCAGCAGCACGGTCAGGCCCAGCTGGAAGTGCCAGGCCTTCAGGCCCTCGCGCAACGCGCCGCCGCGCGGGAAGAACTCGCGCAGTTCGATGCAGGCGTAGGCACCGACGATGACCAGCAGCGTCGCCCAGTGCAGGACGATCATCGGCGTGGCGTAGCGGGGATTCGGGGCGGTCGTGCTCATGACGAGACTCCGGGGCGGACCTTCATCGGGATCGGACGGAATCCGGCGCCGGCACGGCTTCGCCCTCGGCTTCGCGCAATTCGGCCGCTTCGGCGGCCAGATCTTCGCCGTGATGGTCGGGCTCGGCGTGGCGGCGGATCAGCACCAGATTGCGGACGTAGACCAGCATCCCGAAGGACTGGCCGAGGATGATCACGAGGTCGCTGGTGCTGATCGCATAGCCGAGCAGCAGCAGGCTGCCGGACATCGACAGGTACCAGAAGGCCACCGGGTTGACCGATTCCTGCGCGCGCTCGGAGTACCAGAGCTGCACCACGAAGCGGCCGGTAAACAGGATCTGGCCGATGAAGCCGATCAGCATCCACAGCGGCGCGCTGCGCGTCGCGGCGGCGCTGACCGGGACTTCGTGGCTGACGAGTCCCGCGGTGATCGCGAGGCCGGCGAGCAGCAGCCAGGGCCAGAAGAAGCTCAAGGCCCGGCCGTGCGCGGCGCGGCGGACCAGTTCGATGTTGCGCAGATAGATGCCGAGGCCGACGATCTGGCCGAGCGCGATCACCGGGTCGCGCTGGTGCGCGGCGTAAGCCAGCAGCAGGACCGCGCCGGCAATGCTGAAGCGCCAGAAATGCACCGGCAGCAGGCTGCGGCGGGCGCGCTCGGACAGCAGCCACTGCACGAGGAAGCGCGCCGAGAAGGCGGCCTGTGCCGAGAGGCCAATCGCAAGCCAGAGCGGGTCGGTTTCTTTCATCGCGAACATCGTCGGCCGCCGATTGCGGCCTGCCGAGGATAGGCTCGCCGGAACCGCGGAGTCAGTGCGGGAGACGACCCCGTAACCCGACGCTCAGTCGTTGCTGACGCCTCCCTAAGCTGCCGACAAGGATTGCTGGCTGGTCGAGTGGCGAGCGCTTGCGGCTACACTGCAGTCCACCTTTTCCGCCCCGCCGCGAGTGCCGCCATGAGTGAAGTTCCCGCCGAGCTGAAGTATCTGAAGTCCCACGAGTGGGCCCGCCGCGAGGCCGATGGTCGCGTGACGGTCGGGATCTCCGACCATGCGCAGGACGCGCTCGGTGATCTGGTCTATGTCGAGCTGCCGGACGTCGGACAGAAGCTCGTGGCTGGCGAGAAGTTCGCGGTGGTCGAGAGCGTCAAGGCCGCCAGCGACGTCTACAGCCCGGTCTCCGGAATCGTGGTCGAAATCAATGCGGCACTCGCCGATGCACCGGAGACCATCAACCGGGCGCCCTATGGCGAGGGCTGGATGGCGGTGATCGAGCCGGAGGCCGGCTGGGACGGCGCCGAACTGCTCGATGCGGCGGCCTACGCTGCCAGCATCTCCTGAGCCCGCGCTCCAGTGTGAATCGTCATAGCGGCCACCGTTCGGCTTCATGGCCAGCGACGCAGTCGGCCGCTACCATCGTGGATCTTTTCGCGTTCGCAACCAGCACCCCGGGGAACTGACCGCATGCGCTTCCTGATCGAAATCCTCATCTCGCTGATCCTGGTCGCGCTGTTCTTCGTGGGCCTGGGCTTCATGCTGCCGAGTACCGCGTACATCGAGCGCAGCATCGATGTCGAACGGCCGCTGATCCACGTCTACGACACGCTGAACAGCAACCGCCGGTACACCGAGTGGGCGCCCTGGAAGCTGGTCGACCCGAACGTGCAGTTCACACCGAGCATGACGACCGAGGGTGTCGGTACCGGCGTCAGCTGGACCAGCAACCACAAGGATCTCGGTAACGGCGAGCAGGAAATCACCGCCGCCGCGCTGCAGCTGGAGGGCGACACGCGTTCCGCGACCATCGACTACCGGTTGCGTCCGGCACCGGGCCTCAACGGCACCAGCCGGATCACCATCAAGCCGGCCGATATCGGCGTGAAAGTGATCTGGAGCTTCCAGACCAATTTCGGTGCCGACTTGGTCGCCCGCTACCGCGGCCTGTATCTGGACGGCCGGCTCGGCGACGAGATGCAGGTCGGTCTGGCGCGGTTGAAGGGTCTGGTCGAGAGCTCGCTGTATGCCCGCGACTACGCCGACATCGAAGTCGAAGTGCTGGATCAGCCGGCGCGTCGCCTGCTGGTGCTCGGCGCTTCGGCGACCAGCTACGAGGAAGGCCGTCCGCCCGATGTCGCCGTCGCCCGCGACGAAGCGCTGGAGAAGCTGAGCGCCTTCCTGAAGCGTGCCAAGGTCGAGGCCGCCGGTTTCCCGATGTTCGCGATCACCAGTCGCGAGGTCTACACGGTGTCCTTCGACGTGATGGTGCCGGTCCCGGCCGATGCCACCATCAAGGTGCCGGATGACATGCAGCTGCTGGAGCTGCCGGCCGCCCAGGCCGTGGTCGCCCGCCACATCGGCAACCGGCTGGTCAGCAACGTGACCCAGGAGAAGGCGCGCGGCTTCATGTTCATGCGCAAGCTGGAAGCCGATGGCCGGCATCTGGAAGAGTTCCTGAGCGATCCGGCGACGACCTCGGAACTGGACTTCGAGACCAACGTGATCCAGTACATCCTGCCGGAAGGCGGCCAGGCTTCGACCTCGCCGATCCTCGCGCCGGTCATCCCGACGGCGCCGACCGATGGCGCCGCCCCGGCAGATGGTGCGCCACCGGCTGCTCCGGCGGCCGGCTGAAGGTCTACGCCGTCGTCGCGAGTCAGAAGGCCCGGCCGCTGAGCCGGGCCTTTTCGTTTCCGGCCTGCAATCGGACCCGCCAGCCATTCGGCAGCGTCGCCTTGCCCGGCACATGGCCGAACGGCAGGCCGGTCAGCACCGGCACCGACAATCGCTCGCGCAACAGCGCCCATACCGCAGGCAAGTCGTAGCCGTCATCCAGCGGGCTGAGTCGGTAATCGGTGCAGTGGCCGATCAGGATCGCCCGCTGCCGATGCAGCACCCCGGCATCGAGCAGTTGCAGCAACATCCGCTCGATGCGGTAGGGCGTCTCGTTGACATCCTCCAGCCATAGCACACCGTCTTCGATCCTCGGCCACCACGGCGTCCCGAGCAGGCTCGCCAGCACGCTCAGGTTGCCGCCCCAGAGCGGCCCTTCGACATCGAGCGCTGCGTCGGCGTCGGTCGTGAACTCGACCTCCAGTCGGCCGCCCAGCATCGCCGCGAAATGCTGCAACGTGCGGGGATCCGGCGACTCGGCGCCGAAGTCGTGCAGCACCATCGGCCCGTTCCAGCTTTCGAGGCCGCGCGGCAGCCCGGCCAGCGCCAGTACGGTCAAGTCGCTGTGACCGATCCAGATCGGGCCGTGCAGGCGGGGCCAGTCGATCAGCGGCAGAAGCCGCGACAGGCCATAGCCGCCGCGACTGGCCATCACCAGCTCGCAGCCCGACGCCGCCGCGCGATACAGCGCAGCCAGACGCTCGGCATCGCTGCCGGCAAAACGCTGGAAGCGGCTGCCGAGGGCCGGGTCGAGTTCGACTGCAAAGCCCAGTGCATCCAGCGTGTCCAGTCCGCGCGCGAGCCGTTGCGGATCCATCACGGCGCCGCTCGGCGAGCACAGATACAGCCGGCGCCCGGCGCCGATGCGCGGCAGGGTCACACGTCCTTCCGCAATTTCTTGAAGCGGGCGAGGAATTTCTCGGCCGCGGCGCGGCGCTCCTCGTCTTCCGGCGTGTTCCCGGCGCTGGCGGCGATGGCGGCAATGGCGGCGATCGAGGCCGGTACGGCCGTGGCGGCAGCGGTTGGTGCCACCGGCGCCGGTGTTGCCACAGGTGGTGCCTGCACGGGTGGCGGGGCTGGCCTGGACACCGTGGGCGGCGGCGCAGGTGGCGGCGCGGCAAACGCAACTGCAGGCGGCGGGACGCTGGCGGGAGGCGCGACGGGCGGCATTGCCGGCGGCGGCATCACGGCCGGAGCCGGTGGCGCCGGACGCTGGCCGAGCGTGCCGGCGGTCGGCAAGGCCTCGATCATGCCCGGTTCGCTGTAGGCGCCAAGCCCGCCCATCTGCGCCATCACCGCGAGATCGGCGAGGCGCGAGGCCTCGGCAAGGTCCCGCATCAGGTCCTCGTCCGGGGCTTGCAGGCGCGCCTGGGACTCGGTGCGGGTGGGCTCGGGTGGCTTCTCGAAAACCGCCGGATCTTCGATCAGCATCGGCGCCGGCGCGGCGCGTTGCGCGTTGGCATCGCGACGCACGAAGGGGAAAGGATTGACCGCCACCAGGCTGCGGACCCAGGTGTCGCGGACGAAATGGTCGTTCTCGCGCAGCAGGAACTCGCCGAGCCGGTCGAACACGGCATCGCTCATCAGCTCGACCGGAATGTTGCGGACCACCTTGCCGAGGCGGTCGATGTTGCTCAGGGTGAAGCAGAGATTCTCTTCCGCGGCCTTGCCGATCACATGCAGGCGGGCATGCACGAAGCCGGACACCTGCAGCGTCGCGTCGATCACCACACCGGTCGGGCCTCGACGGTCCTCGCGCATGCCGCCGAGCCCGTGTTCACGCAGGTTGTCGGTGATCGACTTGATCAGCTGCACGTTGCGAAATTGCACGCGCGGCGCCGAGTCGGAGTCGGCACGGGCGCGGAAGCGCAGGTCGAGTTCGATCTCGGTGTAGCGCGCCTCGTCCTGCAGCTTGTAATCGTGCTGCGACAGGGCCTGGAAGTTGCCGTAGGCGGGCAGCTCGTAGCGGTAGGTCACCGCCGGCCGGACTACCCGCAGCTGTTCGGAAAACTCCTTCAAGTAGTCGAGCAGCGCGGCCATGGTCGGCTTGATCCGCTCGTCGAAGCGTTTGCGGCGGACTTCCTGCTCCTGACCGACCTCGGCCTCCTTGGCCTTGATCTGGCTCGCCTGTTCACTGAGGCGCTTCAGCAACGATGACATTCCGGTCCCTCCCTGCTGGGGCGATTCTCACCGATGGCCGGCCCGGATGGCGGCTCCGCAGGTGAGGTTTTTCCGTGATTTACCACCAAAGCGATACCGGTGGCAGGTCCAGAGTTGCGCATGCGGTCAACGCGCGAATTCGATGCGGCGATTGAGGCGGGCGGCGTCCGGCTCGGCGGCGCCGACCAGCGGCAGGTCCTGTCCGCGCCCCATCGAGATCAGTCGCTCGCCGGGCAGTCCCGCCCGCCGCAGCATGGTACGGATCGCCTCGGCGCGCTCGCCCGACAGGCTCTTGCTGGCGCCGGCATCGGCGAGCTCATCGGTATGTCCGATGATCCGGATCAATCCGGGTTCACGCCGCAGCAGTTCGGAGATCGTCGCCAACTCGGCCTGGGCCGCAGGCGGCAGCGCCGAGCTGCTTGGCGCGTAGTCCGGCCGCCAGACGAACAGCAGGTCCGGATCCGCCGGCTGCATCATCGCCAGCGGATCGATGGCGATCCCGCTGCTGTCCACCGTCAGTGGCTCGCCGGTGGCGAAGCGAGACAGGTAGTCGACCCAGCCGGCACGGCCCTGATCGCTGCTCAGCGTGGTTTCGATGCGGATCGGCGTGGCCAGCGTCAGCGTGTAGGCCGGCAGGGTGCGCAGCCGGGCCAATGGGCCGAGCAGGCCGTCCTGCCAGTTCAGGAGGGCTGCCGCCGGATCCACCGTCAGGGCATCGGCCTGCACGGTCAGTTCGGGATGGACACGCTGCGCGGCGTCGACCAGCAACTCGCGGGTGCGTGCGTCGGTGCGGCCGGTCAGGGTCAGGGTCGTCGCCGTGCGCGCGATGGTCAGCTCGCCCGGGCCGAATGCCGGTGTCGCCGTCTGACTGACCTCGGTCTCGGGCGTCGTCACGGTCCGAGGCGCCGGTGGTCGCCAGGCAAGAACCAGCACCAGCAGCGTCACGACCACGCTGGCGGTGACGGCAGTGACGAGCTTCAGACCGGGATCGTCGGACATGGTGTCGCGTGCGAGCAGGAGAGCCCGGCAGCATGCCATCCAGACAGGGAAAAGGGGCATGGCCGAGCGGTCAGCCGCCCGATGCCGCCCAACAAAAAAGCGACCTGTTTCCAAGTCGCTTCTCTGATCTGGCGTCCCCACGGGGATTCGAACCCCGGTCGCCTCCGTGAAAGGGAGGTGTCCTAGGCCTCTAGACGATGGGGACCTGGACGTACTTCTTGTGGTGGAGCTAGTCGGGATCGAACCGACGACCTCTACAATGCCATTGTAGCGCTCTCCCAGCTGAGCTATAGCCCCACAAGAGAGACGAAAAGCTTAGGCTCCGATCAGGCGATCGTCAATGCGGAATCCGGGGTCGTACGGCTCCCGGTCAGCCGCCAGTCGATTCCGGCGGGCCAGTCCGCCACCAACCACGTCGAATCCCCGGCGAAATCGAGAAAGTCGATCCAGCGGCTCAGGAAATGCGCGAGTCGATAGCGTTGCCGTGCCTGCGGGCCGATCGCGCGCGGCGGGCCGAAGCGCGCCTTCAGGCCGGTGCCCAGCCGGAAATGCGTGACTTCGGCGAGTTCGGCGTCGTGGTACAGCCGGAGATAGGCGCAGGGCTCGATCTCGGCGCCCGCGCCCTGTCCGAAGACCTGCGTCAGCCGCAGGACCTCGGTGTGCCGCTGCCGCTCCAGCTGCTCCAGATACAAGCGGCTGCCGTCCATCACCGCAGCCGCCCAGATCGGCTGTGCCGCCGATCGCGCCGACGGCAGCCGCAGACACAGCCGCCGATAGTTTTCCGCGTTCAGGGCCAGCAACAGCCCGATGCGGCTCGTGCCTGGCGCGTCGGCCCGCGTCTCCCGCACCCGCGCGGGGTCAGTTGGCGCGGTGGAGGGCACGCTTGTCCACCGCCAGTGCAGCCTCGTGGATGCCTTCCGACAGCGTCGGATGGGCATGGACGATCCGCGCCAGATCCTCGGCCGAGCCGTGGAACTCCATTGCGACCACGCACTCGCCGATCATTTCCGAGACGTTGGCGCCGACCATGTGCACGCCGAGGAGTCGGTCGGTGTCGGCATGGGCGATGATCTTGATCAGCCCGGCGGTCTCGTTCATCGCGTGGGCGCGGCCCAGCGCGGCAAACGGGAAGGTGCCGATCTTGTAGGGCACGCCGGCGGCCTTCAGTTCCGGCTCGGTCTTGCCGACCCACGCGACTTCCGGCTCGGTGTAGATCACCCACGGAATCGTGTCGTGATTCAGATGCACCGCGTGGCCGGCGATCAGCTCGGCGACCATGACGCCCTCCTCGCTGGCCTTGTGGGCGAGCATCGGGCCGGCGACCAGGTCGCCGATGCCGTAGACGCCCGGTACCGAGGTGCGCAGGTGGTCATCGACTTCGACGCGGCCGCGGGCGTCGAGCTTGACGCCGCAGTCCTCGGCCAGCAGGCCGGCGCTGGCCGCGCGGCGACCGACTGCGCAGAGCAGCTTGTCGACCACCAGCAGCTGTTCCTCACCTTTCGCGTCGAGGTAGCGGACCTGGACTTCGCCGTCGACCACGGTGGCCGACTGCACCTTGGCGCCGAGACGGATGTCCAGCCCCTGCTTCTTGAACTCGCGGAAAGCGAGCTTCGAGCAGTCCGGGTCGACCGCGGCGAGGAATTCCGGCATCGCCTCCAGGATGGTGACCTTCGAGCCCAGTCGGCTCCAGACGCTGCCCATCTCGCAGCCGATCACGCCGGCGCCGATCACGCCGAAGCGCGCCGGCACGGCGGAGAGGTCCAGCGCGCTGGCGTTGTCGAGCACGTACTCATGGTCGAAGACCACGCCCGGAATCGCGATCGGCACCGACCCGGCGGCAAGGATCACGTTCGTCGCGTCCAGCACCGAGACCGTGCCGTCATGGCCGGTGACTTCGACCTGGCGGTCCTTCAGGAGCTTGCCGCGACCGGCAAAGGTCGTGACCTTGTTGTGCTTCAGCAGCTGAGTGATGCCGCCGGTCATCTGCTTCACGACCTTGTCCTTGCGGGCAATCATGGTCGGGACGTCGATGGCGGCGCCGCTGGCGCTGATGCCGTGGTCCTTGAAGGTGTGGGTCAGGTTGTGGAACTGCCGCGAGGAGTCGAGCAGCGCCTTCGAGGGGATGCAGCCGACGTTGAGGCAGGTGCCGCCGAATGCGGGCTTGCCGTCCTTGCCGAGGAAGTCGTCGACCAGGCCGACGCGCAGGCCGAGCTGGGCGGCGCGGATCGCCGCGACATAACCGCCGGGACCGGCACCGATCACCAGCACGTCAAAGCTTGCACTCATGGGAACCTCGTCACCGCGATGGGAAGCTGTCGGGCAGCCGTGGCGGCGCCCGGGGTCGCGCAGGATACGGCGCAGCCGGGGGAGCAGCCAGCGAAGGACGCGGGCCGGGCGGCGCTTGGTTACGCTTCGCGCTCTTCATTCCGTCGAGAGCCTCGCGATGTCCGCCGAACTGATCGTCACCGTCCTGGCCGCTGGCGAAGGCAAGCGGATGCGCTCCGCGCTGCCGAAGGTGCTGCACCGGATCGGCGGCGACTCGATGCTCGGCCACGTGCTGAGCGCCGCGCGGGCGCTGGCGCCGAGTCGCATCCAGGTGGTGCACGGCCACGGCGGGGAGGCCGTGCGGGCCGCCTTCGCCGATCAGCCGGACCTGGCCTGGGTGCATCAGCCCGAGCAGCGCGGCACTGGCCATGCCGTGCAGCTGGCGCTGCCGGAGCTGCCCGACGAGGCGCTGCTGCTGGTGCTGTACGGCGACGTGCCGCTGCTCCGGCCCGAGACGCTGCGCGGCGTGGTGATCGCCGCCGAATCCAGCGGTGCGGCGGTGCTGGTCGCCTCGCTGGCCGACCCGACCGGCTACGGCCGGGTGCTGCTGTCGCCGGACCATCGCGTGCTCGGCATCGTCGAGCAGCGCGACGCCAGCCCGGAGCAGCGTCGGATCCATGAGGTCAACACCGGCATCGTCGCCGCGCGGGTCGGCGCGCTGCGCCGCTGGCTGGCGCGGCTGCGGCCCGACAACGCCCAGGGCGAGCTGTATCTCACCGACGTTTTCGCGATGGCCGCGGCCGAGGGTCACGCCGCGCACGCGGTGTTCCTCGCCGACGCGCACGAGGCGCAGGGCGCCAACGACCCGTGGCAGCTGGCCGAGCTGGAGCGGCTGCTGCAACGCCGGCAGGCCCGCGCGCTGTGCGAGGCCGGCGTGCGGCTGCGCGACCCGGCGCGCTTCGATCAGCGCGGGACGGTGCAGGCCGGCCGGGAGGTCGAGATCGACATCGACGTGATCCTCGAAGGCACGGTGGTGCTCGGCGAGGGCGTGAAGATCGGGCCGTTCTGTCGCTTGAAGGACTGCCATCTGGCTGCGGGCACCGAGATCGCCGCGCACTGCGATCTGGAGGGCGTGGTCAGCACCGGCGCCTGCCGGATCGGACCGTTCGCGCGACTGCGGCCGGGCACCGAGCTGGCCGGTGGCGTACACATCGGCAACTTCGTCGAGGTCAAGACCGGCCGCTTCGCCGCGGGCGCCAAGGCCAACCACCTGAGCTACATCGGTGACGCCGAGGTCGGCGAGCGGGTCAACATCGGCGCCGGCACGATCACCTGCAACTACGACGGGGCCAACAAGCACCGCACCGTGATCGGTGCCGAGGCCTTCATCGGCTCGAACAGCGCGCTGGTCGCACCGGTCACGATCGGCGAGGGCGCCACCATCGGCGCGGGGAGCGTGATCAGCAAGTCCGCGCCGGCCGATCAGCTGACCCTGACGCGGGCGCCGCAGCAGACCCTGGCCGGCTGGAAGCGACCGACCAAAACCAGTCGCTGAAAAACGCGTGCCGAGCGCTACCCGCCATGTTGGTTCCTGACACCCAGATGATGAAAAAGACCTCAAGGATGTCGTCATTGCGAGGCGCGTAGCGCCGTGGCAATCCAGATCGAGGCTGGATTGCTTCGCCTTCGGCTCGCAATGACGAAAGACGAAGGGCCGGCGCGAACATCCCCGGTCTGCGGCGCCCAGATGGCGCGCCGCATCGGCCCGGTGACGCCACCGAGCCGACACGATCCTGCGACTTACTGCTGCTCGCCGGCCGCACTGTCCTCGGCACCCTCGGCACCCTCGGCAGCTTCGCCTTCCGCCTCGGCACCGGCCAGCGCGCCGCTGTCGCCGTTCTTCTCGGCTTCCAGCTGCGCCAGCGCGTCCTTGCTGTACCAGAAGCCATCCTTCTGGGTCAGCTCGGTTTCCATCGACAGCGGCGTGTTGAACAGCGTGTAGTCGATCTTGACCTTGGCGACATCGCCCTCCATCGACATCAGCGAGGGCTTGACGCTGGCCAGCACCGCGTTCACATCCAGACCGTACGCCGACAGCGCGGTCTTGACGCCGCCGAGCACCGGACCGGCCTTGGCCAGCATCTGCTCGTAGCTGAGCGCGTTCACGTCATCGACGCTCTTGATCCCGCTCTCGGCAACGCCGGCTTTCAGCGCTTCCAGCGCCTGCCGCAGCCGCGCCGGGTCGGCGAAGTCGGTACCCATCGCCCACTGCTGCAGACCGGTCAACATCTGGCCCATCTGTGCCTTCTGCGCCTCGCTGAGCTCGGTGGATTCCTGCACGCCCTGCTGCATCACCATCATGCCCATGCCGATCAGCATCGGCATCTGCGCCTTCATCTCGGCGAGCTTGGGCTCGAACTCGGCCATCATGCTGTCGACGCCGCCATCGGCCAGCAGCTTGCCGACGCTTTCGTCGAACTGCTTGCGGTCCTCGTCGGTAATCGGCTCGGCGCGTGCCTTGTCGTACTCGGCACGCATCTCGGCCAGGTGGTCCTTCGGCACTGCAGCGGCCATCAGCGCGCCGACGTCGTTGTCGCGCAATGCCGCCAGCGACTGTTCGATCTGCTGCACCGGCCCGGTCGGCTGCGGCGCCGCGGCGGCGACCTTCGCGGCGGCGGCGGGAGCTTCTTCCTTGCCACAACCGAACAGGGCGAGGCTCAGACAGAGGGCGAGGGCAAGGCGCTTCATGGAGGGGGTCCTGCTGTGGCTGCGGCATCCGCGGAAGGACACGAGCCTAGCAGTGGATCGGGCGAGGCCGGGCGTGCCCGAGGTCACACCCACTTCACGCCGCAGCGGCGTTTAACCGGCCGGCACCAGCCGCAGGGTGGCCACCGGCGCGCCGGGCAGCAAGGGCACCGGCCGACCCTGCACCCAGTCGGCGTGACCGGCGCCGTACCACGGCGACAGCGGATGGCCGCTCTGCCCGCCCGGCATCTGCAGCAGACCCTCGGCCTCGTGACCGGGTGCGACCACCAGCCGCTGCGAAGCGCCGAAGGCCGGACCCTGTGCGCGTGGCACGAAGGCATCGCCAGGCACCGGTTCCTGCGGCAGGTCCAGCAGCGGCGACAGCGCCGGCACCGCCCGCGACAGCGGATGCCGCAGCGCCAGCGTGTTCTGCTCGCCCCAGGTCCGCGCCGCGAGGCCGCCCGGCTGCGCCGCCAGGCTGGCCACCGTGCTGTCGATGGCCTCGTCGAGCAGCGCGTCCCAGTCGGTCCAGCGCGATGCCAGCAGATGCGCCGGCCGGTCGTCCAGCAGCCGCACGACCATGCCGTCCAGCTGCGAGAGCCGCGGCCAGACGAAGTCCGGACGCTTCGCCTTCAGCGGCCCGGCCAGCCCGGTCAGCACCCGCGCGGTGATCGCCAGCCGCAGCTCGCGGGTGAGCCGGTAGGCCACCGAGTCCGGCTCGGCGACCAGCGGAGCGGTGCCCAGCAGCGCGATCAGCTCGGTATCGGCACTGCGATCACGGGCCTGCAGCCGCGCGACGATCCGGTCGCGCCAGCCGGTCATGAAGGCCGACTCGCTGGACAGCTGGATCGCGAACAGCGACGCCACGTCGTGGGTGGGGCGGGCGTCCAGCAGCGTCGCGATCGCCCGGGCGCGGGCGCCGTGGGCATAGCCGCCATCGCCGATCAGCGCCAGCGCCGGGCCGTCGAGCTTGCGCTGGTTGCCGCTGGCGATCCGGCCTTCCGCCGGATCGATCAACGCCGGCACCTCGGCCGGACTCAGCCAGCCCTCCCAGACATCGCCGGCCAGCCGCACCGAATCCACCGGCAGCCGCGGGTCGTAGCCCGCGCGCTGCGGCAGCATGCCGTAGGGCGTTTCCACCGTCGTCATCGTGCAGTCCAGGTCCACCGGACAGGCGCGCCGCGGTACCCGACCGCCTAGCGTCCAGCCGATGTGGCCCGCGCGGTCGGCGAAGATGAAGTTGTTCTGCGGGATGCCGCTATCGCGGACCACGTCCACCGCCTCGGCCACGCTCTGCACCCGATCCAGATCGGTGAGCCGGACATCGACCACGCCCGGGCGATGCCCCACCCAGGACAGCGCCAGCCAGCGGCCCCCCGCATCACGGCCGATCACCGGGCCGTAGCTGCTGACATGGAAATCCAGCGTGACCGACTCGCCACCGGCGACCTCGATGACTTCCTGCTGCGGCGTCAGCACCTGCTCGATCTTGCTGGCGTCGCGATAGTGGTCGTCGGCGCCCTCGACCGGGGTCAGCCGGACGTAGTCCAGCCAGTCCCCGTAGCTGTTGGTGATGCCCCAGGCCACCGCGCCATTGCTGCCGGCGACGATGCCCGGCAGTCCCGGTAGCGCCACGCCGGTCAGCGTCACCGCACGACCCTCAAGTTCGTAGTTCAGCTGCTGCCGAAACCACAGATTCGGCACACCCAGGCTCAGATGCATGTCGCCGGCCACGATCGCCTGACCGTCGGCCCCGCGCGCGGCCACCACCGCAAAGGCATTGCTGCCGACCGCGGTGGCGGGCTGCGCCGGCAGCAGCTCCTGGAACAGCGCCGGATCCAGCGCGCGCAGGTCGATCGCCTCCGGCCCGGGCAGTAGCGGCATCGGCAGCGATCCGCCACGCAGCGGCGTGTCCCAGTCGGTGCCCGTCACCAGCATCAGCTCGACGAGCGCGGGCACGTGGGTAGCCAGTTCGTCGGCCAGTCGCTCGCGGCGATTCTCCGGGTCCTGCAGCGTCGCGAACATCGCCAGCGACACCAGCAGCGAGTCCGCCTCGGTCCACGGGGTCGGCGTCTGCCTGAGCAGCGTGTACGCGAACGGCCGCGCCGACAGGGCCGCCAGGCCATTGTTGACCCCGGCGGCATAGAAGGCCAGCAACTGCCGCTGCTCGGCCGGCAACTGGCGCAAGGTCACGGCCGCGGTCATTCGCAGCCGATGGATGCGCTGTGCCCGATCGGCCTCGACCAGTCGAGGCCCCAGCAGCGCCGCCAGCTCTCCGGCCGCGCGCCGCCGAGTCAGGTCCATCTCGAAAAAGCGCTCCTGCCCGTGCACCCAGCCGCTGGCAAAGGCCGCCAGCGCCCGATCCGGCGCGCGAATCACCACCGTGCCCAGCGCATCCCGCTCGATGGTCAGCGGCGCGCGCAGCCGCGGCACCGGCACCTCACCCTCGGTGATCGGCAGGCTGGCGCGCAGGTGCAGCCACACCAACAGCATCGCAACCCCGGCGAGAACCACGAGCGACAGCAGCAGGCGACGGAGGGCTTTCAACATCGGTGGACGGCAGGCGGGAGCGGAGTGCCGAGGGTACTGCGGTGGCTGGAGGATGGCTGCGGAGGCATGACCCGTCGCCGTCACCTGCGGTCGGCCAGCAACAGCAGGTTGCGCGGGGTGAGCACGCGATCGCAGAAGCGGCCGAGGCGGACGGCGTAGCCGGCGTCCTGCAGCGCGACCGCGAGGTCCAGCACCAGCCAGACCTCCAGCGGCCGGCGGAAGGCCTGACGGACCAGCTCTAGCCGCCGCACCTCGGCGCGCCGACGCTCACCGAGCGCCTGCCAGTGCGCCCAGTCGACCGTCCCCGGCAGACTCAGACCCTCGCGCGCGGCCAGATGGCGCAGGCCGCTCTCGCCGTCGGCGGCGAGCCAGGCCGGCGGCAGCGGCTTCAGGCCGGTGGGCACGCTGCCGGCCAGCGCTTCGTGCAGGGCGAGGTAGCCGAGCTTCAGCGCCTGATCGCGGGCCAGCCGGCGACGGTCGTGCAGCGGCGCGGTGACAGTCTCGGTGACCGCCAGTTTCAGCGCGCTGGCATCCAGATCGAGCGTGGCGACCCGGCTCAGCGGCCGGTAGCGCGGCCCGGCGTCGACCGGATAGCAGCAGGGCGCGATTCGGTAGCCGACCGCGGCGCGCTCGGCGGCCGCGCGCACCAGCCCGCGATGCAGCTCGCCGCAGGCATGCAGCGCCAGCACCGTGCGCCCGGCCACCTGCGCGAGTGCCGCCAGCGTGCGAGCGTCGGCGACCTCCACCGCCGCGGCGAGGCCGACCCGCGCCGCCAGCCGCCCGGCCTCGGCCGCTAGCGCCGCGTCGCGCTCCAGCACGGTGAGCGCCACGCCGTCGGCCAACGCCACTCGCCGGCCCAGATGGCCCTTGCCGGCGCACCAGTCCAGCACCGGCGCGCTTGCCCGCGGCATCGCCGCGACGAAGGCCTCGATCTGCGCGGCCTTGCGCCCCGGAATGCCGCTGTCGGCCCGCGCCGGCCACGGCGGCAGCGCGCGGCTCGGCAGCACCGGCAGCTCGGCCAGCACCGCCAGCTCGGCGAGACCCGGCAAGCGCGGCGCCAGCCAGGCCCGTGCCGCGGCCGGATCGGCGCTGAGCGCGTCGAGCCGGGCCTCGTCCAGCGCTTCCACCGCGGCGGCCAGGGCCGGATTGGTCGCGCACCAGTCCGGACGCCGCACGTGAAAGGGTGCCGGCCGCCAGTAGTCCGCCTGCGCGGCCAGCAGCGTCTGCAGCGCCTGCAGCCGGGCCTGCCAGTCGGTAGCGGCGTGGTGAGGACTCATGCGCGATCCGGGGCGGGAGGCGCGCAAGGATGCCGCGGGGCGTGACCGCGGCGGGGATGCTCCACCGCGAGCGACGGCCGTCTTCTATTCCGTCGTGGACGTCGAGCGCGAAGGCCAGCAGATCCCCCAACGGCGTCATCGCGAGGCGCGCAGCGCCGTGGCGATCTCGTTTGACCACCCGCTTGAGCTCGGCTTGAAGTCTGCCGCGCACGCTGTGTGCATCGTCCGTACCGGAACTGCCGCCATGCTCGATCCGACCACCGCCCGCCGCCGCGCCACCGTCTGGTCGCTGCTGGTCGCGCTCGGCGTGGTGCTGCTGCTGTCGAATCCCGGGCTGGCCGACCCGGCCGCCTGGCAGGCGGTGCTGACACAGGCCGGGCCGGCCTTCGTGCTGCTGGCGCTGGTCCTGCAGTGGACGATGGCGCTCTTGATGATTCCGACGCTGCCGCTGGTCGCCGCGCTGGCCTGGCTGTTGCCCGGGCAGCCGCTGCTGGCGTTGGCGATCGCGATGGGCGGGGTGCTCGGCTCGGCGCTGGCGATCCACCTCGGCGCCGAGCGACTGGGGCTGGCGCCCTTGCTCGCGGCCTCGACGCGGCTCGCCGCTGCCCGCGACTGGATCGCCCGCCACGGCAGCCCGGCGCTGGCGCTGTGGTGTCTGGCGCCCTTCCTGCCCAGCGACGTCGGCTGTTACGTCGCGGCCAGCGCGCGGATGCCGCTGCCGCGCTTTCTGGCGGCGGTGCTGGCCGGCGAGCTGGTGCTCTGCGCCAGCGTGGTCTATGGCGTCGCCGCGCTGGCCGCGTGAGCGCTGGCGTATCGTGCGGCCGCCGCCGACGGAGTGATCGAGGATGAGCGATTCCCTGCGCGTGTTGATCGTCGAGGACGAGCTGGCCCTGCGGCAGGGGTTGGCGGCGCTGTTCGAGGCCGCCGGCCACCGCGCCGACTTCGCCGCCGACGGCCGCACCGGGTTGGCGCTGGCGTTGGACGATCCGCCGGACGTGCTGGTGCTGGACCTCGGCCTGCCGGGACTGGACGGGCTCGCGGTCTGCCGGGCGCTGCGCGAGCGCGCCGACCGCCATGTCCCGGTGCTGATGCTGACCGCCCGCGACGCGCTGGACGACAAGCTGCGCGGCTTTGGTGCGGGTGCCGATGACTATCTGGTCAAGCCCTTCGCCGGCGCCGAGCTGCTGGCGCGCTGCACGGCGCTGTCGCAGCGGCATCGCGCCGGCCGCGAGCACCTGCTGACCCTGGGCGAGCTGCGCATCGACCGCCGGACCGGCGCCGCCTGGCGCGGCGAGCGGGCGCTGAACCTGCCGCGGATTCCGGCGCTGATCCTGCTGGCGCTGGCCGAGGCGCATCCGCGCACGCTGACCCGCAGCGCGTTGACCGACCGGATCTGGCCCGAGGACACGCCGCCCTCGGACCCGCTGCGCTCGCATCTGTACGTGCTGCGGCAGACGCTGAACCGTGACGGCGAGCGGCCGCTGCTGGTGACGGTGCACGGCGTCGGCTTCCGGCTCGCGGTCGATGGCTGAGTCCACACCGCGCCTCGGCCTGCGCGCCCGGCTGATGCGGGCGATGACGCTGTACGCGCTGGCGCTGGCCACGCTCTACACCCTGCACGCGCTGTTCTTCGCCTACACGGTCGAGGACACCTTCCTCGAGCGCGAACTGCGCCGCAACGCCGACACGCTGATCGCCGAGCACCAGCGCCTCGGTCACTGGCCCGCGACGCTGCCGGAAGGCCTGTCGCTGCACGACAGCCCAGAGCAATTCCCGGCCGAGATCCGCGCCACCTTTGCCGACGAGCCGAATCGACGCGAGTTCTTCGGCGAGGCCGAGCGTCACTACCACCTGCTGCGCTTCACCCACGCGGGACAGGACTGGTGGCTGCTCGCCGAGGTCAGCCAGCGGCTGGTGTTCCGGCAGATGCGCCCGAACGTGGTGCGCTTGCTGGTCGGCTCGGCGCTGCTGGCGCTGGTCACCGGCCTGCTGCTGGCGGTCTGGGTCGCGCGCGGCACCACCCGGCGCCTGACTGCGCTGAGCGCCGCGGTCGAACGGCTGGATCCGGACGCGCTGCCGCGGCAGCTGCCAGCGCTGCCCGGCGCCGATGACGCCGAACTGGCGATCCTGCGCCGCGGCCTCGACGGCCTGCTCGCCCGCGTCGCCGACAGCTTGGAGCGCGAGCAGAGCTTCACCCGCGACGTCAGCCACGAACTGCGCACGCCGCTGGCCGTGATCGTCGCCAGCGCCGAAGCCCTCGGCCGCCCCGAATCCGCGGCCGAACAGCGCTCCGCCGCCCTCGCGCGACTCGACACCGCCAGCCAGCAACTGGCGCAGACCCTCGACGCCCTGCTGGAGCTGGCCCGCGTCCCGCCCGCCGGCGCCACCGCCGGCCAGCCGCTGCTCGCCGCCATCGAGCAGGCCATCGTCGAACAGGCCGCGCGCCGCCCGCGCGAGGACCTGACGCTGGAACTCGACATCCCGCCCGGGTTGCGCGTCCCGCTGCGCCCTGCCCTGCTGCGCATCCTGCTCGCCAACCTGATCGGCAACGCCTTTGCGCATGCGGCCCCCGGCCCGGTCCGCATCACGGTCGACGCCGGCCGCTGCACCATCGTCAACCGGGCCCCGGTGAGCGCGGAAGCCGGCGACCCCGGACTGGGCCTCGGCCTGTCGATCCTGCGGAGACTGGACGAGCGCTACACCCTCGGGCTGCGGATCGAGTGGGTGGCGGGCGAGGTGGTGGCGAGCTTCGAGCTGGGGTGATGGGGACCGACAGTCTCGGCGGCGCTCGCCGAAGGTCGATGTGCCCGACGCTTGAGTGGGAGCAGCGCAGCCCTCACGCCGCCCGCAGCAACAGCCAGATGCCGGCGCCGAGCACGCCGAGCATCAGCAGGCCCATGCCGACCAGCACGATCACTGGAAACTCGTTGGAATGCTTGAGTTCGGGCGGCGGGATGCGGCCATGGCTGCGGCCGTCGCGGTCGCCAGGGCGGAAGGAGCGGTTCGGGTCCATGCGGGCGGTCCTGGCAAGCGGAGGCGCCGGGATGATGCGCCGCGGTCGGGTGTCGTGACAGCCTTGCAGCCCCATCCGTCAGACCCGAGGAGCCCGGACATGGATGCACGTCGCCGCCTGCTGGACCAATTGCTCGTGCTGGACGAGCGCGATCCGGAGCATCTGCCGGTGGTGGGGCTGGACGACTATTTCGAGGGCAACATCGACGAGGAATGCATCGCGCCGAATGCCTGGGGCTTCGGCCGGCCACCGCTGGCCGAGCTGCACGCGCGCTTTCGCGAGATCGCGGCACGGCCGGCGGTGCAGGGCGTGTACGTCGGCCTGCATGAGAGCTGGGGCGAGGCGCTGGACGATGACGCGTTGTGGCCGGCGGCCGAGAACGTCCACCTGCTGACCTCGGCGCCGGAGGCCGAGATCCGCAGCTGGATCGAGGGTCTGGCCGCCGACGGACTCGGCGAGGGCTGGCCTTATGGCGAGCACGCGGCAGCACCGATTCCAGCGCCGGGGATGCGGATCTGGACGGTGTTCTGGGACTGAGACCGACCAGCGGTGGTCGGGCGGGTCGTGAAACCGCCGCCACACTCGGCAACAATCGGTGAAGATCAAGGGTTGCTGGAGCCAGTCGAGGCACGCATGGCGGACACCACCCTTCATCCCCTGTCGAGTGCGCTGGGTCTGGCGTTGCCGACCGACGCCGGCGTGCGTGCCGTGCCGCAGGGTCTGGCGGCCGAGCATCCGGCACAAGGCTGGCGACTGACTGCCTTCCAGCGGCCGGCGACGCCGGGGGCCAGCGCGGCGCAGCTGCATGCGGCGGTGCTCGGGTCGCTGGCGAAGCGCTATCCGGAGGCGTCGGTCGCGGTTCCGGCGGCGGCAGTGACCGGCGCCACCTGGCAAGGGTTGTCGAGCGTGCTGGCACTGCCGGAGGGGCGTCGGATTCGCGTGCTGACGGTGGTCGAGCCCACCGCCGACCCGCCGCTGTTGCTGGCCGTGCTGCTGGACGCCGCGCGGGATGGACTGCCGGCCACGTTGCCGGCGGCCTGGCTGCAGCCGCTGGCGGCCGTCGCGAGCCCGGTCCCCGGACTGAGCCTGGCGCCGATCGAGTCCGACGCGCCGGCTCCAGCCCCGGCTCGGGTATCGCTGAGCCTGGCGCCGATCGAGTCCGATGCACCGGCCCGGGTGTCGTTGAGCCTAGCGCCGATCGAGTCCGATGCGCCGGGCCCGGTCCGGGCCGCGGCGACGCTGACGCTGGTCGAGCCCGAAGCGGCCGCGGCACCAGTCGCGGCACCGGAAGCTGCACGAGCCCGCTTCGGCGCCCGCGAGCCGAGTAGCGGACCGGTGGCAGCCGACCTGCGACCAACCTCGACGCTCGGTCCGCCACCGATGCCATCGGTCAATCCCTACCAGCCGCCGGACACGGTCGCGCTGGAAGCCGATTCCGAGGTCGACCCCGACGCACTCAAGTCCGCCGGGCGCGGCCAGCGGATCCTGATCTGGTGTGTGCTGCTGAACTTCGCCGTCCGCGGCATCCACCGCAATCCGGAGGTGCCGATGTTTCTGAGCTGGGCGATCGCGGTTGCGCTGATGGCCTGGGCTCTCCACGGCGTGCTGCTGATCGCCAGTGGCTTCGGCTATGGCCGCGGCACCAAGCTCGGGCTGATGTTCGGTTCCACCGTGCCACTGCTCGGCATCGGCCTGTGGATCTGGCTCAGTCTGAAGACCACCCGCGCGCTCAAGGCGGCCGGGTACACGGTCGGCTTCTTCGGGGTGAAGTCGTGAGCGCGCTGATCGGCCTGTTCGCCCTGTCGATCGCGGCGCTGCCGGCGGTGCTGTTCCTGGCGCTGACCCAGCGCGACACCGAGCTGTCGGACACCTCGCTGTATCGGCAGTTCGTGGCGATCTTCGCGCTCTCGGCGCTCGGCCTGTACGGACTGTCGCAGGAGCCGGCGGTGCAGCGGCAGATCGACCCGGCGGCGCAGCTGACGCACGACGTCGAGACCCATCCGGTCCTC
>Ga0075154_10000294_pt1 | contig 44237 bp, 40 predicted proteins | sample JI71714BDNA_FD_70965 | JGI IMG/M metagenome (GOLD analysis project Ga0075154, IMG submission 70965) | Wastewater effluent complex algal communities from Wisconsin, to seasonally profile nutrient transformation and Carbon sequestration -... | ecosystem: Engineered > WWTP > Effluent > Algae... | reverse complement strand
GCGGCCGCAGCCGAAGCCGCCAGCGCCGCGCTGGCCGATGAACCGGCGACCGATCTCAGTCTGAAAAACCCGGCCGAAACCGATCATTGGGCGCAGGCGCTCGATGGCATCAGCCTCGCCCCCGGCCATGTCCGCACCGCGAAGAAGGGCAGCATCACCGAATGGCCCGGCTTTGGCGAAGGCGCCTGGTGGGTGCAGGATTTTGCCGCCAGCCTGCCCGCCCGGCTGCTGCCGGCCCAGGCCGGGGATCGCGTGCTCGATCTGTGCGCCGCGCCCGGCGGCAAGACGCTGCAACTGGCGGCACGCGGCTGCGAGGTGACGGCGCTGGATGTGTCGGATGATCGGCTGGATCGGGTGCGGCAGAATCTGGAACGCACTGGCCTCAAGGCCACGCTGATCGCGGGCGACGCGCTGCGCTGGCAGCCCGATGGCCTGTTCGATCATATCCTTGTTGATGCGCCCTGTTCGGCCACCGGCATTTTCCGCCGCCACCCCGATGTGCTGCACTTGAAGGGCTGGGCCGATCTGGCGCCCGTCACCCTGTTGCAGGCGGCGCTGCTGCGGCGCGCGGCCGGATGGCTGAAACCCGGTGGCCGGCTGGTCTATGCCACCTGCAGCCTTGATCCGCGCGAAGGCGAGCGCATTGCCGAACGCGTGATCGCCGGCGCGCCGCGTGATCTGATCGCTGCCGGTGAACTGCCAGCTGGCCTGATCCCCACCGCCGAAGGCTTTGTGCGCACCCTGCCCGGCCAGGTCGCTGGTGGGCTGGATGGCTTCTTCATCGCGCGCTTGCGCAAGCTGGCGGACTGATCCAGCCCTGTCCTACAGCGGTTGTTTCTGGCATCATCACTTCCGATTTTTTGCTTTTTTGCATGAATTTCAACGCTGATTCCCGGCGGATTCGTCCAAACTGTCAAAACCTGGCGTTCGGTTTCGCCTGCTCTTTCACAATCAAATGGCCTAGAATTTCGGCTCGATCTTCCAGCCCGGCCGCTGCCAGCGGTTGGCGACGGACAGGCCCACCCGCCACGCCGCTTCTGCCTCCTGCGCCGCCGCTTCAAAGGTGAAGCCCGGCCCGATCTGATCGCACGGCTGGTGATAACAATCGCGGTTGTACCGGTCGATCAGCGCCTGACCCGCCGCCAACCCGCCGCTCACCAGATCGCGGCCAGCACGAAACGCCAGTGCCGGCACCCCGCGCTGCACGAAGGGAAAATGGTCTGATCGGAAATACCAGCCGGCCTCCGGATTGGGTTCGGGCACCGTCACCAGCCCCATGGCGCTGGCAGCGGCGGCCAGATCATCCTCAAGGCTGGTGCGGCCCACGCCGATCACCTCAAGATTGCGGGTTTTCGGCAATTGCACATGGGGATCAAGGTTGATCACCGCCACCGTTTTGGCCAATGGCACCAGGGGATTGGCCGCATAATGCTCGGCCCCCAGCAGGCCCTTTTCCTCCGCCGTCCACGCCGCAAACAAGATGGTGCGTTCAGGGCGCGGCCCGGCGGCAAAGGCGCGGGCGACCTCGATCAGCTCGGCGGTGCCGGTGGCATTGTCGATGGCGCCGTTGCGGATGGCATCGCCGGCGGCATCGGCCACCGTCTGGCCATTGGCATCCCAGTGGGCGCCAAACAGCACCGCCTCATCCGCCCGGCTGGCCCCCGGCAGCTTGCCAATCACATTGTGGCTGATGAACGGCGTGGCGGTCAGTCGCCCTGACGCGCTGGCGCTGGCCGGCAGCGGCAGGGCGCGGAAATCCGCCTTGCGGGCAGCGGCCTTGGCACTGGCCAGATCAAGGCCAATCTGGGCCAGCAGCCGGGCCGCCACCGGCCCTTCCACCCAGCTGGCGAAGCGCAGCGCGCCACCAAATGTCGTGCCCGCTGGCACCATCTGCGGCACCAGTTCGGTGCCGGTCAGCTGGGCGAGCGGATAGGACGCGGGAAAATCCTCGTGCAGCACAATCACGCCCGCCGCGCCGGCCTTGGCGGCCGCGGCAATCTTCAGGCCAACCCGGCCCTTGTAGGCCAAGGTACTGCCGCCAAAGCCGAGATCAGCGCCGGCCTCACCATCCGGATCGCCGGCCAACAGCAGCACCACTTTGCCGGCCACATCCACCCCGGCATAAGGATCAAGGCCCTGATCCACCACGCCAAAACCGCCAAAGATCATCGGCACATCGGTCAGCGCCGTCTCCCCTGGCTGGCGCAGCGCCAGCGTGGCGTTGCGGCCGAGTTGAATAGGTAACGGCCCATCGCGGCTGGTGATGCCCAGCGTGGCGCCGGGCTGCCGCTCCAGCCGCAGCAACGGCACCTCCTGCAGCCAGTTGCCGCCGTCGCCGGCCGGTTCCAGCCCGACGGCGCGGAACTGGCGGGCCAGATAAGCCAGCGTATAGGCCTCTCCCGCCTCCCCCGGCCCACGACCGGCAAAATCGTCGGAGGCGAGCGCGCCGGCATCAGCGGCTATGCGCTGGGGCGAGAAAACAAAGGGTGCGGCGGTGGCCGGGGCGGTGAGGAGCAGGGTGAGGAGCAGGGCGGAGCGCATGGCGCAAGCATGGCGGCGTTGCGTTCGCTTGCCAAGCGACTATGTTCTGCACACGTTCTGATTTGCCGATGGATTGCGCCTGTGACCGAAGCTCTGATTGCTGTTGCCGCGCTGCTTGTCGGGTTTGCCGCCGCCTGGTGGCTGGCCGGCCGCCCGGTCGCCGCCCTGAAGGCGGAGCGCGACGAGGCCCGGCGCGAAGCGGATGAACGGCGCACCAAGCTGGCCGAGACCGCCGTGGAAATCGCCGCCCTGCAGGCCCAGCGTGATGAACGGGAACAATCGCACGCCCGCCAACTGGATGAACTGAACACACGGTTCGAAGCGTTGGCCGGTCGTGTGCTGGAACAGGCGCAGAGCCAGTTGATCACCCGGGCCGAACAGCGCTTTGCCGAGGCCGAAACCAAGAATCAGGCCAGTTTGAAGGCCGTGCTGGCCCCGGTGGCGGAAACTCTGGCCAAATATGAAACAAGGCTGGGCGAGGTGGAGAAGGTGCGTGCCGAAAGCTATGGTGCCTTGAACGAAGCACTGCAGCAGGTCACCCAGGGCCAGGTGCGGGTGTCCGATGAAGCCTCGCGCCTGGTCACTGCCCTGCGCAGCAGCGGCAAGACCAGCGGCAGCTGGGGCGAACAGCAACTGGCCAACACGCTGGAAATGGCCGGCCTGCGCGCCGGGATCGATTTCACCCTGCAAACCCACATGGCCAGCGAAGGCGGCGGCAAACGCCCGGATGCCATCATCAATCTGCCCGGCGGCCGCCAATTGATCGTCGATTCCAAGTGCAGCCTGAACGATTATCTCGCCGCCCTGGAAGCCGCCAATGATGTGGACAGGCTGGCAGCCATGAAGCGCCATGCCGCCGCCGTGCGCAACCATGCCCGCGGCCTGTCGGAAAAAGCCTATTGGACCGAATTTGGCGCGGCGGCCGATTTCGTCATAATGTTCATTCCCGGCGAGAATTTCCTGTCGGCGGCGATGGAGCATGACCTGGCGCTGCTCAGCTGGGCGTTCGAGCAACGCATCCTGCTGGCCGGGCCGATCAACCTGCTCGCCATTGCCAAGACCGTGGCGCTGAACTGGCGGCAGGACAAATTGGCCGATGAAGCCCGCGAGATCGGCAAGCTGGGCGCCGATATCTATAGCGCGATCGCCGTGATGGCCGACCATCTCGCCCGGATGCGCAAGAATCTCAGCGAGACCGTGGGCAATTACAATGATTTCGTCGGATCATTGGAACGCAATGTGCTGCCCAAGGCCAGACGCTTTGCCGATATGGGGGTGGAGCAAGGCAAGAAGCCGGTGCCGCAACTGGCGGCCATTGATGCGCCGGTGCGCACCGAACAGGCAACCGAACTGCTGCCGGCGCCTGACAGCGGCGATTGATCAGTCGAACACGCCCGCCACGATCAGAATCAGGAAATAGAGGCTGAGCGTGACGGCCGCCGCAATCGACAGATAGGCGGTGCGCCAGCCGGCGCTGAACCAGCCCAGGCCATAGGCTCCGCGCAGCGACGCAAACATATGGACAGACGGGGCCAGCACAAGCGGCACCCATATCGCTGGCGACAGGATATTCGCCGTCAGGGCCAGGCTGCCGGCAATGAACAACAGGCTCATGAAGCTGATCGAATAGAGCGAAAAAATCGCATGATCATACAGGCCAACGCCCCGCTTCCACAGGAACGCCAGCCACAGCCACGGCAGCGACATCGGCACCAGCAGGAAGCTGAGCTTGTAGGCCTTGGATTGCAGCTTGTAGAGTACCAATCGGGGATTTTTCAGCGCCTCGCTGCCCCTGGCATCAAGCGCCGGGATGCCGGTGTTGACCTTCAGCTTCCCCGATCGGGCAGCAGTTTCGAGCTCGTCGGCGATCTTGTCGGTCACGGTCACCGTCTTGCCGCCTTCGGTCAGGCCGGCAGCGCTTGGGCCGACGGTGCCAACCAGGGTGCGGCCGATTTCGAGTTCGCGCACTCTGGCCGTGTCGCCGGCAGCGCGGGCGGCGGCCAGATCGCGATCAATGTCGGTCAACGCCTTTGCCATTTCGGCCTTGCCACGGGCAATGTCGGCTTCGCTCACCGCTGTTGGCCCGATATTGTCATTGATGCTGACGAACGACAGCACGAAGAACATCAGGAAGATGACCATCAGGAACAGCGGCACCGGCGCGACATAGCGGGCACGATGGCCGTCGATATAGCTGCGGATCAACCGGCCGGGGCGGAAGACCAGCATCGGCAGTGTCTTCCAGGCCTTGCCGTCGAAATGGGTGATGCCGTGCAGAAATTCGTGAAACACTTCGCCAATGGTGCGGTGCAGATGGGCACGCTGGCCGCACTGGCTGCAGAAGGCCCCGGCCAGCACGGCGCCGCAATTGGCGCAGTTGCCGCCATGGCCGTCTGTGCCGGCGGCCGGTTGCTCCAGCGAACGGGCCGCAAGCCCGGCGGTGACCAATGCCCCGGCAGCTTCGATCTGATCCGACATCAAGCCCCCGCACTGTCGATTGGCACAGCGGTGATTGCCGTGAAATCCACAGCCAATGCAAGGGGGCAAGTGGCCACCACATTGCTTCGCTGCCAGCCGGGCGCTAGGGTATTGGCCAAGACAAGGAGAGCATGATGGCGGGCGTGAACAAGGTGATTTTGGTCGGTCGGCTGGGCAAGGATCCGGAATCAAAGACCTTCGCCAACGGCGGATCGGTGGTGAATTTCACCATGGCCACATCCGAAACCTGGCGCGACAAGGCCACTGGCGAGCGCAAGGAGCGCACCGAATGGCATAATATCGTCATTCGCAACGAAAATATCGGCAAGATTGCCACCCAATATCTGCGCAAGGGCAGCGAAGTCTATATCGAAGGCAGCATCAGCACCCGCAAATGGCAGGATCAGAATGGTGCCGATCGTTACACCACCGAGATCGTGATTGGCCCGTTCAAGGGTGAATTGGCGCTGATCGGTGGCCGCGATGGTGGCGGTGGTGGCAGCAGCATGGGCGGCGGTGGCCGCAGCGATGATTATGGTGGTGCACCGGCGGGCGGTGGCTATGGCGGGGCGCCGGCCGGCGGCGGCAAGCGCCCGGGCGCCTTCGACGACGATCTGGACGACGACGTGCCGTTCTGAGGCCTATTTGCCCTTCAGCACCGCAAACGGGCTCCTTGCCATGATCGCTTCTTCCTCGCTGATCACGCCGGGCACGTTGCCGGGCAGGCGCGGATAGGGATCAAGGCCAAGCGCCAGCGCCTGGGCGGCGATCTCGCCCAGATCGACGATGTCGCCGGCCAGCGGTTCCACGTCCAGATCATCGGCGGCCAGTTCCATTTCCCCGGCTTCGGGGGCCTCGGCCAGGAGCAGTGCCACGGTTTCCTTCAGGCGGAAGGGTATCGGTTCGGCGCTGGCCACGCAGGCCTGTTCGCCCGTGCCCTTCACGATGCCGGTCACCCTGATCCCGGCCGCCTCCCGCTTCACATCCAGATTGGCAGTCAGGCTCGCCAGGCTGATCAGGCCAAAGCGAGTGGCCAGTGCCGCGCGTTCACCAGCATCGGCCGCAAGTGCCACCCGCCGCACCGTGCCGCCGATTTCATGGGCGCGCAGCACATGGCTGAATTCCGGCGGCGGCAGGCTCAATTGGCGGGCTCCATCATGCCGGCGCTCAGCCGGGCAAAGCTTGTTGCGGCCAGTTGGCCCGAGAGGCGGCGCGATTCAGCCACCACATGGGCCGTGGCCGCCGCCGGCACATCGGCGCCGCGGTACAGATTGCGCTGCAGCGCCTCGGCCATGGCGGCCGCGTCGCCGCAGGCCGCGCGATAGGCCCCCAGCCGGCCGCCGAGCGCCGCCACCATATGGCCCAGATGGCGCGGCACGGCCTGATCGCTGATGCCGTCCTCGCGCAAATTGCCTTCCATGTCGGCGATGAAGCGATCCGTCAGATCGGCCGACAATTGTGCTGCCGGGTGGCGGATATTGCCGCCCGTCACTTCCTCCAGGCGGAGCAGCAGCAGCGACAGGATCAGCGCCACCATGTCAAAGCGGCCGTCCAGCGTGTCGGGCACGGCGCCTTCAACATACCAATCGGGCCGCCGGGCGGTGGCGACGACGGCGGTGTAAAGCTGGTCAACCGGGCTTGGCGCCGGGCCGGCGACCAGGCGTTTCAGGCTGGCAAGGATCGACATGCCGGCAGAGCTAGCATAATCGCTGCGCCTGACATAATGACAACGCGAACGGGATTGTCGCAGGCCGTGGTGGCGTGCGGCGACCCCAAGCCGGGGGCGGGGGCGTCAACCGGTGCGGAGCCAAGACAATGAAACGCAGTGTGACCCTGGTGATGTTGACGGTGGCGGCGCTGGCCGCCGCTGGCTGTTCGCGCATCAAGGCCAATCAGGGTTATCTGATCGATGAAACCCTGTTCACCTCCATCCTGCCGGGGGTGGACAATCGCGAATCGGTGTCGCGCACGCTGGGCCGCCCAACTTTTGCTGCCCAGTTCGGCAACGGCAGCTGGTATTATGTCAGCCGCTTGACCGGCCAATATGCCTTTGTCGCGCCCAAGACGCTGGAACAGCAGATCCTGATCGTCAGCTTCGATGCCGAAGGCAATGTTGCCCAGGTGGAACGGCGCGGCATGGAAAAGATTGCCCGGGTGCGCCCGGTGGGCGACAAGACGCCGACGTTGGCCAAATCCGAAGGCTTTTTCGAAACCCTGTTCGGCAATGTCGGCGCCGTGGGCGCTGGTGGCGGCCCGCTGGGCGGCCAGCCCGACGGGCGCGACGGCCCGCGCTGATTTCCGCCGTGATGTGGGGCAGGCTTGGCCTGGCAGCAGGCGCTCTGCTGGCCAGTGCCGCCGCCGCGCAAACCCCGCCGGCGCAGCCCCGGCTGGGCGGCTGGCTGGCCGATCGCGCTGCGCTGGATGTCACCCAATCGCTGTGGTGGCTTGATCCCGATGCCCGCGATGCTGCTGGTCCGGCGACGTTCGCCGAAGCCCTGCGCGCCGCGCCGGGCTGGCTGGCGCTGGCCGCGCCCGGCAACGGCAGCCTGGGCCTGATCGTCCATCATGGCCGCGCCCGGCCCGATATCAGCATCAACGGCATTGCTCTGCCGGGGCAGGCGGCGCTGTTGCCGGCGCTGGGCGATGCCGATCTGCTGCTGGCGCTGGGGCCGGGCGACCGGGCGGATGCGGCAGCCGGCAGCCTGAGCCTGGATCTGCGCCGGCCCGATGCCCGCCTGGCCGGTGCCGGTGAATTTGCCGCCGGCGGCTTTGGCAGCCGGCGGCTGCTGGGCCGGCTGGATGTGCCGGTGGCCAAGGGCGTACGGCTGGGCCTTGGCGGCCAATGGCACCATGATCTGGGCTGGCTGAACAATGTCACCACTGGCGAGCGGCTGAACCGCGGCCAGCGCGCCGGCCTGTCCGCCTTGCTGGATGTTGATCTGGCTTCGGGGTTGCACTGGGCGGTTTCGGCCTCTTATCACCGCAGCACAGCCGGCAATCTGCCGGCCAGCGAATGTGATCCAACGGCACCCGCCCGCTGCGACGGCCGCTTCATTGCCAGCCCGGCCACCACCAGCCTGGCCGCCGCTGCGCCGGGCCTGTGGGGGCCGATCAGCGCCGATCTGGCGCGCCAACCGCTGGGCCAGCGCGCCGCCCTGCAAATCTATGGATCGGATTTGGCGTGGGAAACCGGGCGGTTCACCGTTGCGTTGTACAATGGCCTGACCCGGCAGACCGGGCAGCTGGGGCTGGATCTGGCCGGCACTGCGCAGGTGGCGCGGCTGGAAACCGATGGCCAGCAGCATCGGTTGGCGGTGACGGCGGACTTCAACGTGCTGCGTCTGCAGCTGGAGGCAGGGGCAGCCAGCAGTCGTGAAACCAGGCTGGCGGCCGACAGCCGGGGCGGCCAGGTGCTGGCGGATCGCCGCATCAGCCAACGCCAGCTGGCCCGTCATGTGGGCGCGCGGGCCAGCTGGCAGGCGAGCGGGCGGCTGGAACTGGCCGCCGGCCTGACGCTCACCGATGCCGATGTGCGGCTGGACCTGGCTGATCGCCGGCCCGGCTGTGCGCCCTGCCTGGCCGTGCCCGGTGCCGCGCGCAGCCAGGCGCAATTGCTCTCGGGCGAAGCCAGCGCCGGCTGGGCGGTGGGCGAGGCGCTGATTTTCCTGCGCAGCGCCCGCACCGCCCGGTTGCCGGGCTGGAATCTGCTGGCGCGCAGCACGGCCGATCTGGCCGCCCTGCCGCAGGAGCGCGGCTGGCACCATGAAGCCGGGGTGAAAGGCGATTTCTGGTCAGGCCGGGCGCGGGTGCAGGCCGCCGCCTTTGTGGACCGCACCCGGGCGCCGCTGTCGCCGCTGCTGGGCATTGATCCCGGCGCGGCGGTGAACCCGGGCGATGCCCTGATGCGCAATGCCGGGCTGGATATCTGGGCCAGCGCCAGGCCGCTGGCGGCGCTGGAACTGGGCGGCAGCATCGCCCTGCAGCGGGCGCGCTGGCAGGGGGCGCCGCCGCCGGGCGGGCCCTCACGGCCGCTCTACGCCCCTGATGCCAGCGCCAGCCTGGCGGCTGCCTGGCACCAGCCGCTGGCCGGGGCGGGCGCTGATCTGGTGCCGCGCGTGGCGGCCCGCTGGCGCAGTGCCATGCAGGTGGCCGCTGCTGCCGCACCCGGCGCGCCGGGCGGGCTGGCACCGGCCGGCTGGCAGATTGATGCCGGGGTGCAACTTGATATCAGGGAGGGCGGCTGGCTGGTGGCGCTGGAATGCGAAAACTGCCTGGATCGGGTGATGGTGGATGGTGCGCTGGTCGCTGGCGGGCAGGCCAATGGCGCGGGCGCTGTAACTTCGCTCAACCGGCCACGTTGGTGGCAGTTGCGGCTGTTGCGGCGATTCTGATTCGGCAATCGTTGCTATTTTGTAACGCTTGGGCAGAATTTGAAGACGGCACTCACCATTTTCACGAATTTTGCGCTTGCGCTCCCACGGTGAAGCCCGCTTTAAGCCTTTCATCAGGATGTAACTGATAAGAACGGCCGCACGGCGGTCAGCAACGATGAAGGGGACTGGAATGGCCAAGGACGCCAAGCCCGCGGGCAAGAAGATGGACGCTTTGATGAAGCCGCTGACGCCGCAGGGTCCGCTTGCGGCCATCGTGGGCAGCGATCCGCTGCCGCGCGGCCAGGTGGTTGCCAAGATGTGGGATTACATCCGCAGCCACAATCTGCAGAAGCCGACCGACAAGCGCATGATCGTTGCCGATGCCAAGCTGAAGCTGCTGTTTGGCAAGGACGAGTGCTCGATGTTCGAGATGAACAAATATATCTCGACCTATCTGAAGTAAGCTTTTGCCGAAGCTGATTTGAAAGGGGTGCCCCGCCACTGGCTGGGGCGCCCCTTTTTCATGCGCCCCGTGCGGGCAGCCGCGCCACCACCAGCGCCGCCACCACCAGGCCGGCGCCGAGCAGCTCGACCGGGCCGGGCACTTCGCCAAAGCGCAGCGCGCCGATGAGGGCGCTGATGGCCGGTTGCACCAGCAAGGTGAGGCCGACCACCAGCGGCGACAGGTGGCGGACGGCATAGACGATCAGGCCCTGGCCGATCACCTGGCTGCCAATGGCCAGCGCCAGCACCGGCGTCCAGTTGGTGGGCCAGAAGGCGCTGCCCAGCGCCAGCGGCAGCAGCGCCAGTGCCGAGGCGAGCGTGGCGAGGGCCAGGGCGGGAAACGCCTCCAGCCGGCCGCGCAGTTTTTCGATGGCGACGAGATAGATGGTGTAGAACACGGCGGCCGCCAGGCACAGAAGATCGCCGGCCAGATGCGTGGCGGACATATCGGCGCTGCGCCCCAGCAGCAGCGCCACCCCGGCCGCTGCCGTGGCCAGTGCCCACCATTGCGGCCGCGCCAGCCGTTGGCCCAGCACCAGCAGGCCATAGAGCGGCAGCAGGAAGGTGGCGGCATTGGCCAGCAGCGTGGCATTGGCCAGCGTGGTGCGCATGATGCCCAGATGCCAGACCCCCAGATCGGCAGCAAAGGCGAGGCCAGCCAGCGCCGCCAGGCCCAGCCCGCCCCTGCCAGCGGCGCTGAAACTGCGCGCCGCCGGGGCCCGCAGCGCCAGCGCCAGCAGGAACGGCACCGCCAGCCCCTGCCGCCAGAAGGCCGAGGCCAGGGGCGCCACATCGGCCAGCCGGACCAGCCATGGGCCAAAGGCCAGGCAGGCCGATCCGGTGATCATGGCCGGAAAGGCCCAGCGGCCCGGCGTGGTTGTTGTGCTGCCCATGGCGGCGGGCATAGGCCGGGGCCACGCCAAGATCATCCCCAAAAGCCCGATGCGCGGCGGATTTTTTCAATCTGTCCGATATCTACAATATCGCGGCGGCCGCCCGGTGCATGACCATGCTGCGACCCGGGGCGTGGCAAGCAATTGCCGCGCCGCGAAACTGAGCGGCCCAGACAGCAATGTCTGGGCCATTTTTTTGCTGGCGCCGCCAGCGGGCAAGGCTGCGGCAAGACCGCATCATGCGCCGGGCAATCTTGACGAAACCGGCAGCCCGGCCCATAAGCATACCAGATTTGTCCGCTTTCGCACGAACAGCAGGTTCAGCCCTTGATTCGCCTTACCAACCTTGCCGATTATGCCGTGGTGGTGATGGCTGCGGCTGCGCGGGAGCCGGCGGCCAAGCTTTCGGCCACGCGGGTGGCTGATCTGACGCTGATTCCGGCCCCCACGGTGGCCAAGTTGATGGGCACGCTGGCTCGCGGCGGCCTGTTGACGGCGACCCGCGGGGCCAGCGGCGGCTTCACCCTGTCGCGCGATCCCGCCGGGATCAGCGTGGCAGAAATCGTCGAGGCAGTGGATGGCCCGATCGCGCTGACCAGCTGTGTTTCGGGCGATGTGCAGGATTGTGCGATGGAAGGCCATTGCGCCATTCGGGGCCATTGGGCTCCGATCAATCATGCCGTGCGCGCGGCGCTGGCCGCGGTGTCATTGGCCGATCTGGTGAAGCCGGCGGCAGCGGCGACACGGGCGCCTGCCCCTGCGCTTGCCGACTGAACGAACCGGAAAGTTTCGAATCATGACTGAACAATTGTCTGCCGACGCCGCCAATGCGGTTGACGCCCCGATCCAGGATGCCGAAGCGCGCGCCGCCGTTGCGGATCTGGCGACCTACAAATGGGGTTTCACCACCGATATCGAATCGGAAATGGCGCCCAAGGGGCTGACCACCGACACGGTGCGCTATATCTCGGCCAAGAAGGGCGAGCCGCAGTGGCTGCTGGATTGGCGGCTGAAGGCCTTTGCCAAGTGGGAAGCGATGGAAAGCCCCAATTGGGCCAAGCTGAATGTCGCGCCGATCGACTATCAGGACGCCTATTACTACGCCGCGCCCAAGGCCAAGCCGACCATTGCCTCGCTGGACGAGCTCGACCCCGAAATCCGCCGCACCTATGAAAAGCTGGGCATCCCGATCGAGGAGCAGAAGATGCTCGCCGGGGTGGAAGGCGCGCGGCGGATCGCGGTGGATGCAGTGTTCGACAGCGTGTCGGTGGCCACCACCTTCCGAGCCGAGCTGCGCAAGGCCGGCGTGATCTTCCTGTCGATCAGCGAGGCGGTGAAGGAATTTCCCGATCTGGTGAAGAAGTGGCTGGGCAGCGTGGTGCCGGTGACGGACAATTATTTTGCCTGCCTGAACAGCGCGGTCTTTTCCGATGGCACCTTCGTGTACATCCCCGAAGGTGTGCGCTGCCCGATGGAGCTGAGCACCTATTTCCGCATCAACGCCGCCAACACCGGCCAGTTCGAACGCACGCTGATCATCGCCGACAAGGGCAGCTATGTCTCCTATCTGGAAGGCTGCACGGCGCCGATGCGCGATGAAAACCAGCTGCACGCCGCCGTGGTGGAACTGGTGGCGCTGGATGACGCCGAGATCAAATATTCGACCGTGCAAAACTGGTATCCCGGCGATGCCGACGGCAAGGGCGGCATCTACAATTTCGTTACCAAGCGGGCGAACTGCCTGGGCAAGAACAGCAAGGTGAGCTGGACCCAGGTTGAAACCGGCAGCGCCATCACCTGGAAATATCCCAGCTGCGTGCTGAGCGGCGAAAACAGCGTGGGCGAATTTTATTCGGTGGCGGTCACCAACAATTGCCAGCAGGCCGATACCGGCACCAAGATGATCCACATCGGCAAGGGCAGCACCTCCACCATCATTTCCAAGGGCATTTCCGCTGGCCGGTCCAGCGGCACCTATCGCGGGCTGGTGCGGGTGGCGGCGACGGCGGACGGTGCGCGCAACTTCACCCAGTGCGACAGCCTGCTGCTGGGCAGCAACTGCGGCGCCCACACCGTGCCCTATATCGAGGTGCGCAACCCCAGCGCCACCATCGAGCATGAGGCGACCACGTCGAAGATCAGTGACGATCAGCTGTTTTATGCCCAGTCGCGCGGCCTGGATACGGAGGCGGCGGTGGGCCTGATCGTCAATGGCTTCTGCAAGGAAGTGTTGCAGCAGCTGCCGATGGAATTTGCCGTGGAAGCGCAAAAGCTGCTGGGCATCAGCCTGGAAGGCTCAGTGGGTTGAGGCTGGCGCTTGCCTTGGTGCTGCTCACCGTCGCGGCCTGCGATGCCGCGCCGCCGCGCCCCGATCCCAAGGGCCAGCAGCTGCGGGCCGAGCTTGACCAGCTGACCAAAGACTATGCCAAGTGCGTCGACGACAAGATTGCCGCCGCTGATGTGTCAATCGATCCGGCCGGCAGCATCGCCATCGAGGCGGTGAAGGCCTGCCGGCCGATCCGCAATGCCCTCACGCTGAAGGTCGCCTCGTTCGACCGCTTTGGCCACCCCAATCACACGCCCAATCAGGCCGAGGCGGTTGCCCTGGCCAGCGTGGGCGTGATCGAAAAAGACCTGCGCGAACAGGCGGTGGTCACCATCGTCAAGCGCCAGAACAAGATGAAGTGAGAATGGCCCCCATGTTGATCATCGACAATCTCCACGCCGAGGTGGATGGCAAGCCCATCCTGAAAGGCCTCAGTCTCACCGTGAATGCCGGCGAAGTCCACGCCATCATGGGCCCCAATGGTGCCGGCAAATCCACCCTGTCCTATGTTCTGGCCGGCCGTGACGGCTATGACGTCACCGGCGGCAGCGTCAGCTTCCGGGGTGAGGATCTGCTGGCCAAGGCGCCGCATGAACGCGCCACCGCTGGCCTGTTCCTGGGCCTGCAATATCCGGTGGAAATCCCCGGCGTGTCCAACCTGCTGTTTTTGCGCACCGCGCTCAATGCCCAGCGCACACTGCGCGGCGAGCCGGAAGCCTCGGGCGCCGAGTTCATGAAGCTGGCCAAGGCCGCCGCCGAAAAGCTGGGCCTGCCCTTCGACATGATGAAGCGCGCGGTGAACCAGGGTTTTTCGGGCGGCGAGAAGAAGCGCAACGAGATGGTGCAGATGCACATTCTCCAGCCCTGGCTGGCCGTGCTGGACGAGACGGATTCGGGCCTGGATATCGATGCGCTGCGGGTGGTCTCTGATGGCATCAACGCCATGCGCGGCCCCGATCACGCCGCGCTGCTGATCACCCATTATCAGCGCCTGCTGGATTATGTCGTGCCCGATCATATCCATGTGCTGATGGATGGGCGCATCGTGCACAGCGGCGGCCCGGAACTCGCGCACAAGCTGGAGGCGGAAGGCTATTCCGCCATCGCCGCGTGACGGCGATACCGGAAACCCGCGTGAGCGTGCTGCCCACCCGCAAGGACGAAGCCTGGCGCTACAGCGATCTGGCTGCTGCGGCCCGCCACTGGCCCGTCGCGGTTGAACCGGTGGTGGTGCCGGCTGGCGAAACCCATGCGCAGATCATCGTCACCGATGCCGCCAGCCCGGCGATCCGTCACTTGGCCATCAATGTGGGGGCCGGCGCTGCCTGCCGTTACACGATCATCGACAATGGCCGCGATTATGGCCGCATCGCGCTGGATGTCACCTTGCACGACGGTGCCGATTTCCAGCTTGGCTGCGTGCTGATCGGCCATGGCGAACAAAAGATCGAACTGGTCACCACGGTGCGTCATGTCGGCCCCAATGCCAGCAGCCGCCAGATCGTGCGGGCCGTGGCCGGCGGGGCAGCCACCACCTCCTATCTGGGCCAGGTTGCGGTGGCGCGCGAGGGCCAGAAGACCGATGCCAGCCAGTCGTTCAAGGCCATATTGCTCAATCGAGGTGCGACGGCGAACGCCAAGCCCGAGCTGGAAATCTTTGCCGACGATGTGAAATGCGCCCACGGCGCCGCCATTGGCGAGCTGGACAGACAAGCGCTGTTCTACCTGGTCAGCCGCGGCATCCCACCGGAACAGGCCCGCGCCCTGCTCACCCGCGCTTTCCTGTCGGACGCGCTGGGCGGGCTGGACGAGGACGCTGCCGCGGCACTGGAGGCCGGCATCACCGCCCGGCTGGAGGCCATGGCGTGAGTGTGACAACGGCCTTGGCGCTGCTGGACCTGAAGGGTGATTTCCCCGGGCTGGCCGGCGATTGGGCCTATCTGGATACGGCTGCCACGTCGCAAAAACCACAGGCGGTGATCGATGCCATCGCCCGGGTTTATGGCCCGGATTATGCCACCGTGCACCGCGGCGTGTATGAACGTTCCGCCACCATGACGCTGCGCTTTGAAGAAGCCCGCGCCACGGTGGCGCGCTTCATCGGTGCAGCAAGCCCGGACGAGGTGGTGTTCGTGCGCGGCGCCACCGAAGGCATCAATCTGGTGGCGCAAAGCTGGGGCCAGCGCCTCAAGGCCGGCGACCGCATCCTGATTTCCGCGCTTGAACATCACAGCAATATCGTGCCCTGGCAGATGCTGTGCGAACGCAGCGGCGCGGTGCTGGATGTTGCGCCGCTCACGGATGATGGCCGCATCGACGAGGATGCGTTGATCGGCCTGATCCGGCCGGAGACAAGGCTGGTCAGCATCGCCCATGTCTCCAACGTGCTGGGCGGCACCGCCAATGTGCGCCGCCTGGCCGATGCGGCCCATGCGGCCGGCGCGCTGCTGCTGGTCGATGGCTGCCAGGCCGCGCCACGCCTTACGCTCGACATGGAACAACTGGGCTGTGATTTCTATGTCCTGTCCGGCCACAAGCTTTATGGCCCCACCGGCATTGGCGTGCTGTGGGCGCGGGCCGAACTTCTGGAGTCCATGCCGCCTTGGCAGGGCGGCGGTGCGATGATCGAAACGGTGACGTTTGAGCGCACCACTTTTGCCCCGCCGCCCGGCCGCTTTGAAGCCGGCACCCCGCATATCGAAGGCGTGATCGGCCTGGCCGCTGCCATCGATTATGTGGAGGCGATCGGGCTGGACCGCATCCACGCCCATGAAGCCGCGCTGGTGCGGCAGGCTCGCGAAGCGCTGGCCGGCATCAACAGCATCCGCCTGTGGGGCCCTGATGATTCCGCCGGCATCCTCAGCTTCACCATGCAGGGGGTGCATCCGCACGATATCGGCACCATATTGGACGAAGCGGGTGTGGCCATTCGCGCCGGGCATCATTGCGCCCAGCCGTTGATGAACCTGCTGGGCGTGCCGGCCACCGCGCGCGCCAGTTTCGGCCTGTATTCCAGCCCGCGCGATGTTGATCGACTGGTGGATGGGCTTGCCCGGGTTTCCCGCATTTTTGGGGTAGCAGCATGACAGAACGTGGCTTTGAGGTGGAAGAAGTGAGCGAAGCCAAGCCGGTGGCCAAGGCGCCGCCGCTGCGCGCCATGGCAGAGGCGCAGGCGGCCGAAGCGGTGGCTCAAACCGTGGATCGCCAGCCGGATTATCTGGAAGGGTTTCTGAGCCAGAAGCCCGAAGCTGTGGCGGCCGAAGCCCCCGGCGACGATCTGCAGGAGGCGGTGATTGTCGCCCTGCGCGAGATTTTCGATCCTGAAATCCCGGTGAACATCTATGACATGGGCCTGATCTATGGCGTGGAGATCGACAATGGCCATGCCGTGATCACCATGACGCTGACCACGCCGCATTGCCCGGTGGCGGAATCCATGCCGGGTGAAGTGGAAATCCGGGTGTGCGCCGTGCCCGGCATCCAGAGCTGCGACGTCAATCTGGTGTGGGACCCCGCCTGGGACCCGGGCAAGATGACCGACGAAGCCCGGCTTGAGATGGGAATGTTGTGATGGAAACCGCCACACTGCGTCGTCCACGCCCCGCGCCGCTGATTGTTACGGAAGGTGCGTCGAACCGCATCGCTGCCATCCTTGCTGCTGCGCCGGCCGATGCCGTGGGCGTGCGGCTGTCCACCCCGCGCCGCGGCTGTTCCGGCCTCGCCTATGATCTGGCCTATGTGACCGCCGCCAAGCCCGGCGATGAACGCATCGACACGCCAGGCGGCACGCTGTTCGTGGATGGCGGCAGCCTGATGTATCTGATCGGCAGCACGATGGACTGGCGCGAGGATGATTTCACCGCCGGCTTTGTGTTCAACAACCCGAACGCCAAGGGCAGCTGCGGTTGCGGGGAGAGTTTCACGGTTTGATGCTGCGGCATCGCGACAAGGGCGCATGTACGGCTGAACCGCTATCCCGGCCGCCATGCGCTTCCCCCTGACACGCGCCGACGCGCTTACCCGATTGCACGAATTTCTGCCGCTGGCCGGCCGCGCCTATGCCGCGCGGCGCAACCATGATGGCGGGCCCGATGGCAAGGCCACCACCTCTCTGCTCTCCCCGGCCATCCGCCGCCGTCTGGTGAGCGAAGCCGAAGTTGCTGCCGCCGCCATTGCCGCCCATGGTTTTGGCGGGGCAGAAAAATTCGTCCAGGAAGTGTGTTGGCGCACCTATTGGGTGGGCTGGCTGCAGCAGCGCCCGGAAATATGGACGCGCTGGCAGGCGGATGTGGTGCGGATGGAAGCGATGCTGACCGAGGATGGCAAATGGCAGCGCCGATATCATGACGCCATGGCGGCGCGGACGGGCATTGACTGTTTCGACGCCTGGGTGACCGAGCTGCAGGAAACCGGGTGGCTGCACAATCATGTTCGGATGAGCTTTGCCAGCATCTGGTGCTTCACCCTGCGCCTGCCCTGGCAATTGGGCGCGGCCTTTTTCTATCGCCACTTGCTGGATGCCTGCCCGGCGTCGAACACGCTCAGCTGGCGCTGGGTGGTGGGATTGCAGACGGCCGGCAAGACCTATCTGGCACGCGCCGATCTGATCCGCGACCTGTCGGGCGGGCGGTTTCAAGTGGCGGCCCCCCTGGCCCGTGAGGCGGCGCCTTGGCCGGCAGACATCATTCCAGCCCCCGTCCGCCCGGCGCCGGCGATGCGCGCCGATCCGGAGCTGCGCTGCGGGCTGTTCGTCACCACGGAGGACACCAGCCTGGAAGGCCTGCCCCTGCCGGGCGCCATTGTGGCGCTGGCGGCGACGCCCGATATCGGCGGCACCCCGGCGCCGCTGAAACACCAGGTCGCCATGGCCATGCTGGCCGACGGGCTGGACCGGGCCGCGACGCGGCTGGGGCTGGAGCCTGAACGGGTGGACGCCACTTTCGGCGTGGACGCGATGCGGGAATGGGCCGCCCGCCACCGGCTGAGCCAGATCATCACCGCCGACGCCCCGGTTGGGCCGGTGAAGGACCGGCTTGATGTGCTTGCCCCGGCGCTGGCCGCCGATGGGGTGAAGCTGGTGAGGCTGCGCCGGCGCTGGGATGATGTGGCCTGGCCGCTGGCCAGCAAGGGCTTTTTCCCGTTCAAGGCCGCGATACCGAAACTGCTGGCGCAGCCCGCCGATGCTCTGGCATAGATTGGCCATGCGCAAAGCTCTCCTCGCCCTGCTGATCCTGCCCATCTGTCTGCCCGGCTGCACCGTGGCCACAGCGGTGATCACCGCGCCGATCAAGCTGGGCGAGGTGGTGTACGACACGGCGACCGAAAGCCAGGAAGAGGCCGACATCAAGCGCGGCCGCGCCGCCCGCAAGGCCGAGGAAAAGGCCAAAAAGGACGCGAAGAAGGCCCGCCGCGAAGCCGAACGCGACCGGCGTTGACGGCCACGGCGGCCCAGCGCGAACTGGCCGGGCATCCGGCCGGGCTGGCCATCGTCACGGCTGCTGAGGCGGTGCAGGCCGCCGGCATCTATGGCGTGCAGGCGCTGTTGATCCTCTACATGGCCAATTTTCTGTTCACGCCGGCCGAACTGGCCAGCGTGGGCGGCTTTTCTGCGTGGCGCGCCCTGCTGGAAGGCCTGTTCGGGCCGATGAGCTTGCAGGCACTGGCCACCCAGACGATGGGGCTTTACCTGGGCCTGTTCTTCCTGACGCCGCTGCTGGGCGGCTGGCTGGGGGATCGGTTCTGGGGGCCGCGGCTGGCCTGCATCATCGGCGCGCTGCTGGCGACGGCGGGCATGGTGATGGTGATCATGCCGGCAACATTTCTGCCGGGGCTGCTGGTCAGCGCGCTCGGCGCTGGCGCGCTCCGCTGCAACCTCAATGCCCAGACGGGCCATCTTTATGCCCGGGACGATGGCCGGCGCGATGCCGCCTTCTCGATATTGGCGGCCGGGCTCAACACTGGCGCCTTTCTGGGCCCGCTGCTGATCGGGGCGCTCGGCGAGCGGGTGAACTGGCAATGGGGCTTTGCCGTGGCCAGTGGCTGCATGGCGGTGGCCGCCATCACCTTGCTGGCCGGCAATGGCCTGATGCCCGCCGATACCCCGCCCGAAGCCCGGCGCAGCGCCCGGCTGCAAGCCGGCGATGGCCGCACCATCGCGGCGCTGGTGGTGGTGATGCTGTTCACCAGCCTGTTCTGGCTGGCGCAGAGCCAGGTGTGGAATGTCTATGCCCTGTGGGGCCGGGATCATCTGGATCGCATGGTGCTCGGCCTGGAGGTGCCGGTTACCTGGTTGCAGGCGTTTGACAGCCTGGCGCCCATTTTGGCGGTGCCGCCGGTGTTGGCGTTGTGGCGGCGCCAGGCGGCACGGGGGCGGGCGATCGGTGAACTGGGCAAGATCAGCATCGGCATGGCGTTGATGGGCGGGGCCTTCATCTGGCTGGCGCTGGGCAGCGGCATTGTCTTGGGGCAGGCACAAACCCCGATCCTGTGGGTGGTGATGTTCCACCTGATCCTGAATGTCGGCTGGCTTTATCTGGTGCCGACGGTGAATGCCCTGTTTTCCCGCACGGCGCCGCTGGCGGTGACGGGCGTGATGCTGGGCGCGGTGCAGTTCGCGGTGTTTGTGGGCAGCACAATGTCTGGCTGGCTGGGGCGATTTTACGAAACCATGGATGGCCCGAGTTTCTGGCTGATGCACGCTGCCTTTCCGTTGGCCGGGGCCGGCATCCTGTGGCTGGTGCGCGGCCGGCTGGCGGCGGTTCTGAAGCTCTGAACGGCAAAATGGGAGCTGATGTTGCCATCAGCCCCCACTGTGTCGTGCCATTCGCTTCGGTCGGCGCCTGCGCTCTCGGCTTCGTCAGCTGGAGCTGCGGCGGCTGGCCTTCCGCGAGGTCGCGGCACTTTCGCATCCGGTGGTGGGATGGCGGTTCCCCGCCATCTCGCCACCGTTGCCGGTCCGCTGCGCGCCGCTCGCTGTTCCCGGCTGCCGGCTGGTGAAAAGCCCCTTGTGAGGGCCTGTCGCCTGGGTGGCCGCGCCGTTGCCGGCTGCGTCACCTGTTCCGGTCGCCGCAGCGCTGGCTGGCGGCCATCGCTGCTGGTCAAGCGGGCGGGCCTGACGGCCCATCCGGCTGCTGCCTCTGCCCCGCCGCGCTGCTGCCGCCGGCTTTTGGCCCTTGGCTTGTTCGCATCGGTGCCGGCGTTGCTGCCGGTGGTCTGGCGCTCCGTCCTGGCGGTCACCGCCGGCTTGCGCCGTGATGCTCCGTTGTTCCAGGCTGGCCTTCCAGCCCGACCAGTCACCCTGATCAAATTCCCCCCGGATGGGCGAAATCCTCTCCAGAAACTGGCCGTAACCGCTTCATTTCCTTTGGCATTTCTGCCGCCGTCAATTCCCGGCTACAGGTGAATGGTCTCACCAATCGCTGAGTCGTCAAAATGAAATATTCGCCATCAGGCCTGTGGATAACGTGGATAACGGGGATGGAATCGCTTCAAGCCCCAGAATCAGGCAGCCGTCCAGCCGCCATCCATGCTGATATTGGCCCCGGTGATCTGGCTGGCGGCATCGCTGCACAGGAAGATGGCGGTGGCGGCGACCTGCTCCACCGTCACGAACTGGCGGGTGGGCTGCGCCTTCAACAGCACATCCTGAATCACCTGTTCCCGCGTCAGGCCGCGCGCGGCCATCGTGTCGGGGATCTGCTGTTCCACCAGCGGTGTCCACACATAGCCGGGGCTGATGCAGTTCACCGTCACGCCATCGGTCGCCACCTCCAGCGCCACCGCCTTGGTGAAGCCGGCAATGCCATGCTTGGCCGCGACATAGGCGGATTTGAACGGCGAGGCGACCAACGAATGGGCCGACGCGGTGTTGATGATGCGGCCCCAGCCCGCGGCCTTCATGCCCGGCACGGCAAGGCGCGTGGTGTGAAAGGCGCTGGACAGGTTGATCGCCAATATCGCGTCCCACTTTTCGGCCGGGAAATCCTCCACCGGCGAGACAAACTGGATGCCGGCATTGTTGACGAGAATATCCACCCCGCCCAGCTGATCCTGCGCCGCCGCCATCATGGCTTCGATCTCGGCAGGTTTGCTCATGTCCGCCCCATGATAGAGCGCGCCGCCGGCCTGCTCTTGCGCTGTCGCAATCTGCTCGGGCGAGCCAAAACCATTGATCATCACCCGCGCACCGGCTTCGGCCAGGGCCTTGGCGATGGCCAGCCCAATGCCGCTGGTGGCGCCGGTGACCAGCGCGCGCTTGCCGTTCAAACTCATCAGATCAACTCCACCGCCATGGCGGTGGCCTCCCCGCCGCCGATGCACAGGGCCGCCACCCCGCGCTTGCCGCCGGTCAATTCCAGCGCGGCGATCAGCGTGGACAGGATGCGCGCCCCCGATGCGCCAATCGGATGGCCCAGCGCACAGGCGCCGCCGTGGATGTTCAATTTTTCGTGCGGAATGGCCAGATCATGCATGGCGATCATGGCGACGGCCGCAAACGCCTCGTTCACTTCGAACAGATCGACATCGGCCACGCTCCACCCCGCCTTGGCGAGGCATTTGCGGATTGCCGGCACCGGGGCGGTGGTGAAGCGCGACGGTTCATGGGCATGGGCGGCATGCGCGACCACCCGGGCCTTCACATTGAGGCCGTGGGCGTCGGCCACGCTGGCCCGCGTCATCACCAGCGCGGCGGCGCCATCGCTGATCGAGGAGGCGTTGGCCGCGGTGATGGTGCCGTCTTTTGCAAAGGCGGGTTTCAGCGTCGGGATCTTGTCCAGCCGGGCCTTGCCGGGCTGTTCATCGGTATCCACCACCACATCGCCGCCGCGCCCCGAAACGGTGACCGGCACAATCTCCGCCTTGAAGGCGCCGGCGGCGATCGCCGCCTGCGCCCGCAGCAGGCTGGCAATGGCGAAATCATCCTGGTCCTTGCGGCTGAACTGATAATCCCGCGCCGATTCTTCGGCGAAACTGCCCATCAGCCGGCCGGGATCATAGGCATCCTCCAGCCCGTCCAGATACATTGAATCCTTGATGGCATCATGGCCAATGCGCGCGCCGCCGCGATGCTTGGTGAGGAGATAGGGCGCCCCCGTCATGCTCTCCATGCCGCCGGCCACGATCACATCCGCGCTGCCAGCGGCCAGCGCATCATGCGCCATGATCGCCGCCTGCATGCCGCTGCCGCACATCTTGTTGACCGTGGTCGCCTCGACATGCAGCGGCAAACCAGCCCCCAACGCCGCCTGCCGCGCCGGCGCCTGGCCCAGCCCGGCGGGCAGCACACAGCCCATGAAGATTTTTTCGACCGCCGCGCCCGCCACCCCGGCGCGCTCAACCGCCGCCCGCACCGCCGCCGCGCCCAGATCGGTGGCCTTCACCCCCGCCAACGCCCCCTGAAAACCGCCCATCGGCGTGCGGGCATGGGCAGCAATCAACACCGGATCAGACATGGCCATATTCTCCATCAACCTAGCCCGTTCCATAGAAGCCCACAGCCGAACGCGGAAGCCCCAACCGCCCCGGCCCGGTTTTGTCACTTGTGACGAATCTGCCGGGAATCAGGATTGTTTTGACGATATATTCTTGACGTGTTTGACGCGTCTCACCGGTTTTGCGCCGCTCTCGGACCGCCCACTTGAGGCGCGGTGATGATGACAGTTACGGCCTGTGTAGGACAGAGGCGCAAAAGCGCCGCCGCTGGGCAGGGCCTGAGACAGAGTATCGTCTTTGCGCCCGAGTGCTCCCTGCTTGCGCCCTTTGCATTGCTTTGTTGATCATCTGTCTTGTCACGGCAATTTCACGGACCAATATGTTGCAAATATTTCAGATAGATATAGAACAAATTGATCATTGCTGTAATTCGCACCGGGAGGCTAATGATGATCGACTTGCGCGCCCGCATGCCCGCGCTTCTCGCCTCCACCGAGTTGCGCCGCTCGGCGCGCCGGTTGGGCTGGTCATTTGCAACATCCGTTCTGGTGGGGGCGCCGTGGGTGCCGGCATCGACGGTCACGCCCGGCCAAGCGCAGACCGTTGACCTTCGCGGCGGCAATTTGCAAGTGACGAATTTTGGGGCCCCACAGCTGAACAATCCCAATGAAATCACGAATGGCAGCTTGACAGTCAATCCGGATTCTCAGTCTCGTGATGTCCCGACAGTCTATAACGGCATATTGAGCGACAGACTTGGCCAGTTGCGCCTGGCTGCCCTAGGCAGTCAATTTGGTTTTCTCCGGCTGAATGGCAACAATAGCTATTCTGGCGGGACAGATCTTACGTCTGTTGGCCTGATCGTGGGCAACAACATGGCGTTGGGTACCGGGCCGGTCCAGCTGCGCGGCATCGGCCCCGTTTCCGCGGTGCAGATCATTGCTGCCACTGATCTGGTGCTTGCCAATGCTTTTGTTTCTGGCGGCACAGACACAAGGTTTGGCGTCACCGCTCCAATCTTCGACACCCAGTCCTTCACGGTCACCTTGAACGGCGTGGTGAGCGGCCAGCAGATCAACAAGCAAGGCAGCGGCACGCTCATATTGAACGGAACCAACACCCACAGCGCGGGCACCGCGATCATCCAGGGCACAGTTCAGATCGCCAACGACAGCGCGCTGGGCAACGGCACGTTGTTCATCGGGAACGGCACCACGCTGGTGGGCGCCGCCAACGCCGGCCGGTCCGCAAATGCCGAGAATGTCGTGGTCACCAATGCCATCACCACCACGGGTGCCGGCACCATCGGCACGGCCACTGGCCTGACGCTGATCACCGCAAATGGCGGGATTTCCGGCAGCGGCTCGCTGGTCAAGACCGGGAATGGCCTGCTCGTGCTGAACAGTACCAACAGCTACAGCGGCGGCACGTCGCTCAATGGCGGCACCATCCGCGTCGGCAACAGCGCTGCCTTTGGCACGGGTGCGGTCACGGCGGCGGCGCGCACCATGGTGCAGGCTGGCGTGTCCGGCGTGAACCTGGCCACCAACTTCACGCTGAACGGCGAAATGCTGGTCGATAACCACGGCATCGGGCTGGCCCTGAGCGGGGTGATTTCCGGCAGTGGCGGGCTGACGGCCATCGATACCATCGCCCGTACCCATGTGCTGACCCTGTCCGGCGTGAACAGCTACAGCGGCGGCACGGTGATCGATGGCACGACCGTTGCGGTCAGCCGGAATGAAAATCTGGGCGCTGCGGCTGGCGGGCTGACGCTGATCGGCGGCACCCTGCGCAGCACCGTCAGCTTTGCGACCGACCGGGCGATCCAGCTTGGCAGCGGCGGCGGCACGCTCTCGGTCGGACAAGGCACCACGCTGACCAGCAATGGCGTGATCAGCGGCGGCGCGCTGACCGTCACCGGCGGCGAACTGGTGTTGAATGGCACCAATAGCTATTCGGGCGGCACGATTATCCGCGGCGCGACCGTTACGGTTAGCCGGAATGAAAATCTGGGCGCCGCAGCCGGCGGCCTGACGCTGGAAAGCAACAGCGTGTTGCGCACCACCGCCAGCTTCACCACCAACCGGGCCATCTCGCTGGTCAGAACCAGCAGCGTCACCTCCGATCCCGACGGCACGCTCTTGATCGCCAACGGCACCTCGCTCACCCTCGATGGCGTGATCAGCGGCGGCTCGCTTTCGGTGAACGGCGGCTTTCTGTTTTTGAATGGTGCCAACACTCATGCGGGCGGCACCACGGTAAGCGGGGGCACCATCGTCATCGCCAACAATGCAGCGCTGGGCTCCGGTTCCCTCACTTTGAATGGCGGCGCGCTGCGCACCACCGCCAGCCTCAATTCATCCCGTGCCATCCTGCTCGGCACCGGCGGCGGCATGCTTTCGATTTCGGCCGGCACCACGCTGACCAGCCTTGGCATCATTGCCGGCACCTTGTTGACCGTGGAAGGCGGCGAACTGGTGTTGAACGGCACCGGTACCTACACGGGCGGCACGAGGCTGAACTTCGGCACCATTACGGTTGGCAATGACCGGGCGCTGGGAACGGGGGCGCTGGCGATGGCGGCGGACACCACGCTCAACGTCGCCACCAACCTTGGCCGGCCAAACAACACCGACAATGTCGTATTGGCCAACGATATCAACATTTCAGGCAGGACAGCGACCGGCACGAGCCTCCCGGGCACGAACACGGCGTCGCTCACCATCACCGGTACGGGCGTGCTGGTGCTGGGCGGGCTGGGCAGCGCTCCCGGCGCCACCACGGCGGGTGCGGCCACGATCAACACCGGCGCGGGGCTGACCTTGTTCCTGAACGGCGTGGTGTCGGGCGACGGCAGGATCAACAAGACCGGTGCGGGCCAGTTGGTGCTGGCCGGCCAGAACAGCTTTGCCGGGGGCGTCACGGTGGCGGCCGGCACGCTGAACGTCACCGGTGCGCTGGCGTCGGGGGTGACGGTGGCATCGGGCGCTCTGCTGGTCGGCACGGGCCGCATCGGCAGCCTGCTTGTGCAGACGGGCGGCTCGGTCAATCCGGGCGGCGCGGGCACGGCCGATATGGTGAACCTGGCGGTGGCCGGCGCGGTCACCCTGGCCGGCACCTACACGGCCAATATCGCGCCAACCGCCAATGACAGCATCACGGCCGGCGGCGCGGTGACCCTGGGCGGCACGCTGGCCGTGGTGCCGGCGCCCGGCACGCCGCTGATCCAGTTCAACCAGAGCTTCACCCTGGCCAGCGGCACCAGCCTGACCGGCACATTCGCCACCGTGACCGGCCTGGAAGGCTCGGCCTTCACGCCGGTGATGACTTATACCGCCACGGGGGCCAGCCTCCGCCTGGCCCCACAGTCCATGGAGGTGCTGGGCAACGGCATTGGCGGTGTGCGGGGCGCCAGCGTCGACGGGCTGGGCGGCCGGCCGGGCGGCCTGAGCGGCAACGCCCTGGAAGTGGCGCGGGCCTTCGATCGCGCGGTGGCGGCGGGGTACAATCCGCAAAGCTTTTTCACTGTTTATTCCAGCAGCGGATCGGCCTTGCAGGTCACGCTGCGCCAGATGTCGGGCGAACAACGCGCTGCGGAACGCCGCGTGGTGCTGGAAAGTGGCCGCGTTGTCCGCGAATCCGCGTTGGACCGCTTGAATGCCGGCGTGGCATCGTTTGGCGGCGAACAGGTGAGCAGCCGCGACGGAGACCGTGTGTTAACCTTCTGGCTGCGCGGCGCGGGGGCGTGGGGCACGGCGCAGGCCAGCGGCGCGGCCACGGGCTTCACCACCGATCAGCGCGGCGTGCTGACCGGGATTGATTGGGCGAAAGACGGCCTGACCATCGGCGGCATGTTCCATTTCACCCGCACCGATATCGACTATCGCGAGTTGGCCGGCAGTTCCACGGTCGAAACCGTGGGCGGTACGGTTTACGGCGGCTATCGCCGGGATGGCGGCGTGGTCGTGAACGGCGGCATCAGCATCGCGGGGGCCCGCACCAGCGGCAGCCGGGCCATCACCTTGGCCGGCTTTGCCCAATCGCTGCCTGGCCCCACCACCGGCAGCAGTTACCAGTTTTTTGGCGAAGCCGCCTATGATCTGGCTGCATCGGCCGATCGGCGGATCGAGCCCTTTGCCCGTGTCGCGCATGTGAGGGCCGATATGGGCAGTTTGAGCGAAACCGGCGGCGTGGCGGCCCTGGCTGCGGCCAAGCAGGGCCATGACATCACGGTGATCAACCTGGGTGGCCGCGTTGGCGCCAATATTGCCGGCGGCAAGGCCGCGCTGAATGCTGGTGCGTCCTGGCAAGGCACATCGGGTGACCGGGACGCAGCGACAGTCATCGGCATCCCGGCACTTGGCCAGAACGGACTGATCCGCACGGTGCAGATTGATCGCAGTGCGCTGTCGCTGCAGGCTGATGCCGCTGTGAACCTGTCACCGGCGATCCGCCTCAGCCTTGGCTATTCAGGGCTGATCGGCCAGCGCAACAGCGATCATGGTGGCCGCGCCACACTGATGGTCGCGTTCTAGGGCGTCAGGCGGCGCGCGATACCGTTGGCCCGCTGCCGATATGGAGGGCTTCTTCCGTGCCGTTGCGGATGCGGAACACGGTGCCTTGGGGGGCGCGCGGGGCGACGGGGACGCCGTGCCAGTCTTCGCCGCCGACCAGGAGGCCGCGCAGGACGCTGGCGGTGATGCCGTGGCTGATGGCGAGGGCGGGGCGATCTGGGTTCAGATCGGCGATCCAGCTTTGCAGGCGGGCGGCGATGGCGGGGAACCATTCGCCGTTTGGCGGGGGCACGCTGAACAGGCCGCGCTCGGCGTCCACGATGGGCTGGCCGAGTTCGGCGACGATGTCGTGATACCAGCGGCCTTCCCAATCGCCGACGTCGATTTCGAGCAGGCGCTCGTCCTTTTGCCAGCGGAAGAAATCGAGGCCGAGATGTTCGCCGATGATGGCGGCGGTTTGCTGGGTGCGGCCGGAGGGGGAGACCCAGAGATCGAGATCGGGGGCTTCGCCTAGCGCGGCGCGCAGGGCGGTGCCCATGGCTTCGGCCTGGGCGATGCCGGTGCGGGTGAGGGGGGTGTGCGCCATGTGGCCCTGCATGCGGGCGGCGGCGTTGAACACGGTTTCGGCGTGGCGGGCGAGAATCAGATCCATGCGGGCTGTTATCGGCGCTTTGGTTGCACTTCGCCACTACCGCCGTGCGATTCAATGGCTATAGTGGCGTGCACGTAACCTTATTTTGCAGGGATCGGGATGAAGGCCACCGTTGAACGCGCCACGCTGCTGAAGTGTCTGGGCCATATCCAGTCGGTGGTGGAACGGCGCAACACCATCCCGATCCTTTCGAACGTGTTGATCGAGGCGCGCGGCGATGGCCTGCGGTTGATGGCGACCGATCTGGATCTGCAGGTGGTGGAAACCATCGCGGCGGCGATCGATGTGAACGGCGCGACCACGGTTTCGGCGCACACGCTGTTCGATATCGCGCGCAAATTGCCGGAAGGCAGCCAGGTGGAGCTGGCGGTTTCGGGCGAGCGCATGAGCGTGGTGGCCGGGCGCAGCCGCTTCAGCCTTTCGACATTGAAGCGCGATGATTTCCCGGTGATTGCGGAGACGGATCTGCCGGTGCGCTTCACCCTGCCGGCCGCCGATCTGAAGGAATTGATCGACGCGACGCGCTTTGCGATTTCCACCGAGGAAACGCGCTATTATCTGAACGGCATTTACATGCATGCCACCGCCGGGCCGGCCCCGCGGCTGCGCGGCGTGGCGACCGATGGCCACCGGCTGGCGCGGATCGAGCTCGACCTGCCCGATGGCGCGGCCGACATGCCGGGCGTGATCGTGCCGAGGAAGTGCGTGGCCGAAGTGCGCAAGTTGCTGGACGAGATGGCCGGCGATGCGCCGGTGGAGATCAGCCTGTCGGCCGCCAAGATCCGCTTCCGCTTCTCGGCGGATTCGACGCTGACCAGCAAGCTGATCGATGGCACTTTCCCGGATTACAGCCGGGTGATCCCGACGGCGAACGACAAATTGCTGAAGATTGATGCCAAGACGCTGGCCGAGGGCGTGGACCGGGTGGCGGCGATTGCCACGACGGAGAAGACCCGCGCCGTGAAGCTGGCGCTGGGGCCGGACAAGGTGACATTGTCGGTGACCAGCCCGGAAAATGGCACGGCTTCGGAAGAGCTGCCGGCCGATTATGCCGCCGGTGAGCTGGAGGTTGGGTTCAACTATCGCTATCTGCTCGATATTCTTGGCCAGATCAGCGGCGACAGCGTGGATGTGCATCTGTCGGACGCGTCGGCGCCGACGCTGATCCGCGAGGGCGATGAGGCGCGGGCGCTGTATGTGCTGATGCCGATGCGGGTGTGATCGGGGGTTAGGCCCTGGCCCAGCGCATGATCAGCATGATCAGCGCGAAGCTGACCGGCATTTCGATGAAGGTGGTCCAGTTCAGCCAGGCATCCTTGCCGCCCCAGATGATGACGGACTGTTCGACCGCGGCCGAGGCGAGGCCGAGGCTGCCGAGGCCCATGGCCAGCCGGCGTGGTTGCATGGGGAAGGGCATATAGTTGGCCAGGCCCTTGCCGAGCCAGCGGCCACCCAGCGCGGCATCGCCCAGGAACAGCAGCGCCGACAGCGTGCCCATGATGGTGGAGCGCATCATCACCGCCCGGTCATCCTGAAAGGCGATGGCAAGGCCGGCCGAGATCAGGCCCATGACGATGCCGAAGCGGGCCAGTCCGCCCAGCAGATCAACCGTCACAAAGCGTTGCACCACCGCCAGCGCGATGCCGGCCAGGGCGGAGGTGATGGCGGCGGTCGGCAGATCGACCTGCTTGGCGACGATGTAGAAGAGCAGGCCGATGGCGATATCGCAGGCCATCGCCGGCCAGTTGCGCTTCATCTGGGCGATATGGGCCTGGTTCTGGGCCTTGCGTTCCGGGGAGGCCAGCGCCTCCACCGATTTTGGCGGCGCGATCGGCCGGCCGGGGTGGCTTTCCCATACAAGCTGGCCATTCACACGGGCGGCGGCGCCGGTGGTGATCCAGCTGTTGTAACCGCACTCCACTTCAAGCTGGCGGCCATCGGGCAGGGTGGCGGCCAGATGGTGATTGGCGAGGAGATCGCCCGCCGTCATGCCGGTGCGCTGGCTGGCCTGCTGCACGCCATCGATCAGCAGGCGGCTTTCCCAGAAGGTGAAATGGGTGTCGATGAACAGGCGCACATCATGGCCGGCAATCGCCGGCTGGTGCCGATACTGCCAGTAACGCATGGGTTGGCCGGTCAGTCCTTGTAGAGCTTGTCCAGCCGGTCGCCATAGACCTGGCGCAGCACGTGGCGGCGGATTTTCAGGCTGGGGGTGAGCTGCTGATTGTCGGTGCTGAACGGCGCATCGGCGATGATGACGCGGCGCACCTTTTCAATGACGCTGAGTTTCTGGTTAACCCGGTCCACTGCGCTCTGGATGGCGCGGACGAATTCGGGTTCCTGCCGCAATTTGTCGAGATCGGCGGGCAGGCCCTTGTCGCGCGCGAAGCTCAAGGCCCATTCGGCTTCGGGCACCACCACACCCACCAGATAGGGGCGGCGATCGCCATAAACCATGGCCTGGGCAATCTCGTCCTGCAGGGTGAGCATGCCTTCCACCCGCTGCGGCGCCACATTGTCGCCCTTGTCGTTGACAAGGATATCCTTTTTCCGGTCGGTGATGACGAGATGGCCATCCTTGTCGAGATGGCCGATGTCGCCGGTGTAGAGCCAGCCATCCTTCAGGGCCTTGTGGCTTTCGGCGTCGTTCATCCAGTAACCGTCCATCACCAGCTCGCCGCGCACCAATATTTCGCCATCGGGGGCGATCTTGACCTCGACCCCGTCCAATGGCGGGCCGACCGTGTGCATCTTGAGGCGCGCGCGCGGACGGTTGCAGCTGATCACCGGGCCGGCCTCGGTCTGGCCATAGCCTTGCAGGATGGCGATGCCGACGGCGGCGAAGAAGATGCCGACTTCGGGATTGAGCGGGGCACCGCCGGCGACCATGGCGCGCAGGCGGCCGCCGAACTTGGCGCGGATGGATTTGCGGATCGTGCGTTCCAGCGCTGCATCGATCAACCGTTCGGCAAGGTTCAGGCTTTCACCCTTGGCTTCCTTGCGGGCGATGGCCAGCGCCTGGTTCAGGAGGGTGATGGCCAGGCCGCCCTGTTTCTCGATCTGCTTGGCGATGCGCATGCGCAGCACTTCGAACAGGCGCGGCACCACCACCATCAGCGTGGGGGCGGCTTCCTCGATGTTGGAGGCCAGTTTTTCAAGGCCTTCGGCATACCAGATCTGCCCGCCCATGCCGATCGGCATATATTGGCCCGCCGTGTGCTCATAGGCGTGGGACAGCGGCAGGAAGGAGAGGAACAGCTCGCCCTTGGCTTCGGCCGGGGGATCCGGGAAATCCTGTTCGATCACGGTGATGGCGCCGGCGATGTTGCGCAATATGGCGCCATGATGCTGGCGCACGCCGCGCGGCAGGCCGCCGGTGCCGCTGGTGTAGATCAGGCAGGCCAGATCCTCGCGGCGCATGGTGGCGCGGGCGCGGACGGCGGCGCGGTCTTCGTCCATCATCGGCGCGCGGCTGCCGATCAGCCGGGTCCAGTCGTGGATCACCAGGCCCTGCACATCGGCCATGGCCTCCATGCTGATGATGATGCGGCAATGTTCGGTGGCCAGGGCGGCGGGCAGCACGGCCTTGCCCAGCTTGTCGCCCGAAACGATCACGGCGCGCGCGCCGCTGTTGGTGAGGATATGGGTGTGATCGGCCTGGGTGTTGGTGGTGTAGGCCGGCACGGTGATGCCGCCAGCGGCCATGATGGCCAGATCGGCGAGGCACCATTCCGGGCGGTTTTCCGAGACGAGGCAGACGCGGTCGCCGCGCTGGATGCCGATGCCGGTCAGCGCCGCCGACAGCGCCGCGACGATATCGCGGGCTTCGCCCCAGCTGATCGTGCGCCACTGCCCGGCCACCTTGGCGGTGAGCATCGGGGCCATTGGCTGTTCATCGGCACGGTCCAGAAACAGGCTGACCAGGTTCGGGGCCTGATCCACGCGCGCAGCCATGACGGCAGGCCGCATCGGCGGCAGTTTCGGCAACATCATCCTCTCCCAACCAGGGTGTTGATCACCCCTTGTTTACGTCCAGTCAATAGCCGGCGGGGCGGCCTTCGCCGCGCGCATCGGCGCCGCCGCGCCAGCCGCCCGTGGTGCGCTGCACGCCGTTCAGTTTCAGCGGCAGGGCGCTGGCCACCGGCTTGTGGCCCATGGCGGTGAAGGCCGGGATCATGGTTTCCAGAATCGTGCCCTTTTCCACCGCAAAACGATCGCCGATGGCAATCAGCTGCGGCAGCGCGATGGCCTCCTCCACCGGCAGGCCCCAATCGAGCACGCCGATGATCGCCTTGGTCACCTGCGCGATGATGGTCACGCCGCCGGCGGCACCGATGGCCAAAATGGCATTGCCCTTGGCGTCATAGACGATGGTGGGTGACATGGCCGAGCGCGGGCGCTTGCCGGGCGCGACGGCGTTGGCGGTCAGCTTGCCCTGATCCTCGGGCGCGAAGTTGAAATCGGTCAATTCGTTGTTGAGCACGAAGCCGCCCGACACCAGGCCGGAACCGAAGGTTTTTTCCACCGTGCTGGTCCAGGTGGTGACATTGCCCTGGCTGTCGGCAACGGCGAAATTGGTGGTGCCGGCCACTTCATTGTCGGCCGCGTTCACCCGGGCGGTGGGGGCGCCGGCCGGCATGCCGGCTTCGGCCTTGGCCATGCGCGCGCCGGCATCGATCAGGGCCGACCGGGCCGCCAGATAGGCGGGATCGGCCAGGCCCCTGGTGGGCACGGCCACAAACGCCGGATCGCCGATCCATTTTTCCCGGTCGGCATAGGCCAGGCGCTGGCTTTCGCCGAACAGATGCCAGGCCACGGGATTGTCCTTGCCCAGCCCCTTCATGTCGAAGCGTTCGAGCTGTTTCAGCATGGCGAGCACACCGTTGCCGCCCGAGGAGGGCGGGCCCATGCCGCAGACCTTGTAGGTGCGATAGGTGCCGCACACCGGTTCGCGCACTTCCGCCTTGTAGGCGGCGAGATCGGCCATGGTCATCGCGGTGGGGTTGGCGTCGGCAGTGGAAACTGCCTTCACGATGCCGGCGGCGATGTCACCTTTGTAGAACGCGTCCGGGCCGCCGGCGGCGATGGCGCGGAAGGTGGCGGCAAGTTTCTCGTTGCGGAAGGTCATGCCGGCGGGCAGCGGCGCGCCGCTGGCATCGAAATACAGCGCACGGCCTTCGGGGCCGGCCTGTTTCAGACTGTCCTGCCCGAAGGCGATGAAGCGGGCCATGGTCGGCGAGATCGGGAAGCCTTCGGCCAATTTGATCGCCGGTTCGAACAATTTCGCCCAGGGCAGCTTGCCCCATTTCTTGTGGGCTTCGGCGGCGAGCGCGACATTGCCCGGCACGCCCACGCTGCGCCCGCCGGTGGCGGCCTTGGGGAAGGGCATCGGCTTGCCATCGGGCCCGAGAAACTGGCCGGGGCTGGCGACGGCCGGGGCCTTTTCGCGGCCATCGATGGTGCCCAATTTGCCCTTGGCTGGTTGATAGACGATGAAACCGCCGCCGCCGATGCCACTCGATTGCGGCTCCACCACGGTCAGCGCCAGCATGGTGGCAATGGCAGCATCGGCCGCGCTGCCGCCTTGCTTGAGGATGCTCAAGCCCGCTTCACTGGCCAGCGGATTGGCAGCGGACACGACGGCCTTGAACGGCCCGGCCCCGGCGCTGGCGGCGGCCTGCACCGGGCCACTGTCGGCATCCTTGGGAATGGGCTGGGCCACGGCGGCCGTGGCAAGCAGGGAAGCGGCGAGGAAAAGCATGGTCTTCATGGGGTCTGCACCTTAGGCCGATTTGCGCGACTGAAAAGTGGCTATTGCGCAGCGCTGGCCGCTGCCACGCTGGCAAAGCCGCCCTCCCGCAGCAGGGCGGCAAGCTCCGCCTTGATCCGCCTGACGAGGCCGGGGCCTTCATAGACCAGCGCCGAATAGAGCTGCACCGCACTCGCCCCGGCGCGGATGCGGTCGTAGGCATCCTGCCCGCTGGCGATGCCGCCCACCGCGATCAGCGGCAACTGGCCGCCGGTTTCGGCGCGAAAGCGTTTGAGTGCAGCCAGTGCCAGCGGCTTCAACGGCGCGCCCGACAGGCCGCCGGTCTCGTTGGCATGGCGGCTGGCCAAAGTGGGCCGCGAAATTGTGGTGTTGGAGACGATCAGGCCATCGACACCGCCATCGATGCAGGCGCGGGTGATGGTGGCCCAATCATCCTCGCCCTGATCGGGGGCGACCTTGACGAACAGGGGAACGTCGAGCTTGCCGCGTGCCGCCATCACCCGCGCGATCAGATCGGCCAGCGCCGCGCCGTCCTGCAGGCTGCGCAGGCCCGGCGTGTTGGGGGAGGAGATGTTGACCGTGACATAGGAGGCGTGGGGCGCGAGCGCGCGCAGGGCGACGACATAATCATCGGTGCGGTCTTCACTGTCCTTGTTGGCGCCGAGGTTGATGCCAACGATGCCGGGCCGGCCGGCGCGGGCGGTGAGGCGGGCGTGGGCATAGTCCACGCCTTTGGAATTGAAGCCGAAGCGGTTGATGACGGCGCGATCCTCCACCAGCCGGAACAGCCGCGGTTTGGCATTGCCCGGCTGTGGGCGTGGGCAGACGCTGCCGCATTCGACAAAGCCAAAGCCCAGCTTGAGCATGGCGTCCGGCACTTCGGCATCCTTGTCGAAACCGGCGGCGAGGCCAATGGGGTTGGGCAGCGACAGGCCGGCGAGCGTGGTGGCCAGGATGGGATCATCGGCCGGCGCGGGCGGCACGAGGCCGGTTTTCAGCGCCGCCAGGGTGAGATTGTGCGCTGCTTCGGGATCGAGCGCGAACAGCCAGGGTTTCAACAGGGCAAACATCGCTGCTGGCATGGCAGGGCTGCTGCCGCGCTTCAATCCCCTTCCTCGTCCCGGCCCACCATGTCGAGCGCCCGCGCCCGGCGCTGATGGAGGCCGCACCAGTGGATCAGCGCCTCTTCGCGGCCGTGGGTGACCCAGACTTCGGCCGGGTTCAGCTCGGTGATGGTGGCCGTCAGCTCGTCCCAATCGGCGTGATCTGAAATCACCAGCGGCAGCTCGATGCCGCTTTGCACCGCGCGCTGGCGCACGCGCATCCAGCCGCTGGCCATGGCGGTGATGGGATCGGGCAGGCGGCGGCTCCACACATCGCGCAGGGCCGATGGCGGCGCGATGATGATTTGGCCTTTCAGCGCATCGCCCTTCAGCGTGCCGACGGGGCGCAGATCGCCGAGCGCAACGCCGTGGGCTTCATAGAGCGCGCACAGGGCGGTCATCGCGCCGTGCAGATAGATGGGCGCATCATATCGCGCGCGGCGCAGCTCGGCGATGACCCGCTGCGCCTTGCCCAGGGCATAGGCGCCGACGGCGATGCAGCGATCGGGATTGGCGGCCAGCGCGGCGAGCAGCTTGGCGATTTCGCTGGCCGTGCCCGGATGGTGGAACACCGGCAGGCCGAAGGTGGCCTCCGTAATGAAGATATCGCAGGCCAATGGTTCGAAGGGGGTGCAGGTGGGATCGGGGCGGCGCTTGTAGTCGCCCGAAATGATCAGGCGGGTGCCGGCCTTTTCCAGCACGATCTGCGCCGAACCCAGCACATGGCCGGCGGGCAGCAGCATGGCCGTGATGCCATCGCCCAGCGCCAGTCGTTCGCCATAAGCCAGGGCCTGCCCGCCGGCCTGTGGCCCGAAGCGTTGCTGCATGATGGCCAGGGTTTCAGGCGTGGCCAGCACATGGGCATGGCCTGCCCTGGCATGATCGGCGTGGCCATGGGTGATGATGGCGCGCGATTGCGGGCGTGATGGGTCCACCCAGGTATCGATGCCGGGCAGATAAAGGCCGTGGCCGTGGGGGATGATCCAATCTTGTACCATCCGCGCCACGATGGCCGCTTGCGCCTTGCCTGTCACCCTTGCCATGGGTCGCAGTTGTGGAACTTCCTCCGATCATCGCCAATTGGTTCGCGTCGCGCGGCTGGCAGGTGCGTGGGCATCAATTGGCCATGCTGGCGGCGGCAGCCGGGGGGCGGCATGCGTTGCTGACGGCGCCAACCGGGGCGGGCAAGACGTTGGCGGGGTTTCTGCCGACGCTGGCCGAACTGGCGACCAGCGATCACGAGGGGCTGCACACGCTGTATATCTCGCCGTTGAAGGCGCTGGCGGTGGATGTGCAGCGCAATTTGCTCACCCCGATTGGTGAAATGGGGCTGGCGATCACGGTGGAAACCCGCACCGGCGACACGCCATCGGATCGCAAGGCCCGGCAGAAGGCGCGGCCGCCGCAGATCCTGCTGACCACGCCGGAAAGCCTGGCCATCTTGCTGTCCGCTCCGGAATCGGCCGCTATGATGGCCGGGGTGCGGCGGGTGATCATTGATGAAATCCATGCCTTTGGCACCACCAAGCGCGGCGATCAGCTCAGCCTGTGCCTGGCGCGGTTGCAGAAACTGGCACCGGCGCTGCAGCGGGTTGGACTGTCAGCCACCATTTCCGATCCCGAAAGCTGGGCCGGCTGGCTGGCGCCGGATGCCGATGCGGGCGCTGTGCAGATCGTGCGGGCCGAGGGCGGGGCCGATCCCCGCATCGAGATATTGGTGATTGATGACCGCATCCCCTGGGGCGGCCACAATGGCCGCTGGGCCGCGCGGGCGGTGATGCAGCAGATTGCCGCCGCCCGGCTGGCCATCGTGTTCGTCAACACCCGCGCGGTGGCCGAACTGGTGTTCCGCGATCTGTGGGCGGAAAATGACGAGGCGCTGCCGATCGGCATCCACCATGGCAGCCTGGCGCCCGAAGCCCGGCGCAAGGTGGAGGCGGCGATGGCGGCCGGACGCCTGCGGGCGATCGTGGCCACCGCCAGCCTCGATCTTGGCCTCGATTGGGGGGATGTTGATCTGGTCATCCAGATGGGCGCGCCCAAGGGGGCATCGCGGCTGTTGCAGCGCACCGGCCGGGCCAATCACCGCATGGATGAAGCCAGCCGCTGCCTGATCGTGCCGGGCAACCGTTTTGAATATCTGGAGGCGCTTGCCGCCCGCGATGCGGTGGCGGCGGGCGAGCTGGATCCCGATGGCTTTCGCCCCGGCGGGCTGGATGTGCTGGCCCAGCATGTGGTGGGGCTGGTGGCGGCGGCGCCGGTGCACCCGCAGGCCCTGTATGACGAGGTGAAGAGCGCCGCGCCTTATGCCGGGCTGACCCGCGATGTCTTTGACCGGGTGCTCGATTATGCCGCCACCGGGGGTTATGCGCTGAAAGCCTATGAGCGCTATCAGCGCATCGTGACGGGGCGCGATGGGCTGCTCAGGCTGCGCACCCCGGCGTTGGCGCGGCAATGGCGGATGAACAGCGGCACCATCGTGGAGGCCGTGGCGATGAACGTGGTGTTCGGCAGCGGCAAATCCAGCCGCCACGGCCGCCGCCTTGGCCAGGTGGAGGAGTATTTCGCCGGGCAGCTCAGGGTGGGGGACAGTTTCATGTTCGCCGGCCAGGTGCTGGAGGTGACCGGCTTTGACGGCGCCGATATTCATGTGCGGATGGGGCGCGGCAGCCCGAAAGTGCCGGTCTATGCCGGGGGCCGCATGCCGATGACGACGCGGCTGGCGCGGCGGGTGCGCGGCCTGATGAACGATCGCACCCGCTGGGCCGGTATGCCGGATGATGTGCGCGAATGGCTGGCGATCCAGGACCGTGTCTCGCAGTTGCCGGGCCTTGATGACGTGCTGGTGGAGACGTTCGCCCGCGATGGCCGCTGGTACATGCTGGTCTATGGCTTTGCCGGCCACCCGGCGCACCAGACGTTGGGCATGTTGCTGACCCAGCGCATGGAACGCGCGGGGCTGCAGCCGCTGGGCTTTGTCGCGTCGGATTATGCCATGGCCTGCTGGAGCCTGGAGCCCGTGGACGATCCGCGCGCCCTGTTTGATCCCACCGTGCTGGAGGATGAGCTGGCGCAATGGCTCGCCGCCTCGCCCTTCCTGCGCCGGGCGTTCCGCGAGGTGGCGATCATCGGCGGCCTGATCGAGCGGATGCAGCCTGGGGTGCAGAAAACGGGGAAGGCGATGAGCGTGTCGTCCGATCTGATCTATGACGTGCTGCGCCGCCACGAGCCCGACCATCTGCTGCTGACCGCCGCCTGGACCGATGCGCGCGGCAAGCTGACCGACATCGCCCGGCTGGCCGAGCTGCTGGAACAGGCGCATGACCGAATGAGCCATGTGCGCGCCGCCCATGTCACGCCGCTGGCCGTGCCGTCGATGCTCACCATCGGGCGGGAGCGGGTGGGCGAGGCGGCCGATTCCGCGCTGCTGCGCGAAGCCGAGGCGCTGATCGCCGAAGCGATGCGGGTGGATTGACTGCCAGATCCTCAACAGCGTAGCGCTGCGCCATGTCTGTTTCCTTTTCGTTCGCCGGCGAAGCCTGCCAGCCTTTGGCCAGCGGCGCGCTGTGGTGGCCGGCTGAATCCACCCTGTTCGTGGCCGATCTGCATTTCGAAAAGGCCAGTCATCAGGCGGCGCGGGGCTGGCTGCTGCCGCCGCATGCCACGGCCGACACGCTGGCCAATCTGATCGACGCGGTGGAAGCCACGGCGGTGCAGCGGCTGGTGTGCCTGGGGGACAGTTTCCATGACCGGGCCGGGCCAGACCGGTTGCAGCCGGAAACCCGTCGCGCGCTGATGATGATGACGCGCAATCTGGATTGGTGGTGGATCACCGGCAATCATGACGAGGATGCCGCCGCCGTGCTGGGCGGGCGGGTGATGCGGGAAGCGCGGCTGGGCCCGCTGGTGCTGCGCCACGAAGCCGATCCGGCCGATGCCACGCCGGAATTGTCGGGGCATTTTCACCCCAAGCTGGTGATCCGCCACCGCGGCCGCCACATTGCGCGGCGCTGTTTCGCGCGCAGTGCCACCAAATTGATCCTGCCGGCGTTCGGCGCCTTCACCGGCGGGCTGGATGTGGCCGATCCGGCGCTGCAGGCGGCGCTGGGCGGCCCGGCCGAGGCGCTGGTGCTGGATGGCGGGCGGTTGCTGCGCTTTCCGGTGGGGTGCGGCCCGCACGCTTGATCCCGCCTGCCGGGCGTTTCATCAAACTTTGGCTTGACCCGTCGTGTGCAATCGCAATGGATGCTGAGCAAAAGCACAACGGGGGTGTGGATGACGATCAAGCCAGTGAAAACGGCGGTGTTTCCAGTGGGTGGCCAGGGCACGCGCTTTTTGCCGGCCACCAAGGCGGTGCCCAAGGAAATGCTGCCGGTGGTGGACAAGCCGCTGCTGCAATATGCCGTGGACGAGGCGCTGGCCGCCGGGATCGAGCGGCTGGTGTTTGTGACGGCGCGCGGCAAGAGCGCGCTGGAGGATTATTTCGATATCGCCTGGGAATTGACAGCCAGCCTGCGCGCCAAGGGCAAGCAGGCCGAACTGGCGACGCTGGAAACCACGCAGCTGGAACCCGGCCGCATCGCCTATGTGCGCCAGCAGGAACCGGCCGGGCTGGGCCATGCCGTGTGGTGCGCCCGCCATATCGTGGGCCGCGATGCCTTTGCCGTGCTGTTGCCCGATGAACTGCTGTGGAATCCGGCCAATCCGGCGCTGAAGGAAATGCATGAGGCCTATCAGACGCTGGGCGGCAATGTGATTTCGGTGCTGGAGGTGCCGGCCGAACACACGCATCGTTATGGCATCGTCTCACCCGGCACCGCCGATGGCATCGTCACGGAAGTGCGGGGCCTGGTGGAAAAGCCGCCGCAGGGCAGTGCGCCGTCGCGGCTGGCCGCCATTGGCCGTTATATCCTGCAGCCCGAGGTGATGGACGTGCTGGCCCATGGCAAGCGCGGCGCCGGCGGCGAAATCCAGCTGACCGATGCCATGGCCGACATGATCGGCGTGCAGCCGTTCCATGCCGTCACCTTCACCGGCACCCGCTTTGATTGCGGCGACAAGGCCGGGCATATCATGGCCAATGTCGCGCTGGCGCTCGAGCGGACTGATATTGGCCCGGATGTGCGCGATTGGCTGCGCAGCCAGTCGTTCTGAGTTCAGTTGTCGATCCGGTCGATCCGGTCGAGCCGGTAGCCAAAGCCATAGACCGAGCTCAAGCGCCAGCCATGTTCGGGCACCAGGCCCAGCCGTTTGCGCACCTGGGCAATATGGGCATCCAGCGTGCGGCTGCCCGCCTGATCGGCGCGGTTCCAGATCTGCGCCATGATCCGGTCCCGCGACAGGGCCTCGCCCACGCTGTCCAGCAACAATTTGGCCAGGGCATATTCCTTGGCGGTCAATTGCACGGCGTGGCCGCGCACGATCACCTGCTGCCGCGCCGGCACCATTTGCAGTTCATCGCTGCTGCCGTGGGCCGAACGGCCGGCTGTCGCCCCGATCACCCCGGCCAGCGCGGCGGCCAGCCCGGCATCGTCCACCGGTTCGTCAATCCAGCCTTGCGCGGCCTCGGCAATGCCGCCGGGGGCATCGGGCGTCATCAGCATCAGCACGGGCGGCACATGATCCGCGCTTTTCTGCAGCCGGTGCATCACCGCCACGCCGCACAGATCGGCTCCGTCCCAGCGCATGATCAGCAGATCAAAATGTTCCAGCAGCACGGTTTCCAGCACGGCGGCGCCGCTGTTCAGCGCCACCGGCTTGTGGCCCAGCCGCGCCAGCATCACAGAAAGCCGTCCAGCTTCAGTGGCTTGATGATGAAAAATGGCGATCTTCATTGCAATCTGCTGGCACCCGGTGCTCCCCAGTGCCTGTTGCCTGAAATGGATATGGGTGCGCAACAACAACAGGCGGCACGTCACGTGCCGATTTCTCCCGAATTTCTTTGGTTCAACCCGGGTTGTTGGATTGGGCGCTGATCAGGTGGCCGCTTGATTGCACCCAATCGCCTTCAGGGCACTTGCTGGATGCGCAGGGCCTGCAACTGGCGGACCGAACGGGCAGCGCGGGCTTCGCCGGGCACCACCAGCCGCAACGGGCCATCTTCGGCCGCCAATGGCTTGCCATCACAGCGATCGGCCACCAGCACCGGGCGGTTGCCCAGTTTGCGGTCAATTTCCGCCAGGGTGAACAGCACGCGATAGCCATCGGCGGCTTCGGCGCGGATCACGATCGCCAGTGCGTCGCCCCTGACATCCGAACCGGCCGGCAAGCCGCCGGCCGCCGCCAGATCGGCCAGCCACACGCCGTCGCAACTGTGGGTCTGGCCATGGGCGGTGAGGGTGGCAGTGGCGCGCGGCAGCCGGGCCAGGCTGGCCGTATCCAGCGGGAGCGATGGGGGCAGCGCGGCCAGCAACAGGGCAATGACGGCGGCGGGCATGGCGGAATATCCTGAGGCTTCTGTGCCCCGGAAATAGCACCCCCGTGGCCAAGCGCAACATTGACGGGCGCATGAAACGCGATAGGGGACGCTGCATGACTGCGGATTCCCATCGCCTGGCCACGGCCCCCTTTGAACCCCGCCTGCTGCGCGATGCCTTTGGCTGTTTTGCCACCGGCGTGACCGTGGTGACCGGGCAGACCGCCAGCGGCCAGCGCGTGGGCCTGACGGCCAACAGCTTCACCTCGGTCAGCCTTGATCCGCCGTTGCTGCTGTTCTGCCCGGCCAATGGCGCGTCGGCGCTGCCGGCGCTGCGCGAAACCGGGCGTTTTGCCATCAATATCCTCGATCTGGACGGGCAGGCGGTGGCCGATCGCTTTGTGCGCAAGGATATTGACCGCTTTGGCGATCATGACTGGCAGGATTGGGACGGCGTGCCGGTGCTGGCCGCGGCCAAGGCGGCCTTTGCCTGCGAATTGCACGCCGATCATGACGGCGGCGATCACCGCATCCTGGTGGGCCGGGTCACAAGGCTGGCGCTGGACACCAGCCGCGAGCCGCTGCTCTATCTGCATGGCCGCTATCGCCGGGTGCATGTTGGCTAATCCTTCCGCCTCCGGCCGTTCGGATGCGGCGGAAACGGCGGCGCCCAGCCGGAGCGACGCAGCGGAAACGGCGGCGTTGGCCAAGGGCGGACGCACCAGTTTCTTTGGCTATGTGCTGCGGCTGGCGGCGCGCTTTCCCTTCCTGTTCATCGCCGGCCGGCTGTATGGCGCCGAGGCGCTGGGCCGTTTTGCCTATGCCACGATGGTGGTGGAACTGGCGGCGATGCTGGCCACGCTGGGCCTGAAGCGCGGCCTGGCCGAAGATCTGGCGCGCCGGCCCGATGATGAAGCCGGCGCCCTGCTTGATGCGCTGCTGCTGGCGCTGATCGCATCGCTGGCCGGATCGGCGCTGTTGATCCTGGTGCCGGAACTGGTGTTTCCAGCCGGCGGCACCCAGCCTCTGGACCGCTGGTTTGCGCTGATCATTCCGTTCATCGCGCTGGCGGATGTGGCGCTGGCGGGCCTGGCCTATCATCATGATGTGGGCGCGCAGGTGCGGGCGCGATCGATCATCGAACCCTGGATGCTGTCGATCGCGGCGCTGGCGCTGGCCTTCACCCTGCTGAAGCCCGATGGCATGTTGATCGCCTATCTCCTGTCCATGGTGGCCGCCTGCATGGCGGCGCTGGCCCCGGCGCTGCGCCGTTTTGGCTGGCCGCAGGGCTGGCGCCCGGATGCGGCGCGGTTATGGCGGATTGTGCGGGCCAATGGGCCGCTGGCCGGCGCCGATGTCGCCGAATGGGGGGCGCGGCGGCTGGATATCTTCATCCTGGGCCGCTTTGCCTCGGCCGAAGTGGTGGGGATTTATTATGTGGCGCAGCAGATTGCCTCGCTGCCGCAGCGGCTGAAATCCAGTTTCGATCCGATCCTGGGCCCGGTGCTGGTGCGCAATCTGACGGCGGGCAATCTGGCCAAGGCGGCCAGCCATGTGCGCCAGATCAGCTTCTGGGTGGCATCGGTGCAACTGGCGGTGGTGCTGGCGCTGGGCATTCCGGGCGCGGCGCTGATGGGCCTGTTTGGCCCGGCCTTTGCCGCCGGCGTGGTGGTGCTGGCCGTGCTGCTTGTGGTGGAATTGTTTGCCGCGCAGGCGGCGGTGGCCGAAGGCGCGCTGATCTATGTGGCGCGTGGGTCCAATCTGATGTGGTCGCTGATCGGGCTGGGCGTGCAACTGGGCTTGAGCCTGTGGCTGGTGCCGCTGGATGGGCCCCTTGGTGGCGGCGTGGGGGCCGCGCTGGCGCTGGCGCTGGCGGCGCTGCTGCAATCGGTGGCCAAATCCCGGCTGCTGGCGGCCAAACTGGGCCACACGGTGGCGGGCTGGCGCTTCAGCCTGATTTTGGCCGGCGTGCCGGCCTTTGGCACCGGCCTGCTGGTGCTGCGCACGCCGGAACCCATCCAGCTTTCGATCGGCCTGGTTGCCATATTGGGCACGTTCGGCTTCATCATCTGGCGCTTTGGCTTCAAGGGGGCGGATCGCCTGCTGTTCAGCCGCGGCCTGAAGAAGATCGAGGCGGAAGCGGCCAGCCTGCCGCTGGCCCCCGTGCTGCCCGATCAGGCCAGTTGACGGCGGAGCAGCACGCGGAACAGCCACCAGCTGCCGATGGCATACATCACCACGTTCAGGCCGATCACCATCGCCCAGAACTGCACCGGCTCAAAACCCTCCATGATGCCAAAGCGCGGGTTGGTGAACACCTGGCTGAAGCCGGCCATCATCAGGCCCAGCCAGCTATAGGCCATCTGGATCTTGTGGGTTTTCAGATCGTCCGGGTTGCGGCCCTTCAGCCATTTCTTCAGCGCCCACATGCCGCTGCCCAGCGAATAGAGGCTGACGAAGGCGAGGATGTGGAAGGGCAGGAATTTCGTGTCGGGCCGGTAACTGGCCAGGGCGCCGAGGTTGCACACCAGCATGGCCGGCACATAAAGCCGCCCGGCCAGGGCATGGCCCGGCGTGCCCTGGCGGGCCAGCATCTGATACAGGCCCAGCGGCATGGCGAGGCAGGCGGCGACCAGATGGGCGAGCAGCAGCGGCGAGAGATTGGCGAGCATTGGCGCAGGTCCTTTCGGCGGGGTTGACGTGCGTCGTTTGGCCAATCGCTGCCGCTTGCTGCAACGCCGCTTTCGCCTATGATGCCAATCGCTTCGTCAACCCTGCATGGTGCCGGATTCACGCTTCGTGGAATCAACGCTCAGCCTTTCGCGCGAGACCGCGCCGCCGCTGCGGCCGCTGGTGGCCGGCACCTTGTTTGCCGTGCTGGTTTGCGCCGTCGGGGGCCCGTTTGACACGATGCAACTGGCCTTTCCCAGCCGGCTGGTGTTCTGGCTGGTGCTGATCGGCTGGAACAGTGTGAAATGGTGGCTGTGGTATGCGTGGTTGGGGCCGCGCACCGGCAATCGCCGCACGGCGGTGCTGGCGGCCGTTATCGGCGCGTTGCTGATCAATGCCAGCTTGCCGCTGGAAATCGATCTGATGTTCCGCGCCATTGGCAGGCCGATGGAATTGCCGTGGCTGGGCCTGTATCTGACGGCGTTGCTGGTGGCCGGTTCGATTTCGGGGTTGACGGCGCTGTTGCGCGGGCCGCGCGGGATGGTGCCGGTGGCGATGGTGGC